>Ga0307373_10004369_pt1 | contig 23834 bp, 23 predicted proteins | sample OX2MG_FD_202534 | JGI IMG/M metagenome (GOLD analysis project Ga0307373, IMG submission 202534) | Soil microbial communities from Risofladan, Vaasa, Finland - OX-2 | ecosystem: Environmental > Terrestrial > Soil > Coastal area > Acid sulfate soil | place: Finland: Risofladan, Vaasa | collected... | reverse complement strand
CGGATCGGTGCCGACCGGGGAGACCATCACGCAGGGGCGCGCTTTCGACTTGCGCCAGGCACTGCTGCTCGCTGCCACGGTCGCCGGACTCATGGTGGTGGCGGCCGCGCTCAACGACACCCTGGGGAGTTCGGGGCTCTTTGTAGGCACGGCCGTCGCGGGATTCGCCGACGCACACGCGGCAGCGATCTCTGCGGCCACGCTGGTCGCCCAGGGGAAGGTTTCCGCAGCAGAGGCGGCGCCCGCCATCCTCGCCGGGCTCACCGCGAATACCGTCACGAAGGCGATCGTAGCATTCGCATCGGGACGAAGGACATTCGGATGGCTGATTGGGATTGGGCTGGCCGCGATGATGGTAGCGCTGTGGGCGGGCGCCGCGATTTCATGGTCGGTCTGACTGGCGCAGCGGCCGCGGCTGATGCGACGGGCTCCCCCAGTACTCCGGCACACCCTACACTCGGTCGTGTGAACGTCCAGGCGCTGCCCTACACACTCCTCCTGATCCTCGCTGAGCTGGCGATCGGCAGTCTTTGGATCACCGTCGCAAGTGACCTTCGCGGGGGCGTTACGCGCGGCTTTGTGATGACCATGGCGTTATCAGTCGCCATCACCGCGGGGCTTACCTACTGGACGGCTGCCACGCTCCACATCGGCAACAACGTGGATGGCTACCGCATCAGCCCGGACTGGTTTTCACCGGCGAAGCGCGCGCTCCTGGCCGTGCTGATCGCCAGCATCGTGTACATGTTTTCCGTCTTCATGGGGTGGGACCCCGTCGGACGCCTGGCCGGAATCGCAGGCTCGATGGCTGGCGCACTGGCGATTGGGCTCTTTGCCGCCATGCTCGCGCCACCAACGTGGGGGTATGCCGGGGCTCTTCTCGCGCTCCTGGCGGGGACACTGGCGATGGGTGCGGTGTCGGTCTCGATGGTCTGGGGGCACTGGTACCTGACGGAGGGCTCGCTGCCCTCGTGGCCCCTGCGCGACCTGGCGTGGATCCTCATCGCGGCCCTCGTGTTCCAGACGATCGTCGTGGCGATAAACCTCGCTATCCCCGTCCGGATAGTCCCGGCACCTTCGAACCCGGTCGACGTGAGCATTTTCGCGAACCCGGCGCTCTACCTTCGCATCGGCGTGGGCATCGTCTTCCCCATCGTGCTCGCCGTGCTTTCGCTGAAGACGACGCAGATCAAGGCGATGCAAAGCGCGACGGGACTGCTCTACATCTGCATGGGCGCGGTTTTCGCTGGCGAAGTGCTGGCGAAGGGGCTCATGTTCATGAGTGGGCGGCCCGTGTAGCCCTGTGACGCCGCGGATTTCGCGGAGCACTCTCGCCGTGCAGGCGCGCACAAACCGGCCCGCGTCTCGACACGGGCCCTTCCCGTACCAAAACTTCAAAAACAGTTAACATGGCGCCGGGGAACGCAATGCATCGAGACGCTGCCTGGGACATCCTCTGTGAATACTCGCGCGAAGAGCGCACTCGCCGGCACGGCATAGCCGTCGAAGCGGCGATGCAGGCCTACGCCCGTGAGCTGCACGAAGATGTCGAGAAGTGGGGCATCGTCGGCCTGCTGCACGACTTCGATTGGGAGATCCACCCCACGGAGGAGCTGCACCCGAAGGCAGGGTCGGTGCTGTTGGAAGCTCGGGGTGTCCCCGAAGACATCCGCTACGCCATCCTCTGTCACGCCCCGTTCCTTGGCCTGGAGTACACCTCGAAGATGGACCGCGCCATTTTCGCGTGCGATGAGCTCTCCGGCTTTGTCACGGCCTGTGCACTCGTCAAGCCCGGAAAGTCCCTGTCGGCGGTGGAGCCGGCCTCGGTACGAAGGAAGATGAAGGACAAAGCCTTCGCGCGCGCCGTCAACCGCGACGACCTCATCAAGGGTGCCGCCGACCTCGGTGTCGAACTCGACGAACATATCCGCTTCATCGCGGAGGCGCTCAAGCCCGTGGCTTCTCAGATCGGGGTCACCCCCTGACGAGCGAGACCACCAACCGGCTCCAACCGGCCACTCTGAACCCCTGGAGACTACCGTGAGAAACGAACGCATCCCGGACCGAAACATCGCCATGGAACTCGTGCGCACAACGGAGGCGGCGGCCCTCGCGGCCGCGCGCTGGATGGGGCGCGGGGACAAGAACGCCGCCGATGGCGCTGCCGTCGACGCGATGCGCATGATGATGGACACCGTGGATATGGACGGCATCGTCGTCATCGGCGAAGGCGAGAAGGACGAGGCGCCGATGCTTTTCAACGGTGAACACGTCGGCAATGGGCGCGGCCCGCAGGTCGATGTCGCCGTCGACCCCCTCGAAGGGACTCGCCTGCTCGCGATGGGCCGCCCCAACGCCGTGAGCGTAGTTGGCGTCGCCCCGCGCGGGACGATGTATAACCCGCGCGACATCTTCTACATGGAAAAGATGGCGGTCGGGCCGGAAGCGAAGGGCAAGATCGACCTTTCCGCGCCGATCCTCTGGAACCTCGAGCAGGTCGCGAAGGCAAAGGACCGCTCCATCGAAGAGATCACGGTCGTGATCCTGGACCGAGACCGCAACACGGCCATCGCCGACCAGGTGCGCGCGGCCGGTGCCCGCATCCGATTCATTACCGACGGAGACGTCGCTGGGGCGCTCATGACAGGCCTGCCCCATACCGGAGTCGACATGCTCATCGGCATCGGCGGTTCGCCCGAGGGCGTGCTCGCGGCGTGTGCGCTGAAGGCGGTGGAGGGCGACATCCAGTGCCGGCTCTGGCCGCGCCACGACGATGACCGGCGACTCGCCGCCGAACGCGGGCTCGACCTCACGCAGGTGCTGACGATCGACGACCTCGTGCGGAGCGACGACGTGTTTTTCGCGGCGAGCGGCGTGACAAGCGGAGACCTCTTGCAGGGCATTGATTATGTCGCAGGTGGGGCCACGAGCGAATCGCTGGTGATGCGCTCGCGTTCCGGGACCATCCGCCGCATCCAGACAGAGCACCACTGGCGCAAGCTCCAGGCGATGCCGCTGTAGTAGCCATCGCCGGCGGATAGAGTCGACGAGCTGGCGACGGGCTCGGCAAGGGCAACATCAGCCGGCGCAGTGCGCCCGTTCGCATCAGTGAGCGCGCGCCGCTTTCGCGGCCGCGGCATTCCGGACCGCGACCCTGGCCAATGGCTCTACCGACTCATCCGGGATCGGGAACACGGAGCTGACGTTGATTTCGCAAAGGACGTAGCTGTCCGGCGCTGCCACCGTGCGCTCTCCGTAGAGCAGGTCTACGTCCCAGATCGCAGGCAACTGCGCCGTTTCGAGATCGAGCGTGCGAAGGAGGTCTGGCAGCCACTCAGATTCCATCCGCTCCCGCACAACCTGGAACTCGGCATGGCCGGGCCCGTAATAGACCCGCGGTGGCGGCGGGGGAGTTTCCGCTCCAGCCTCCCGCGCTGCGAGCAGCGCGGTCACCATCTGGTGTCCGAAACCGGCAACGCGGTCCTGGGCGAGGTAGCAGCGAATCATGCCGTCGGCCAATCGGGCCTGGAAGGCCTGGTCAATCATGCACGGCACGCCGGCGAAGTATGGCTCCAACCGCCGGACGAGTTCGCCCAGGGTCACGGTTTCCACCGCGCTGCCCCGGAGCCCGTGGAGCAAGTAGACCTCGGCCCTGGTCCCGCCTGCCCCGTTGGTCACCCACTCGACCCGCCAGACGCCGTTGCCGCCGTTCCCGCGGAGCTGCTTGAGGACGCGCGGGCCGCGGTCGAGTGCAGCCGGCAGCTGATGGAGGAGATCGCCGGGACTCGCATAGCGGCGCACGTCTGTCCCCCAGCTCATCTCGCGCGTTTGGTAGAGGACATCTTTGGTACCCATCCGCAGCACGACGTCGGGATGGGCACTCACGTAGATGCCGTGTGAGGCGACATCGCGGAGCACGCCATCGAGGATCACACGGTTGACCCCGTCCATGATTGGGTCCACCCAGACCAGTACGCCGTCGAGTGCGAGGAGCTGATCCCGAGCCTGGTCGGCGACTCCGTCAGCGAAGATGACGGGCACGGCTACCGCGCCCTGGGCGGTGAGCGCGCGGAAGATGGCGCGGAGCCGGGTGGCTTCGCCTGAGAGGGCGGGCTCCGCGGGGTTTCCTCTCCAGAGCACGCCGATGCGGAGGGGGCCGGACGATTGTTGGGGGCGGTTATTTGGCATGGGCCAAATTGTAACGTGCGTTACGAATAGGATTCAAGACCAATTCCTGCCGCTGAGCGCATGCACAACGAACAGGCCGGCCCACAGGACGTGCTTCAGTCACTGTCTCGTTGATGTGGCGCCCGTGTCCGGCCCGGCCCCCAAACGTGGCACCCCCCGAGCCTACCGCCGGCGGAACATCAGTCCTGCGCCAACCACCCCCAGGAGCACAGCCAGCCCACCGAGCGCCAGCAACCACGGCGGAGAGTCGCTGCCACCGGGTCCGGTTGAGGGGCCTTCACTGCCCGTGTTGGGTGGTATGGGGGCAACCGTCTTCGCCGCCGTGGCCGTCGCGGTCGGGCCATCGAAGGGCGCTTCGGGCGCGAGGTTCTGGATCATCTGCGTCACACCTGGAAGGAGCGTGCGCTTCTCGTACAGCGTGGCCCCGTCCGCGCGGACGAACGTGACCGTGGCCCCGGCGATGCTGCATTGGATGGGCTGCCCGGCCGAGCCCAGGTGGATGCGTACGTTTCCGGCCGCGTCCGTCACCGCCGCCTTTCCGAGCTTCACCGAACTGCAGGCGACGCCGTTGGCCATGACCGTGATGGAGCCGGTGAAGGCGCCCAGCGTGGTCTTGTCGGGGTTCGTTGGCGAGACCCACCTCAGCGCCGCTCCCAGCACAACGATGGTCGACGTATTACCGGGATTTTCGACGGGGTCGAGCTTCGCGAGGTCAACGCCGAGGCCAGAATCGTAAACCGGCGTCGCCAGGCACCCACCCGAAACACCAGGCAACACGCGGACCGGGTCGCCCGCCAGCGCGGCCGGCAACGGCAGGACGACGGAGAAGCTTCCCGTGGCCGCCTTCGCTGTGGCGGTGATGGCGGCGAGCGCGGGCTCGGTGACGGGGACCAGTCCGTTCGACCCATCGGCTGCCGGCTGGTAGAAGCGCAGTTCGACTGGAGTGCCAGCGCAGTTGTTCGGCAATTCGACCGTCACACTCATCTGTCTGTCGCGCCCGATCACATAGGAGCGCTGTTGCGGCGTGACAGTGCCGGGCACGCCGGGGGCAGGGCAGCCGCAGCTCCGATCACTGCGCCGATGCCGATGAGGGCGGCGGAAACCGTCGGAATGAGCCAACTGTATGGTCGCATAGCTGAATCTCCCGTTCTCCCGCGTAGCTGGGAGGCGTGCTGCCACTTACGCAGGTTTGAGTTGCACCACCCAGCTACCTCCCAAAACGCGCGACGGTGAACCAAGAAGCAGAGTTATCCGGCTCAAGTCGGTATCTGGCTCAACGTAGAAACTTACGCTCGTCTCCCCTTCCTGGATGCCCCCGGTCGCCGACTTGCTGTAGCCAGTAGCGATCTCAAGCACACGGAGCCGCACTCCTTTGGCGTCAAGCAGGCCCGGGGTTGTGGCATAGGGGCTGGGGTTCTCAGGATCCTGATCCTCTTGGTGCCAGCTTCCACGCAACCTCACCGTCAGCACCGTGATGTCGCCGATCGGGTTCCGGCGGCCGAAGTTCCTCGGAATCCCACCACCGGCATCGAGACGCCGCTGCGCAATGGAAAAGCCGAGCGCGATGTCGCTAGTGCCATTCAGGACGTCACCTGGCAACACTGCAACTTCGCCGTTCGTCTGGCTGGCAGTGGCTCCAGCTCGCGCGAGCGCCGCAGTGAGGCCGAGCGAGACCGTTTGGCCCGTGTCTCCGGGGCGACTGAACGGACCGAACGATACCGACACCACCGAGCCGAAGGAAGTGACTGGATACGTCGCTGTGACGCCCGCCGCGGTCGGAGTAAAGCCCAGCGGAAGCGCTTGACGCCCATCGCTCAACACCAACCGTGGAGGCGTCAGCTCCCTCAGACCGCTTGGGACGGAGTACTGGATGATGGTTCTGCTTGTGGAGCGCCGCCCGGTTACCGCGACCGTCGTCCCGGCGATTGCTACCGAGGAAGGCTGAAGCGCCTCCACGCGCATGGTGGCTGCAAACGCCGATGCTGCGGGTCCGCTCAGCGTCAGCGCCCACGGGCCGTGCCGCTGCTGCGTCCCTCCTGCGGAGGAATGGACGACCAGGTTCTTCAACTGAAACTGGACTTCACCCGGTGAGATGACCGGCGGCAGTTGGAGGACTATCGTCGAGTTCCCACCAGAGCTCTGAAGTACTGTGCTCCCCGCAAAGCTGGGAGAAGCGAACCCGCCTGGAGGAACCGTGAGTTCCCCGGGGACAACCGGTTGTCCGTCGATGGTCGCCGAGGCCTGGATAGTAGTTTCCGTCCCGGAGAAAGTGGCGCCAGAAAGCGTAATCGTAATCCCATCCGCCGTCGACCGAGCATGTTGCGGAAACAGCATCGCGCCGGAACCTGACGGTTCGCCACTCGAAAACAAGGACGTCGACGCGGCTATCGCTACGACAGACGCCGCCCCGGCGATTGCCGCCGCGACGAAAACAAGGGCCGTTTTGTGCAACTTCATGTTATGCCTCCAATCCTGGCCGTGCCAGAGCGGTTTAGGGGTATGTCGTATACTGGCCCCAGTCCGAGGTGTACGGGGAGTTGCTGCGGTACGGCACGGTCACTTCTGAATAGGCGGCACCCATACGGCCGAGGCATTCACCGCCCGACTGACAATCTCCCGAAGAGAGCACTACATCGTATGCTGAATCCCAAAAGTCATAGTACCCTCGCGTGATGTATGATGGTGTGTTCGAGTAGGTCAGCAAGTTGGCAACGTAGAAGAACTCATCAGGGCGACCTGGAGTTGCTCGATAGAATACTTGATTATCGAAGCTATAACTTGTCACCATTATGTTCGTCCATGTTGCTATCGTATCCACCGGCAGGGTGTAGAGCCCGAATGCTGATTGCCAGGTACCAATCTGTACCTTTGTATCTTGGTAGGCCTTGTCGCCCGCTAGATCCTGAACGTACTGAGCCGTGGTTTCGTAAGAATAACTCGCAGACGCCCTACGATGCTGGACGAAGAACGAACTCATGATGGCGCCCACCAGCGCGCCGGCCAGTATCAGGGTCCAGCGACCGGTGCTGCGCCTTGAACTTCGTATCGAACAGCGATGTAGCATAGCGGGGCCTCCTAGAGTGAGCACGCCGGTAGTCTGCGCACGCTCCCGTGGCGCCGCCATCAACTTAACCAGACAGTTTCAGGCACGCGATGGAACTGCAATGCAGCAGGTGCGATGCTCCCTCGCCCAAACGACCAGCCGGCGCCCGCGGATGCCCGTCCGGTCGCAAAAACGGTGGATGCGCTGCCCGACGGCGACGGTGCTCAGCCGAAGAGCTGCTGCCGCCGCCGCGTCGCTTTGCCCTTCGGCGATGAGCGCGAGGATCTCACGCTCCGCCGCAGTCGGCTTCTGGTGCTCAAGGCGGGATTCGCTTGGCATGCATGCAGAGTCGGCGCGCCATGGCAGCCTGTCAAGCCCCCGTCGTGCGGCTCGCCCCAGCCCCTTAAGCCGAACCGAGCGCTCTCTATGGGGCCCACACGACAGCTTTCAGTCACTGTCCCGTTGATGTGGCGCGCTCAGGGCCTCGCGGACGGTCCTCACAACCACCAGCTCAAGCCCTTCCACCGGCGGCGTCCCATTTGGCACGACGCAGCGGCGGAATCCCAGCCGCGCCAGCTCACCCAGCTTCCGCTGCGACTGCTGGATGGGCCGGATCGCTCCGGAAAGCGCCACTTCCCCGAGGAAGGCTGTGCCGCGTTCGACGGGCTCATCGCGCACCGCAGAGGCGAGTGCGGCGATGACCGCGAGGTCGGCGGAGGGGTCTCGGAGGCGCAGGCCGCCGGAAACCGTGGCCAATACATCGAGGTTGGCGGCAGAGGTCCCGCCGCGCCGGGCGAGCACCGCCAGTAACAGGTGCAGCCGCGAAGTCTCCAGTCCAGAGGCGATGCGGCGGGGAGTCGCGAGCGGCGACGGCACCGCCAGCGCCTGCACCTCGATGGCGAGCGGCCGGGAGCCTTCGACCACCGCCGTCACAGCACAACCAGAGGCGAAGTCGTCGTGAGATTCGAGGAAGGCAGAGCTGGGATTCTCAACGCTGCGGAGGCCTTCCCCGGTCATTTCGAAGACGCCGACCTCGTCCGTCGCACCGAAGCGGTTCTTGACTGCCCGGAGAACGCGCAGCGTGCCGCCTTCGCCGCTTTCGAAGTAGAGCACGGCATCGACGAGGTGTTCGAGCAGCCGGGGGCCCGCAATCTCTCCACCCTTCGTCACGTGACCGGTGACAATAGTGGCGATCTCGTTCCGTTTTGCCCAGACCACAAGACGGGCACCGGCCTCCGCGAGTTGCGCTGGCCCACCCGCGCGGGTCTCCAGGCCGTCCACATAGACCGACTGGATGGAATCGATCACCACGACGGAGGCGCCCATCGCCTCTGCAGCGGCGAGGGCAGCATCCAGGCTCGTCTCGGGGATGAGGGTGATGCCGCCGCCATCGATCCCGAGCCGCGTGGCCCGGAGCCGGATCTGGCGTGGGGACTCTTCGCCACACACGTAGGCCACGGCTTCGCCGCGCGCCGCAAGCCGGGCAACCGCCTGCAGCATGAGCGTTGACTTGCCGATCCCCGGGTCACCACCGACGAGCACCAGCGACCCGGGGACGAGCCCTCCGCCGAGGACACGGTCGAACTCGGGGACATCGGTCGCGACGCGTTCTCCGACGTCATCGGCAACGCTCGCAAGCGAGAGCGTCCGCGCCGGGAGGGGCTGGCGCTGGGAACGTGTGCCGGGCCCGGCGCGCGGAGACTCGGCGAAAGGATCGAGCGTGTTCCACGCCTGGCATTCGCCACAGCGGCCCGCATAGGCGACTGACTCCCAACCGCATTCGCGGCAGCGAAAACCTCTTTGTCCTCTTGGCACGCCGCCATCCTACCGGTTGCCACCGCATGGGGCAGCGGGCGACGATGCACAGCGCATGGCAGCCGAAACCGCGACGCTCTTCTCATTCTGGTGGTTGGTTGGATGCACCATCCTCTGCGCGCTCGCCTTCGCCATCCCGGCAAAGGGGATTGAGGCCGCATGCCTGAGGCTGCGGCTGCCGCTTCCAATGCTGGTGGTGATGCTCGCGCTCGCGGTGCGGCTCGTCCCGGCGGTGGCGTTCAAGCTTGCGCCCGGTGCGCTGGTCAATTTCGACATCGACTCCTACCGAATCGTCGGCAACCTGCTGCGCTCGGGCCAGGATGTGTATTCAGAGCCCGCCCGCTACCCGTACCTGCCATTCCAGATGTACTTCAGCGCGGCGGCGAGCTGGCTTGCAAGCCACAACGCCGGCCCGTTCGACCTGCTGGTCAAATTACCGCAGATACTTGCCGATGCAGCGATCCCAGCGCTGCTGCTAACGTTCCGGGGGAAAGGCGTGACGCGGGAGCGGGCCGTGGGCGCTGCGGCCATCTATGCGGTGAACCCGCTCTCCACGCTCGTCGTTTCCGTCCACGGCCAATTCGATAGCATCCCCGCATTCTTCGCGCTGCTGGCAGTGTGGACGGTCACGCGACGGCGGGCCTCCCTCTTAACAGCCCTGATGGCGGGTGCCGCGCTCGGGCTGGGGATCCTGGCGAAGTCGTGGCCGGTGATCCTTGTCCCGATAGTAGCCTGGCAACTGCCAGCGTGGCGCGAGCGAGCAATGACGGCGGCAATGGCCGCGGCGATCCCGCTCGCCGGACTGCTCACCTACGCGGTGGCGCTCGGAGTGAGCCTCCGGCCGGCGCTCGATGCTGTGCGGACGTATTCGGGCTTTCGGGGGGCCTGGGGCTACCCGCTGCTGCTGAACAAAGCGGTGGCGCACAACCTGGTCGTGAGCAGCGATTTCCGCGACTGGACTGACTTGCATCGGATCGCGATCCTCGCCGGTAGCATCGCCGTGGCCACCTTGCTGGTGTTGCGGCGAGAAGCCGTGTTTGCCGCGACCGTGGCGATCTTCGCGTTCTATGTGATGACGCCAGGTTGGGGCTATCACTACCTGGTCTGGGCGTTGCCGTTCGTGCTGATCGGGACCGCGCGGCCACTGGCCGCCGCCTACCTTGGCCTCGCCACCGCGACCGTGTTCACGATTTTCTACTGGTTTGGCGGAGTCTACTTTGGTGTGTTCAATTACTTCAGCGCGGGCGACTGGATCGTGCGCTGGAGCTGGGCGACGCCAATCCCGATCTGGGTGTACTGCGTGGCGATGCTGGCGAGCCTCCTCTTCGAGGCCCAAGCATGGCGTGAACCACGGGAGTGGCTACGCCGTAGCTACTGGCAAGCGCGACGCCCCGAGACTTCGCCGGCGGGCTGAGAGCAGCGGCTCGGCCATCAGTTCGCCTCTGTCGCTCGTTCGAGAAACGGCTTCACGGCCGCTGCCAGGGCGCGATGCTCGGGCTTCTGGAGATAAGGGTCGCGGTCGAGCACGCGGACAGCCAGTTCGCGGGCGCGGTAGAGGATGTCGCGATCGGTGAGCTTTGCCACGCGCAGCATGGTGTTCGCCCCGCTCTGGATGCGGCCCCACGCTTCGCCCTCGCCACGCATGACAAGGTCCACCTCCGCCAACTTGAAACCGTCCGTCGTTTCGACCATCGCCTCGAGCCGTTCCCGCGCTTCGGGGCCGGGATCCTCGGCGCTGCTGAACAACAGGCAGTAGCTCTGCTTCGCCGACCGGCCGACGCGGCCCCGGAACTGGTGGAGTTGGCTGAGCCCAAAACGCTCGGCTCCTTCTATCACCATGACGGTCGCGTTTGGGATATCGATGCCAACTTCGACAACGCTCGTCGAGACCAGGACGTCGGCTTCGTGCCGGGCAAACTGGCCCATCACTTCATCCTTCTGGCGCCCGGTCATGCGGCCGTGCAGTAGTGCCAGCCGGTAGCCTCGAAGGGGGCCACCGCGCAATTGTTCGAACTCTTCCTCTGCCGAGCGCACGTCGAGGACTTCCGATTCCTCCACCAACGGGCAGATGACGAACGCCTGCTCACCCTCGTCCAGGCGCTTACGCAAGAACGCGTATGCCTGGTCGCGCTCAAGGGGCTGATACCAGCGCGTCCTGATGGGCAGGCGCCCCGGCGGACTCTCGTCGATGGTGGAGACTTCCAGGTCGCCGTAGACAGTCAATGCGAGCGTGCGCGGGATAGGTGTTGCGGTCATCACAAGGAGATGTGGATTCATCCCCTTCTGGCGCAGCTTCACGCGTTGCATCACCCCGAAGCGGTGCTGTTCGTCGATCACAGCCACCGCCAGGCGGGGGATCTCGACGCCGTCTTCGAGGAGTGCGTGCGTGCCGATGATGATGTCCGCACCACCGTTGGCCGTATCGCCGCGGATCTGTTCCTTCTGTCCGGCCGTGAGAGAGCCCGTGAGCAGCAGCACCCGCAAGGGCCGGCCAAGCGCCGGCGGAACGACGACTCCATCGAGCGCACTCACGCCGGCACCGCTGAGCAGCTGCATCAACGAACGATAGTGCTGCTCGGCAAGGATCTCGGTGGGCGCCATCAGCGCAGCCTGGTAGCCCGACTGCACTGCGGCGACCATGGCAGCGAAGGCGACAACCGTCTTGCCGCTGCCGACGTCGCCCTGGAGCAGGCGGAGCATCGGCTGCCTGGCCTCAAGGTCCGTCTCAATTTCCTGGAGGACCCGCGCCTGCGCCGCGGTGAGCGCAAAGGGGAGAGAGTCGATGAACGGATCTCGCCGGTCTCCCAGGGACACCCGTTGCGCCGCTTCACCGAGCTGCCATTCGGCACGGCGCATCAGCACGGCCACCTGGATGGCCAAGAACTCGCCAACAGCGAGCCGCTGGCGCGCTCGTTCGGCCTGAGCGTAGGAGTCCGGGTAGTGATAGGCGCGAATCTCCGCCCCCACCCGTGAAAGGCCCGCTTCGGTCGCGAGCCAGGCGGGGACGGGGTCGGGCACGCGGTCGGCGAGCGCCTCGACCGCGACACGGATTGCACGCCGGAGCGTCCGCTGCCCGAGTCCCTGCGTTGCCGGGTAGACGGGGACAAGGCGCCCGGCGTTCATGACTTCGCTATCGAACGGCTCGAACTCGGGGTTCTCCATTTGCAGGCGACCCCGGAAAGCACGGACCTTCCCCGACAGGACGAACGGTTGCCCTTCCACGAGTGCGCGGGCGACGTAGGGCATGTTGAACCACACCGCGCGCAACGCCCCCGTGGGATCGGTGAAAACCGCCTCGGTGCCCTTGACGCGGCGCCCGTAGCCCATCTGCTTTGCGCTGAATGCGGTTGCGATCACTGTCTGGAGCGAGCCGCCGGGCTGGAGCTCCGCGATCTTCCGCATGTCGGTAAAGTCATTGAAGCGCCGGGGGAAGAAGAAGACCGCGTCGCCGGCGGTAGCCACACCCAGCTTTTCGAGCTTCTCGGCAGCAGCCTTCCCGATGCCAGGGAGTTTGGAGGCGGGCGTCGTCACATCGATGGCGGCGGCGATCGCCGGCGGCAGATCAATTACCGGGCGCGGCACACGTGTGGGCCTGGATACGGGCGTTGCCGCGGTCCTGTTCGCCGGGAGCCCGCCGGGGGGTTCGAGCGACGCAGGACGAAGCGCCACAACCGTCGCTTCCAACCATGCGCGACGGTCAGCCAGGGCGAGTGATCGGTAGCCTCCTGCCGGGAGCGCCCGCACGCGGGCCTCGAGCGCGGTCTCGGCCTCGAATAGTCCATCCTCGCCCATTTGCACGAGCATGCGGTCCAGCCCGCCAATGACGAGCTGGTTGTCGCAGCCGCGTGCGAGCTCCTTCTCGAACACCTTTTGGATCCGGCTTGCTTCCGTGACGGCCACGACTCAATCCCGGTCCAGGGTTGCGATGCCCAGCGCGTTGGGCCCGGTGTAGACGCCGACTACAGGCCCGAGCTGGGCGAGCACAACGTCGGTGTGGGGCAAGAGCGGGCGCACGCGTTCGATGAACGCTTCGGCCTCGCTGTCGTTCCCGCCCGAGGCGACAAACATTCGTTTCGACCGTGCCTGGGCCGTGGCCATCTGGACGAGCCGTTCGACCGCCTTTGTCCGCGTGCGCACGCGGTCGAACGGGGCAACCTCGCCGTTCTCGACGTGCAGGAGTGGTTTGATGCTCAACACCGAGCCCAGGAGCGAGCGTGCGCGGCCGATACGGCCGCCTCGCTGCAGGTATTCAAGCGTATCGACCGCGACGCAGACGTGGACGCGATCCATCGCCCGGCGTGCCACCGAGACCACATCGTCCAACTTCGCGCCGGCCTGTGCGGCCGCGGCCGCTTCCAGGACGATGAGTCCGAGGCCAAGGCTGACATTGTAGGAATCAATGAGGTCGACGTGGATGCCAAGCTCGGCCACCTGTTCGCGCGCGACGGAAGCGGCATTCATGGTGCCGGAGAGCTGGGAGGAGATGTGGATAGAAACGATTTCGGCACCCTCGCGGCCGAGTTCTTCATAGGCTGCGCGGAAGAGTTCCACGGAGGGCTGGCTCGTGCGTGGGAGGCGGCTGGTGCCACGCATGCGCTGGTAGAACTCCTCGGCTTCGATGTCTACGCCGTCGCGGAACGCTTCGTCACCAAAGAAGACCGTCAGCGGGATGACGGTCACGCCGTAGGCAGTGACGAGGGCGGGCGGCAGATCGCAGGTCGAGTCGGTGACAATGCGTACGGTCATAATTGCTGATGCGCCTATACAGGAGAGTATAACCTGTGAGGCGGTGCGGCGTTAGAATCCCCCCATGGCTCCCATCAAATTAGCCCCGTCCATCCTTACTGCAGACTTCGGCAGGCTCGCGGATGAAGTGCGCGCTGCCGAAGCAGCAGGAGCCGACGTCCTGCATCTGGATGTGATGGACGGCCAGTTCGTGCCGAATATCACCTTCGGTGCCGTCGTCGTCGAAGCGCTGCGCAAGGTGACCGCGCTGCCGTTCGATATCCACCTTATGGTGGTGGAACCCGAGCGTCAGGTTGTTGCGTTTGCCGAAATGGCGGACACGATCAACGTGCACATCGAAGTGTCTCCGCACATCCACCGCACCCTCGAAACCATTCACAGGCTCGGCCGGCGGGCCGGAGTCTGCCTCAATCCCGGAACGCCCATCGCCGCGATCGAAGAATCACTCGCGGATGCCGACCAGGTGATGGTGATGACGATCAATCCGGGCTGGGGCGGCCAACAGATGATCCCGGCACAGCTCGAGAAGGTCCGCCGCATCCGAAGCCTGCTGGATGCCGCCGGGTCGCGGGCAGAGATCGAAGTGGATGGTGGGGTGAACGTGGGCAACGCCGCCCTTTGTGCCCGCGCCGGCGCAAGCGTCCTCGTCTGCGGGAGCTCCGTTTTCAACTCTGCCCAAACTATCCCGGCGAACCTGGCGGCGCTGCGGGCAGCATTGAAATGAGACTCGATTCACAAGAACGTATCAGGGTCAGGGCGGTCGTGGTGTTCCGGCGCGGCATCGATGTGTTGCTCGTGGACCACCTCGACGACGTTGACGGGCCCGTCTGGGCTGTGCCCGGCGGAGGCGTTGAGTTTGGCGAGCGCGCAGAAGATGCCGCCCGGCGCGAAGCAATGGAGGAAGTGGGCGTCGAACCGGACACGCTGCGGCTGCTTTCGGTCTTCGAAAATATCTTCGAACACGCTGGCGAGCTGGGCCACGAGGTCTGTTTTGCCTTCGAGGCAGACGCGCGAGGGACAGCGCTCGCGACGGCCGACGTTGTCCATGGACAGGAGAGCGACGGTAGCCCGCTGGTTTTGCGCTGGGTTCCCGAAGCAGAACTGGCGAGCGGCCTGCGTCCGACCTGGCCGCAGGCACTCGCCGGCCTCGTGCAGGGCGCTGGCTAGCTGCTCAGTTTGGCGAGCACTTCGAGGGCGTGGACGGGATGCGACTCGAAGTCGCGTGGTTCGACGTAGACATCGCGCACGATGCCGGAATTGTCGATCACAACCGTCGTGCGGTTGTGGATCCCGGCCTGCTCGTTGAAGACGCCATACGCGCGTCCGGCTTCGTTCCTTGGGAAGTCGCTGAGCAGCGGGAATTCGAGCCCGAGCTTCTCCTGGAATTCGCCGGCGGCAGCGAACGAATCGACACTGACGCCCAAGACCTGGGCGTTGGCCTCCGCGAACCGGTCGGTCCACGTGCGGAAGGCCGTCATCTCACTCGTTCAGCCACCGGTGAAGGCAAGCGGATAAAAGGCAAGGACGAGGTGCTTGCCGGGGAAGGAATCGCGAGTGACTTCCTGGCGATCCTTGTCTCGGAGCGAGAAGTTGGGGGCCGGCTGACCGATTTCGAGTGACATGCTTGCGATTCTAGCCTCGGGCCTGCCGGATAGCGAACTGCCCACGACTACCGGCCAGTGGTGAGGCGGCAATCAGATGCCGGCCGTTACGTCCGCCAACCACGTCTGCAGGGCCACTCGTGCTTCGAGCCAGGCGAAGATCCCATGCTGGCCGCCCGCGATGAGTGCGAGGCGGGCACCGGGGATGGAAGCCGCGAGTTCCCGACCGTGGGGTGTTGGCACGGTGGCGTCGGAATCGCCATGGAGGACGAGCGTGCGGTGCCGGCCGAGTTCTCCCAGAGCAGATCGGGTATCGAACCCGGCGTGCGCACGCCAGTTGCACAGTTCTCCAGCAGCGACCAATTTCACAACAGCCTCCTCCACATTCCGCAGGGTTTCGCGGTAGCTGGCATACGTGGCGCGCATCGCCTCCTGCCGTTCGTCCGGCAGGGCAGCGAGATTCGGTGGCAGTTGCGGCTCATAGATGGACCGCCGGCGGCGCTCAAAGACCGCATCGGCACCTTCCGATTCGGCCATCGTCATGAGGCCGGTGAGCGGCCCATAGAAGGGAGCATCCGTCATGTGGGCGCTGGTTTCGACGAGCGCCAGCGCGGCGACCCGATCGGGGTGGCGCAGGGCAAAGGACTGGGCAATGGTGCCACCCATGGAGTCGCCGACAATGATCGCGCGGCCGATCTCCAGCTGGTTGAGGACGCCTACGGCTTCTTCGGCGAGGTCGTCCTGGGTGTAGGATGCTTCGCGGATCTCGCTTTGACCGCAGTTGCGGCGGTCATATTCGATGAGGCGAAAGCCATCGCCTACCGCCATGGCGAAGTACCGCGCGCGTTCTGCAAAGCGGCTCATTGGGCCGCCGAATCCGCCATGGATGGACAGCACCGGGGGACCCTCACCGGCAACGGTGTGCTCAATCTCCCAACCGTTGATGATGGCCTTCATCCAATACCTCCCCGCCGGACCAGCAGCGCCTCCGCCTGCGCAAGCAAATTTGTGTCCCGGCTAATGACCCTTGAACACCGGCTCTCGCTTTTCGACGAAGGCGCGCGGGCCTTCGCGGGCGTCTTCCGTGGACTGAGCGACGAACATCGCCATCTGGGCCATATCGAGGTGCTCATCCAAGGGCAGGTTCGCGGAACGGTAGACGAGCTTCTTGGCAAGCTGCACCGCGGTCGCGGGGCCGCGCGCGATCTGTTTCGCGTATTCAGTGACGCGCGGCATCAACTCCTCGGGCTCATAGACCGCCATGAGGTAGCCCATCTCCAGCGCTTCCTGCGCGGAGACCAGCTTGCCGGTCCAGATCATGTCGAGGGCCTTCTGAGTGCCGACGATGCGTGGGAGGGTGTAGCAGCCGCCGTCGCCGGGGACGAGGCCCATGCGCACGTAGGTCATCCCGATGCGCGCATTACTGCTTGCGAAGCGAATGTCGGCCATACTCGCCATATCCATGCCCGCGCCAGCGGCGGCGCCATTGATGGCTGCGATGTAGGGCTTCTCCAGTTGGATAAGGGCACGGGGGATGGGGTGGACGCGGTCGCGGAGGCTGTGGCGGCGGTCGGAAACGGTCGCCTGGGTGCGCAGGACACCGCTGCCACCCGCTTCGGCGGCGACGTTCATGCCGCTGCAGAAGCCCCGGCCAGCGCCGGTAATGATGACCGCCCGGACATCGCGGTCCGCATCCGCCTGCACGATGGCGTCACGCCACTCACCCAGCATCTGGTCGTCGAAGGCATTGAGACGCTCGGGCTTATTGAGCGTGATGGTTGCGACGCCGTCCGCGACGTCATAGAGGATAGCTTCGTAGGACATGGAACATCTCCGCGGGCGATATGGCGCCAGTCTACGCTACGCGGGCGCCGAACCCACGAACTCTGCTGGCCGGACGGCGATGGACGGGAACGTCTCCAGAAGTTGGCGGTCGTTCGTGATCAGCAGCACACCCAACTCCTCCGCCAGCGCAACGAACTCCAGGTCGTAAGCGCTGCAAGCGGACGTGGAAACCAGATCAACAATGCGTTCGGTTCGCGGACGAATGGAATCGTCAACGAGCCGTTCGGCCTGACGGTAGCCTTCGATGGCTTCCCCAGAGGGCATCCCTAGGTTTCGCATCATCCCCGCGATGGCACTGCGAAACTCACTGCGCCACAGCGGCGGAGCCAGCCAGAAGCCATCGTGCCGAAGCACTGAGAGATCCCTGCCGAAAACGGCCGCGACCACGACGTTCGTATCGACGACGATCAATCGCGGCCGGCCCGCTTCCACTCATCGATATCGTGATCTCGCAGTCGGTATCTATGGGCGAGCGTCCGGTGAAACCGGCGCAGCATGGTCACTCGTCTTCGCATTTCCGCCTTGGAGGGGGCGGGCGGGGCATCGGCACCCGGCGCACGCAGGCTGCCACTGGACACCCCGGCGAATCCGTCCAGGGGGGGCTCCCGGCCGGGATCCCCGGCGCCACCCCCCCCTGTCGGGAACCCCTCGCGGGCAGCAAGAGATAACGGTCGCCGACCGCTGGCCTTCATGGGCTGGTTCAGTCGCTCAGCCACGTGCTCGGGCACGTCCTTGAAGGTCAGGTCTGTCATTCCGGCTCGCCCAGTTCCAACATCCGGATCGCCCTGGCGCTCTTCGGTACCTGTCCGTTGCGCAGCCGCTTGCCGTAGGTGGCGGCTCGCGCACGCTCGATCTTGGCCTCGTCTTCCGGGAGTGTATCGAAGCGGTCCAGCCCGCGGATGAGCCATACAATCCCTTCCTGGTTCATGCTCCGCCGGTTGCGCTTCGCCGATTCCCTCAAGCGCTCGCGGAGGTCATCGGGGAAATTGCGGATCGTTAGCGTAGCCACGAAGTCCAGTGTGCATCCATTTCGGATGCATTGACAACACCCCGCGCGAGCGGACGACGAACGCTGACACTCTCCCGGCGCGCCGAATTGCCATGCGCACTTGCCAGTCTTTGCGCATTCTGCTGCTTCGCTCCTTAAACTGGGATGTGGCTACCTCCTCCACCATTTCCGAGAAGATCCGCAAGCAGCTCGTGGCGCTGCCGGCACGCCCGGGCGTCTACATCATGCGCAATGCAAAGGGCGAGGTGATCTACGTCGGCAAAGCGGCGAAGCTCAAGGATCGCGTCCGATCCTACTTCGGTTCGCCTCACATGATGGAGCCGAAGACACGGGCCCTGCGAGAGCAGATCGACGACTTCGAATACATCGTCGTTGGCACGGTAAGCGAGGCGCTCATCCTCGAAGCGACGCTCATCAAGCGTCACCAGCCGTTCTTCAACATCCGCCTGAAGGACGATAAGCGGTACCCGTATCTCAAGGTCGATATCCAGAGTCCGTGGCCGCGTGTGTATATCACCCGGCGCATCGAAAAAGACGGTGCACGCTACTTTGGTCCCTATGCCAACGCTGGTTCCGTGCGCCACACGCTGGACCTCACAAAGAAGCTGTTCCCATGGCGCTCCTGTACGAAGGAGATCACTGGCAAGGACGCCCGCCCGTGCCTCGACTACTACATCAAGCGCTGCATCGCCCCTTGCACGGCCTTTTGCACCAAAGAGGAATACGACGAGGTCATCGCCCAGGTGCTGCTTTTCCTGGAAGGGAAGGCGGAGGACGTGATGCGCAGGCTCGCCGCACAGATGGATGCTGCGGCGGGCCGTCTCGAATTCGAACGCGCCGCGATGATCCGCGACCAGCTACGAGCGATTGAGCGCACGGTTGAGCGCCAGATGGTATCCACCACAAAGCGAGAGGATGCCGACATCTTCGGGATGTCGCGGAGCGGTGACCAGGCCTGCATGCAGGTGTTCTTCGTCCGTGGCACGCAAATGATCGGCCGCGACACGTTCGTCGTCGAAGGCACGCGGGATGAGGGGGACAGCGCCGTCCTCTGCAACTTCCTGCTTCAGTACTACGAAGGCGCGCAGTATGTGCCGCGGCTCGTGGCGATCCCGTCGCAGGCGGACGACCGCGAGGCAATGGAACAGTTGCTGACCGAAAAGCGCGGATCCACCGTCGAAGTGCGGGTGCCGGAACGAGGCGAGAAGAAGCGCCTCGTGGAGCTGGCCTGTGAGAACGCGAAGGAAGCGCTCGACATGATGCAGGTCCGTTGGATGGCGGACGCGACGAAGACCGAACAGGCCCTGGAACAGCTGCGTGAAGAGCTGGCGCTACCGGCGATCCCGCATCGAATTGAGTGTTATGACAACTCAAACATTCAGGGTACCAGCCCCGTCTCCAGCATGGTCGTCTTCATCGACGGCAAGCCCGCAACGAATCAGTACCGGCGCTTCCGCGTGAAGACAGTCGTCGGCGCGGACGACTTCGCGACGATGCAGGAGATCATGCGGCGCCGCTTCAGCCGGGCGGCACGCGAGGGGCTCGTCACCGCAGCGCTCACGGCCGAGACCGGAGCCAGGGGTAGCACGCTCATTTCGGAGGCCGCGGTGCAGCCCCCCGAAGGCTGGGGGCTGCCCGACCTCGTCATCATCGACGGCGGCAAGGGCCAGCTCAGTGCCGCAGTGCAGGTGATGCGCGAGCTCGGCGTGTACGAGATCCCTGCGGTGGGACTCGCCAAGCGATTCGAGGAGCTGGTCGTGCCGGACGAAGACGAGCCGATCATCCTTCCCCGCGGTTCAGAAGCGCTTTTCATGGTGCAGCGCATCCGCGATGAGGCGCACCGCTTCGCGATCACGTTCCATCGCCAGGTGCGGGCCAGGACACAGATCCAGAGCGCTCTCGATTCAATCCCGGGCGTTGGCCCGAAGCGAAAGAAGGCGCTGCTGAAGAAGTTCGGGTCGGTGCGAGGCATTCGCGAGGCCGGCGTGGACGAAATTGCGAGCACCGTCGGTTTCACCCACGCGCTCGCGGAGAAAGTGAAGGCGGAGCTGTAGGATGCCGGGCCCCTGTATGCCGCGATGTTGACTCGTGCGTGCGGAGTCCGGCCAGCACAGCTCGATCCAGCGTTCCAACGGGCCACACACACACTGGTCCGTGAGGAACGCGCCTCATTGTTTTCTGATCCGGACGCGGGCCTATGATGCACCAATGGAGCCGCTCCGATTTCTCGCCCTCGGGGACTCCTACACCATCGGCGAGGGGGTTGTGCCGGGAGAGCGGTGGCCGGAACAACTGTGCGCGCTGCTTCGCGCCGAGGGGATTGCAATCGAATCCCCGCAGTTCGTCGCGGCCACCGGGTGGACCACCTCCGACCTGGCGGCGGCGCTGCGCGCGCGGCAACCCGAGGGCCCGTTCGGGCTGGTCTCTCTCCAGATTGGCGTCAACAACCAGTACCAGGGCGGATCGGCAGAGGAGTTCGCGGCGGAGTTTGATGCGCTGCTGGAGCGCGCTATCGCGCTCGCTGGCGACGACCCCTCCCGCGTGATCGTCTTATCCATCCCCGATTGGGGCGTGACACCATTCGCGGAGGGTCGCGACCGTAGGGCGATCGGACGCGAAATCGATGCGTTCAATTCTGCGTGCCTGTCCCGCACCATGCGCAGCGGCCCGCATTTCGTCGATGTGACAGGCGCTTCGCGCGAGGTCGGCGGCGAGCCCGGGATGCTGGCCGACGACGGCCTTCATCCGGCTGCCCCGCTCTACCTGGCCTGGGCCAGGCTTGCGCTCCGGCCCGCACTTGTGGCGCTCGCTCAGCGCCGCTGACCCCAGGACAGCGAAAGGCCCCCGTCCCATCGCAGGATGGAAGCGGGGGCCCTCGAGTGATGTGGCCGGTCGCGGAGATGGCTGAGTGCCGTGGCCCTCAGCCACCTGAATCAACCGAGAAGCTTGAGCACCGACTGCGAGCTCTGGTTCGCCTGGGCGAGCACCGAGACACCAGCCTGCTGGAGGATCTGGTCGCTCGCCATCTGGCTTGAGAGCGATGCGATGTCGGCGTCCTTGATGCGGCTCTCCGAAGCAGTGATGTTTTCGACGGCAACACCAAGGCTGGCGACAGTGTGCTGCAGCCGGTTCTGCGATGCACCGAGGGTGCCGCGCACGGTGTTGAGCGAGGTGATCGCCGTATCGAGCTGCGTGATGATCGCCTGGGCGTGGGTGTTGTCGGCGACGACGTTGGCCGCCGCGGACCAGTCAAGGTTGGCACCCGAGTTAGTGACGAGGTTCAGGCCGGTCGAAGCCGTCGAAACATCGCTGAAGGCAACGCTGAGGGTGTCATTCGCGGTGGCGTTTGCGCCAATCTGGAGGACGGCCGCGCCTGTACCCGAAACAACGATGTTCTTGCCAGCAAGTCCGGTAGCCAGATTGGCCGCATTCTCCCCAGCGGACGAAACCAGGGAGATCTTGATCCCGAGCTGGTTGACGTCGATGGTCGATGAGCCATTGGCGGCGATTGCCGCGAGGTTGATGACCTGGGCCTGGCCACTGGTCGCACCAGTCACAGTGATCTGGCCGGCAGCGGCGGACGTGATGTTGTAGGTCTGTGCCTTGGCTGCGGAGACATCGACATTTGAAACGTTCGCAGCGCCAATCGCGACGCCGGAGTTGACCGTCGAGGCACCGCCGAGCGTGCCGGACAGGGTGCCCGAGAGCAGGTTCTGACCATTGAACTGCGTGCTCTGGGCGATGCGGTCGATCTCGCTGTGGAGCTGGAGCATCTCCTGGCCGATGCTGGTGCGGGCGTTGGCGTCGTAGGTGCCGTTGGCTGCCTGGACGGCCAGTTCGCGCATGCGCTGGAGCATCGAGTGGATCTCGCCCATCGCGCCTTCTGCAGTCTGCAGCATGGAGATGCCGTCGTTGGCGTTCTGGATCGCCTGGTTGTTACCGTTGATCTGGGCGGTCATCTTCTCGGTGATGCCGAGACCGGCGGCGTCGTCTGCGGCGCGGTTGATGCGGTAACCGCTGGAGAGCTGTTCGAGCACTTTGCCGAGTTTCATCTGCGTGCCCGAGAGGTTGCGCTGTGCGTTCAGCGCGAAGATGTTCGTCACGATCGACGACATTGTTGGTTCCCCTTTCGCGTGCCTGGGGCCTTGTGCCCCGCCACCGGTGGAATTGGATTGCCGGTGGCTTGTTCACACTGGTTATCGCGATGCGAGGTGTTTGAGAACGGGTCAATCTGGGAGACGGTTCGGGCCTGCTGTGTGGCGATACGGTGGACAGGGGTACTGCCCGGTGACTGCTGAGCGGCAAAACGGTGAATCGTGGGCATTCCTCCCATTTGAGGGGGCTCGAAGGACTGCCAGCGGCGGGCCAACGCGCCAGGCGCGAAACGGCCCCTGCACCATCTCGTTCGAGTGCAGGGGCCGTTTCATTCGCCCGGCGAGGTTGCGAAAAGCGCTACTGGAGGAGCTTCAGGACCGACTGCGAGCTCTGGTTCGCCTGGGCAAGCACGGCGGTGCCGGCCTGCTGCAGGATCTGGTCGCTCGCCATCTGGCTGGAGAGGGCGGCGATATCGGCGTCCTTGATCCGGCTCTCCGAGGCGGTCAGGTTTTCGACGCTCACACCGAGGCTGGCGATTGTGTGTTCAAGGCGGTTCTGCGATGCACCGAGTGTCCCGCGGGTCGTGCTCAATTTGGTGATCGCGGTATCCACCTGGTTGATGATGGCCTGCGCGTGCGTATTGTCTGCAACGACGTTCATCGCCGAGGACCAATCGAGGTTGGCGCCGACATTCGAGACCAGGTCGAGGCCGGTGGCCGCCGTCGAAACGTCGCCAAACGAAACTCCGAGCGTGTCGTTCGCGGTCGCATTCGCACCGATCTGGAGCACAGCCGCACCGGTGCCGGTGACAACGATGCTCTTGCCGGCGAGACCGGTGGCGAGGTTCGCTGCTGTTTCACCCGCCGCAGACACCAGCGAAATCTTGATGCCCAGCTGGCCAACGTCGATGGTCGAAGCGCCATTAGCGGCGATGGCGGTGAGGTTGATGACCTGGGCCTGGCCGCTCGTTGCACCGGTCACCGTGATCTGGCCAGCAGCGGCGGAGGTGATGTTGTAGGTCTCCGCTTTTGCCGTCGAGACATCGACGGACGACACATTGGCAGCACCGACGGCGACGCCCGCGTTCAGGGTCGATGCCGGGCCAAGCGTCCCGGAGAGGGTGCCCGAAAGCAGGTTCTGCCCGTTGAACTGCGTGCTCTGGGCGATCCGGTCGATTTCGCTGTGGAGCTGGAGCATCTCCTGGCCGATGCTGGTGCGAGCATTCACATCGTAGGTGCCGTTGGCTGCCTGGATGGCGAGCTCGCGGATGCGCTGCAGCATGGAGTGGATCTCGTCCATGGCGCCTTCTGCCGTCTGCAGCATGGAGATGCCATCCTGGGCGTTGCGGATCGCCTGATTGTTGCCATTGATCTGGGCGGTGATCTTTTCGCTGATGCCCAGCCCCGCCGCGTCGTCCGCTGCACGGTTGATGCGGTAGCCGCTTGAAAGCTTTTCGAGGACCTTCCCCAGCTTGAGCCCGGTCATAGACAGG
>Ga0307373_10004368_pt1 | contig 23838 bp, 25 predicted proteins | sample OX2MG_FD_202534 | JGI IMG/M metagenome (GOLD analysis project Ga0307373, IMG submission 202534) | Soil microbial communities from Risofladan, Vaasa, Finland - OX-2 | ecosystem: Environmental > Terrestrial > Soil > Coastal area > Acid sulfate soil | place: Finland: Risofladan, Vaasa | collected... | reverse complement strand
ATCGCGCCGCCTGGCTTCGATGACGAGGTCGATCATTCGATGGCTCCGGCTCAGGCGCGCACGCCCACGTGGGGGCTGACGAGGCCCAGGGGAATGGTGGTCGAGGATTTCACCGAGCGGATCACGATGCGGCTTTCGATGTTGGAGACGAGGCCGAGCGACAGGATTCGCTCGCGCAGGAACTCGTCGAAGGCGTGCATGTCGCGGGTGACGATGCGAAGCTCGTAGTCGGCCGCGCCGGTGACGGTGGCGCACTGCACCACCTCGGGCCAGCGCTTCACCGACTGCTCGAAGGTCTCGAGATTGTCCTTGGTGGGCAGGGAGAGCTTGACGGTGCAATAGACCTCGAAATCGAGGCCGAGGCGTTCGCGGTCGAGAATGGTCACCCGCCGCTGGATGATCCCGTCGTCCTCCAGCCGCTTGATGCGGCGCCAGCAAGGGCTGGAAGACAGACCCACCCGCTCGGCGATCTCGGCCACCGAAAGGCTGGCGTCGTGCTGGATCAGATCGAGAATCCGCGCATCGACGGAATCCAGGGTCTCGGACACCATTTACCCCCTGTCCAGCCACAGCCTAGAACAATCTGCCGGATTCCAGCGATTTCAGGGCACGGCTTTGGCAAGCGTTTCGCCCGGCCTTATATATTCTTGCGACTTGCGCCGAAAGTGCGGCCGGAAAGAAAGTCTCATGCGCCACGCCGAAGTTGCCCTGGACGACAAATATCTGCTCCAGGACGGTCGCGCCTTCATCACCGGCGTGCAGGCGCTGGTGCGCGTGCTCCTCGATCGGCGCCGGCTCGACCGGCGCGAGGGGCTCAGGTCAGCCGGTTTTCTCTCGGGCTATCGCGGCTCGCCCCTCGGCGGCCTCGACCAGCAGGCCCACCGAGCCGCCGAGCACCTGAAGGCGGCGGACGTGGTCTTCAAGGAAGGTCTCAACGAGGATCTGGCGGCGACGGCGGTCTGGGGCAGCCAGCAGGCGAACCTCTTTCCCGGCGCCCGGTACGACGGCGTCTTCGGCATGTGGTACGGCAAGGCGCCGGGCGTCGACCGCACCGGCGACGCCTTCAGGCACGCCAATTTCGCCGGGACCTGGCCAAGGGGGGGCGTGGTGGCGGTGGCCGGCGACGACCATTCCTGCAAGTCCTCCACCCTGCCCTCCCAGTCCGAGTTCGCCTTCCAGGATTTCGAGATGCCGGTGCTCGCCCCGGCCGACGTGCAGGAGGTGCTGGACTACGGCCTGATCGGCTATGCGCTGTCCAGGTTCTCGGGGCTGTGGGTCGGGCTGATCGCGCTCGCCGACACCATGGATTCCGGGGCCACCATCGACGTCACCCTGGATCGCCATGTCCATCGCCTGCCCGAGGGCTTCGCAATGCCTGCCGGCGGCCTCGGCATCCGCCTGAAGGACCAGCCGATGGACAAGGAGCGGCGGCTGCGGCTGCACAAGCTCCCGGCCGCCCTCGCCTTCGCCCGCGCCAACCGGATCGACCACGCCGTCCTCGGGGGACCCCGGCGGCGCCTCGGCATCGCGGCGCACGGCCAGGCGTACAAGGACGTGATGGAGGCGCTCTCGGCCATGGGTCTGGGCCTTGCGCAAGCGGCGGACCTGGGGCTGGCCGTCTACAAGGTGGGGATGCCGTGGCCGCTGGAGCCGTCGGGGATGCGCGCCTTCGCCCGCGGCCTCGAGACCCTGATGGTGGTCGAGCACAAGCGGCCGCTCCTGGAAGCCCAGGCGCGCGCCGCCCTCTATGACCTGCCGGCCCACGCCCAGCCCAGGGTGATCGGCAAGGTCGACGAGAAGGGCCACCCGCTGCTCTCCGAGCTGGGATCGCTCTCGGTGGCCGAGGTGGCGCTCGCCATCGCCGACCGGCTGCCGCCGGGTCCGCACATGCAGCGGGTGCACGCCTTCCTCGACCGGGTCTCGGCCTCGGGCATGGCGGCGGTGACGCTGGGCGCCGATCAGGTGCGCCGGCCGTTCTTCTGCTCGGGGTGTCCGCACAACACCTCGACGCGTCTGCCCGAAGGCTCGCGGGCGCTGGCCGGCATTGGCTGCCACTACATGGCGAGCTTCTCCGACCCGGCCACCGATCTCACCAGTCACATGGGCGGCGAGGGCCTCGCCTGGGCCGGCGCCAGCCCGTTCACCTCCGAGCCGCACGTCTTCGTCAATCTCGGCGACGGCACCTACAACCACTCCGGCTCGCTCGCCATCCGCGCCTCGGTGGCCATGGGCAGCCACGTCACCTACAAGCTGCTCTACAACGACGCCGTCGCCATGACCGGCGGCCAGCGGCCCGAGAGCGGCTTCTCGGTGGCCCAGATCACCCGCCAGCTCGCCGCCGAGGGCGTCGCCCGGACGGTGGTCGTGGCCGAGGACCCGAGCCGCTATGCGCGCGCCCGCGATCTCGCGCCGGGCGTAAAGGTGCATCCGCGCCGCAACCTGATGGCGGTGCAGCGCGCCCTCCGCGCCGAGCCGGGCGTCACGGTGCTGATCTACGATCAGGTCTGCGCCAACGAGAAGCGCCGCCGGCGCAAGCGCGGCGCCATGCCGGCGGCGCCGAAGCGGGTGTTCATCAATCCGCTGGTCTGCGAAGGCTGCGGCGACTGCTCCAGAGCCTCCAACTGCGTCTCCATCGAGCCGCTCGACACCGAGTTCGGCCGCAAGCGCCGGATCGACCAGTCGACCTGCAACCAGGACTATTCCTGCGTCGACGGCTTCTGCCCCTCGTTCGTGACCGTCGAGGGCGCCGCCAACGCGCAGGCGCGGCCGCTGCCGGCGCTCACCGCCGAGTCGACCCCCTTGCCCGAAATCGCCGCGGTCGAGGGCGTGCGCAACATCGTCTTCACCGGCATCGGCGGCACGGGCGTCACCACCACCGCCTCGATCCTGGCCATGGCGGCCCACATCGATGGCATGGCCGCGTCAGTGGTGGACATGACCGGCCTCGCCCAGAAGGGCGGCGCCGTCTTCAGCCACGTACGGATCGGCGAGAGCGAGACGACGTCGGTCGGCGGCCGCGTGCCGGCGGCCAGCGCCGATGTGCTGATCGCCTGCGATCTTTTGGTGGCCGCCGGCCCCGAGGCGCTGGCGCTCTACGCCAGGGACCGCACCCAGGCTTGCGGCAACGCCGATTTCCAGCCCACCGCCGATTTCGTCACCGACCGCGAGGCCCGCTTCGACGGCGCGGCGATGCAGCGGCGCATCGGCGCGGCCACCAGGGCCTACGACGGCTGCCCGGCCGTGGCGCTGGCCGAACAGCGCCTCGGCGACGCCATCTACGCGAACATGATCATGCTGGGATTTGCCTGGCAGAAGGGCCTGGCGCCAGTCTCGGCGCGGGCGCTCTACCGCGCCATCCGCCTCAATGGCGTCGAGACCGAGACCAACCTCCAGGCCTTCGAGATCGGCCGCATCGCCGCGGCCGACCCCGCCAGGCTCGGCCCTGGCGAGACGGCGGCGACCACGCCAGAGCAGATGTCGCTGGACCAACTCGTCGACCACCGCGCCGGCGAACTGGAGGCCTATCAGAACCGCGCCTACGCCGAGCGCTATCGCCGGCGCATCGCCCAGATGCGCGCAGCCGAGACGCCGCTGGCCAGCGAGGCGCTTTCGCGCGCCGCGGCGCTGAACCTCTTCCGGCTGATGGCCCGCAAGGACGAGTACGAGGTCGCCCGGCTCTACACCGACGGCCGCTTCGATGCGGCCCTGAAGGAGACCTTCTCGGGCGGCAGCGCCAAGGTCTGGCTCGCGCCGCCGATCCTCGCCCTGAAGGACGCCGAGGGACGGCCGAAGAAGGTCGCGTTCGGCGGCTGGATGCTGCGCTTCGGCTTTCCGCTGCTGGCCAGGCTGAAGGGCCTGCGCGGCGGCCCGTTCGACCTCTTCGCCCACTCCGAGGATCGCAGGCTGGAGCGCCGCCTGCTCGCCGACTACGAGGCCGGGCTCGACCGGCTGGCCGCCGGCCTCGACGCTGCACGCCTGCCGCTCGCCATCGCGATCGCCGAACTCGCCGACCAGATCCGCGGCTTCGGCCACGTCAGGGCCGCCGCGGCGAAGACGGCGCAGGCAAAGGCCGCCGCCCTCTGGGCGGCCTGGGAGGCGGCATCGAAGCCTTGACGGGCGCCGGCCGGCGGCCCAGCGATGGCGCAAACGGAACCGGGAGCCGCCGATGTCCGGGCCTGCGCCTTTCACGGTCGATTGGGACGGCGCCGCCGTGGGCGCGGTGCTGGACCAGATCAGGGCCTATCCCTGGCCGCCCGCGCCCGCCGTTCCCGACGGCTGGGCCTATGGCTGCGACGCCGCCTTCCTGAGGCGCCTGTGCGCCCATTGGCTCGATGGCTACGACTGGCGAGGCGCGGTGGCCGAGCTGAACCGCTATCCGCAGTTCACCGCACGCGTCGAGGATTTCGACCTCCACTTCGTCCACGTGGTCGGCGAGGCGCAAGGACGCCGGCCGCTGCTGCTGAGCCATGGCTGGCCGGGCAGCCACTATGAATTCTGGGGCGCCGCGGACCGGCTCGCCTGGCCTTCGCGCCACGGCGGCTCGGCCGCCGACGCCTTCGATCTGGTGATCCCGTCCCTGCCGGGGTTCGGCTTCTCCTCCAAGCCGCAGCGGCCGTTCGGCCAGCGCGCGACGGCGCGGCTCTTCAACACCCTGATGACGAAGACCCTGGGCTACGACCGCTACCTCGCCCAGGGCGGCGACTGGGGCGCGCTGGTCACCTCCTGCCTCGGCTACGATCACGCCCGGCACGTCAGGGCGATCCATCTCAACATGAGCGCCTTTCGCCCGCCCGGCGGCCCCAAGAGCCCCGAGGAAGTCGCCTGGGCCACCGGTCAGGGTCGGATGATGGACCTGCTGGGCGCCTATTTCCGCCTGCAGATGTCCAAGCCGCAGTCGCTCGCCTGGCTCGGGGCCGGCAATCCGGTGGGTCAGGCCGCCTGGATCGTCGAGCGGTTCTACGACTGGTGCGACCGGCGCGCCAAGCCGTTCGAGGCGGTGTTCAGCCTCGACCAGCTGATCACCAACGCGATGATCTATGTGATGACCGGCAGCTTTGCGACCGGCGCCTGGTACTATCGCGCCCTCATCGAGGAGGAGGGCGTCGCGCTCAAGGAAGGCGAGCGCTGCGAGACCCCGACCGCCTTCGCCAATTTCCCCGGCGAGGCGCTCTATTCGGCCCCGCCGCGCAGCTTCGCCGAACGCGCCTACAACATCGTCCGCTGGACCGACCAGCCGCGCGGCGGCCACTTCGCCGCCATGGAGGAGCCGGACCTCTTCGTCGATGACGTCCGCGCCTGGGCGCGCGAGTGCGGCTGAGAAGCCATCTCGAGGCGGGGGCGCGGCCTATCGGGACTTGACTGTGGCCCGAGTCGGGAGCGGTCGCCGCGAGCCGCGAGGCGGGTTCTCGGGTGGCGGATCGCCAGGACGCGCCTCGCCCGGACGGCGTTCGGCGAGCTGCTTTTCGGCTTGCGCCAATCCTCGATCGATGGCGTCCAGGACTTCTCGAGCGGTCAAGTTGGTCATGGCCTTGCACCTTGGACGGCGGCCCAGCGCACCGGATCGCGCAGGATCAACCCGGACTCAGGCGTTTTTTCCGCGATCGACACGCGCCCTTTGTCTGAGTTGTCATATATGGCCGCGATGTCGGCCAGCGGCAGATAAAAGCGGCGCAGGTTCTTCAATCCAGCCCAGTAGCGTCGGACCACGATTTCAGGCGCGACACCATGGCCGCCCCCGGCCACCCGCGTCGCCACTCTCTCCAACGCATCTTCGGGTGTTGGAAGCCACAGGTAAAGAAGCGTGATGCGCCAACCCTCCATCTGGCTCTGGCGAAGCCAGTGGAGGTGGGTCCGCCCAGAACAGGTGGTTTCGAATGCGAAGCTCTCCCCGAACTCCCTGAAGTAGCGTATCCGCTCAATCATCAGCCGACCGGCGGTGGTCGCGGCCGCGTCGGCGTTGAACGGCGAGAGTCCCCTCGCGATTTCATCGGCGTTGACGAACTCGCGTATCCCGAGTTGGCGCGGAACGACCGCAGGCGCAGCCGTCGTCTTGCCCGCGCCATTGGGGCCTGCGATGATGACGATATCCTTCAGGTCTCGGACCGACCCAGAGCGCGCAATTTGGAACCGTTCGGGCCTGTTTCCAGCCGCGTCAACGGCCGCGCAGGCAGCATTCCTCGCATCTACTTGCCGCCCTTCGCCGTCCAGGCGCGGCTCTCGTCGCCGACGATGTCGACGAGGTTGCCCATGAAGAGGTTGGCGTCGATCAGGTGCAGGCCCCAGTTCTTCTGCACCATGCCGCCGAAGATCAGGTCGCCGGGGATGTCCTGCGCCCGCGGGCCTGCGGCCGGAATGATCCGGATCGCCAGCAGGTGGAACGGACCGGAGTGGACGCAGGTCGCGGTCAGCATGCCCACCGGCTCGACGAAGGGGGTGGCGATGGTCTTGCCCTTCACCCATTGGAACCGCTGCGCCTGGCCCGCGATCGGGGCGACGCCGAAATAGGGCTTGGCGAGGCCCGCGCCGCCGGCGAGGCTCGCCGGATTGACGCACGCCGCCTCGAGCCCCGCCCCGTCTTTCCGGGGGCGTCCGAAGAAGGTGTTGGCCGGCGGCGGCAGGTCGGTGGCGCGGAACGACGAATAGGCGATGGCGCAGCCGGTCTGGGCGTCCGAACGGCACAGGGGGATCGACTTGAAGTCGCCGCCCACCGCCTTGCCCGCCGGCACGTTCAGCGTCGCGCCCATCAGGATCGCCGAGACCAGGCGCCGCTGCGCCGGCTTGGCGTCGATCTCGTTCCGGATCAGCTCGGCCAGCAGGCCCGAGCCCTGCGAGTGGCCGACCAGCACCACGCCGCGGCCATGGTTCTCGTGCGCCAGATAGTAGTTCCAGGCGTCGCGGACGTCGTCGTAGTTGAGCGCCGGCGCGGGCGGCGGCGGCGCGGCGCCCGGCGCGCGCCGATGGGTCTGGTAATAGATCAGCGCCGTCAGCGTGCCCTGGCGGTACATGGGCGCAAAGAGCCGGCAGTGGGCGCGCAGCCGCGCCGCCTGCTGGATGACGACGTTGGTCTCCTGCGGCTGGATCTTCATGTCGCTGAACCGGGTCGGCTCGGTGGAGACCGTCGGATAGACGTAGAAGCAGTCGATCGCCGGATGCGGATCGGGCCGGAAGCGCTGGATGCGCGTGGCGCCGTCGGGCGCCACCTGGGTGGCGGTGAGGTCGCTGGCGCAGGCGTCGTCGCGGCCGGGCCAGCAGAGCCAGTTCGCCCGGTTTGCGTAGTCGTTCGGCGCCGTCGAAGCCGGCATCGGCGGCGGTCTGGCGGCCGGGGACGCCGCGGCGGCAGGCTGGGCCAGCGCCGGCGCGGCGGTCAGCGCCAGGGCCGCGGCAAGAAAGCTCGCGGCAAGACCGAACGTCCTGAACATGTCGCCCCCGCCCAATGGTCCTGGTTCAATGGAGCGACCATAGACTTGGCCGATGCGCGGGCAAGCCCTCGCAGCGCCCCCTCTCAGCCCGCGCCGGCGCCGCGCTGCAGCTGGACGTCCTCGCGGCTGCCCAGGCGCGAGACGAAGAGGCTGTTGCTCCAGCGGTCGAACGCCAGCAGCACCTGCCCGGCGTCGTCGGTCAGCGCCATGCCGTCGCCGGTCGGGGTCCAGCCGGCGACGCCGCTCGGCAGCGCCCCGGCGCAGCCGCCCGGGGCGTGGGCGGCGAAGCCGGCCGAGCCCGCCTTGCGGCGGAAGAGCTCGACGCGGCAGATCGAGTGTCCGCCCGACTCCAGGGTCCAGGGGCCGGCCGCCTCGGCGGGGGAGAGCGGCACGCCGGCTTCGTGGACCCGGGCCTGCGCCGCGCCCGCGCCCAGCGTCAGCGCGGCCGCCGCGCCCAGGCAGGCAATTTTGGTCAAGGTCATGGTCTCGTCTCCATCGGCCCCAGATGTCGAAACGCCGGCGCCGCGGCGCCGGTTGCCGGCTGCGGCGCCGCCCGGGCTCGCCCCCCCGCGGCTTTTCCGATAGAGGGCGCCGATGATTTGGCTCTGGATCGCCGCCGCGCTGGTCTCGGCCGCCGCGGCGGCCCTGATCGTCCAGCGCGCCGCCGCCGGCGCACGCCGCAAGGGCGGGGAAAGCCGCGAACTGGCCATCTATCGGCGCCAGATGAGCGAACTCGACGATCTGGCGGCGCGCGGCCTGCTGGCCGAGACCGACAAGCGCGCCGTCCGCGCCGAGACCGGCCGGCGGCTGCTGGCCGCCGCCGCGCGGGGCGAGGCGCCGCTGCGCGCCGCGCCGCCGCTGGCCATCCTCGCCGTCGCCGCGCTGGCGCCGCTCGCCGCCCTGGCGGCCTATGTCGGCCTCGGCGCGCCGACCTTCCGCGACCAGCCGTTCGCCAGGCGTCTCGGCGCCTGGGAGAGCATCGCCACCCAGGCGCCCGACCGGCTGAACCCGCTGCAGCTCGCCGCGATCTGGCGCGCCATCTCCGACCACAACCCGCGCGATGCGACGCCGCTGCGCGAACTGGCCATCTACGAACTCGATTCGGACCAGCCCACCGAGGCGCTCCAGGCGCTGCAGCGCGCCGTCGCCATCGCGCCCGGCCGCGCCGACCTCTGGAAGCTGCTGGGAGAGGTCGCGGTGGTGCGCGCCCAGGGCGACGTCGGCCAGGTCGCGACGGACGCTTTCCGCCATGCCCTCGCCCTCGATCCGCGTTCGGCGACGGCCGGCTATTATCTGGCGCGCGCCCGCATCGCCGGCGGCGACGTCGCCGGCGGCCTCGCCCAATGGCGCGCCCTGGAAGCCGGCCTCGCCCCCGCCGATCCGCGCCGCGCCAGCCTTGCGGCCGACATCCGGGCGGTGGCGACCACCGGCCGGCTGGCGCCGCTGCGGGCGCCCGCTCAGCCCGGCGTGACCCAGCCGCAGATCCAGGCCATGGTCGCGGGCCTGGCGGCGCGGCTGGCGGCGCATCCGGACGATCCGGCCGGCTGGGCGCGGCTGGTGCGCGCCTATACGGTGCTCGGCGATGCGCGACGCCGCGACGCCGCGCTCGCCCAGGCCCGGCGCCGCTACGCCGCCGACCCGCAGGAACTGCAGGCGCTGCAGGCGGCGACTGAGCCCCCCTCCAGCGCCGGCGCGGACGGCGCCCGATCGAGCCCCCAATCGAGCCTTGACGGCGATGGGCGCGCGGCGCGAGTAGCGCCAGGCTGAAGAAGCGTCGATGTCATTGCTTCCGCGTTCCCGGACCGCTCGCCGCCGCCTGATGACCCTGGCGGCCGCCGCCCCCGTGCTGCTGGTCGCCGTCGGCGTGGGGCTCTACGCCATGCGCGGCTCGATCTCGTTCTTCTACACGCCCTCCCAGGCCTTCGCCGCACACGTGCCGCCGGGCCGGGCGATCCAGCTCGGCGGGCTGGTGCGCACCGGCAGCGTCGTCAAGCGGCCGGACGGCGAGGTCGACTTCGTCGTCGCCGACGCCCGCTCGAGCTCGCCGGTGGTGTTTCGCGGCGAGCTGCCGGACCTGTTCCGCGCCGGCCAGGGCGTCGTCGCCATCGGCGCCTATGGCCCCGGCGGCGTGTTCACCGCCAGCCAGATCCTCGCCAAGCACGACGCGCGCTACATGCCGCCCCAGCTCGTCCAGGCGCTGAGGAAAGAGGGAGAGTGGCGCGGCGGGAGCGGCGGCCAGTCATGATAGACGAACTCGGCTCCTTCGCCCTCGTCCTGGCGCTGGCGCTCAGCCTGGCGCAGTGCGGGTTCTCGGCCCTGGGCCGGCTGCGCCGCGACGGCGCCCTCGCCGGCGCCGGCGAGGGCGCGGCCATCGGGGCGTTCGCGGCGCTGCTGGTCGGCTTCCTCGCCCTCATCCACGCCTTCGTCGTTTCCGACTTCTCGGTGATCAACGTCGCCGAGAACTCGCACACCGCCAAGCCGCTGATCTACAAGATCGCCGGCGCCTGGGGCAGCCACGAAGGCTCGATCCTGCTCTGGTGCCTCATCCTCGCGGGCTATGGCGCGGCGATGGCGGCGAGCCGGCGGCTGCCGTTCGGACTGAAGGCGAGCGCGGTGGCGACGCAGGGGGCGCTGGGCGTGCTCTTCATCGCCTACATGGTGTTCGCCTCCAATCCGCTGCTGCGCATCGGCCCGCTCGGCCATCCGCCGATGCAGATTCCGGTGCAGGGCAATTCCCTCAATCCGCTGTTGCAGGACCCGGCGCTGGCGGCCCATCCGCCCTGCCTCTACGCCGGCTACGTCGGCTTTTCCGTCGTCTTCTCCCTGGCGGTCGCGGCCCTGGTGGAGGGCCGCGCCGATCCGGCCTGGGCCCGCTGGATCCGCCCCTGGACCCTGGCGGCCTGGAGCCTGCTCACCATCGGCATCACCCTCGGCTCGTTCTGGGCCTATTACGAGCTCGGCTGGGGCGGCTGGTGGGCCTGGGACCCGGTGGAGAACGCCAGCTTCATGCCCTGGCTGCTGGGCACGGCGCTGCTGCACTCGGCGGCGGTGACCGAAAAGCGCGGCGCCCTGGCCAGCTGGACCGTGCTCATGGCCCTGGGCGCCTTCATCCTCTCGATGATGGGGGCCTTCCTGGTCCGTTCGGGCGTGCTGACCTCGGTGCACGCCTTCGCCATCGATCCGCAGCGCGGCGTGCTGCTGCTGATCATCCTGGGCATCGCCGCCGGCGGCGCCCTGGCGCTCTACGCCTGGCGCGCGCCGAGCCTGAGCGAGGGGGCGGCGTTCGCGCCGATCAGCCGCGAGAGCGCCCTCTTCGTCAACAACGTGCTCCTCGCCGCGGCCACCGCGACGGTGCTGATCGGCACCCTGCTGCCCCTCATCCGCCAGGCCATCGACGGCGTGCCGATCTCGGTCGGCGCGCCCTATTTCAATCTGGCCTTCACCGCCCTGGTCGCCCCGGCGCTGATCCTCCTGCCGGTGGGGCCACTGATCGCCTGGAAGCGCGGCGACTTCGCCGGCGCGGCGGTCAGGCTCTGGGGCGCGGCCCTGGCGGCGGGCGCAGCCGGCCTGGCGACGCTGTGGCTGGTCGAGCCGCGCAGCGCCCTGGCGGCGGCGGGGATCGCACTGGGCGCCTGGGTGATCGCCGGCGCCCTCGTCGAAGCGGCCGAACGCATCCGCGCCTTCCGCGCCCCCTGGCCGGAGGTGGCGCGCCGGCTGGGCGGGCTGCCGCGCGGCGCCTGGGGCATGACGCTGGCCCACGTCGGCCTTGGCCTCTTCGCGCTGGGCGCCTCCTTCGAGACCGCCTGGCGCACCGAGGCCGCCCAGGCCCTGACGCTCGGCCAGAGCATGAAGCTGGCCGGATTCGAGCTCCGGCTCGATCACGCGGGCCTCGTCTCGGGCCCCAACTACGAGGCGCAGCGGGCGCTGATCCGCGTCACCGACGCCCGCTCCGGCGCCCTCGTCTGCGAGGCGGCGCCGGAGCGGCGCGTCTATGCCGCCAACGGCCAGAGCGTCTCGCACGTGGCCATCTGCCCGCGGCTGCTCGACGACGTCTACGTGGTGGTCGGCGACCGGCGCCAGGCGCCGGACGGCGCGGCGGCCTGGCTGGTCGACGCGCATTGGAACCCCTGGGTGCGCTTCGTCTTCCTGGGGCCCCTCGTCATGGCGCTGGGCGGCCTCGTCTCGCTCTCCGACCAGAAGCTGCGCTTCGCCGTCACCGCCCGCGCCCGCGCCGCGCCGGCCGCGGCGCCGGTCGCGGCGGAGTAGGGCGTCGTGCGCGCCCTCGCCCGCGTCGCCCTCGCCGCCTGCGCCTGGATGGTGCTCTGCGCCGCCGCCGCAGACGATCCGGCCGAGCGCCTCGCCAACCCGCACCAGGAGGCGCGCGCCCGCGCTCTCTTCCGCGACGTGCGCTGCCTCGTCTGCCAGAGCGAATCCATCGACCAGTCCGACGCGCCGCTGGCCAACGACCTGCGCCAGCTCATCCGCCGCCGCATCGCCGCGGGCCGCACCGACGGCCAGATCCGCGCCTTCCTGGTCAGCCGCTACGGCCAGTTCGTGCTGCTGACGCCGAGGCTCTCGGCAGGCAACGCGGTGCTCTGGGCCGGCCCGGCGGCGGTGGTCGCCGGCGGCCTCGCCGCCCTCGCCCTGCGCCGGCGTTCCGACCCGCAGCGCGAGCCGGCGCCGCTCAGCGCCGAGGAAGAAGCCGACCTCGACGCGCTGACGCGGGGCGAGCCGGTCTGAGGCCGCGGTCGAGACCCCGATCCGGCGCCCGATCGGCGCCAGGGCGCCGCAGAGTCGCGGCAATGGCGCGCAACGGGACAAACCCGACGCAACACCGGTAGCGCCGATTGAGCCGCGGCACTAAATTGTCAGACGCCCCGGGCCTCGCGATACCTTCCGGGTCAGGGATGGTCTCAATGCCAGTCAAGAAGTCAGCCTATTTCGTCGGCGCCCTGGCCGGGGGCGGCATCGCCGTGGCCGCGTTCGCCGCCGGCGCCGGGATGAAGCTCCCGGCCGTGCAGGCGCACGGCGCCGGCCTCGTGCCGGTCTCGGCGCCGATGTTCTCGCCGCCGCCCGGAGCGCCGATGTCGTTCGCCGACATCTTCGCGCGGGTCTCGCCGGCGGTGGTCTCCATCCACGTCACCTCGCCGATGAACATCCAGGCGCTGCGCAAGGCGATCCCCGGCCTGCAGAACTTCCCCTTCGATCTCGTGCCCAAGGGCCAGGACGGGAACGGCGACGAGCAGCCGGCGCCGAAGCAGGAATCCTCCGGCTCGGGCTTCTTCATCTCGCCGGACGGCTACATCGTCACCAACAACCACGTCGTCGACGGCGCCCAGGACATCAAGGTGGTGACCAAGGACGGGACCGAGCTCAAGGCCACCGTGGTCGGGCGCGACGAGGGCACGGATCTGGCCGTGCTCAAGGTCGAGGGCCACGACTTCCCGTTCGTCTCCTTCGAGACCCAGGTCAAGCCGCGCGTGGGCGACTGGGTGGTGGCGGTCGGCAACCCCTTCGACCTCGAGGGCACGGCGACGGCCGGGATCGTCTCGGCCTACAACCGCGACCTCAACGACAACTTCGTCGACTACATCCAGATCGACGCCCCCATCAACCGCGGCAATTCCGGCGGCCCGACCTTCGACGTCTATGGCCGGGTGATCGGCGTCAATTCGGAGATCTATTCGCCCAACGGCGGCTCCATCGGCATCGGCTTCGCCATCCCGGCCGACATCGCCGATCAGGTGGCGCACCAGCTGATCGCCCATGGCAAGGTGGTGCGCGGCTACATCGGCGCGACCATCCAGAACCTCTCGGGCGACCTTGCCGAATCCTGGGGCATGGCCGGGCGCAAGGGCGCCCAGGTCACCGATCTGGTGCCTGGCGGTCCGGCCCAGCGCGCCGGCCTGCTGCCCGGCGACGTGGTGGTCGCGGTGGACGGCTCGCCGGTGAAGACCAACCTCGAGATGACCCGCGACGTCGCCAAGGCCCAGGCCGGCGACATCATCCGGCTGGACGTTTTCCGCGACGGCAAGGAGCGCACCATCGACATCCGCTCCGGAACCCGCCCGCCCGAGGATCAGCTCGCCCTGAACGGCGCGCCGGGATCGGGGGACGAGGGTCAGGGCGGGACCGGCGCCGCCCATCCCGCCGCCGGCCCGGCGGTGCTGGGCATGCAGCTCGCGCCGCTCACCGCGGCGACGCGCGGGCTCTACAGCATCCCCGACAACGTCAAGACCGGCGTGGTCGTGCAGAGCGCCAAGGACACCTGCGACGTCGGCGGCGACAACTGCCTGCAGCGCGGCGACGTCATCGTCCAGGCCGGCGACAGGCAAGTCGCCAGCACCGCCGACGTCGCCGCGGCGGTGGCCGAGTGGCGCAAGGCCGGGCGCGTCTCGATCCCGCTGGGCGTGCGCCGCGCCGGCCAGACCACCGCCTTCGTGCCGATCAAGATCGAGGGCTGATTCCCGGCGCCGGCTTGGACAAAAAGGGGGGCGCATGCGGCTGCTCATCGTCGAGGACGACCTGGAGGCCAGCCAGGCCATGGCGCGCGGCCTCGCCGAGGCCGGCCACGAGTGCGCCGCCGCCGCGGACGGCGAGCGCGGCCTGGCGCTGGCGCGCGACGGGCGCTTCGACGTGCTCATCGTCGACCGCATGCTGCCCAGGCTCGACGGGGTCGCCATGGTCGAGCGGCTGCGCGGCGACGGCGATCAGACGCCGGTGCTGTTCCTGTCGGCGCTCGGCGAAATCTCGCACCGGGTCGAGGGGCTGAAGGCCGGCGGCGACGACTACCTCGTCAAGCCCTACGCCTTCGCCGAGCTGATCGCCCGCGTCGAGGCCCTGGCCCGGCGCCGCGAGACCGGCTCGGTGCAGACGCTGCTCAGGGTCGGCGAACTGGAGATGGACCTGATCGGGCGCGAGGTGCGCCGCGACGGCCGCGAGATCGACCTGCAGCCGCGCGAGTTCCAGCTGCTGGAGTTCCTGATGCGCCACGCGGGGCAGTCGGTCACCCGCACCATGCTCCTGGAAAAGGTCTGGGAGTACCATTTCGACCCGCAGACCAACGTCATCGACGTCCACATCTCGCGGCTGAGGTCGAAGATCGACAAGGGCTTCGAGCGGCCCATGCTGCAGACCGTGCGCGGGGCCGGCTACCGCCTGGACGCCTGAAGCGACCCACGGGCCGACGCAAGGTGCGCCCCCTCCAAATTCCGCTCCTCGCGGCCAGGCGGCGCCGATGAGGCTGCCGCGGCTGGTGCGCACGACGCCGTTCCGGCTGACGCTGCTGTTTTTGGCGCTGTTCGCCGGCGCCGCCAGCGCCTTCCTCGGCTACATCTACATCGCAACCGCCGGCGAGGCCGCCCGCGCCGCCGACGCCCAGATCCTGCGCGAGGCGCACTCGCTGGAGGCGATCTACCGCAAGGGCGGCTTTGCGGCGCTGAACGAGGCGGTGATCGAGCGCACCAGCACCACGCCCACCTTCCTCTATCTGGTGATGAGCCGCTCCGGCGCGCCGATCTCGGGCGGCATCGCCAAGTCGCCGATCGTCGATCCGGGGCCGGGCCGCACCTGGGCGAGCTTTCGCCTCACCGAGACCACCGCCGCGGGCGCCGTGGCGCGCCAGCCGGCCCGCGGCATGGAGGAGCGCCTGGCCGGCGGCGAGCTGCTGTTCGTCGGCGCCGACGTGGGCGAGGCCCAGTCCTACGTGGTGAAGATCCTCAACGCGCTGTGGGGCGCCGCGGCGCTGGTGATCGTGCTCGGCCTCGCCGGCGGCGTCCTCGTCGCCCGCGACGTCAGCCGCAACATGAGCGCGCTCACCGGGGTGATCAGCGCCGCGCGGCTGGGCGACCTCGCCGCCCGGGCCAAGGTGCGCGGCGCCGGCGACGAGCTGGACGAGCTGGCGGCGGGGCTCAACGACATGCTGGAGCGCCTGGAGCGATCGATCGCCGGCCTGCGCCACGCCGGCGACGCCATCGCCCACGACCTGCGCTCGCCGCTCACCCGCCTGCGCACCCGCATGGAGAGCGCCCTGATCGAGGTCGAGGCCGGGCGCGGCGACGCCAGGAGCGCCCTGCGCCAGGCCCTCGACGACGCCGACGGGGTGCTGAAGACGTTCGGCGCGGTGCTGGCCATCGCCCGCCTCGAGGCCGCCGCGGCCGCGCCGGAGCAGGCCCGCTTCGATCCGGCCGGGCTCGCCGCCGACGTCGCCGAGCTCTACGAGCCGGTCAGCGAGGAAAAGGGGCTCGACTTCGCCACCGAACTCGCCGCCGGCCTGCAGGCGCGCGGCAACCGCGAGTTCATCGCCCAGGCGCTCGCCAACCTCCTCGACAATGCGCTGAAATACACCCCCCCCGGCGGCGCGGTGATGCTGCGGGTGCGCCGCCGCTCGTCGGGCGAGATCGAGCTTTCGGTCACCGACACCGGCCCGGGCGTCGCGCCGGCGGACCGCGAGCGCGTGGTGGAGCGGTTCGTGCGCCTGGAGAACAGCCGCAACGAGCCCGGCGCCGGCCTCGGCCTCTCCCTCGTCGCCGCCGTGGCCCGCGCCCATGGCGGGCGCCTGGAGCTGGACGAGGGACCCGGCGCCGTCGACGGCCGCGGCCCGGGCCTGCGCGCCGCCCTGGTGCTGCCGGCCGGGTGAGCGCCGCTCCCGCGGCATCTAGCCCGCCAGCCTTGCCGGTTGACCCTGTCGCGCGACCAGCGAGACCGACCTTCTGTCGAAGGAGATGAAGGTCTCGCCGCCAAGCCGCCTGCCCTCGTAGGCGACCAAGCCGTCGGCGAAATCGCCCCCGGCCCTGAAAACGGCCAGTCCAGCCTCGGCGGCCGGCCGGTCGACGGCGACGTTGGCCGCCTCCAGCAGCGCCTCGACTGCGGCGGAAATGTCGTTCTGCATCACGCCGTAGACCCGACGCAGCACCCAGACGAACTCGCACAGGCAAGGCAGGGAGACGGCGATAGTCTCGGCGTCCTGGAGGAGCGCCGCCGCGGCCTCGGCCTGCTGTTCGTCGTCGCGAACGACGGCGCGGACCAGAATGTTCGTGTCGACCGTGAGTTTCATTCCCGGCCGGCCCAGCCGGCCGCTGCTGCGTCGTCGATCTCCTCGAGAGTGGCGATCTTCCCGGTCTTTCCGGCCAGCAATCCCAGGAACCCGCCAATCGAGCCGGTCGGGCGCGCCGCCCTCAGCTCCACCCGGCCACCCGGCAGCTTGTCCAGTTCGATCTTCTGCCCCGGCTGGATTCCCAGATGCCGCAGCACGTCCCTGCGGAAGGTGACCTGCCCCCGGGCAGTTACGGTCAAGGTTGTCATCGCGCGCGCCTTTTGCCGCAGCATAGATGGATAATGCAAAATCGCATTACAACCCGACAGAACCTTCGGGAAGCTGCCTGGCGCCCTGCGCCCGGTTCCCCGACTGCCGCGGCGAAGAGCGGATAGGGGGCTGGACATTATCCCCGCTCTTCCCTTCGCGGCAACGAGCGGAGGGGGCGGGGGAAACCTCAGCGCTGCACGAGCTGGGTCAGCACGCCGCCGGTCTCGGAGGGGTGCACGAACACCTGGCCCTTGACCGGATTGCCCGCCCCGGGATCCCCCACCAGCCGCACGCCCTTGCCGCGCAGCTCGGTCAGGGTCTTTTCCAGGTCGTCGACCTTCAGCGCCACCAGGTGCACGCCCTCGCCGCGCTCGGCCAGGCGCCGCGCGATCGGGCCCTCCTCGCCAAGATTGGAGACCAGCTCGATGAAGCTGTCGCCCATCTGGAAGAAGGCCATCTTCATGCCGGCGGCGGCGGCCTCGCGACGCTCGCTCGCCTTGGCGCCCAGGATCGCCTCGTAGCGGCCGACCGCCGCGTCCAGGTCCTTCACCGCCACCACGACGTGGTCCAGGCCCTTGAACATGCGGCGCTCCCTCCGAGCTTTTCGGCAAGCGCCACTGCTATCAGGCGGGGCAGGCGCGGGCAATCTGCCGCTCCAGGCGTTCGAGCGCCCGCGTCATGGCGTCGTAGTGGCGCGCGCACTCGTCGAGGTGGCGGCGCAGGCCTTCCTCGGCGCGGATCGCCCGCTCGGCGGTCTGCCGCGCTTCGGCCGCCAGCGCGTCGAGTTCGGCGTGCTGGGCGGCGCCGCGGCTCTGCGCCGCGCCGTCCAGCCGGCCGCGCAGATAGAGCCCGGTCAGCCCCAGGATGGCGAGCTGGGCGGCGACGGCGAAGACGTCGAGATAGCCGACGCCGGCGGTCACGGCGCGCCCGCCCGCGAGCCGCGCCAGACCTCCAGCGCCAGCTCGATCTCCAGCATCACGCCCTCGACGAGGGCGCTCTCGTCGCCATGGGCCAGCTCGCCCTTGGCGACGAAGCCGGCCACGGCCTTCTGCACCGCGCCGCGGATGAAGCCGAGGGCGATGTCGCCGACGAGGGTGTCGAGGCCCGCCATCGCCTCAGCCCGCGCTCGGCGCCGGCCGCGGCCGGAACGCCCTGACGACGGCGACGAGGGCCTGCACGATCTCGGCGTCGAGTTCCTGGAACAGGGTCACGCCCAGGGCCTGCGCCTTGTTGAGCACGCTGGTCTCGAGGTCGGCGAGACTGCCTGCGCCGACGTCCTCGATGGCCTGGACGATGATCGGGACCGCCTGGGTCCAGGCGATCGGCGCCAGCGCCTGCACGAACGGCAGCACGAAGCTCCAGGCGGTGACGGCCGCGCCTTCGACGAAATGGACTCCGTCGCCGGCCCAGATCTCCAGATCCTTCTCGGCGGCGTGGACGAACGATTGCAGACTCATGGACGTGCTCCTGGTTTTCAAGGCTGGGGGCCGCTCGGCCCCTTTGGGGAAAGATTGAGGGCGCCGAGGCATCCGGTCAGCGCCAGTCCGGCGGTGGTCCACTCGCCGCGCAGCGCGGCGACGACGCCGATCGCGCCCACCACCGCGATCAGGGCCAGTTCCTGGAAGGGCGTCCGCGTCATGGCAGGCGCACGCCGCTGGAGAGCTGCAGCGCCAGACGCCGCGCCCTGCACCCCACCTGGCGCGCCCAGTCGGTGGCGAGCAGATCGAGGCCGGCGCGGGCGTAGTGCCCCTGCTTCACCAGCGCGAGGAAGCTGGCGAAGCTCGCCAGGCCGGCGACGCCCAGATTGAAGGCCATGTTGGCGAGGACGTCGGCGCGCGCCGGATCGAGGCCGAGCCACCACGGCAGGCGTCCGTCGAGTTCCGCCAGGGTGTTCTCGACGTCGGCGGCCAGGGCCAGGTCGGCCTGGCGCCGGGTCCAGGCGAGGCCCTCGCGCACCTCGGGCCCGGTGTGGCCGTAGCCGATGGTCCAGGGCGCGGCGCCGGAACGCGGGTCGGGATAGGCCTTCAGCCTCAGGCCCTCGTCGCGCTTCAGGTCGCCGATCAGATGGGCGCTGGTCATTGCCAGCCTCCGCGCGCCAGCAGCGCCAGCAGCGGCGCGGGAGCCGCGGCGGGGCCGGCGGGGCTGAGCAGGCTCGCCAGCGTCTGCGGGTCGAGTTGGGCGCCGGCGACCGCGGGGGCGCCCGCAACGGCGGCGCCGGCCGGGACCGCGCCGGGCGCGGCGCCGTTCGCGCCTGGCGCAGCGCTCGCCTGCAGGGCGGCGTCGGCGCGGCGCGAGCTCCACTGGTCGAGCGCGTCGGCGAGCAGATTGGCCCCGAGCGCCGCCGGCGTGCGCAGGGTCTGGGCGCCGGTCTGGCCGATCTGGCGCAGGGCGTCGGCCAGATAGGCCGAGCGCTGCACCAGCGGCAGGCTCTGCGGGCTCGCGCCGGCCAGCGCCCGCGCCGCGAGCTGCTGGGTCAGCGCCTGGTTCAGGGAAACATCGTCGGCCATGGGTCAGGCTCCGCGGTGAAGGTGGTGGGCGCAGGCGCGGCTCATCCGAAGGCTCCGATGGCCGCCTTGCCGAGGTTGAAGAGGCCGCCCAGGCCGCTCTGGTAGTTCTGCATCTGCTGGGCGTAGCTGGCTTGCAGCGCCTGCTGCTGCAGGGCGTAGGCGCCGGTGACGTCGGTGGGCGAGACGCTGGCGGCGGCGAACTGGCCGGCCTGAGGCGCGGTCACCTGGCCCGACGACATCAGCGCGTCGAACTGGTTGATCGGCAGCGCCTGGGCATAGGCCGCGTTCTGGAAGCCGGCCTGCGCCGCCGCGTTCCAGAGCGCCGCGTTCGCCTGGCCCTGGCCGAATCCCTGCTGCTGGGCGCCGTTGTAGAAGCTGGCGGCGCCCTGGTTCTGGGCGTTGGCCTGGCCTTGCGCCGCATTGGCGAAGGCCGCCGCGCCCTGGTTCTGCGCATAGGCCTGGGCGGCGGCGGCGTCGTAGGCCTGCATGGCCGACTGGTTCTGGCCGAAAGCCTGCGCGGCGGCGGCGTTGGCGAACTGGCCCTGCGCCAGCGACTGTCCGAACCCCTGCTGCTGGGCGGCGTTGGCGGCGGCGTTCTCGGCCTGGTTCTGCGCGAAGCTCTGCGCCTGGGCGGCGTTGGCCGCAGCGAGCTGGGCCTGGTTCTGGCTGAACTGCTGCGCCTGGGCCGCCTGGGCGAACTGGCCGCCCTGCAGCGCCTCGCCGAACTGCGCCTGCTGGGCGGCGTTGGCGAACGCGGCCTGGGCGGCGAGCTGCGCGGCGCCCTGGCCCTGCGCCTGGTTGGCGAACTGGGCCGACGAGAGATTCTGCCCATAGGCCTGAGCCTGGGCGGCGTTGGCCGCGGCGAGCTGGGCCTGGTTCTGGCCGAAGGCCTGCGCCTGGCCGGCCTGGGCGAACTGGCCCGACGAGAGCGCCTGGCCATAGGCCTGCGCCTGGGCGGCGTTGGCGAACTGGCCGGCGCTCGCCCCCTGGCCGAAGAGGACGTTCTGCTCCTGGTCTCCGGCCCCGATCGCCGAATAGAGCGCCTGATTGTAGGCGTTCGTCTGCGAATTGTTGAACAGCGTCATCGAGTTCTGCCAGGCGGCGTCGTTGGGGTTCAGCCCCTGGGCGACGAGCTGGGCCTGCTGCTGCTCGGCGTTCTGCGCCCACTGCGGGTCGAGCTGCGAGCGCGCCTGGCCATAGGCGCCGCCGATCGCCGCCTGCACCGCCGCATCGCCCATGGAGGCGCCCGCGAGCCCGGCCTGGATCGGACCGGCCGCCGGCGCCTGGGCCGAGACCGCGCCCGCGCCGGCGATGCGGTTCTGGATCGGACCGGCGTTCCGGACCTGGCCCTGGATCGGGCCGTCCGGGCCATAGCCGCCGGCGAGCGGGCCGGCGCCGGGCAGCGAAGCCGGGACCGTCCCGGCGCCGGGCGCCGCGGTCTGCACCGGACCGCCCGGAGCAAAGCCGGCCTGGATCGGGCCGGCGGCGATCTCGCCCTGCACGGGCTGGCCGGAGGCGAAGCCGAACTGCAGCGCCGGACCCGGATCGAACCCCGGCGCGATCGCCCCGCCGCTGGCATAGCCCATGGCGGGCGCGCCCGCGCCGACGCCGGTGGCCAGGGTGGGCGCCGTCAGCCTCTGGGCGAGCGCGCCGCCCACCGCGCCGAGCTGGGTGTTGGCGAGGCCGAGCGCACTCGCCTGCGCCTGGGTCTGCTGGTCGAAGATGCTCTGCTCGGCCGGGCTGAGGGCGCTCGCCTGGGTCCACTGGTTGGTGGCCGGGTCATAGCTGTTGGTCACCGAGCCGTAGGGGCCGGAGCTGTTCCCGTTGGCGAGCTGCGACTGGTAGAGCGCGCTCGCCTGGTTCGACTTGGTCTGGGCCTGGGCCACGATCTCGGGGTTGGGGGCCGGCGGCGGGGTGGGAGCGGACTTGCCCATGGCTCAGCCCCTCCGGTCCGAAGCGCCCGCGCCGCCAGTCGCTGGCGAGGAGGCCGTGAATGATCGCCGTGCCGAATCTGCCGAAGCCAAGGCGTGCTGCTCCTTCGCGCTGGAAGCCGAGTTTCTCGAGGAGCCGCCGTGCGTCGGCCGCGGTGGCCGGGGTGACTGCGGTGATCCGCAGACAATCTAACTGCATGAAAGGGTACGCTAAGATGCAGCTAGCGATGCGACGGCTAAGCCAGCGCCGCTGGGCCGAGGCCGCGGAAATCTCGATCGAGCCCAGGAACGGCTGGTAGTTGCTGAACACCACCGCGCCCAGCGCCCGCCCGTCCGCGCCGGCGACGCCGATGGCCGCGCACGGCCCGAACCCCTGCGGCCCCATCCAGGCGATCCGCCCCGCCACCCACGCCGCCACCGCGGCGTCCTCGCCATAGACCAGCCGCATCGGCTTCGACCCTTCCCGTTCCGCCCCAGTCTGGACCCGGCCAGAGCCGCGCTAAGCCCGGCTTCACGACAAAGGCCCCTCACCCGGTCGAGCGCTGACGCGCTCGCTCGACCTCTCCCCGCTGCGCGGGGCGAGGGCTACGAGCCTCCGCAGGCATCGGGCGGGAGCCGCCGCTAGCCTCGGTATCCATCTCCCCTCGGGCGAGGGCCAGCCTCCGTAGCCCTCTCCCCCCGGGGGGAGATATGTACTTGACGGAACAGGCGGCCCAACTCACCCTAGCCGAGCGTGACAGGCCGGCGCCCGACGTTCGCAATTTGCGAACTTTCGGCGATACAGAGTGTGACGGGGGGAGTTAGTGTCTGAGTCGGCCGGGCAATGAGGGCTACGACGGCAACCCTCACCGGCACCCGTAAGGCGCGCCAACACCGAACACCTCGCGTGGGAACTTGAGGCGATGAGATGGTTCAGGGGCTCGAACCCCCTGAACCGAATCACCCCGTCGCACGGTGCAGGGTTGAGAGATCACTTTGTTGTCGCAAGTTGGAGTCCGAACTGCCGAACGTACTCCTTTCGTTCTTAGAGCGACCACAGATTGATGACGAAACCCCCTGAAGAAGAACTGCCCGAAGCCGAGGCTGATGAGCGATTCCGGCGCGGTGTAGCGAACGCGCTGGCGACGCCGCCGAAGCCGCACAAGCCAAAGGCCGACGAACGAGGAACCGCCAAGGCAGCCCCTCGCCCGTCTAGTGCAGGATCAAAGAAGCGAGCGTGACGACGGCCCAAACGATGGGCCAAAGGCATGCCGCTACGTTCACCTTCACATCGACAGTGAGCCGAGGTTTCATTGTGGTGAACCCTCGGGCCACGCCGGCGCAGCCCGTAGGTTGCGTCTTCGCGCTCCGCGCTGCGGAATTAAGCCGCCGCTCGCGGATTTATCGGCCCACCGTCCACGCCCTAGAAACGCTTCCGGTGACCGCCGTTGACCGTCGCTTGCCGCACAGGTGGCCCCCCTTGTCGGAGGGTCCTCGCGGGACGACACGGCGCTGCGCCTCTTACGTCCCGTTCCCCGGTTTCTAGCCCGGACGGGTGCAGCGAGAACTACCCGCCGGTCAAAGCGGACTCCCGTGGCGCGCGCGGATGGTGGGCCGAACTACGGCTTGGAGTCGAGTCCAGGCTTCGCCTTTCGGCGCTTTGCCTGAAGCCTTCGCGCCTTCTGCTTAAGCGTGCGCGGCTTTGTCAGACCGCCGATAGGTGAGGCGCTTGCCAGTTGAGCCCTTGATCGCTTCGTCGGTGCGCTGGGTGTCGTCCACGCCGAGCGCGGCGCGGGTGTTGTAGCGGAAGTCGAATTCCGCAAGGTAGCGGTGCAGATGCGCCTCGCTGATGTGGTGAAACGTGCCATAGACGCCGCGCTTCAGGATGCTGAAAAAGCCTTCCACGGTGTTCGAGTGAACGTCGCCGCGCACGTACTCTTCAATGCCGTGGTTGACGCTCTCATGGCGCGCAAACTCCATCCCAATCGGGCGGTACTGGCCGGCGTCGTCGGTGAACAGCGTCGAGCTGCGGTGAACGTGCTTGACGATGATCGGACGGAGCGTCTTGCCGCTGACATTGGCGATGTGGAACGAGCGGGCGCGACCGTTGCGCTCGACCAGGGTGAAGGCGACGGACTTGCCGACCGCGCCGATGTTCTTCGGGTTGCGCTTGGACAGGCGCTTGTTCTTTTCCTTGCCGCCGACAAAGGTCTCGTCGGCTTCAACGACCTTGCCTTCGCCTCCCATGGGCGCCGGGCCTTCGGGCGGCATCGCCATGGCTTCGCGGATGCGGTGCGCCAGAAACCACGCTGACTTGTAGGATTTCAGATCCAAGGTGCGCTGAAGCTGAAGGGCGGAAATGCCTTTCTTGGACGACGCCATGAGGCGGAAGCCGAGCATCCACTTGGACAGCGGAATGTGCGAGCGCTCGAACACCGTGCCCATGGTGACGGAGAACTTCGTGCGGCACGAATTGCAGAAGCAGAGCCCCGGCGCCGTGGACTTGCCGGCCAGGCGCTTCACGTTCTCGCACTCGCCACAACGCGGGCAGTAAGGGCCGTTCGGCCAGCGCTGCGCTTCAAGGTGAAGGCGGGCGGCTTCGTCGTCGTGGTAGATCGGATCGCGAAGGTCGGTCATTGGTCCAATTCCCCTATGAATCCAACCTAGTCCCTCCGGTCTGTTCCGTCAAGTACATACTT
>Ga0307373_10004367_pt1 | contig 23838 bp, 25 predicted proteins | sample OX2MG_FD_202534 | JGI IMG/M metagenome (GOLD analysis project Ga0307373, IMG submission 202534) | Soil microbial communities from Risofladan, Vaasa, Finland - OX-2 | ecosystem: Environmental > Terrestrial > Soil > Coastal area > Acid sulfate soil | place: Finland: Risofladan, Vaasa | collected... | reverse complement strand
ATTGGACTCGGTCTCCTCAGTGGCGACTTTGAATTTGGCACACCAGTGTCAGTGGCACTACGCGGCCGAGAGATCGCGGCCTCGGTGACACCGTTGCCCTTCGTTCGAAAGGCGAAGTGACGTGGCCGACTACCTCCCGCACACTGCGGCCGAGATCGAAGAGATGTTGGCGTTTCTCGGCATGGACTCACTCGAACAACTTTTCGCTCACATCCCGCCAGCCGTTCGTCTCAGTCAAGGACTCGATCTGCCTGAAGGCATGAGTGAACCTGACGTCGCGGCGCTCTTCACCAAGTACACGTCGGCCAATCAGGCGAAGGCCAGCGCGATGACGTGTTTCGCCGGCGCCGGCGTCTATGACCACGAAGTTCCGGCCGTGGTGAAGGCGCTGGCCGGGCGTTCGGAGTTCGTGACGGCCTACACGCCGTACCAACCCGAAGTCGCCCAGGGCGTGCTGCAAGCGATCTTCGAATACCAGACTTTGATCGCTCGACTTAGTGGACTGCCCATTCCCAACGCGTCGCTCTATGACGCGGCGACGGGTCTCGTCGAGGCCCTCAACATGGCTCACGGCGCGACGTCACGCCAGAAGATGGTGATATCGGCTGGTGTACATCCGCACTGGCGTGACGTGGCGACGACCTTTGCCCGCGGCACGGGTCACGAAATTGTCGTGGTTCCTCTCAAAGACGGCGTCACCGATTGGGGGAGCGTTGACGCGTCGAACGCTGCAGCGATCGTCGCCAGCTATCCGAACTACCTCGGCGTGCTCGAAGACATGAGCGTTGCCAAACAACTGGCCGTCGCTAACGACGCATTGTTCGTCTTGGGCGCCGATCCAATAGCTGCCGGAGTCCTTACGACCGCCGGACAGTGGGGCGCTGATATCTTCGTCGGCGAGGGTCAACCGTTCGGGACGCCGCTGGCCTTCGGCGGACCGTTCCTCGGACTTTTCGCATGCACTACGGAGCAAACCCGACGACTGCCGGGTCGCATCGTCGGTGAGACGGTTGATTCCAATGGACGTCGTTCGTTCGTCACGACGCTGCGCGCGCGCGAACAAGATATCCGCCGAGAGAAGGCGACGTCGAACGTCTGCACGAACCAGACCTTGATGGCCGTCACCGCGGCGATTCAATTGGGCTGGCTCGGGACGGAAGGGCTGCGCGAAGTGGCCACACGCTGCGCGCAGGGCGCCCACTATCTGTTCGACGAGTTGGTGAAAATTGACGGCGTGAGCGCCGTGTCGACGCAACCGTTCTTCCGTGAGTTCGCGCTGCGACTGGGCCGTGATGCGTCGGCAGTTCTTCTCACAATGGCGAGTGACGGCGTGCTCGGTGGAGTGTCAGTCGCTGCACTTACTTCGGGGCCCGACCCGTCAGTCGATGGCGACGTCGATGACGTGCTCTTGGTCACCGCGACGGAACGACGCACGAAAGAAGAGATCGACCATTACGCGGAGGTACTTCGAAAGGCGGTCGGTCAATGACCAGCCAAGCACTCTCGGGTGGACGAGCAGCGTCGGCGCCACTTCTGGGACACGAGACCGAACCTACGCTCTTCGAGATGTCGGTCCCGGGACGCTCTGCCTACCAACTGCGAACAACGGGCGTGCCCGCGACGGCGTTAGCCGAGCTCATTCCGGCGCTTCACCTGAACAATGACGTAGTGCCGATCGCCGAAGTCTCCGAGCGAGACTTGGTCGCGCACTTTACGCGGCTGTCGCACCGACAGTTCTCCGTCGATCTCGGCATGTACCCGCTTGGTTCGTGCACGATGAAGTACAACCCGAAATTCTGTGACGCCGTGGCCAATGATCCCGGTCTCAACTCGGTGCATCCGGGTGCACCGGCTGAACTCACACAGGGCTGGCTCGAACTGTTGGCTACCCTCGAAGAGAAACTCTGTGCCGTGACCGGCATGGCCGCGGCGACATTGCAACCGGCTGCGGGTGCCGCCGGGGAACTGACGGGACTGTTGTTGATGCGCGCCTTCCACAGTGCGAACGGTGATGCCCGTCGACGCATCCTGATACCTGACTCGGCTCACGGGACGAATCCGGCGTCGGTGACCCTGGGCGGCTACGAGGTGACGACGATTCCGTCGAATGACCGAGGCTTGGTGGACTTAGAGAAGCTGAAGGCGGCGCTCGGCCCCGACGTGGCGGGCATCATGTTGACCAATCCAAACACGCTGGGTCTGTTCGAAGAAGAGATCACCGAGATCGCCGCCGCGGTGCACGAAGTGGGCGGACTTCTGTATTACGACGGGGCTAACCTCAACGCCATTCTCGGTGCCGTTCGACCGGGCGACATGGGTTTCGACATCGTGCACATGAACCTGCACAAGACCTTCGCCACACCGCACGGTGGCGGGGGACCCGGCGCCGGTCCCGTGGCGGTCTCCAAGCGTCTTGTCGACTTCTTGCCGGGTCCGAAGTCGACACGTCTGGATGATGGTTCATTCGCCTGGCTAAGGCCCCCGCGTTCAATTGGACGGGTACACGGCTGGCACGGCAACGCGATGGTCTTGGCGCGAGCACTGGCCTACATCGACGTGCACGGCGGCGACGGACTGACTCGAGTCGCGAAGTACGCGGTGCTGAACGCGAACTGGTTACGCCACCGCCTGCGTGAGACTCTCCCCGCGGCTTATGACCGTATCTGCATGCACGAGTGCGTACTCACGGCGACGCCGCTCAAGAACAAGTACGGCGTGCGTGGTCTCGACGTGGCGAAGGCGCTCTTGGAGGAGGGTTTCCACTCGCCGACGGTGTATTTCCCGCTCATCGTGGATGAGGCGCTCATGTTCGAGCCGACAGAGACCGAAAGTCTGCAGACGCTCGAAGCCTTGGCCGAAGCCGTCGAGCGAATCGCTCAACGAGCGATTGATGATCCCGACGCACTGCACCGAGCTCCTCAAACGACGCCGGTCTCGCGCGTCGACGAAGCGCGTGCCGCACGGCATCTCATTCCTACCGAAGACGTCGCAAGCCGCTAGCCACCTTTATTCGACGGCCATTTCGATCTTTCGAAAATCGGCCGTTGTCGGTGATGGACCTGCGAGAATCAACAAGAACGCCAATTCATCCGTGATGACGATCCTCGCTCTGGCGGCACTGCTGTGCTTTGCGATCGTCGTGTACTTGCCGTCGGTGAAAACGTCATCGGAGATCGCGAAGGTGTGATGCGCTGACTCGAGCTGGGCTACTCCTGGGTGGAGTCCGTGATTCCGTGCGTGACCTTTCGCAGTAATCGGGCGAGCTCTCGTTGTTCGGTCGCCGTGAGCGCGCTGACCGCGACACGCTCGTGCTGATTGAATTTCGGGAACAGCGTCTCGATGAGATGCTCGCCCGACGGCGTCAACTCGATCGAGACTCGTCGACGGTCATCTTTATGGGGGAGTCGGCGGATTAGTCTCCGCGCCTGGAGAGTCTTGATGACGCCCGTCAAGGTCCCTTTTGTGACTCCAGCCTCTTCGGCTACGTGACCGGTCTCTTGCGTATCCCAGATCCAAAGGACCCAGAGCACGGTGAATGCGACCCAACTGAGGTCGTACTCGGCGAGCACCGTGCGCTCCATGTGATTGCGCACGGCTGTCCCGGCGCGGTACACGTTGGAGACGGCGCTCATCGCGGTGAAGTCGAAGTGTTGACCCTTCAGTCGAGCCTTGATGTCCTTCTCGGCCTGAAGGACGACCGCCGGCGACGCCGATCCGATTCGTCGACTCATCGCGTCGGTCGCAACGTCGTGCCGCCGGCGAAGGTCGTGCCCACCGAGCGGAAATACCCGCCGATGATCTCTTGGGGTGCGAGTCGAGTCAGTTCTTCGCTGGGCGATTCGAACAGTTCCAGTGTTGCGTGACCACCCCATACCGGACCAAGATCCACGTTCACTCCCGACATCGTTACGACCTCGTCGAGGGAGTCGACGCCGTCGAGTTCGATGCGAGGGAACCAGCGGTGGTGCAACATGGCGTGGCCGTTGACGAAACCATTGGACATAGCTGGAGCATCCAACGTCACGGTGGCGTTCGCCAGTCGTCGGTCGGCGGCGGCGAGGGTCATCCCGAACTGGCCACCGGCTTCGAGTCGCGGACCGGCCGTTCCGACGGTGACCGGACGGGTCTGATGAATCGAGCCGAGCTTCTTGGGATAGCCCTGGAGAAAGCCGCGCACCAAGGCGAAATCCTTGTCGACCCAGATGAACACGCAACGGCTGTAGAGCTGGCCGTCGTAGCGACAGCGCACGACCACGAAAGACTCTTTGTACTGCGAGCGCACCGGGTCCAGCAGTTCGGCCCGATCGTCACCGCAGCTCTGCCAGTCAGCCCAGATGAAGGCGACCGCGCCGGGATCCTCGTCGTCGTTGGCGAGTTCGACGTCCGGTGGGAGCACGGCGCGCACGTTCGCGGGGTCGGTACGGTATTCAACCGTGAGCAAATCGCCGGAGTAGTGCCACGGTGTCGGTGGCAGTATCGACGCTCCACCGCTCTGCGTCCTCGGAAAGGGTACTCCTTGCAACGTCATCAGCGCCGGCCCGTCCATCCGTCGGCGGGACGGTCGAACCATATGTGCACCTGTCCGGTGCCGATCGAGTTCTCATATTTCGAATACATTCGGCCCGGCGCGGTGCACTGCGCACCGCCAATGGTGTTGACCATCATCTGGTAGTGGGCGAAGTGACCCTCGGGTCGCACGCTCATGAACTCATCCATCTCGCCCACGACCTGGGAGTGATCACCACGGACCAGGGCGTCGATGACGCGGTGATCCCAATGACGGGCCTCGTCGGAATAGATGTGTTCTTCGGGCGCGGCCTCGTGCTGGCGGAGCTTACCCAGTTTGTGAAAGGTGTGGCTCAGAGCCCCGGATGCGATGACGACCACGCGCAGGTCGCTCTGTTCGACCGCTTTGGCGACCACCTGACCGACGGTCGCGAAGTCACGGCTTTCTGCGGTTTGACACACGCCAATAGACGCCCATGCCTCATCGCCTTGCAAGAAGGAGAGAAAGTTGAGCGTCGCGTAGGTGACGGGGAGATGCTCGTTGTCGATCGGCGTGATCCAGCAGTCGTCGGTCTCGTCGGCGATCTTGCCCACCAGCCGGGCGAAGTCAGGGTTACCCGGCATGTCGTAAGGCACGCTCGACATGCCGCGGGGCAACTCTTCGCTGGTGAAAAATCCCATGCGTCGTTCGGCGGCGGTGACCACGAACTCGACGGTCGTGAACCAGTGACTGTCGAAGACAAGAACCAGGTCAGGCTTCACGACGTCGAAGACCTCGGTGCGCAGTCGCTTGAGTCCGGTGTACAGCGTGCTCTCATTGCCGTTGTTCAGCTCGCGACGAAGCTCGTCGGGCAGCACGATGGTCGGTACGTGCGCGAGCAGTCCCGCGCCGACGATTTCACCCATGGGTGGTCCCTTCTTTGATCTGCAACGTCTTCAAATCAGAATAGAAATCAAGGGCATAGTCGCCGCCTTCACGCCCGATGCCGCTGATGCCCGTGCCGCCGAAGGGCGCGGTGAGATCGCGTACCAGGAAACAGTTCACCCAGATCGTCCCGGCGCGCAGCGCCGTCCCCATTCGCTCAGCTCTCTCTTCGCTCGAGGTGTAGATGATCGCCGACAGTCCATAGCGCGTCGAGTTGGCGAGGACAGCGGCTTCGGTCTCGTCGGCGAAGCTCTGGATCGTCAAGACCGGTCCGAAGACCTCTCGCTGGACGATCTCGGAGTCGTTGGACTTGGGTTCAATCAGCGTCGGTTCGTACCAGAGGCCATTTTTCTTGGGCGCGGTGCCCCCGAAGACCACGGTGTCGCCGTTCACTCGCGCTCGTTTCACGAAGCCGTCGACTCGCGTGAGGTGATCGGGGTGGATCAATGGCGAGATCGTGGTCGCGGGCTCTCGACTGTCACCGAGCACGTGTCGTCGGGTCGCTTCCTCGAAACGCTCGACGAAGGCTTCGCGGATCGACGCCTCCACGAGCAGTCGGGTGCCGGCGAGACAGACCTGACCGCCGTCGTCGTACATAACGGCGGCCTTCGCCGCGGCGGCGTCCAAATCGGCGTCGGCGAAGACGATGAAGGGACCCTTGCCTCCGAGTTCGGCGGTGAAGGGCACGAGGTTCCTCGCGGCCGCCTCGCCGATGAATCGACCGGTTTCGGGCGATCCGGTGAACGAGATGCGACGGACCCTCGGGTCGGCGACGAGAGCGGCGCCAACTTCGTTGCCCAGTCCCTGGACGAGATTGAACACTCCGGGTGGGAAACCAGCCTCTTCCACGAGGTCCATCAACATCGAACAACTCAGCGGCGACCATTCGGCCGGCTTCAAGACGACCGTGTTGCCCGCAGCGAGTGCCGGAGCGCATTTCCACGTCGAGAGCATGAACGGTGCGTTCCAGGGGGTGATGACCACGGTTGGACCGGCCGGCATTCGCAACACCGTGTTGGCTGTGCCGTTGGAGGACCAGCGGCGCGGCTCGTACGTGCGCGCCAATTCGGCGTAGGCGCGAAAGTTCCTTGCGCCGCGAGCGATGACTCGTAGTTTCAGACTCTCTTCGAGCATCGCCATGTCGAGCGTTTCGACGTGCGCGATCTTTGCCACGTCTCGTTCGATGAGATCGGCCAACAGATCGAGGTACCCACCTCGCTCGTCGACCGACAGAGCGGCCCATAGCGGGAACGCCGCTTCGGCGGAGTTGACGGCCAAGTCCGCTTCGACAGAACTGGCGCGTGCCACATCCGCTAACTTCCATGTCCAGTCGAGTGGCGAGCGATCCTCGAACGTTCGCGACGAGGCGATTCGTTCGCCGTTGATGAAATGGTCGGGCGAGACGCCCACGCCGTCAACGTCAACGCGAGGTGAACTCATGATTGGAACTTCGGGTGGATCCGAGGAAACGGCAACTCCTCGCGAGCCGTGGGATTCGGTCGACGTTGTCCGCGAAACTCCCACTCCGCACCGAGGGCCGTCGATAAAACCTCTTCGGTCGCGGTGGGTTGTGCGCCTACCTCGTCGCTCACGGGCGCAGGACCTTCGACGATGTGGTTGGTGAGCTTGCCGAGTCCTTCGACTTCGACGCTGACGACATCGCCGGGCTGGACCGGTCGCGAGACGGCGGGCGTGCCTGAGAGGATGATGTCGCCCGGCACGAGGGTGATGAGTCGGGCGATGTCCGCCACGAGATAGTGCATGTCCCAAGCCATCTCGTCGGTCGAGCCGTCCTGGCGCACCTCGTTGCCCACCAGCGTGAGCATTCGCTTGTGAGCGAAGTCCCAGTCGGTAACGACGCCCGGTCCGATGGGGCAGAGCGTGTCTGCTCCTTTGACGCGAAGCATCGATCCGGCGTCAGTATCACGAAAATCGTGTAACCCGAAGTCGTTGGCGATCGTGTAACCGGCGATGTAGTGCGCCGCGTCGGCGTAGGCGATATTGCGCACCGTGCGCCCGATCACGATGGCGATCTCACCTTCGTAGTTCAGATAGTGACAGTTCGACGGACGGACAACTGCTCCGCCGTGCGCATTAAGGGCCGTGATGGGCTTGTGGAAGTACGTCGGGGCTGGCGGCAAGGCAACGCCGAATTCGCGAACTCGAGAGACGTGATTGAGATGACAACAAATGATCTTGCTGGGCGACACCGGGGGGAGATGTGTGGCGGTGCGCGCCTCGACGCGACGGCCGTCGCGAGCCACCAACGAATCGCCCTCGAGCACCACGTCGGTGGGGTATCCGTCGAGAAGAATCCTTCGAAATTCCACTACGCTCCCAGAGTCGTTTGTATCTAAACGTTTAATCTCAGACTAGTAAGTTGGGTAATGGGTTACTTCGCGTCAAGGTGCTACGTTTCCCAACGAAATCCAAGGGGGCCCAGATGTCCAGTGAGTTCAATCGCCTGCGAGTGTTGTGGCCCGATCACCTTGGACTGGCCCGCGGAAAATACGTGCCAGCGTCACTGGCCGAGAACGGTGTGCGCCACTGCACCGGCACCTGGGCACTCGGCTACGACCGCGGCATGACGCCCGAGACCCCGGGCTCGCACTGGAGCGAGGGACTGCCTGATTTCGACGCGACCTATGACCTGGCCGACATTCGTCCTGGCTGGGAGCCGGGCACCAAGGTCGTCGTCGCCGATCTCATGCGCCTCGGCGAGCCGTTCGGGCCATCGCCGCGTCACGCCCTTCGTCGGGCCATCGTCGACTGGCAGGAAATGGGCTATCGGCCGTTCGTCGGCATGGAGTTCGAAGCGTACGTCTTCGAACCGGACGCCAGCGGCGGTTGGCGTCCGATGGACACGCCGGGAGCCTACGTCTACGGCACCGGACCAGCAGTTGATCCCCACGGACTGCTCGACGCGATTTGGGACGCCTGCGAAGAAGCGGAGATTCCACTGGAGTCGGTGAACTCCGAATACGACTCAGCACAGTTCGAGTTCACGCTTCGCTACAGCGACGCCCTGCGCGCCGCCGACGACGGTTTCTTGTTCAAGGTCCTGGCCCGCGAAGTGGCCCATCGACAGGGTTTGTTGTTGACGTTCATGGGCAAGCCACTCTCCGATCGCGGAGGTTCGGGGCTGCACTTCAATATCTCATTTCAAAACGACGCCGGAGACAACGTGATCTTCGACACCGACGAAGACGACGGCGTGTCCGAGCTCGGCAAGCACGCCGTGGCCGGCATGCTCGAGCACCATCAGTCGTTGGCTGGACTCTGTGCGCCGACTGTCAACGCCTACAAGCGGCTGCGACCGGCGTCGCTGTCGGGTTACTGGGCGAACTGGGGTTACGACCACCGGGGCGCCACGGTGCGGATCCCGCCGGAACGCGGCGTCGCATCGCGACTCGAGCACCGACTCTCTGACGGCGCGGCCGTCGTGCACACCGCGATGGCCGCGGTCTTGCAGGCTGCACGGCTGGGCGTGGTCAACAAATCACTACTCGGGCCAAAGGAAAGTGGCAACGGACTCGACACCATCGACGCGACAATCGGCGTGCCGCCTTCGCTAAGTGACGCGCTCGATGCCCTCGAAGCTGATCAGGATCTCGTCGACGCCGTGGGTGTCGAACTCGTCGCTCAGCACCTCGCCGTCAAGCGCAGTGAATGGGAGCGGTACACGGGAGCCACGACTGACTGGGAGATGCGCGAATATCTGCCGTTCCTCTAATGCCAGGTCACACGGACAGGGAGTCTTTTCGTCCCGCTGATGAAATTCGAGCGGAATCGCTCGCTCGGGCCGGCCGACTCGATGCTCGTCCAGGCTTTGGCCATCTCTTCGAACATGACTTTTAGTTCGAGTCGTGCGAGGTGGGCTCCCAAACAGAGATGGGCGCTGTGGAGACCGAAGGCGACATGGTCATTCGGCCTACGGTCTTTTATGAACACGTAGGGATCGGTGAACTGGTCTTCGTCGAAGTTCGCCGATACGTACCAGAGCACGATTTTGTCGCCCTTCTTCAAAGTCTGGCCGCGTAGTTCGGTATCCTCGACGACCGTTCTGCGAAAGTGCATGGTCGTGCTCGCCCAGCGCAGCACTTCGTCGACGAGGAGTTTGATCTCTGCCTCGCTCATGGTGGGTAGCGCGGCGAAGATCTCGGGGCGTTCGATGAAGACCTGCATGCCGGCAGTCATGGTGTATCGCGTGGTGTCGTTTCCGGCAGCGACCAGCAGCGTGAAGAAGTTCTTCAAGGTCGGGTCATCGAGGGTGTCGCCGTCCTTGGTGGGTGCGAGCAACGCCGTCAACACGTCGTGCGTCGGATGGATTCGGCGCTCCTCAAGGGCCTGTTGGGCGTATTCGAAGAGTTCGATCGAAACGGGACTTCGAAAGGGGAGCAGCCGGTAAGCAGTGGTGTCGCTCTGGTCGACCACGTAGTCCGTGAAGTCCGGGTCCGAATTACCGATCAACGCGTCGCCGCGACTGACGAGCCAGTCGAGGTCTTCGTTGGGCAGACCAAGGAGCCGCCCAAGCATCTTCATCGGGAGTTCTCGCGCGACGTCCTTGACGAAATCGAACTCCTCTTTCGCGTCGAGATTGGCGAGGACCTCTTTCGCCAGTTCACGCACGGCGCCTTCGTAGTCGGCCACCGCGCGCGGCGTGAACGGCCGCGCCACGATGCGGCGAAGCCGGGTGTGCTCGGGCGAGTCCATCTCCATCATGGTCCGGCGTGCTTCGGTCTCTTCCTCGTCCATGTCCTCCATGCGGATGCCGAAGCGGCTCGAGAAGAGTTCAGTGTGACGACTGGCGTAGAGGACGTCTTCGTATTTGGTGAGGCTCCAAAAGCCGCGTCCGCCGTCGGCCTCTTCGGTCCAAGCAACGGGATTCGTGGCGCGCATCTCGGCGAAGACCTGATTCGGTACGCCTTCGACGTAGGTGTCGTGAGACGTGATATCGACGGCCGCGGTATCGGGCGACATGAAACCTCCTCCGTTGAGCACAGGGTACTCGTTCGTAGCCAAACGACATTGCTACACCAAGTCGGCGAATGGTTCGTACTATGGAGAGATGACCAAACCGCTGATCGGCATGTCGGGCCGTCGCTGGCCCGCCTCCGCGCTGGCCCACAACGTGCCTAAGGCCATGTACGAACTCAAGTTCGATCTCCACTTCTCGGACTATCCGATGTCCGTCGCCGCGGCTGGCGGACTGCCGGTGGAGTTGACCCGCGACGCCGACGTGGTGGGCGTACTGGCGCGCCTCGACGGTCTCATCCTCAGTGGGGGAGCCGACGTCGAACCCGACCGGTACGGACACCACGCGGACGAGAACCTGGGCGCGATCGAGCCGGACCGCGACGAATGGGAGCTCGCGCTCTTTCGCGAGGCGCGCCGCCTCGAGATGCCGGTCCTCGCGATCTGTCGCGGCGCACAACTCGCCAATGTCTTTTATGGTGGCACGCTGAACCAACACGTCGAATTGGACGACGGCGCCGGACATCCCCAGTGGGACACTGACGGACACGAGCGAACGCACGAAGTGAACGTCGTGCCCGGCACAGTGCTCTCGTCGCTCTATCCCGAATCAATTGGTGTGAATTCGCTTCACCACCAGACGTTGGCGGTGCTGGGCAACGACCTCGTGGTGTCGGCTACGGCGCCCGACGGCGTGGTGGAGGCCGTGGAACTGCCCGGCCATGACCTGCTCGCGGTGCAGTGGCACCCCGAACTCCTGGATAAGCCCGACCCGACGTTTCGATGGTTGGTGGATCGAAGCAGCGAGTACCTGGCCCGCAAGAGTTGACGTGGCCACACGATTGTCAGATGAATCTCGTGATGGCCGATCCTCCGCGTCGACGGTGAACTCGGTCTGAACGTTGTCACCATGAATCTGCGACTTCGCCCCTACACGCTCGACGACGAAGCATCTGCGCGTAGAGCTAATGAGATTGCCGCCGCCGAAGACTCGATGTTCTTGCTCGGTCTGGATCCGGACATGTCGTGGACTGCCTTCCTCGACAAAATCGAAGATCAGCGTCGCGGCCTCATCCATTCGAAGTATCAAGTGCGCGCGGTTCAGCTGGCGGCCATCGTCGATGGCGAGCTCGTCGGGCGCGCTTCGGTGCGCTTCGAACTCAATGACTTCTTCGCCTCCGAAGGCGGGCACATTGGCTACGTCGTGTTGCCCGAATTCCGGAGACGAGGCTACGCCACCGAAACACTTCGCCAGGCGCTGGTGATCGCGCGCGCCGGCGGCGTCGATCCGGTTCTGATGTACTGCTCCGATTCGAACGTTGGTTCGTTCACGGCCATCGAACGTTGTGGGGGAGTTCTCGACGAAGTCATCGCCAACGATGCAGGCGAGCGGTGGCGTCGTTACTGGATTAAGTGACAGCGCGTCATCAGACGTTCTGAGCTTCCTCGACGGTGAGTTCGGCCGCCGGATCGGCCTCGAGTCGCTCGTCGGGGATTGGCTGGCCGCTCGCGACTGAAAGTCCGTAGGTACCAGCCGCCAGGCGCTTCTCCGCGCGCTCGATCGCGGCCAATCGTCGGGTGAGAGCCTGGGCGACTGCGTCGTCGGTTCCTTCGGATACAAGCGATTCAGAGGAGTTACTCATGTCGCCTTGATCGTTCGCGTCCGAGCGGTCGGACTGGCTATCGCCTCTGACGGAGTCCAGCAAACTCTCAACCCGTGTCCGTTCGGCGTTCAACAACTCCCGAGCTTGATCGTCATCCACGCCATTCTCCATTCTCAACGTGGAACTGAAAGTTCCCACTTGTGACTAGGTTCGTCCAGCGTAATTCTTCTTTAATGATCGTGGCTACATGTTCGCTCATTGAGACGGGCCGAGTGTCAATTGATTGACATTGCGTGGCTCTTAAGGTGGTGAGATGTCGAATTCGCGGCCCGGTTGATCGTGGTCCGGGCCGCCATCGACCAGACGTGGGAGCCGTTCGTCCTCGTCGTCGGCTTGCTCCTGATCGGTCATGTCGCCTCGAAAGACGGACTTTTCGAGGTGGCCGGTTCAAAGCTCGCTCGTCTCCGCGGCGGCACGATGGTGCTGTTCGTGTCGATGATGTTGCTGGTGGCCCTGGTCACGGCAACGTTGAATTTGGACACGTCGGTGGTCTTCCTTACTCCGGTTCTTCTCCACACCGCGCGTCATCGATCAGTTGACGAGGACGCATTCCTCTACGGGTCGATCTTCATGGCCAACGCCGCGTCACTATTACTGCTTGGATCGAACCTCACCAATATCCTCGTGTTCTCGCGGTCCAATGTCCGAGGCGCAACCTTCGCTCAGACGATGTTCGTACCGTGGTTGGTCTCGATCGCGTTGACCACGTTGGTGGTACTGCTATGGCGATGGCGTCACCTTTCGGTCGAAGCGCACACCGAACGCGAGGTCGCGTCGCGATTCAGGTTCGGCCCTGGTCTTGTTGGCGTCGGCGCGGCGATTGTCGTGATGCTCGTGCTCAGTCGTCCGGCGATTCCCGTGCTCGTGGTCGCGATCTGCGTCGCGCTCATCGACGCCATACGCCACCGGTTCGCCGTGACCTCGTTGATTCGAAGTGCCAATCTGCCGATGATCGTGGGACTGTTCGTGCTAGCGACTGCGGTCTCGGTCGCCTCTCGCTACTGGCACCTCTCGCAGCACCTGATTGGCACGGCCGGTCCATGGCAGAGCGCGGGAATCGCGGCCGCGTCGTCCAACGTGATCAACAACCTGCCTGCGGCGGCTCTGTTGTCGGCGAAGTTCCCACTGCACCCATACAGCCTCCTCTTCGGACTGAACCTCGGCCCGAATCTCACGGTCCTCGGCGCACTCTCTTCGATGCTCTGGCTGAAGGTGGCCCGTAGGGAAGGAGCGAAGCCTTCGGCGTGGACGTTCACCAGGATTGGAGTGGTGGTGACGGTGACGACGCTGGTCGCGTGTCTGCTCGTCGCTTGAGATCGAGATTCGTCGCGTCTCGGCGCGCGGTGTGCCGATTACAACGCTGTCGGGTTGCTGTCAGGCGAGGACCCCGATCGTGGTCGGCGCAGTGAGATGTCCTCTTCACCGAGGGCGTCGAGTTTCTCGCTCGATGTTTCAACGGTGGGTCGAAAGAACTGTTGGGCGATAAGGGTCGGCACGAAGGCCGAAAGGATGACCACGGTGACGAGCTCGGTGTACTGGCCCTCATTGATCAGGTGATGGGTCAGTCCGTACAGCGCGGAAATCGATCCAAACGTGAGTCCCGTTGCCATCAGAAGTGTTGTATAGGTCCGCTCTTGCTTCGGGAGTCGGAACAGGGTTGCGGTGGGCCATACGCCGAGGAACTTGGTGATCATCTTTACGACGAACAGCGTGACGATCACACCGGCGCCCGTTACCAACGCCGAGTCCGAAATCAATGTACCGGCGCGCAGGAAGAAGAACGGTGTCAAAAGCGCGAACGCGATCGACCGAATACGGTCCAGCACCACGCGGTCGTTCATGAACACGCCCGCCACTACGAGACCCGCCACGTAGGCCGGTAGCACCGATTCGCTGCCGGCCGCCGTCGCCAGTCCACCCAGAGCCAGTAGGACCACGAGGAGTACTTTCACCTCAGGTTCGCTGACTCTATGGCCGAAGTTGGCGACGACCCAGCGCAGCACCCTAGGCAAGAAGAACAGCACGACGCCCGTCACTACGACGAACACGAGCAGTAACCAGTCGTAACTCGCGAAAAGACCTCCAAGCGCCAAGACTGTTCCGAGATCGGTGACAAAACACGCCGCGAGAATGAGCTTTCCGATGTCGTGTCGATTGAGGCCAGTTTCGACCATGACCGCGTAGACCACCGCGACCGACGTCGTACTGAGCGCAATACCGGCGATCTCTGAGGCGTGGAAGTTCCAATCAAAGACGTACCGGGCGAAACAAAAGGCCCCAATGAGGGGCAACAAGAAGGACACCGCACCCATGGAGAGACTGGCTTTCCAATGCTTCTTCAGCGATACGGGGTCGATCTCGGCGCCCGCGAGGAACGTCAGAAGTATCGAGCCGATACCCGCGAGCAGCGTGGTGTAATCGGTCTGTTGTACGTGCTCTCTAATTCCGGGAATGTTGCCGGCGATGGCACCTACGAGGATCTCCACGAGCGCCACGGAGATTCCGATTTTGATGCTGAAGAATGAAGCGATGAGCGCCATGCCGACCCAAATCGCCATCACGTAATAAACGTTCACGAGTACCTCCTGTCACGGTAGGGGTACGGAGTGCCGGCCCTACCAGCTTCACTTGCATGCTGGTAGAAGCCATCAGCCGGATTAACCGACGTTTTTCTGGGCGGGCCTCATCGCTCGACTGTCAGCGTAGCAAGTCAATTCCGAGACGCTCACGTGTTGCGCTCAATCTTTCCTTTGGGACCTACGCCCCAAAGCGGCACTTGACGTTGTGATGGCAACGCTGCCAAGAGTGACGTCTGGGGGTACGCCTCTTAACCGGACCTCTAAGATCATGGCCATTGAGGTGTGCGTCGCGGCGAATGTCGACGCACCTGACGCCGAGCAAAACTGGAGGCCGTATGTCGATTGATGATCTCGCTAAGGACAGCAGTGCCGTGATCAGCGACGTGTGGAGTGGACTCATTGAGGATCCGAATTCACCGGGATTTAGCGTTCGTACCACGTATCCTCCAAATTCCGACGGCGTAGAAGTGATGCTGGAACGCTGGGTGGCAGGAACCGAAGAACCGCCCCATTTTCATCCCGGTGACGATATGACCGTCGTCGTCGAAGGCAAGATGTCTGTTCAGTTCTACCGGCGTGAGGGGGAGAAGTTGGTTTTCGACGGAGACAAGGTGATCCTCAACAAAGGCGACGTCGGCTACGTCAGCGCCAAGCGAATTCACGACGCCCATTATCTTGAGGACTGTCAACTCGTTTACGTACACAACGGGGCTTTTGCCTTCAATCTCGCTGACATGCCGGCTAACTGAGCGGTGCTCACGCCGTGGACGATTTTGTCACTCCCCGTCTCACTCAGGTTGTAATTGATACGACCCACCCGCGCGAAAGCGCGGAATTCTGGCGACAACTCCTTGGGCTGGTCTACCGAACAGGGCACGAGCCGCCTTCGGCTGGCGATGAACCGGTTGGACGCGAGTGGTTGAATCTTCTTACCTCGAACGGTGATCCTTGTCTTGCCTTCCAAGGAGTCGATCAATTGTCTCGTTCGACCTGGCCCGATTCAAAGGGACCGCAGCAGTTGCACCTCGACATAAGCGTGAAAAATCTCGATGAGTTGAACTCAGTGCATTCGAAGGTGCTTACGCTCGGCGGTTCACTGCTCTTCGATCGATCGGATTCCGAGGACGAACCACTGCGCGTGTACGCCGATCTCGACGGGCATCCGTTCTGCATCTTCGTCGTAGCGTGAATCACACTGGAGCCGTGCTGCAGATTGTCGACGCGTCGAGCAAATGCAGAAGGCATGTGAATTGCGGACCGTATCTCAGGGTTTACCCTTAGATATCTCTACGCCGCTTTTGAAGACACCGAAGATACGATCGACGAAGGCTTCGACGATCGTCAACGGAGCGCGGGATCACATCGCTACCTGTGAAAACGAGAACTCTCACGGGCGGCGAGCGTCGACGTTGGTACATCCATTTGGCGCTTCTCGTGACTCTCGCCGGTTCACTGCTCTCACTGATCTATTTGAGCCACAGCATCACGATTCACGTACTAATCGGCGTTGCCTTCATGGTCATGATGCTGTTCCACCTTTACCAACGACGCCGCACGGTGACCTCACTTCTGAAGCGGCTGGTCGGCGGACGATCCCATGCCACAGTTCGAATGGCGGTATCGGATCTCATCCTTGAGTTGCTTGTTCTAGATGTGCTCGTGTCCGGGATCATTGACGGCATGCAACACCACGCGACGCAGTTCCCTCTCGCCGCGACACTGCATTTGCCGCCGGGCATGTCGCAGTGGCACAAGCTCGCCGCGGTCGTCCTCGTCGTGTATCTCATCGTTCACATCATCCGACGACGAAAGCGACTGCGTCGCTCGCACATTGAATAGTTCGAACGAGTATGTTCAGGTTGCGAAAACAAGCCAAATGACGAATATCACGTATCCGCAAATAGCGACCCAACCGGATCGTCGGTTGAGACCACGGTAGGCCAAGGCTAAAACGAGAACTAGCGCAGTAAGAAATAGATAACTTGCCGCAGTGAGGTTTCCCGCAAACGACGGTGAGGCTAAACCAACGAGCGCTCCGGGAATCAAGAGTCCCGCAACCACGTTGAGATTGTTGCTCGTCAGGGCGGTACTAAGTGCTGCGGCGCCTCGTCCCTTCGTTGCCAGGTGCACGGCCGCGACGGCGTTGGGAAGGCTGGTGACCGCAGCAAGTACCACACCTCCCACAATGGCAACGGCGATATGAAAATGCTGACCGAGTGATGTCGCGCCACGTTCCATGGCAATGCTGGATAGGACGACAACGATCAGGGCACCCACGGCCACGAACGCATCGAGTGGGCGTCCACGAGACGGTCGAATCGACTCCTCAAGTTCGCCTTCCTCTTCGTTGATCGCCAACGAGAGCCACGAAGTGAACATTCGCGGAAGGGGGAGTCGCCTGAGGATGTTGCGGTGAAGTCCGAGGACGATGAAGTAGGCCACCAGGACAACCGAGGCGGATATGAGACTGACAAGAGCTGAAACAAGTCCTGTCGACGCAAGGATGCACCACACGGCGATCCATATTCCAACGAAGCCACCAAGAAGAACCACTCTCCTGTGAAACGCGAGAAAGCCTGACACGACAGCTCCGAGTCCCAAAAGCGCCGCCAGATTGAACACATTCGATCCGATGACCACGCCCGCTCCAATGGCGCGTTGATGTTGTGTCATCGCAGCGATCGACGACGTGATCTCGGGTGCGTCGGCAGCTAGTGCTGCCACGACCCCAAGTAGAGCTTCCGAGAACCCAAAGCGTTCGCCAACCCTTTCGAGACGGGATACGAGCAACCAACTTGTGGCGAGGCTGACGAGAGCGCCGGCTACAAAGGCAGTAAACGCGAGAGCCAAGACAGTGTCCTCCATGAACAGAAACTTTGCCGACCAGGCTTCCCGGCTCTCCGAGGCAAACGCTAATCGACGACAGACCGAAGTTAACTATCTCCACTGGCGAATTGAAAGGCGACGCGCCGCGAAGAGAAGTAAATCGATAGCGGTGTCTAGTGATTCCGGACTACGAGAAGACCAGTCGAGACTGGTCTCTCAGCCCTACCGGCGTGATAATAGATGCGCCCGTTGACGTAGAGAGCGGTCGAATCACCTCCGTCGAGATCAAGGGCGGTCACGACGTGAAGGGATCGAAGCAGTCTGTCCAGCTGGTTCCCCGTCGCACCTGACTTGTCGTCAATTCCGCCGACGATCATGATGACGGTTTCGCCCGATCCCATCCATCCAATCACCGTGCGCGCGTACCGCTGGGCCATGTAAGTATCGGCCGAACTTATTGGCACGACCGCACCGTCTTCGAGAAGGATTGGATGCCCTCCGATGTTGTTACACCCAGCGGAGGAGTTTGTTGTCATCGCGACGGTGCCGCCAACCTGCAGGGAGGCGAACGATGACCCCGTAGGGGCGGAGATGTCGACGTGACCGGCGTGCACCCTCACTGCATTGGTGGTCTGACCTACCAACTCAAGTTGAACTGTCGTGTTGATGGTGGTTGGACTGATGGCGGTAGGACTGACGATGGTTGTACTAGTTGTGCTGGTCGGGGTTGGAATCGTGGTGGTTGGAATAGTGGTTGGAAAAGTGGTGGTTGGGCTGGTAGTGCCATTAACCACAATGAACTCATAGGTAACGCGCCCTACCGCAACCGGAAGTCGAAGAGCGTACGCCGAGGTGAACAGCAAAGTGCCGGCCAGGTGGAGATTGACGTTGGAGTATCTCATGGGAAGTTCCTGGTTGACGGCAGTGATCGGCACGGTGACACCGTTCACGTTGACGCCGACGCTCCAGTTGAGACCTGTGTTGACTTGCAGCCCAGCGAGATCAACCTGTTGATGTGAGATCTCTGGTGTGTGCAAAAGAACGCAATTCTGAATAATCCCACCCACCTCGTCGCCGGGATCAGCCTTCCCTTTGCGCGTCACGTCATAGAAGTCACCGTTCACTGCCGCCACGCAACCGACCGTGCTTCGACACATCGAACTGGGTGTCTCCAATCCACCATCGATTTCGTGGTTGGCAAGGTCAATTGCGAGCGAGTATTGCGACCCGTTGAAGGTAAGCACGTGGATCGGCGCGTGTACGCCGTACCGTGCTCCGTTAATTGCAAGTACGTGTAGCCCGCTCGCCGTATGTGAGGCAGTGGGGGACGCACTCGCGACAATGTCGCGGGTGAGCGGCATCACAAAGAGCGATGTGACGACGATTGTCGCCAAACCGACCTTAGACGTTGGTGACTGCGACCGCCAGACGCGACTGATCCTTTGCGAGGTCTTCAATTGCATCGCACTCCGACGAAGGAGCGATGCAGTGACGTGCGACGTACGGATTCTCGCTGTCCGCGTCGGAGGTCCAAAGCGCTTTTGAGCGAGGAGTTCATAGCGGAAGAGCAGCTATCTCCGTCGGCTCCGACGTCATGCGAAGTGCCAACGTGTGGCAGCGTTTGGTTCCGAGGTGCTGATTGCTACGACTGTGTCAATGACAAAACGGTAGAGGTTCCATGGTGGCGGCCCAGCGCTTGGGGCGCTGTACGGCGCGCTGAAAGCGTCGACTGCAACTTCAGCTGGCCATCCGATTTCGCGGTAGATACGGGCTAACTGCTCCAAGACTGTCGGATCGATGACCCTGGTCGCCTCGCCTTCCAACGCCACGTCCATGCCGGGAAGTTTCACCGCCGCAGTGCAATACGGATTCTCTGTCACGTTCCGCGCCTTTCGAGTGTCGGGGCCGCTCGTGAAGTAGAGGTCGCCGTCATGCCAAACCGCACCGACCCGGCGACGTGAGGTCGTCCGTTCGGGCGAACCGTCCGACGAGTGGGCCTTTCGGACCGGACTCGAGCAGATCGTGGACTTGACTCCTAGTCAACGCAGGATTTCCGTAACGGTCGAGGTTCACCGTCTCAATCGGTTGCCGATCGGTCATTTGTATTCCACCTCCATCTGACGGGCGACCCAGGTATGGGACGTCGTCATCCTCGGACCTCGCGGAACAACGGTCAGTTTACAATCGGCGGGCATACGACCTTGACGTCACACCACCCTCGGTATCATCAACGGCGTGGTGCCACAAATCGCAGACGACCATCGCAACGCTTATCTTGAAAGCGTCGGCGTTGCCCTCCAAGACTTCCTGTACGGCGAGCATGTTGACCCTATGACGCGGCGGGACCAGTGGATGGCTGCGCTCGAGAGATCGTTGCCCGACGAGGGTATCGGTGGAGATGGAGTGATCGACGAACTCGTGCGCAGCGTCGTACCGAACGGCGCACGAATCAACGAACCGGGCTTCTGGGGTTGGATTACGTCCGAACCGAGCGCCGTTGCAACCGCCGCGTCGCTCGCAGCAATCGTCGCTTCACCACAGCGCTACACGCTCACCGCATTTAATTATTTAGAAGAGCTCTCGCTCGATTGGCTCACGCAGCTTTGTGGACTTGGTCCGAACATGAAGGGCGTGTACTCGAGCGGGGGATCGGTTGCCAATCTGGTGGCCTTAGGTGCTGCTCGCCAGTGGGCGCTTGAGCAACGAGGGATCGACCCAGCAGCCGAAGGAGTGGGCGCCACGCGTACTGCCATTTACGCGTCCGTAGAGTCACACCACACGATCTTGCGTGCGGCGGGAGTTCTCGGTCTAGGTCGTAGAAGCGTGCGTCTCATTCCCGCTGACGAGAAGCAACGCCTTAACCTCATGGCCTTAGTGCAAACTCTTGAGGATGACAAGAGCCAGGGCGTCGTGCCTCTGGTGGTCGTCGCAACTGCTGGTACGACAAATACTGGCGCGATCGATCCGCTGCGCGAGTGTGGCGAGATCGCTCGTCGATACGGCGCGTGGTTCCACGTCGACGGCGCCTACGGACTGCCCGGCATTCTCGATGACCGCGTGCGAGATCTCTACGACGGACTGGATCTCGCAGACTCAGTGATCGTCGATCCGCATAAATGGCTCGGCGCACCCACTGGCATCGCTGCCACCTTCGTGCGCGATCGATCGATCTTGCATCGGGCCTTCACCCAGGAACCCGCGGACTATCTGGAGGGTTCTTTCAGCGACCCCCACAATGCGCAGTCGTCACTTGAATCGATGGGCATTCCCTATGCCGATTTCGGTGTCGAGCTCTCTTCACCGGCACGAGGTGTCGTTGTCTGGAGCATCCTGCGCGAACTCGGCCGCAGCGGCGTAACGAGGCGGATCAAACAAGACAATGATTTCGCGCGACAACTCGCGACGCTGGTTCGAAGTCACGACCACCTTGAACTGCTCGCAGAGCCCGTGCTGTCGATTTGCTGTTTCCGGTATCGCCGCGACGGCGTTGCAGATCTTGACTCGCTCAACGAGCAGGTCCACCGACGCCTGCTTCGTGAGACGCCCTACCTACCGAGTGCAACAGTTGTTAACGGTTCGTTTGGACTTCGACCTTGTTTTATGAATCCTCGTACGACGAGCGAACACGTCGAAGGGCTCGCCGCCGCCGCCGTCCGATTCGGCGACGAATGGTCACCGACGTAACTGCTGTCAAGTAACGCCACGACGATTAACGGAGTGTCCCATTCATGACAACTCTGCGGCTGAGATGAAACTTCAGACGAGGTGATTGACATTAAATGAGTCGACAGCAATACTCAACTCATGCCAGGCGTCCTGATCATTCTGAACGGCCCCAGCAGCGCTGGAAAGTCCTCGTTGGTGAAAGAGATGCAAAAGTTATGGCCGCGTCCTCTCTACGCCGTGGGCATCGACACAATAATTACGGGCTGGCCCGAGGTGTTTTTCTTGGATCACGACGAGTCGGACCCCTTGAAGGAAACGGAAGCTCTGCGAATCGTGGCCAGCCTCGGCCCCGCACCGTCGTGGGTTCCGAAGTTGAGTGGCACGTTTCTTGCTATCAGCAGTCACGCCCTCACGTCATGGGCCAATATGAGCCAAGACGGAATCGACGTTGTCATCGATCACTGCATAATTGATCCGACGGAGCGAGAGCAGGCTCAGAGCCTGCTCGTCGGCGCATTGTGGGTCGGAGTCATGTGTGACGTTGAAGAATTGATACGCCGCGAATCAGTCCGTGGAGACCGCTACGTGGGCTTCGCCTCTGGCACGTCCGCCGTCGTACATCAAGACATCAACTACGACATGGTGGTCGACACGACCTCGACGTCAACCGAGGAGTTGGGACAACGGATCTCCGACGCAGTACTGCATCGATGAAGAGGCAGTTCCGTGGGCGCTGTCCGCACCGGTCCCTCAGATATTGGATTGCTGTTGAAAATGTCCGGTAGGACAATCGCTTCATCCGTCGCTAATGGACTTTTGAAGAATTTCCCGATGATCAAGCATCCACGCGGCACTTCGAGATCTCCACGTAACTGCCCAGAGGATTGGATAGCCATCCGGACTCGGACTGGGCGTGTCGGCATGCACTTGGTGTTCGATCGCTTCCTCGCGTGCACTCCAAATGGCGAGTTGGATCATCCGATCCACAAAGTCGTGCCGATCGTCGTGACCGAGGCCGTAACCGTCAAGAATCAGTTTCGATTGTCTTGATCGACCTTCTAGGTCGGGAAGGTGATTGACATTGCTCACGTCGTCGTCATACAACTGCGCGTTTTGCCACGTGACGTGGGCCAGTTCCCATAGGGGTTCTAGCGGTCCGGCACTATCCCAGTCAATGAAAGCGACTGGCCTCCCGTCACTGGCCAAAATGTTCCAAGGACCGAGATCACCGTGACCAATCACTGACGTTCGTCCTGGCAATTCACGTAAGAAGGAGGTCTGCCATTGAGCGTCGGGTGGCGATTGCCATTGCGCAGAGAGTGTGTGGAGCTGTCGAAGGAGCGCACCAATCTCAAAGGCCGCTTCGTCTGACCACGCGAGCGGTTGGGGACTCGTACCTTCAATGAATTCCAGCATTTCTCGACCATCAGCAGCGAATCCCGTTCCAATTGGTTTTGGGGCGGCCGTGAAGCCAACGCAGTTCAAGAATGAAAGAAATGAGACCACAGTCCGGCTTTGAGGCTTTGGGGACCGAAACACGGTGTCGCCAACACGCGTTACCGTTGTTGCCCAACCTCCAGCAAGTTTCTCTTCAATTTCGCTCACGAGAACATCGTTTCATAAAGGAGAATTCCTTTCGGTTCTTTCAGTCTCGCATTGCAACGGCGAAGTTCCCAAGTCCGACCGCCCGAATTTCCAAGTGGCGTTTGGATCGCTGGAATTGCATTTCGATGGTCCGATGGTAGGGGAAGGATGCCGTGGGAGGATTAACTGCGATGGTGAGTCCCTACACAACGCTTGGCCGAAAGGCATGTACTTCAATCACCATTAAGAGGTGGTCACTGTGACTGTGTCTAGGTCTCGGCGTAATGCCATCGTTAGTGCCATGGTATTTCTTTTCATCGCCATCAGCATTACCGTCGCTTTGAGTGTTGGCAGCGATTCGCCAATCTCTCGCGACGCGTTAGAACTCTCAGTGGCTCGTTACGTGGATGCATCGCTCGGTGTCTACTCACCGCTTGCGATCAAGAATACCGATAATTCCATTTGCTCCAGATTGTCATGTACCTTCTTCAACAAAGTTGCTCGATCGTCGAAGCAAGCCATCGAGCAACTGAGTGATGTCCGGGTTGCGAATCCCTCCTCGGTCAATTGGACTTCGACTTCGATTGTCGAGAAGCGATTCAATGTGGAACTTCTGACGAGTCGCAATCGTCAACTATTTCTCAACAACGCGACGTCAAGTGTGAGTAGCAATGCGATTGAGGTTGGGGATGCGTTCGTAAGAAGCGAAGCTTCGTACCTGAGTGGGAACTTGTCATCATGCGCGACCCACATTTGCGGTATTACAAGTAGTGCCGGCGCTTCGATTGTCTCGGTCGAGAGTGAAGTTGTGCACGGTAGTTCTGCGACAATTCACGCAATTGTCAAGGAGTGGCAGCAGCAGTCGGTCATAAATGCCATGGGAGTCATCGGCCCTTGGAACACCGCAACAAACGAATTGAACGACACATTTTCGTTAATGAAGTTAAAAGGGAAATGGCTGGTGATCTCCATTGTCGGATCGTTTGTTCCGGGACAAGGTCCGTGAATCGCGTTGTCGTCGGAATTAATTGGGTTGCGATGGTGTTAGAGGCCCGACGCAATAGATGTGCAACCCTGCACTGGCGGTTGGGTTAGATCGTACGGCTTAAGTTCG
>Ga0307373_10004364_pt1 | contig 23845 bp, 23 predicted proteins | sample OX2MG_FD_202534 | JGI IMG/M metagenome (GOLD analysis project Ga0307373, IMG submission 202534) | Soil microbial communities from Risofladan, Vaasa, Finland - OX-2 | ecosystem: Environmental > Terrestrial > Soil > Coastal area > Acid sulfate soil | place: Finland: Risofladan, Vaasa | collected... | reverse complement strand
GAGTAAAGTTGAGAATCGGTAATTTATAGGCTCTAATTTCCCGGATGATACTTTGTACCCAATAGCGAGTTGTAATTGTCCTGATATCGAAAGGGGCGACATCGGTCAAAGCCATTTATTCCTGGCTTTTGGAGATCAGGCAAATACTTAAACGTCAAAATTCTACATTTCGTCGAAAAAAACAATCAGTTCAACGAAAACGCGCGGTATTATTTGTATTTGTTTTGCATCTTTATATCAGAAAGCGGGACGAAACGCTCAAATATCCAGAAAAAACCAAACAGTATCCAAAAGAAAAAACTAAACCAGTATCCAACAAAAAAACCAAAACAGTATCCAAAAGAAAAAACCAAACAGTATCCAAAAGAAAAAACCAAACATTCCAGGAAAGGAACCCAAGAAAACAAAACAACTATCCCAAAAAAGCCGAATTAGTACATCTGAAAGATGTAAGCTTTAATGAATCTTGAACCACAAACTGTTTAAAACAGTAAAAATCTTTAAATGCCCCACTTACATGGGGCGTTTTTTGTAACATCTTTTATTGTGGATTGGATATATAAATAAGAGAGTCCTGTTGAATATTATAAGAAGATGGAAAAGATTTACTGAATAATACGATCTGATTAAGAAGCAGCCTTCCAAATTTGATGACGCTGGAACCGGAAACAGAAATTATTTCAGATTCGTTTATACTTATCAAAATTAATGATAAACACGCTTAATAAAATGATAGCTAACCCTGCTATCTGGGAGCCATGAATTATTTCGCCGCCAAAGAATACCCCCAACAACACCGCAACTACCGGATTTACATAAGCATTGGTACTCACCTGCGTTGCCGGCTTCACCTGCAATAGCCAGATGTAGGCGCTGTAACCTGCTACAGAGCCCATCAAAACTAAAAAGGTAACGGAGAGCCATGCCCGTAAATGAATCGCATGAAACTGGAAATGAAAAATTTCACCCGTGAAGCATGCCACTATTAAAAAGGAGATAGCGGCAAAAATCATTTGCCATGCAGCCGCTACAATAGTATTTCCTTCCCCATTATATTTTGAATACAATGCACCCACACACCAACTGATATTTCCGGCAACTACTACCAGCAAAGCAATTACCTGGATTGTTCCGGCAACAGGTGACAGGTTGTAAAATATTTTTTCGCTAAATAAAAGAATAACACCTGCAAAGCCGGTAATAACTCCTGTAATAATAAATTTATCTTTTAGGTTGGCTTTCAGGTTTCTGCTATCAAACAACACAAACCACACCGGCGCCGCAGAAACCAATACGGCTACCAAAGAACTTTGAAGTGTTTCTTCGGCCCAGATGATAGTACCATTGCCGATAAACAATAATAGATTACCAACAATGAAAGAAGTTTTTAGCTGGGGGCGATTGAACAATTCATACTTTTTGAGTGAGCACCATATCATCAAAATAGTTCCCGAAGCAAAGAAGCGAAAGGCGCCCAAAACAAAAGGTGGAAAATCCCTCTCTGCTGCCTGTACAAAAAAGTAGGTAGAGCCCCATACTATATATATGATAGCGAAAGCAATTATTACTGTAACTAATGGAGCAGGTCTGTTATGGCTTTCCGTCATAAGCCTGCAAAGATGAAGCAGAGAGCAGATATATCCACAAAAATATTTTTATAAAGATCGGGGAGCTGAGGTTGTCTTCCGATTCCATCATTTTATCAGCTTTCCAATTTTTTCATATTGATGGGATCCCAATGAATAATTTTATTTTCGAAATAACTTTCGTTGCAGGCAAGCGCCGGCGCTGCTGCCCTGAAACCAAACACGGCATCTTCAACTACAGGTGTTCCGTTTCTTACACTGTTGAAAAAATTAATGTGGTGTTGCAAATGGGCATCAAAGCCGGGAGGCGCTTTATAAAATGTATCAGGTTTATTATGTCTCTCTTGCTGTTGCGGAGTATATTTCTCATTATACTGTTTTATCAGTTGCTTTTGCATTGCTTCAGGGTAAGTAGTCAGCGCATCCCACCCACCTATCCCCGGGGCCTCAGGCATTTTACTATGATGCACGGCAAATCCATCCGGGTTAATTGTTATCGTTCCTTCATCACCCACAAAACGAGTTACTTCAGAGCCTCCGGTTCCACTAACAAAATTTACCTGCAAAGTCAATTGAAAAGGTGAATGTTCAGGAGATTCCGGGTATTGCATGATTCCTGCCATCAGATCCGGAACATTACGTCCATCTTTCCAATAGCACAATTGGCCCGATGCATATATTTTCTCCGGCCCTTTTGAATCTGTTATCAGGTGAGTGCCGGAAAGAAGATGAACAAACAAATCACCGGCTACGCCTGTCCCAAATTCACGATAATTTCTCCACCAGAAAAACTTTTTGGGATTATAGGGGATTTTTTTCATTCCCTCAATATACCTGTCCCAGTCAACAGTTTCAACAGATCCGTCAGTGGGCATTGTATATTCCCACGCTCCTAAAGCATCCTGCCGGTCATAAACTGCATTTACCATATTCAGTTTTCCTATTTCGCCCGACTTATATAATTCGTGTGCTTTTTGAAAAACAATATTGCTTACATACTGGCTTCCTACCTGCATTACTTTTCCACTTTCCTTTTGAACTTTAATCACATCAAGCCCTTCGCTGATATAATGCACCATTGGCTTTTCACAATAAACATGTTTACCTGCCCTAAGCGCTGCTTTGGTGATACGCGCATGCCAAAGGTCCGCTGTAGAAATAATAACTGCGTCTATGTCCTTACGTTCCAGAATTTTCCTGTAATCATTTGTTACGAAAAGATCTTTGCCATGTAATTCTTTCGCCCTCTCAAGCCTGCCGGTATAAAGATCGCATGCCGCAACTAATTTTACGCCCGGAACTTGTATGGCTGCATCTGCATTTTGATTGCCCATAATTCCCATCCCTATTGACGCTACATTGATCTGATCATTGGAAGAAAAATTCTTTTGATAATGAAGAATGTATTCTTCTCTTTTTGCCTGGGCGGCTAAAGAGGCTAACGGGGCTGTGGTAATTGCAAGTGTAGTTCCGGTTAATTGCTTCAGAAATTTTCTTCTGGAGGATTGTTTTGGTTTTTGCATATCATTTATTTTTAAGAGAAGTTTGAAAATCAAAAAAAATAATGCTTTCCCAGATGATTTTTTTTCATCTGCATAAAAACAAACTCAAGTTACAATATTTTAAAAAATATAATCATGATTTTCTATAAATTGCACTCAATAAGCGGAAGTAGCTCATCTGGTAGAGCGACAGCTTCCCAAGCTGTAGGTAGCGGGTTCGAGCCCCGTCTTCCGCTCTTTTGCATAATTCACTTGCTTTCTAAATTTCCTGCCGGTAAGGCAACAAATACGAAGGATTTCATTTTCATTTTATAATTAATCCCTTTGCTTATAAGGGAGAATTGGGTTAATAAAATTAAAGTTTTAGTTTTGATAACAATATGAAAGCTATGGATATAGAGATGAATAAAAATGAAGACGCCAATAAGATGGCATGGAGTAATATTAAAATATTACTTGAAAAAATAGAGGAAGGCGGAGGTAAAAAAGCAATTCAAAAACAAAAGGAAAGAAATAAATTAACCGCCCGGGAGCGTTTGGAGTATCTTCTGGATAAAGAAAAACCATTTTTAGAAATTGGTGCATTTGCCGGATACGGAATGTATAAAGAATTCGGCGGATGTCCGGCAGGGGGCGTTGTAGCCGGAATTGGATACATAGGCGGAAAACAATGTGTCATTGTTGCCAACGATCAAACTGTAAAAGCAGGCGCCTGGTTTCCAATCACGGGAAAGAAAAATCTGCGCATGCAGGAAATTGCAATGGAAAATAATTTGCCTGTAATTTATCTCGTTGACAGTGCAGGAGTTTTTCTTCCTATGCAGGATGAAATATTTCCTGACAAAGAACATTTTGGTCGCATCTTCAGAAATAATGCGAAAATGAGTGCTATGGGAATTACCCAGATTGCCGCTGTGATGGGGCCTTGTGTTGCAGGCGGCGCTTATCTTCCCATAATGAGTGATGAAACACTAATGGTGGAGGGACATGGCTCTATTTTTTTAGCGGGACCTTATCTCGTAAAAGCTGCGATCGGGGAGAATACAGATAGTGAAACATTGGGGGGAGCCACAACTCATACAGAAATCAGTGGCATTGCAGATTACAAATTCAAAACAGAAGAAGAATGCCTTGATTGTGTAAAAAAAATCATTTCAAAAATTGGAGATTTCCCAAAGGCAGAGTTCAATCGAAAAGAGTCAGTACCACCGGCTAAAGAACCTTTAGAAATTTACAGCTTTTTCCCCGAGGGGAATACGAAACCTTATGACATGCATGAAATAATTTACAGGATTATTGATGCATCTTCATTTGTGGAATTCAAAGAAGAATATGGCAAAACACTTATCTGTGGCTATGCGCGGGTGGATGGATGGGCTGTGGGAATAGTAGCCAATCAAAGATTAAATATTAAAAATAAAAAAGGTGAATTACAGATCGGAGGAGTTATTTATAATGACAGCGCTGACAAAGGAGCCAGGTTCATTATGAATTGCAATCAGAAAAAAATCCCTTTAATATTTCTGCAGGATATAACTGGCTTTATGGTTGGCACAAGAAGCGAGCATGCCGGAATAATAAAAGATGGTGCTAAAATGGTGAACGCTGTTGCCAATTCAGTAGTTCCTAAAATCACTTTCATTCTCGGAAACTCTTATGGAGCAGGCAATTACGCTATGTGCGGTAAAGCCTATGACCCGCGGTTTATTTATGGATGGCCTTCGGCTAAGATTGCTGTAATGGGTGGCGATCAGGCTGCAAATACTTTATGGCAAATAGAAGAAGCATCCTTAAAATCCAAAGGAAAAGAAATTACTCCTGAATATGAACAAAAATTTTTAAAAGAAATGTCTGACAAATATTCCAGTCAGACAACTGCTGTTTATGCCGCTTCCCGGTTATGGATAGACGCAATTATTGATCCCATAGATACCAGGAAGATCATTTCAGAAAATTTATCAGCAGCCAATCACCAACCTAAAATAGATGAATTTAAAACCGGGGTTTTCCAGGTGTAATTTTCTTTTAAAATAACTTAACTTTATTTTTATCATTCTACTTTTTTGCCAGTGAAACAAAATTTAATCCACATTTACACAGACGGATCCTCACGTGGAAACCCTGGTACGGGTGGCTATGGAACAGTTTTGATCTGGGGAAATATTAAAAAAGAATTGTCGCAGGGATATCGCATGACTACCAACAACAGGATGGAACTAATGGCAGTGATCGCCGCATTGGAAGCTTTGAAAAAAAATGATCTTGAATTGATCATTTTTTCAGATAGCAGCTATGTAGTAAAGGCTGTTATGGAAGGCTGGTTGAATACCTGGATAAAAACCAATTTTAAAGGAGGTAAAAAGAACAGTGATCTGTGGTTAAGGTATTATGAACTTTCAAAAAAGCATAAGATCCAATTTAAATGGGTAAAAGGTCATGCCGAAAATGTGATGAATAACCGATGTGATGAATTAGCAACCCAGGCTGCCGATGGAAAACATTTATTGGTAGATGCCGGATATGAGAACCAGGCATAAGAATCAGTTATACAAAAATCAAATCCTTCTTATTAGTTTGTTTACTGTCTCCAAAGAAATCTGATAGTTGTATTTTCGTAACAAGGTAAAAGCAATAAAATCTGTCTATTTAATATAATCTGTTAACTCAAAAAAAATTAAATTTCTTACTTTTGCAAAAACATTAGAAATGAAAATCAACAGGCAAATCATATTTAGTTTCATATTATTAATTATCATCGCTTCACTCTACAGGATAATGCCTGGGCGTCCGTATGGATTTGCTCCGCAAATTGCTATGGCAATATTCGGAGGTGCTATTATTAAAGATAAAAAATTTGCATTCCTGCTTCCTATATTAGCAATGTTTGTTTCTGATGCATTGTACCAATTATTGTATGTGAATGGGGTTGGTAATATACCTGGCTTTTATGACGGCCAGGTTGTGAATTATATTTTATTTGCAGGTCTTACTGTGTTCGGCTTTTTCATTAAAAACCTCAATATAAAAAGAATCGCTATTGCTTCTTTTACTGCACCTACCGTCTATTTCCTTATTTCCAATTTTTTAGTTTGGGCAAGTTCTTCTCCATTGGCAGGCCTCGCAAGGCCTAAAACTTTCAGCGGATTAATGATGTGTTATGGCGACGGATTACCTTTTTATCCATGGAGTTTAGCTTCCACTTTTATTTTTTCCGCCATTTTATTTTGGAGTTATTATTTTATGACAAGGTCTACCTCCATGCCCTCCAAAGGAGGATTCTTAAAACTCTAAAAGCCGGGATTTTCTATTTCAGTTTTGTAGAATTAAATATTTTATGTTTCGATACTTATTACTCGCTTCTTAATACTTGATACTTTCTTTTGGCACATCATAACCATACCGGGCTCCTTGGCGAACAAATGGCTGCCAAATATCTTTTAGAAAAAGGTTTTATTATTCTTCATCAAAACTGGCGTCACAGCCACTGGGAAGTTGATTTCATAACTTCGCTGAAAGACACATTACATTTTATAGAAGTAAAAACAAGAAGGACAAAAAAATTTGGTAATCCTGATGATGATGTTACTAAAAAGAAAATGGAAAATCTGATAAATGCTTCTGAAGAGTATCTTTATTTACATCCTGAGTGGAAGAAAATTCAATTTGATGTTTTATCAATAAATATTCTTAAGAATAAGCCTACCGAATATTTTTTTATCGAAGATGTATATATTCCATGATGGTCTATGGAATTGATAAAATAGGAATTGCCAATATTTATTTGTTTGCCGGCTTTTACTTTTCTTTCATTAGATCTGCCAAAACCATTGCTGTTACTGCTTCCAGCACAACAGGAACGCGTAGAGCAATACACAGGTCGTGTCTTCCTTTTACAGAAAATGGTTCTACTTTTCCATTTTCAATATTGAGCGTATTTTGCTCTTTAGGAGTAGAGGAAGTAGGCTTTACCACAATGCGAAATATCAACTCATTTCCATTGGTAATGCCACCAACAATTCCGCCGGCATTGTTGGTAGCGGTAGTTCCGTCAGGATTTATAATAGCATCATTATGTTCTATTCCAAACATTTTTGCTGCCGCGAAACCTGCGCCAAATTCAATTCCCTTTATGGCAGGTATGGAAAATACTGCATGGCTAATTAAAGATTCCACAGAATCAAAAAAAGGCTCACCTAATCCGATTGGAAGTCCTGACACTTTACATTCTATAATTCCACCAACAGAGTCTTTGGCATCAATTGCTTTCTGCAAGCCTTTTTCCAGATCTTTTTCACCGCCTATCTCAAGAATAGTTGAATGAACTTCAATTTTTTTATCAGGAGACAAAGATTCAATTACCTTTTTAGCAACCACGCCCGCTGCCACGATCGCAACAGTCAGCCTCCCGCTAAAATGTCCACCGCCCCGGTAATCTTCAAACCCATTGAATTTTTTATGAGCCACAAAATCAGCATGGCCGGGCCTGGGAACTGCGCGAAGCTTTTCATAATCACTGCTACGTGTATTACTATTTTTAAACAAAATGGTGATAGGTGCGCCGGAGCTTTTATGATTAAAAACACCGCTGATGATTTCGGGAATATCATCTTCTTTTCTCGGTGTGGTTCCTTTTACACCAGGCTTTCTTCTTTCTATATCTTCTTTAAAATCTTCAGGAGTAATGCCGATCCCGGGTGGGCATCCATCTATTACAATACCCACATATTCTCCATGTGATTGTCCAAAAACTTGTACTCTGAAATTTTTACCAAATGAATTCATATCATTTTCAATTTTCAATTTTCAATTTCCTAATATCCATATTCCCTCAAATGTATTTCATTATCTCTCCATTTTGGTCGAACCTTCACAAACAATTCAAGAAATACTTTTCTTCCTATAAATTCTTCAATATCTTTTCGTGCCAAAGTTCCCAATTGTTTGATCATTTTGCCACCTTCGCCCAATACAATTCCTTTCTGCGTTTCTCTTTGTAAAATGATGTCGGCAGTAATTTTAGTAAGTGTTGTTTTCTCTTTAAACTCCTGCACCAGCACCGTTGAATGATAGGGGATTTCATCCTGGTATAAATAAAAGATCTTCTCCCGGATCAATTCGCTTACAAAAAATTTCATTGGAAGATCGCTTAGGTTATCATCTGCATAAAACGGTTCGCCTTCAGGAAGCATAGAAACTATTGTATCTAATAATTTTTTTATCCCCTTATTTTTCGATGCAGAAATTTCAAGTACTTTTTTGCAATATTTTTTTTCAGAAAAAAAAACGATTGCTTTTTCAATCGTTTCCTGGTTAGCAATATCTGTTTTGTTTAGCAAAACAATGGCAGGAACTTTCAGAGCCAGGTTGGAAAATATGGCATCCGCCTCAGAAATATCATCTTTTACATCCACAATAAGCAACGCAATATCTGCATCTTCAAGGCTACCCTTTACAGCCAGCATCATTTTTTCATGAAGCTTATATTTGGGTTCTATAATGCCGGGAGTATCAGAAAAAATGATCTGGTAATCTTTATCATTTAAAATCCCCTTAATACGATGTCGTGTGGTTTGTACTTTTGGAGATACGATAGCAAGCTTCTCCCCCATTAAAACATTTAGCAAAGTACTTTTACCTGCATTGGGCTTCCCAAAAATATTTACAAATCCTGATTTCATAATTTTTGCGAAATTAATCCTTTGAAAATAAATTGGATTAGCGAAATTCCAAATAGAAATATCTCTGTAAAATATTTCAGGTGATTACAAAAAAACTAAATTTATCTAAACAATTATCGAAAACCAGGATTTCTTTTTTTTTACATTTTTAAATTAAAATATGGAAAGCTTACATCATCTTTTTGGAAATGGCGCCAATCTTAATTCTCTACAAATGAGCCTTCGCGCTATTGTGATTCTTTTTATCGCACTTGCCCTTATCCGTTTTACAGGCATGCGTGCCTTTGGAATCAAATCCGCTTTTGATACCTGTATCATTATTATGCTGGGGGCCGTTCTTAGCCGTGCAGTTGTAGGTGCTTCACCATTTATCGCCACAATCATTGCCTCAATAGTTTTGGTATCTATCCACAAAATCATTGCCATTATAAGCGTAACAGATCAAGCTCTGAGTCATCTTGTAAAAGGAAAACCCCTTTCACTTTACAAAGATGGAATTCTTAATAATAAAAATTTGAGAAAATGCTCTTTGAGTTTTGGAGATATTATGGAAGAAGTCTGCCTAAATTTAAACCAAAACACATTGGTAAATATTGAAGAAATTTTTATGGAGAGAAATGGAAAGGTAAGTTTAATTGAGAAAACAGATAAGGTAACGGCTTAAAGGATGGCAAAAAATGCTGTTTTAATGGCATTGAATCTTCATCTTTTTCGATCTTAAATTTATTAAAGAGTATTTTTACGATTGACCTACATCGTTAAATTACTATACCAACCGTAATAATAATAATTGAAAAATTAAGGAATAGCCCCCTTGCTGTGTGTACTACCGACACATATCTTTGTTCCAGAAGTTGATTGATGTTCAACAAACATGAATCGATCCGAAATCCAAATCCATTGAAAACATTTTCTCCTTAATCCAGGGAAAACCAAAGTGAAATCTGATATCATTCAACTTCTAATTTTAATCCAATACCCATAGAAAAATTATAATCCTCTATGAAAACCGGGCTGCAAAGCTCAATAAAATTTAAGCCTGAAAAACCAAATTACCCCAGGATTAAATTATTAAACTTCCGCTTGAAAAGGCGGGAGTTTTTTTTGGGATTCATGTGAAAAATAGATGTTGCACTGCAGATTTTTGATTAACACATTATCTAATCATCTCCCCCATCCCCATTTTAAGAATTCCGGAAATGCACGTGCCCAGGTAAGTACATCATGTTTACCATCTTTTAATTCTAAATAACGGATATCGGATTTGGCGTTGTAACCCTTTTTTATCAATTCGGCAATTAAAGAAGTAGTATCATCAATAGAATCAATAATTCCATTGCCATTTCTGTCGGCAGTTTCATCAAGCGTTCCGGTTTCAAAAAAGAATTTAAGCCAGGGATAATAATTTCCATTCTTTATTTCATTATGCATAATACGGTGATCACTTTCTATAAATTCCGGATCATCCTGAGATACACTTCGCCACCAAAGGGAACCACTAAATATGCCCGCTTTTAAAAATTCCTCAGGATGATTCCATACAATATCCAAAGCGCTTAAGCCACCCAATGAAAGACCGCAAAATGATTTATCCTTAAATGTTACCATTGAATATTTTATTTTTATAAACGGAATTAATTCCTCAAAAATAAAACGGGTATATAATGCTGCCTTTGCTCCCCTACCTTTGTAATCTAAGATACCAGCGGTTCCATATTCATTTTTTCTATCTGGCCCACAATGAATACCCACGCATAGTAAAGGAACCATTTTATCAGAAAGCTCTCCGAGAATTTTATCAAAATTCATAGTCAACAGATCTTGACCGTCATTGATGAGCAAAAGGCTTACTCCAACTTTATTAATTTTAGATGTGGGAAAATAAAAATCAATAACTACATCCCTTTGTAAAAAAGTTGAGGTAATAGTTTCTGTATTGGGAATACTCTCAGTTAGTGTTTCTATATTCATGAAATTTTCAAAATTAAGAAAATTGTTTAAAATATAAGTTGGATCTAATATCTTAAATAGCAAAAAAACCAAATAGACATTTCTTTTTTATAAATTCAAATTATTCAGGTGATCATAAAAAAGTAATCTGGCAATCATACTTTAATTATAAAAAACGTAAACTTGCATTTCAATTACAATATAAATATTCCTCTCTCGTTAATTCATTACCCAAAAAAACTTACATGAGAACAATAAAACTAATTATCAAACTTTTTGCAACATTGGTTGCAGTTTCACTTTTTGCAGGTTGTAAAAAAGATTCAACTTCAACTCAACCTCAATCTTCTTGTAAAGTAACCAGCATTTCAGTAGGAGGTGCTATTGCTGAAACAGTAGCTTATAATACTAATGGAACGATTGATTCCATTGTTTCCGGCACGGATATTACTTCTTACGTTTATAGTGGGAATACAATTACTGAAACTACTTTGAATTCGGGGCAATTTGATAATATAGCAATTGTAACTGTAAATAGTGATGAGCTTGCTACTAATGTACGAACTGAATATAGTGCCGACGGAACCGACTGGGACAATGCTGCGTATGAGTATAACGGAAGCCAGGTTACAAAACTTATCTCTACCTCATCTTATACTGTAAGCGCTGATACCACTTCTTTTCAATGGTCCGCGGGGAATTTGGCTTCTGTTATTGAAGACGGCGATACTACCAAAATTGATTATTTTACAGATAAACTTAGCCAGCCAGGTGATTATCTTTCACTGTCGCAACTACATCAGGGATATGAAATTTTCATAAATAAAAATATTATAAAAACAATTACTACTGGTGCTGATGTTTCCAATCTAACTTATACTTATGATACAAATGGAAAAATAACATCTCTTACAGAAAATGATGGAACTAATACTGAAACTTATAGTTTTCAATACCAGTGTAATTAAAAGATTTCACCACTTCTTTAGCCGGCATTTCTATTAATTGCCGGTTTTTTTATGCCTATGCCACTATTGAATTTGTCGCAAAAATTAATGAAGCCCACTTTGCCTGAAATTAATTTTGTTATATTGAAAATCATAAAATACATTTAGATGTGGATTTGCGGTAACCGTTTCCTTTCATTCAAAATAATCAATCATGAAAAAAATTGGCATCTTATTCGGAAAAGAAAGGAGTTTTCCCGACGCACTTATTCAAAGAATTAATGAGAAAAATGTTGATAGTATTATTGCAGAACCTGTTCATATTGATAGGGTTATGCAGGGAGAAAGCAGCGGGTATGCGGTAATTATTGATCGTATTTCGCAGGATGTCCCGTTCTATCGCGCTTATTTAAAAAATGCTGCGCTTTGCGGAACGGCAGTCATTAATAATCCTTTTTGGTGGAGCGCAGATGAAAAATTTTTCAATAATTGCCTGATGACAAAAATTGATATCCCTGTTCCCAAAACGGTAATTATTCCATCCAGTTCTTTGCCAACAGATACCAGCGATCAATCATTTTCAAACCTTGCTTATCCTTTGGATTGGGAAAGTATTTTTAATTATATCGGTTTTCCTGCCTACATGAAACCACATGCCGGTGGCGGTTGGAAAAGTGTTTACAAAGTTACGGGTGTTGATGATTTTTTTACAAAGCATGGCGAAACAGGGGAACTGATAATGATGCTGCAGGAAGAAATTATTTTTGATGAATATTATCGTTGTTACTGCATTGGTGGTGAAGATGTACGAATTATGCCCTATGAGCCACGAAACCCTCATCATCTCCGTTATGTCTCTGATTTTAAACCCGATGAAGACAGGCTGCAATTAATGAAGGATATTGTAATAAGGATTTGTAAATACCTGGGATATGATTTTAATACCGTTGAATTGGCTTTGCGTAACGGAGTGCCTTATGCGATTGACTTTTGCAACCCGGCTCCTGACGCGGAAGTTACCAGCGTAGGCAAGGAAAATTTTGATTGGGTTGTGGAAGCTGCTGCTAATTTCGCCATCAAAAAAGCGCAAACTCACCAGGATGGAAAAGGTAATTTAACCTGGGGAGAATATATAAAACGCGGCATAGAAGGAAAGACGCTAATTTGAAGAGCTGACAAGTAATTTTCAGCCTTCAACTTTCAGCACTCAACAAAAATTAAGAAATACAAACTAAGAACTAATCAACTTTTAATCTATGGCTGCGATTTCTTACAAACATTTTACACTCGGTATTGAAGAAGAATACATGGTATTAGATCCGAGAACCCGAGAGTTAAAAAGCCATGAACAAAAAATTGTACAGGAAGGAGAAAAAATAATTAAGGATAAAGTAAAAGCGGAAATGCACCAGGCGGTAGTTGAGGTGGGTACAGATATTTGCCAGAATATTGATGAAGCGTTTGTAGATGTAGCAAATCTTAGAAAAACTATCAGCAGCATTGCAAAAGATCTCGGACTAAATGTTGGTGCTTCCGGTACCCATCCCTTCAGCCATTGGGAAAGCCAGTTGATAACTGAACATGCACGCTATAATGATATTGTAAAAGAATTGCAGGAAGCTGCAAGGAGCAATTTAATATTTGGATTGCATGTGCATGTGGGAATGGAAAGCCGCGAAATGGCAATTCATATCGCTAACTCAGCAAGATATTTTTTACCACATGTGTATGCGTTAAGTACGAACTCCCCTTTTTGGGAAGGAAGGCTTACAGGTTATAAATCTTACCGTTCAAAAATTTTTGATAAGTTCCCACGAACAGGAATCCCTGATTTTTTTGATAGTATAGAGAGTTATGAGAATTACGTAAAGATACTTGTAAAGACCAATTGCATTGATAACGCAAAAAAAATTTGGTGGGATTTAAGAGTTCACCCATTTTTCAATACTGTCGAATTCAGGATTTGCGACGTACCAATGACTGTTCAGGAAACCATAACATTAGCTGCGCTTTTCCAGGGAATTTGCGCCAAACTTTATAAGTTACGCTCTCAAAATCTCAATTTCATTACTTACCAAAGAGCCCTCATCAACGAAAATAAATGGCGTGCAAGCCGTTATGGCATTGAAGGAAGCATGATTGACTTTGGAAAGGAAACTGAAGTAAATACCCGTGTGCTCATTTATGAATTACTTGATTTTATCGATGATGTAGCAGGGCCTTTGGGTATTAAAAATACTATTGGCAATGTACATAATATCCTGGAAGCAGGTACAGGTGCCGACAGGCAAATAAAAGTATTTGAAGAAAAACAAAGCCTTATAGCAGTTGTAGATTATATTCAAAGTCAATTCCTGGAAGGAATATGAATATATTTATTTATTGAAAGTAAAAAAGAAATACGGAGGATTTAGTTTTTTAGGTCGGGTATTTTATTGTTTAATTTCGGCTAATTATATTTTTTTTCAAAAACTTTAATCTTTTACACTATCCTTTTCACATCTTTTTCTGTTTCTAATTTTGCAGCGTACATTGCATCAGTATGAAATATTACATCATAGCCGGTGAAGCTTCCGGCGATTTACACGGAAGTAATTTAATAAAAGAAATTCAAAAACTGGATTCAGATGCCAAAATCCGTTGTTGGGGCGGAGACAAAATGAAGGCCACAGGAGCCATGCTGGTAAAGCATTACAAAGATTTGGCTTTTATGTTTTTGGTGCAAGTAATCAAAAATCTTCCGACCATTTTAAAGAATTTTAAATTCTGCAAAAATGATATTTCCGCTTTCAATCCGGATGTAATTGTTTTTATAGATTATCCCGGTTTTAATTTGAGAATGGCGAAATGGGCGAAAGAAAATCACTACAAAACTGTATTTTATATTTCTCCCCAGGTATGGGCATGGAAAGAAAGCCGCGTAAAAAATATCAAAAAATATATTGACAAAATGCTTGTTATCCTTCCATTTGAAAAAAATTTTTACAAAAAATGGAATTACGAAGTGGAATATGTGGGCCATCCTTTGGTAAAAGAAATAGAAGATTTTAAAAAAGAACATCTGGAAATTTGTGTTTCTGCAAACACTATCGCTTTACTTCCTGGTAGCCGCCAACAGGAAATAAAAGCGAAGCTTCCCGTGATGCTTGCTGCTACAAAAAACTTTCCCGATTACCAATTTATTGTTGCCAAAGCTCCTTCTATTGAGGATGAATTTTATGAAGATTTTATTAAGGATTATGCGAATGTAAAAATGATTGCAAACGAAACGTATTCCCTGTTAATGAAGTCTGTGGCGGCTTTGGTAACATCAGGAACTGCTACCTTAGAAACTGCTTTATTCGGTGTTCCTGAAATTGTTTGCTATAAAGCCGGAAATATTTCTTATCAAATTGCAAAGCGTTTAGTCAAACTAAAATTCATTTGTCTTGTAAATTTAATTATGGATAAAGAAGTGGTAAAAGAATTAATTCAGAATGATCTTACTTCTGAAAAAATCACTCCTGAACTAAAAAAAATATTGTCTGATCCTGAGAAAAGAGAAAAGATGCAGGGAGATTATTCGCAATTAAAAAAATTACTTTCTGAAGGCGGCAATGCATCCAAAAATGCGGCAGACATTATTTTTAAATTTTTATCTTTCAAATAGAAACCCTACTTTTTTAAAAATTATTTTTATAGAAAAAAACAATTGAAAATGAAAATGAAAATGAAAATGAAAATGAAAATGAAAATGAAAATGAAAATGAAAATGAAAATTTTATTAATAGTTATAACAGGGATGATCCTCATATCATGGGGAATAAAAACTAAAAAAGAATCTTTCATAGAAAGGCCTCTGCCCATAATGGGAACATGGAAGTTAATTTCCGGCACTTTAATCGAAAAAGGAGATACCACTGTTACCTCGTACACGAAGAATATTTCATTTATAAAGATTATTAACGATACCCATTTTGCTTTTTTAAGCCATGACCTTAATAAAGGAAAAGATTCATCTGCTTTTTATAGTTCGGGTGGTGGCTGGTATTCTCTTAAAAATAATGAATACACCGAGCATCTGGAATATTGTAGCGACAGACAATGGGAAGGCAACGATTTTAAATTTACGATTACCATCCACAACGATACTCTCGTACAAAAAGGTATTGAGAAAGTACCAGGTACTGGAGTTACCAGATTAAATATTGAAAAGTATGTCAGGTTGAAATAGTAAAGAAGAAAGCCTGTAAATGAGAACCATATAAAGAATACATTTTAATTTGGGCGTGCATGAATCTTTTTATGATTTACAAATATGCACATATTTTCCACCAGGCTCCCATTAAGATAATTTTTTAGAATTATCGTGTTACAAAATCATAAATCATTTTTGAAACATCAGCCATTGCCTTCACCGCGGCATTATCATCTTCGAGGTTTTTTGAAAGCAATACCAAAACATATTTTCTTCCATTAGGTAAAAACACAATTCCTGAATCGTGGTGGACCCCTGTTATGGAACCAGTTTTATGCGCCACTTTAACGTCTTTGGGAAGTTCCGCCGGGATAATAGAATTATGTTCCTGGTTCAATAAAATTTTGATCATCGCATCCGAAGATTTTTTATTCACTGCTTTCCCCTCTGCAATTTTTTCAAATATCAACATTAAATCATAAGCCGTTGTTGTATTGTTTAACCCTTCCTGATATGCCTTTTCATCTTCCACACCTCGCAAAATATTTATTTTTTTAGCTCCCATTTCTCTCATGGTTTGAGTTACTTTTTTAGCATCCACCAAATCTATAATAAGGTTAGTTGATAAATTACTGCTGGCAATGATCATTTGATACATGAGGTCGTAAATGGTTCTCTTCTCACCAATGTGGCGATAAATTTCAGATTCACTGTCATCAGCAGAATCAAGACTGTAAACGCTACTGTCAACAATACTTTTAAATTCATTTTTTATAAGAACAGAATCATCTAATGACAACTTCCCTTCCGCCACCTGTTTAAAAACTTCAATCATTACAGGAGTTTTCATGGTGCTTGCTGCATGAAAATTCTCCTGTTCATTAATGAGTAACTCTTTACCTGTAGAAAGGTCTTTAAAAGCAATAGTAAAAGTTCCTTTTTGCTTTTCTAAAGTATCAATAATTTGTTGCCTCAAAGTTTTCAGATTTCTGTGTGACTGCCCAAATGTAGAAACATGTGCAAAAAAAACCACAAAGAAAATTAAGATGGATTTAGAATATGGAATTTCTCAAAATAGATTTTAACATTTTGAATTATCGTAAACCAATTATAATTAATAAAAATTTTATCGGGTTTTAAAATAATCAACATAAAAATAGAGTTTATATATTGTAAATAAATTTATGGCACACTATATGAAGACAAGAAACAATTATTAGCAATATAAATTAGAAATATAACAATTAGGAATACCAGAAATTCAATAAACTAAAAAATAAAGAAGGAAATATTGAAAAAATAAATTATGAATCGCGTACTCATTGTTGATGATAATACTGATATTTTGTGGGTAACAGAAATCATCCTTAAAAGATATGGATTTGATGTAATGACTACTCTTAAGGGAGAAGAGGTTTTATCTAAAACCAAAACCTTTTCTCCTCAGTTAATCTTGTTAGATGTTTTTCTTTCTGGCATTGATGGTATTGATGTATGCAATTCCTTAAAATCTACTCCTGAAACAAAAGATATCCCGGTAATTATGATATCAGCTCACACTAATTTTAAAGAGATTCAAAAATTTTGCAAGGCGGATGATTTTATTGCCAAGCCTTTTGACGCCAATGAATTGGTTAGAAAAATAAACCATTTTATAGTACCTCCGGGCAAAAATTAAATGAAGATTTAAAAAAAAATCTTCTATTCCTTATTTCTCATTTCTTTTCCTTTTAAATATTTTTCCCTGATAATTTCATAAACAGGTTTATCACTTACTTTGCTTTCAAGCCACGATATAATATCAAGATAAGCAAAAGCCCTGGTTTCAAATTTATTAGTCTCAAATTGTTTAATGATATTTAATAATTTCTCAAATTCCGGTTTCAATTTCCTGGCCGACAAATAAAAAGATTTCCTTAAAAATTTAAAAATTTCTTCTTCTACAAGACTCAGGTTTTGCATCTTGGCCATAAAGCGATAAACGGTTTTGATAAGATATTCCAACAATTGGAAATTTCCCAACTCATAATGCGCAATCAGATGAAGTAACCTTGCATAGCATTGCAAATCATTTCTTAGATTAACTTTCCAGTTTATAATTTTATTCAAATAATCAATAGCACTTCCAAAATCCCCGGCGCCAAAATAAAGGGAAGCAATTTTATAATAAAAAATCAGAGTACGATGCTTGTCGAGAAACAGAGAATATTCATCCAGTCTTTGCGTAATTTCATTTACTATTTTCAGCCCTTCATTAAAAGTTCCCTCCTGGAAATGTTGATTGATTTTGGCAATATATAAATACACAAAAACCTGTATCTTATTGTTGTCATTTAATTTTACAATATCTGATTTACTGAATTCTTCAAACAATGAAAGTGTTTTATCAAAGCCTGAATAATTTCTTGTAGTAAAATGTGCATTTAATAAATTGTGAAGTCCCTTAATGTAATTGCCGGTTTCTATTTGAACCATAGCAGGTTCTTCAGTAAAAAGGTCAACCCATTTCTGAGTATGCCGGTAATACATAAGATAATCCTGCCTTATAAAAGCATACCAGCAATAGCTTTGATGATAATATAATTTCTCATAAAATCCTCCGGGAGATTTTATATCATCAGTCAAATGGTCCTGAAAATAGTCCTCAATTTCCTTCTCATCGTCTTTATTACGTGCCAAACCGTTTTTGATATACCAGCTATACAATTGAAGCGCAAGATTGGAAAGTTTAGATTGCTTAACCAATTGAACATTTGAGTCATCTACGTTTTGCGAAAGTTCATCAGCCCTATCCTGCATACTTCGGGTAATATGAAGTGTTTCAATTTTTTTTTCCATGATTAACACTTCTACCATAAAATGAATTTGATTGCTGCCAGCTGCCATTTCTTTTATCCTTTCAAGAATTTTAAGACTTTGATGATAAAGACCTTTATTGTACAGTATGCGGGCAAAATCTAATTGTTCGTGAAGTTGGATATCAATATTTTCGCTGCTCTCGAGTAACCTGAGACTTGCAAGAATCTGTCGGTATAAATGTGCTTTAATATTGGGAAGCTGCTGTCTTTTTATAGAAGATGTCTTTTGAATTAATACATTTTCTTCATACACAGCCATCCTATCTATCGCATCAAATAATTGAACTACCTTAAGATCATTATTGGAAGAATTTCTCTTAACATATAATTTAAAATTCCTCTTTTCTGACTTTTGAAGTGAATGAATTAGCTGAAATAATGAATCGGTAGATCGGTTGGGCATCTTTTCTTAATTGTTCTGAAATTATCTTCTTACTCGTAAATTGTAATCAACACATATAATTAAAAATGAAAAAAATAATCATTTTTATTTCTGAATATGGCTTTCTTTTCAAAGATATACAATTAAACAGGGAATGAAAATAATGTAAAAATATTTGTTAACTGTGTCAATAAATTATTAAATCAATTAAAATAACTAAAATTTTAATAGGTTGGGTATAGTATAAAATGTAAGTCAAAATTCAATATGGTAAAGGGTTTCATAAAAAACATCTACCTTTAATTAGTGTAAGGGAATAAACAATTTGATTCATTTTAAAGGTTTGAAATTCCTAATTTCGGAAATGCATTGATTGTTTGGAGGTATTCTTTTCATTTTTTTTAAATAACATCAACATGGATAAGGTAATTATTTTTGATACTACATTACGCGATGGAGAGCAGGTGCCGGGGTGTAAATTAAATACAAAAGAAAAAATTGAACTGGCGCTTAAACTTCAGGATCTTGGCGTAGATGTTCTGGAAGCAGGATTCCCAATTTCAAGCCCCGGCGATTTTTCTTCTGTTGAACAGATTTCAAAAACTATAACCAACACTGTTATTTGTGCGCTTTCCCGCGCAGTACAAAAAGATATAGAAGTTGCAGCCCAGGCTTTAAGGCATGCCAAACGCGCCCGCATCCACACAGGAATAGGCACTTCTGATTTTCACATTAAAAGCAAATTCAATTCTACCCGGGAGGATATTTTAAAAAGAGCAGTGCAATGTGTAAAATGGGCAAAGAATTTTACAGACGATGTAGAATTTTATGCGGAAGATGCGGGAAGAACTGATAATGGATACCTGGCAAAAGTGATTGAAGCAGTTATCAAAGCGGGAGCCACCACAGTAAATATCCCTGATACCACAGGATATTGTCTCCCTCATCAATATGGCGAGAAAATGGCCTTCCTGAAAAATAATGTACCTAACATTGATAAAGCGGTGATCTCATGCCATTGCCATAATGATTTAGGATTGGCAACTGCAAACTCCATCGCAGGAGTTATCCATGGTGCACGCCAGATTGAATGTACCATCAATGGACTTGGCGAAAGAGCGGGAAATACCTCATTGGAAGAAGTAGTAATGGTTTTGAAACAACACAAATCGTTAGGTTTTTACACCGATATTGATGCTACCAAATTATATCCAATGAGCCGTTTGGTATCAGAAACAATGCGTGTGCCTGTGCAACCTAATAAGGCTATTGTTGGCAGTAACGCATTTTCGCATTCATCTGGAATTCACCAGGATGGATTTTTGAAAGATACCTTGACTTATGAAATTATTAACCCTGAAGAAGTGGGTGCCGATAGTTCAAAGATTGTACTAACGGCAAGGAGTGGACGAAGCGCATTGGCTTATCGTTTTCAGAAGCTTGGTTTTCAGTTCGACAGAAATGATATAGATGTTTTGTACCAACAGTTTCTAAAAGTAGCAGATAATAAAAAAGTGGTGGAAGACAATGATCTTAAAGAAATGGCAAAGGAATATCAACATTCAGCCGTGAGCAGTGAGCTTTGAACCTGATATCTGTTAGCTAATAAATAATAAAAATGCGCAAAACATTATTTGAAAAAATCTGGGAAAAGCACCTGGTAAAATCCATACCGGATGGGCCTGATGTTATATATATTGATAAACATTTTATTCATGAAGTAACCAGTCCACAGGCATTTTCAGGTATTGAAAAAAGAGGGTTGCCGCTTTTCAGGCCTGAAAAAACAGTAGCTACCGCAGATCATAATGTACCAACCATTAACCAGGATCTTCCTATAAAAGAAGAGCTAAGCAGGATCCAGGTTCAAAAATTAGTGGATAATTGCAAAAAGCATCATATAGAATTATATGGGCTTGGGCATCCTTTCCAGGGAATTGTTCACATTATCGGACCTGAATTAGGAATAACACAACCAGGAATGACCATTGTCTGTGGTGATAGTCATACTTCAACTCACGGAGCTTTCGGTTCAATCGCATTCGGTATCGGAACCAGCGAAGTAGAAATGGTTTTTGCAACGCAATGTGTTTTGCAAAACAGGCCAAAAGTGATGCGTATTAATGTAGAAGGGGATTTGAATAAAGGAGTTGTTTCAAAAGACATTATTCTTTATATTATTTCCAAAATCTCTGCAAGTGGTGCTACGGGTCATTTTGTAGAGTACGCGGGTTCCGCTATTCGCTCACTTTCTATGGAAGCAAGAATGACTATTTGCAACATGAGCATTGAGATGGGCGCCCGCGGCGGGATGATTGCACCCGACCAAACTACATTTGAATATATGAAAAACAGGCCCTTCGTTCCTAAAGGAATTGAATGGGAAAATAAAATGAAAGATTGGAGGAAATTGACTACAGATGAAGATGCAGTTTTTGACAAGGAAATAAATATTAAAGCTGAAGATATCGAGCCAATGATAACTTATGGTACAAATCCAGGGATGGGAATTACTATCAATTCCTTTGTACCAACTATAGAAAGCATCAGCGATGAAGGGGAAAGGAAAAATCTGTCCAAATCGCTTGAATATATGGGATTGAAGGCTGGCCAACAGTTGAAAGGAATGCGGGTTCAAAATGTTTTTATAGGAAGTTGTACCAATTCAAGGATCGAAGATTTTCGTTTAATCGCTTCTGTTATAAAAGGTAAAAAGAAAAATGGAAATGTAAAAGTGATGATAGTGCCAGGTTCGCACCAGGTAGCTGAACAAATAAAAGCAGAAGGGCTTGACAAAATTTTTAATGAAGCCGGATTTCAAATAAGACAAGCCGGTTGCAGTGCCTGCCTCGGAATGAATGAAGATAAAATTCCGGCAGGAGAATATTGTATTTCTACCAGCAATAGAAATTTTGAAGGAAGGCAGGGGCCTGGAGCACGTACCTTACTGGTAAGCCCTTTAACCGCCGCTGCCGCTGCCATTACTGGAGTCGTAACCGATATCAGAGAATTATTAAATTAAAAAAATGAAAGCGCTTAATAAAATACACAGCACATTTATTCCTCTTAACGAAGAGAATGTGGATACAGACCAGATCATTCCTGCAAGGTTTCTAAAAGCAACTACCCGCGAAGGATTTGGAAAAAACCTTTTTCGCGACTGGCGGTATTTTAATAACGATGAAGCGCAACCGAAAAAAGATTTTATTTTAAATAAGCCTCAATACAAAGGTTCCATTTTGGTTGCAGGTAAAAATTTTGGTTGCGGATCTTCACGGGAACACGCGGCCTGGGCAATTCTTGATTATGGATTCAATGTCGTGGTATCCAGTTTTTTTGCTGATATTTTTAGAAATAATGCTTTAAATAATGGTGTGCTTCCTATAAAGGTAAGCGACGAATTTCTTCAAAAAATATTTGATCTTGAAAACGGATCCACACTTTCTGTTGACCTTGAAAATCAAAGCATTACAATTGATGTCACAGGAGAAAAAGAAAAATTTGATATCAATAACTATAAAAAAACATGCCTGCTGAATGGATATGATGATATAGATTACCTGGTAAGTAGCAGAGATGACATTATTAATTTTGAAAAATCACTTGCGTAGAAACTAAATCATAAAATGCAAAAGCCCTCTATTATAATAAAAGATCTTGTTGTGAGAATGCAGGAGAATACTGTGCTTGATGAAATTTCTTTTTCACTTCAGCCAAATGAAAATTTAGCCATCTTAGGTGAAGCAGAAAGCGGCAAAACTACTTTGGCTAAAGCGATTGCTGGTAAAATACGTTTCGCAGGGAATTTCGTTACTAATTTTGAAGACACAACGGAAAAGCATGCACGAATTGAACTGGTAGAACAACGTTATTCTTTTAAAAATTTATCGGGTACTAATGATTTTTATTATCAGCAACGATTTAACAGTTTTGACGCCAATGATGCACCTACTATTTTTGAGGAAATATTAAAAGTTTACGCGAATGATAGCAAAAAAAACCTTCCCTGCCTATCAGGCGGTCAGGCTACCGGCAGCAAGGCAGATAACATCAATTCTACTTTAGAAATACTTGGAATTGATCATTTGAAAAACTCTCCTCTTATTCAACTTTCGAGCGGTGAACATAAAAGATTTCAATTAGTAAAGGCATTGGTGAATCCGCCAAAATTATTGATACTCGATACACCTTATACAGGCCTTGATATTTTATCCGTTAAAAAATTAAACAATATCCTTGGTGGTATTTCTGAAAAAGGGACACAAATCATTTTAATTCCGGGAACATTTCCTATCCCTGATTTTATAACACACATTGCTTCTCTGAGAAATAAGAGATTAAACTTTTTTGGAGAAAAAGAAGACTTCCTCCCTGAAAAATTAATTTCAACCAAAGAAATCCAATTTAGCTACAACAATGATTTGTCGGCGGTTTCAAACGAAGAATTTCATTTTGATACCGTTGTAAAAATGAGGAACATTTCGATAAAATATGGTGATCATACCATTATCAAAAATCTAAATTGGGAAATTGCCCGGGGAGAAAGATGGTTACTGAAAGGGCGTAATGGAGCAGGCAAATCCTCTTTACTAAGTTTTATAACCGGCGATCATCCACAGGCTTACGCTAATGAAATTTATTTATTTGGAAAACGGAGAGGAACGGGCGAAAGCATCTGGGATATCAAACAAAAGATCGGATATATTTCGCCAGAATTACATGCCTACTTCGACAAAAACATTTCCTGTTTCCAGGCAATTGGTTC
>Ga0307373_10004362_pt1 | contig 23851 bp, 22 predicted proteins | sample OX2MG_FD_202534 | JGI IMG/M metagenome (GOLD analysis project Ga0307373, IMG submission 202534) | Soil microbial communities from Risofladan, Vaasa, Finland - OX-2 | ecosystem: Environmental > Terrestrial > Soil > Coastal area > Acid sulfate soil | place: Finland: Risofladan, Vaasa | collected... | reverse complement strand
GCCACGTGCCGATGCAGTTGATCAAGGAAAACATGGACCGCCAGCTGGAGCAGTGCGGCGAGGCGCCGTTCTACACGCTCGGCCCGCTGACCACCGACATCGCGCCGGGCTATGACCACATCACCAGCGCCATCGGCGCGGCGATGATCGGCTGGTTCGGCACCGCGATGCTCTGCTACGTCACGCCCAAGGAGCATCTGGGCCTGCCCGACAAGCAGGACGTGCGCGACGGCATCATCGCCTACAAGATCGCCGCGCATGCGGCGGATCTGGCCAAGGGTCATCCGGGTGCGCAGGCGCGCGACAACGCGCTTTCCAAGGCGCGCTTCGAGTTCCGCTGGGACGACCAGTTCAACCTCGGTCTCGACCCGGACAAGGCCCAGGAGTTTCACGACGAGACGCTGCCCAAGGACGCGCACAAGTCGGCGCACTTCTGCTCGATGTGCGGGCCGAAGTTCTGCTCGATGAAGATCACCCAGGACGTGCGCGAGTACGCAGCCGCCCACGGCGTCGGCGAGGGTGAGGCGCTGATCGAGGGCATGGCGGCCAAGGCGGCCGAGTTTCGCCGCGCGGGTGGCGAGGTCTATCGTCCGCAATGACGAGAGCCGGGATCGAGTCCTGGCAGGCGTACGAGGGGCCCCATCGATGAAGTTGCAGGTACCGTTCGTCCAGCTTCCGCTGCAGTTTGACGCTGCGCGGCTGGCATTCGAGGTCCATGCGCTCGGCGATCAGCCCTGGCGGCCGCACCCGCAAAAGTATCCCGGCAACTTCGCGCTGCCCCTGATCTCGGCGCATGGCAACCCGGACAGCGACAGCATTGCCGGACCGATGCGTCCCACGCCGTGGCTTGCGCAATGTCCTTACCTGATGCAGGTCATGGAGCGCCTGGGTGCGGTCTGGGGCCGCACGCGCCTGATGAAATTGTCGGGACAGGCCGAGGTGACGCCGCACGCCGACATCAACTACTACTGGCGCGACCGCGTGCGCGTGCATGTGCCGGTCTTGACCCGGCCCAGCGTGCGTTTCATCTGTGGCGATGCCGAGGTGAACATGGCGCCCGGCGAATGCTGGATTTTCGATACCTGGCGTGAGCATCGCGTCATCAACGCCGCGGACGACGAGCGCATCCATCTGGTTGCCGACACGGTCGGCAGCGAAACCTTCTGGGATCTGGTCGGGCAGGGCCGGACGCCCGGGCGTGACCCGCGCCCCGGATGGCACGCCCAACCCTTTGCGCCGACCGCCGATAGCCATCCCGCGCTACGTTTCGAAACGATGAACGTGCCAGAGGTCATGACGCCGTGGGAGCTTCGCGACCATGTCGGTTTCCTGCTCGGTGATCTGCGACCGCACCCGCAGGCGCCGGTTGTGCAGCAGTTGGCGGCGCGCTTTGTGATCACCTGGCAGGCGCTGTGGTCGCAATACGGCAGCGACCGCGCGGGCTGGGCCGCTTATCGAGACGCGATCGATGCCCTCATCGCGTCGCTGCAGCCGCTCGCGGCGCCGTTGCAGCTGGTCAACGGCACCCAGTTCATGCCGACCCTGCGTTCGATGGTGCTGAAGGTGGCGCTGGCCGATCGTCAGGACGTGCCGGGTGCCGATGAGCCGCGCGCGCCGCAGGCGATGCCCGGCGCGCGGGCAGGCGAGAGCAGGCCGGATGTCCTGTTCGAGCGGCCGATCTTCATCGTGTCGCCGCCACGCTCGGGCTCGACCCTGCTGTTCGAGACCCTGTCGCGCGCTCGCGGGCTGTGCACGATCGGTCACGAGAGCCATGCCTTGATCGAGGGGATCCCGGAGTTGCATCCCGCGCAGCACGGGTACGAATCCAATCGCCTCGACGCCTCTGCGGTGACACCCGAACTGGCCGACGTGTTGCGTGAGCGATTCCGGGCCGAGCTGCGCGACCGGGATGGACGTGTGCCGGCGTCGGGCCGCATGCGCATGCTGGAAAAAACGCCGAAGAACGCGCTGCGCGTCCCTTTCCTGGCCCGCATTTTTCCGGAAGCGCACTTCGTCTATCTGTACCGCGATCCGCGCCAGGTGCTGAGCAGCATGATCGAGGCATGGCAATCGGGCCGGTTTTGCACCTATCCCCGGCTGCCGGACTGGCAGGGGCCTGCCTGGTCGCTGCTGCTGACTCCCGGGTGGCGCTCGCTGGCCGGCAAGCCGCTGCACGAGATTGTCGCCGCACAATGGGGGAGCACGACCCGGCTGCTGCTGGACGATCTGGAAGGACTGCCCCCGGAGCGTCGCTGCGTGGCCCATTACAGCAGCCTGCTGGACAGTCCAGCCGCGGAAATCGAGCGTTTGTGCCAGGCCCTGGATCTGGATTGGGACCAGCCGCCGCCGACGGCGCTTCCGGTTGCGCGTTATGCGCTATCGCCACCGGATCCCGAAAAATGGCGACGTCATGCCGATGAGATCGGGACGGTGTGGCAGAGCCTGGCCACGACGCGCGAGCGCGCGCGGCGATTTTCTGCTTGCTGAGGCATTGCGGCTGACGCGGCGTGGAGGACGTCGGCCCGATTCCCGGCCGTTCTTGCCGATTGCCGCTGGCGGACCTGCTCAGAAATTGGGACGGGTCGGCGCGGCGTTGAAGCGTGCCACGCTGGCCTCGATCTCGGCACGGGCGGCGCCGGCGTCGCCCCAGCCCGACAGCTTCACCCACTTGCCCTTCTCGAGATCCTTGTAATGCTCGAAGAAGTGGCCGATGCGCTCCAGCCAATGGCCCGACACCTGGCTGATGTCGCTGATGTGGGCGTAACCGTTGAACACCTTCGACGTCGGCACCGCGATCAGCTTGGTGTCTTCACCGGCCTCGTCGGTCATGTTGAGCATGCCGACTGGACGGCAACGGATCACCGCGCCCGGGATCAGCGACAGCGGCAGGATCACCAGCACGTCGACCGGATCGCCGTCGCCGCACAGCGTGTGCGGCACGTAGCCGTAGTTGCAGGGATAGCGCATCGGCGTCGACAGGATGCGGTCGACGAAGATCGCGCCGGTGGCCTTGTCGACCTCGTACTTGACCGGCTCGGCGTCTTTCGGGATCTCGATGACGACGTTGATCTCGTGCGGGACGTCGCGACCGGCGGGGACCAGATCCAGGCCCATGGCGAACTCCTGTGGGGCAGTCGGGCGCGCAGGATAAGGCAATGTCTGCTGCGCCGCAGCAGGCGGCGCCGATCCCCGCCGGCTGCGGTTCAGACGGCCGGGTGCGTCAGGGCCACGAAGGCAGCTGCTCGATCGCGACCATGCGCTGCCACGCCGGACGCGCGCTGACGCGCCCCGCCAGGGCCGCCAGCGGCGCAAACGCCAGCGCCGGCCGCGGCAGATGGCGCGACCAGCGCATCAGCATGGTGGCGTAGATGTCGACGACGCTGAAGCGGGCGCCGAGCAGCCAGGGACCCCCGGACTCGATCCGTGACGCCAGATGCTGCCAGGCGATTTCGATCCGCATTGCGGCAGCGGTCTTGATCGCGGCGGAGTCGCCGCCGGCTTCCTGCGGATAGAACCAGTGGCGGAACGCCGGCTGCACGTTGTTGGCGAGGTACAGCATCAGCTCGAGGTATTCCGCGCGCTCCACCGCGCCGGGCGCGGGCGCCAGTGCGGCGTCGGGATGGCGCTCGGCAATCAGCATCGCCAGCGCGGCGCATTCGTGCTGCGGGCGACCATCGACGATCAGCGTCGGCACCTGTCCATGCGGATTCAGTGCCAGATAGGCGGGGCTGCGCTGCTGGCCGCCTTCGAGATCGACGCGTTCGAGGCGATACGGCGCGCCGGATTCCAGCAGGACGACGTGCACCAGCTGGCTGGCGGCACCGGGCGCGTAATAAAGCGTGTACATCGGGTGGCTCCGCGGAGGGATCCGCGAGCGTAGCGCAACGACGCTCAGGTGCAGAGTCGCTGCGCCGGACCGACTGCAGCGTGGCCGCCGCTGCTGGCGCAGTCCTGCGCGAAGGCCTGTGCCGAATCCGCTGCCGGCAACTGCGCCAGCGCCTGTTGCAGGGTGGCGCCGGCGCTGACAGCGCGGATCACCGCCGCGGCGCGGTCGTCGATGCGGATGGTCAGCTGCGTGGGCCCGTGTGCCAGATCCTCGCCGGCCCCGGCACTGCCCGCTACCGCGAGCAGGCTGGCGCACAGAACCCTGAGCACAAGGCGGGTTGTTGCGGATGACATGACACGCCCCACATCGACTGAACCGGTGTCCACGGTGCGCAGTGCGCTCGAGGACGAGGCTCATGCTCCGCTCCGGCGGGCAGTGCGAATGCGATGCAGGACACCGAATCCGCCGCCCTTTGTCACAGTGCGTGACGGCTCTGGTCACACGTCACAGTCCGGTGCCGAATCAGGCCGGTGCTAACCTGCGCACTTTTGCGAGGGAGCTCGCATGCGGGATCTGCTGCGCCGTCTCGATTTGCCCAATCTGCCCACCCAGGCGCTGCATGACGGGCTGCGCCTGCTGATCGCGCTGCTGCTGTTTCTGGTCGGCCTGTGGCTGGCGGCGCGCGTTGCCGACGCCGCTCGGCGCGCCATGGACCGCGCGCGCGTGGAGCCGACGCTGACCAGCTTTCTGCGCAACGGCTTCTACGGCGTGCTGATCGCGGTGATGAGCGTGGTGGCGCTGGACTTCGCCGGCATCCCCACGGCGTCGCTGGTGGCCGCGATCGGCGTCATCGGTATCGCCATCGGCCTGGCCCTGCAGGGCTCGCTGTCCAACCTGGCGTGGGGCGTGCTGCTGATCCTGTTCCGGCCGTTCCGCATCGGCGACTACGTCGATGCGGGCGGCGCCAGCGGCACCGTGGAGAGCATCAGCCTGATGCATACCGTGCTGGTGCTCGCCGACAACCGCGAGGCGGTGATCCCCAACGCCAAGGTCGGCACCGACATCATCATCAACTACAACCGCCGCGGTACGCGTCGCGCGCAGATGCAGGTGGGCATCGGTTATGGCGACGACATCGGCCGTGCGCTGCAGGGATTGCGCGACATGCTGGCCGCCGATGCACGCGTGCTCGCCGAGCCGGCACCTGCGGTATTCGTCGCCGGGCTGGGCGACAGCGCGGTCAACCTGACGGTGTGGGCATGGGCGCGCCGCAGCGACTGGTGGCCGTTGCAGCAGGATCTGCCGCGGCGGGTGAAGGAGACGCTGGACGCCGCCGGCATCTCAATCCCGTTCCCGCAGCGCGAGCTCACCCTGCGACAGGCGCCGGTGGTTCCACCGGTGGCGTGACGGCACCGTCGGTGCGCGGAGAGTGTTCAGCCGCCGCCACCGCCACCCCCTTTATGGTGCTTGTGGCCGCCCTGCGGTCCATGGCCATGATTCGGCTGCGGTGGTGGTCCTTTGCCACCGTGATCGGGTCCGCCGCCTCTCTGCCCGGGTCCGCCGCCCTGCGGTCCATGACCATGATTCTGTCCACCCGGCTGGGGATGCTGATAGCCCTGTCGCTGGGGATAGTAGTTCGGCTGGGGATGGTAGTTCGGCTGAGGATGGTAGTTCGACTGCGGGTGATAGGCCTGCTGCGGGCGATAGCCATGACCCCACTGCCGATATCCGTACTGGGGATCAGCCCAACGCTGGCGCTCCCCGTACCATGATCGGTTGCTGTAGTGGTTACCCCAGTACGCACCAAGGATAAAGCTGACGATCGGGATTCCGATCTGGGAACCGTAACTGGAGAGCACAACGCGCCGGTTGCCGTAGGGATACTGCACGTAGCTGCCATCGACCCAGCCGCGTTCGCCCTGTGTCCCGACATCACACCAGCTCCAGCCGTTGATGCAGCCATGGACGGCCACCGCGGTGCCGGGTTGCAGGGTCATGATGCGCGGGTAGCGGGTGCCGGGACCCGCGCGCAGGTTCACGTAGCCGTTGACGTAGCCATCGGCGGCCAGCGCCGACAGGGGTGCCAGCAAGGCGGTGGCGAGAATTGCGAATTTGAGCGGACGTTGCATGGCGAGATCTCCGGGGGACAGGACAGTCCGCCGCGGTGACGCAGCGGACTGTCCTGCATACCGCATCGGCCCACCCGCCATCGGTGCGTTTTCCCACAAAGGCGCTCCCGGGGGACCGCACCCGTGTCGGTTTGCGGAGTGCAAGATTGCGACTGTGCGCGGTGCCGGATGACGCCTGCGACGCGATGCGCGACACTTGCGGTCTTGGCGCGTCTGCGAATGCGCCGCGATACCCGGGAGACTCCATGACCGATCTGCGCGAAGCCAGGGTGCCTGATATCGGCAACTATCACGACGTGCCTGTGATCGAACTGCTGGTGCGGTTGGGCGACACGGTGAAGAAGGACCAGGGTCTGGTGACGCTGGAATCCGACAAGGCGACGATGGAGGTGCCGGCGCCGTTCGCCGGCGTGGTGCGCGAGATCAAGGTCAAGCTCGGCGATACGCTTTCCGAAGGCGCGGTGGTGGCGCTGATCGAAGCAGCCACGGCTTCTGCGATACCCGCTGCTCCTGCTCCTGCCGCCGCAGTTCCCGCAGCGGCTGCCAAGACGGTCGCCGTGGCAGCGCCGCCGCCGGCTGCGCCGCCTGCGGCGGTTGCTGCACCGATGCCGCCGGCCGCGACCGGCGCCGCGGCCGTCATGCCCGATCGCGTGCCCTATGCCACGCCCGCGGTGCGATTGCTCGCGCGCGAGCTGGGCGTGGATCTGGCACGGGTCACGGGCAGCGGTCGCGGCGGGCGCATCCTGCGCGAGGACGTGCAGACTTTCGTCAAGCAGGCGCTGACCGGCGCGGCGCCGCAGACCGCGGGCGGCAGCGGGCTGAACCTGTTGCCGTGGCCGCAGATCGACTTCGCCAAGTTCGGCGCGGTGGAGACGCTGCCGCTGGGCAAGATCAAGCGCGCCACCGGCGCCAACCTGGCGCGCAACTGGGCTCTGATTCCGCACGTCACCCAGCACGACGCGGCCGACATCACCGAGATGGAAGCGTTTCGCAAGCAGCTGGGCGGCGAGCACAAGGACATCAAGATCACGCCGCTGGTGTTCCTGATCAAGGCGGCGGTGGCGGCGCTGCAGGCTTTCCCGAACTTCAACGCCTCGCTCAACGCGGCCGGCGACACGCTGACGCTGAAGAAGTATTTCCATATCGGCATTGCCGTGGACACTCCCGAGGGCCTGGTCGTGCCGGTGCTGCGCGACTGCGAGCGCAAGGGCCTGCTGGAGCTGGCGCGCGAACTGGGCGAGATCTCGATCAAGGCGCGCGACAAGAAGCTGACGCCGGCCGACATGTCCGGCGGCTGCTTCTCGATCTCCTCGCTGGGCGGCATCGGCGGCACCGCGTTCACCCCGATCATCAACGCGCCCGAGGTGGCGATCCTCGGCGTCAGCAAGAGCGCGCTGCAGCCGGTGTGGAACGGCAGCGCCTTCGAACCGCGCCTGCTGCTGCCGCTGTCGCTGTCCTACGACCATCGCGTGATCGACGGCGCGGCAGCGGCGCGCTTCAGCGCATTCCTCGCCCGCACGCTGGGCGACCTGCGCCGGCTGTTGCTCTGAGCCGCGCATGGCCGCGCATCTGCCAGGCAGCTTGGCGGTGACCGCGACGGGTCTGTGGGCGCGCACGCAGACCGCGTTCACGCAGATCGACAACCTGCTCGATCTGCGCCTGATCCACCTCGGCTCGGTGCGCCTGAGCGTGGGCGCGCTGCTGGCAGCGCTGCTGATCCTGGGCGGCGCGATCCTGCTGTCATACCTGCTGCGGCGCGTGCTGACGCATTACGCCACCCGCTATCCGGACAACATCAACCGCTCGGCGCTGTACACGCTGGCGCGGCTCGGCCATTACGCCCTGCTGACGCTGGGCGTGATGTTCGCAATGGCCGCGACCGGGATTCCGGTCAGCCGTTTCGCGGTGTTTTTCGCCGCACTCGGCGTCGGCCTCGGTTTCGGTCTGCAGGCGATCTTCAACAATTTCATCTCCGGCCTGATCCTGCTGTTCGAACGCAGCCTCAAGGTGGGCGACTTCGTCGAGCTGGCCTCGGGCGTGCACGGCGAGGTGCGCGACATCAACATCCGCGCCACCCGCATCAACACCAACGACGATGTCGACATCCTGGTGCCGAACTCCGAGTTCGTCAGCGGACGCCTGGTCAACTGGACCCTGACGGCGGGCACGCGGCGCATCAAGGTGCCGTTCGGCGTTGCCTACGGCAGCGACAAGGAACAGGTGCGCGAGGCCGGACTCGAGGCGGCGCGCGAGGTGCCGCATACGCTGGCGCAGGACGGCCCGCATGCGCCGCAGGTCTGGCTGAGCGGTTTCGGCGCGTCCTCGCTCGATTTCGAGCTGGTGGTGTGGGTCAATGCCGACGCCACCCGGCATCCGGGCGGCGTCACCGCCGCCTACAACTGGGCGCTGCACAGCGCGCTCGCCAAGCGCGGCATCGAATTGCCGTTCCCGCAGAGCGATCTGCATCTGCGCAGCTGGTTCGGGCTGACCGGCGCCGAGGCGCTGCAGGCCTTGCGCGAGTCCACGCCACCGGCCGCGGCCGGGCTGCCGTCGACTCCGGCGCCTGATTCCCATTCCGACGCCGCGCGCTGAGCGCGGCCGCACCCGAGGGCGCCGCACGATGGCCAGCACGATCGAGATCAAGGTTCCCGACATCGGCAACTACCACGACGTGCCGGTGATCGAGCTGCTGGTCCAGCCGGGCGATACGGTCAAGAAGGACCAGGGCCTGGTGACGCTGGAGTCCGACAAGGCGACCATGGAGGTGCCGGCGCCCGCGGCCGGCGTGGTGCGCGAACTCAAGGTCAAGCTGGGCGACAAGGTTGCGGAAGGCGTGGTGATCGCGGTGCTGGAGACGGCCGCCGCCACGGCGCCAGCGGCGACGCCAGTCCCGGCCGCGCCGAGCGCGGCGCCCGCCAAAGTTGTCGCGGCGCCCGCGGCCCCACCCGCCGCCGCTCCGGCCGCGCCCGCCCGCGGCCGCGCGGCCGACGTCGACTGCCAGCTGCTGGTGCTGGGTGCCGGCCCCGGCGGTTACAGCGCGGCGTTTCGCGCCGCCGATCTCGGTCTCGACGTGGTCCTGCTCGAACGCTATCCGACGCTGGGCGGCGTCTGTCTCAACGTCGGCTGCATTCCCTCCAAGGCGCTGCTGCATGCCGCGGCGGTGATCGACGAGGCGGCGGCGATGGCCGCGCACGGCGTCCGCTTCGGCGCGCCCACGCTCGATCTCGACAAGCTGCGGGCCTTCACGAACGGTGTCGTCGGCAAGCTCACCGGCGGTCTCGCCGGCATGGCCAAACAGCGCAAGGTGCGCGTGCTGCAGGGTGCGGGCCGCTTCGTGTCGCCGCACGAGCTGGAGGTCGCGACCGCCGAGGGCAGCAAGCGCGTGTCGTTCGCGCAGGCGATTATCGCCGCCGGCTCGCAGCCGGTGAAGCTGCCCGGCTTCCCCTGGGATGATCCGCGCGTGATGGATTCCACCGACGCGCTGGCGCTGAAGGACATTCCGAAGACGCTGCTGGTGGTTGGCGGCGGCATCATCGGCCTGGAGATGGCCTGCGTGTACGCCGCGCTGGGCAGCGTGGTGACCGTGGTCGAGCTGGCCGATCAGCTGATGCCGGGTACTGATCCCGACTTGGTCAAGCCGCTGGCGCAGCGCCTCGGCAAGCGCCTGGCCGGTATCCATCTGCAGACGAAAGTGGTCGCGGCCAAGGCGCAGAAGAACGGCATCGCCGTCATCTTCGACGGCGCTTCGAAGCCGGCGACGACCCTGTTCGACCACGTGCTGGTCGCGGTCGGGCGCACGCCCAACGGCGGTCGCATCGGTGCCGAGGCGGCCGGCGTGGCGGTCGACGCACGCGGCTACATCAAGGTCGATGCGCAGATGCGCAGCAACGTGGCGCACATCTTCGCGATCGGCGACATCGTCGGCAACCCGATGCTGGCGCACAAGGCGACGCACGAGGGCCACGTCGCCGCCGAGGTCGCGGCCGGCCGGAAGCGCGCCTTTGAAGCGCGGGTGATCCCCTCGGTGGCCTACACCGATCCCGAGATCGCCTGGGTGGGCCTGACCGAACGCGAGGCGAAGGAGCAGGGCCTTGCGATCGGCGTCGGCAAGTTTCCGTGGGCGGCCAGCGGGCGCGCGATCGGCATCGACCGTACCGAGGGCTTCACCAAGCTGCTGTTCGACGCGGCCACGCAGCGCATCGTCGGCGCCGGCATCGTCGGTCCGCATGCGGGCGACCTGATCGCCGAGCTGGCGCTGGCGATCGAGATGGGCGCCGAAGCCGCTGACATCGCCCTGACCATCCATCCGCATCCGACCCTGAGCGAGTCGGTGGGTCTCGCGGCAGAGGTCTACGAGGGCACGGTCACCGATCTCTACGTGCCGAAGCGCAAGTAGGGCTTGTCGCAACCGGATTGGCACGTCGCCGCCGCGGCACTGTTGCCGTGGCGTGCATACGGCATTGAGCAGGATGCGCTCGACGGCAGTCGCAGCCGAGGCCACCATGGCGGCCTGCCCGATGCAGTCTCGTGTCCCGCCATCCCCTGTCCCGCAAGGAGTTGCCATGAAGCTCTATTTCGCCCCCGGCGCCTGTTCGTTCTCGCCGCACATCGTGCTGCGCGAGCTGGGCCTGCCGTTCGATCTGGTCCAGGTCGACCTGCGCAGCAAGGCCACCAGTGACGGCCGCGATTTCCGCGCGATCAATCCCAAGGGCTATGTGCCGACGCTCGAACTCGATGACGGCCGCATCCTCACTGAAGGCCCGGCGATCGTGCAGTACCTCGCCGACCGCAAACCCGAAGCGGGCCTGGCGCCGGCCAACGGCACGTTCGAGCGCTACCAGCTGCAGGAATGGCTGAACTTCATCTCCGCCGAACTGCACAAGCAGTTCAGTCCGCTGTTCAACCCGGCCACGCCGGACAGCGTCCGGCAGCAGCAGATCGAGAAGCTGGGTGGGCGCTTCACCGAGATCAGCGTGGTGCTCGGCAAGCAGGACTATCTGCTGGCCGGCGGCTTCAGCGTGGCCGACGCCTACCTCTACACCGTACTGGTGTGGACGCGCTTCGTTGGCGTCGATCTGGCACCGTGGCCGGTGCTGGTGCGCTACATGCAGCGCATGGAAGCGCGTCCGTCCGTGCAGGCGGCACAGCTCGCCGAGCGGGACGCCAAGAAGATCTGATCCGCGGCGCGGATGCCCGCAGCGCACGGCACACGTCCGCGTTCGCGGGCGTGTGCGTCTCAGTCCTTGCCGCGCGCCACCGGCAGATCGGCCTGCTGCCAGGCGCCGATGCCGCCGCCCAGGCTGTGCACCTGCTTGAAGCCGGCCTTGACCAGACGCGCCGCGGCCTTGGCCGAGGTCACGCCGCTGCGGCAGCAGACCGCGATCGGCAGATCCTTCACCTTGGCCAGATCCTTGTGCTCGGGATCGAACTGAGCCATCGCCACGTGGCGCGCGCCGGGAATGTGCGCCTTCTCGAAATCCGTGCGTGGCGAGACGTCGATCAGCAGCGCGTTCTGGCGGTTGATCAGATGCGTCAGCGTCGCTGGAGTGATTTCCTTCCAGCCGCGCATCAGGCGCAGCACCTCGGTGGCGATCAGCGCCAGCAGCAGGACGACGAAGGCCGCGACGAGCAGCGCATGCTGGCTGGCGAACTCGGGCAGGCGATGCAGAAAATCAGTCATGGGGTACGGTCGGGTGCGATGGAAGACCGACGATTATCCCGAAAACGGCGTCGCATTGCCGGAGGCATCGAAACCGCGGCCTCGTGCCGGAGCGGAAGCGGCTTCAGGCCGGCGTCGATCCGTAGAGCTTCAGTCCCTGCGAGTCGGGCGACGCATCCAGCAGCAGGGAAGCGATCCGCACCGGCGTGATCGGCTCGAGACACTGCGCCGTCGCGCCCAGCCGGCAACGTTTGCCATAGCAGTTGAGGCAGCCGACATCCGCCTGGACCGCGCGCACGTGCGGGCCCAGCGGCTTGACCCGCTGCGGATCGGTGGGGCCGCAGATCACCAGCAGCGGTGTGCCGGCTGCGGCGGCGATGTGCGCCGTGCCGGTGTCGTTGGCGACGATCAGGGTTGCGGCTGCACAGACCGGCACGATCTGCAGCAGGCTCAGCGTCGTCAGCTCGATCGCCGCATCCGGGTGATGATGGTTGATGGCCGCGACGATGGCCGCGCACTGGTCGCGCTCGTCGGGCCCGCCGATCACGACGATGCGTTCGAGATCGCGCGCGAGCAGCAGACCGGCCAGCTGCGCGTAGCGCGCGACGCCCCAGCGCTTGAGCCAGCCGGCCGCCTGCGAACCCGGCAGCAGGACAGCGAACCGCGCAGACAGCAATCCGTGATCGCGCAGAATTCGTTGTGCCTGCACGGTCTCGGCGGGCGAGGGATGCAGGATCGGCCGTGTGGTCGTAGCCGGGATGTCGGCACAGGCCAGCAGGGCATGCATGCGGGTGACCGCGTACGCAGCGCGCGCCAGTCCGCGCGGGGCCAACGTATAGGGCCAGCCCGGCCGCACGCCCCAGCGGTGACGGATGCCGCAACCGGTCAGACACGCCAGCGCGACCAGACCGCGCGTGTGGTCGCTGCCCTGCAGGTCGATCAGCAGGTCGTAGCGACCCGCACGGACGCTGTGCAGCCAGGTCCTGATCATGCGCAGGCGATGCCCGTGCGCGCGCGAGTCGATCGCCAGCACGTGCTCGAAGCGTGGATCGTGTGCGAACAGCCCGGCTGCGGCCGGCAGCGTGTTGAGATCGATCCGCGCCTGCGGAAAGGCGCGGCGGATGTCCTCCATGATCGCGCTGGCCAGGGCCACATCGCCGAGCGCACTCCACTTGAGGATCAGGATGCGGCGGATGCGGCGGCGGTCCGGGAGGGCTTTCATGAGGGCGGCAAACGGCTGTCGATCTGCTCAGGGTCGCATCGACGGCATCCGGAAACCACAGCGGCCGCGCCCCGGAATGCGGCTGCAGCGGGTCGTCCTCGTGCCGCTGGCTTGCAGGCTTGCCTGATGTTTAATATATTACTTATGATGTTTTTATCGTGATATCTGACGAATGATCACTGCTGCTCAACTGCGCGCTGCACGCGCCCTGCTTGGCTTTGACCAGCGCGAGCTGGCCGAGCGCAGCGGGCTGTCGCTGCCGACCATCCAGCGCATGGAAGCCAGCGATGGCACGGTGCGCGGCAACGTCGATTCGCTGGTCAAGCTGATCGTTGCGCTGGAGCGGGCCGGCGTGGCCCTGCTGGGCGATGGTCAGCCCAGCGCCGGAGGCGGGCGCGGTGTGCGTCTGAAAGCCCTGCCGCAGGAGCCGCCTGCATGAACACGGGAGCGCTGGCACTGTCGCTGGCCGGCGCGGCCGTGGTCGCGGCGCTGGCCTCGGCGGCCAGCGGGCTGCTCGCCACGCGCTGGCCACGCACGCTGTCGTGGCTTGCGTTTCCACTGCTGGCCCTGTGCGGCGCGGCGGCGCTGGCGGCGGGGATCATGGCTCTCGCCAGCGACAGCACGACGACCGCGATCCTGCCGCTGGGCCTGCCGTGGCTGCCATGGCATGTGCGCCTGGATCCGCTGAGCGGGGTGTTCCTGCTGATTCTCGGCGCGGTGCTGGTGCCGGTGGCGATCTACGGTCCGGGCTACACGCGCGTCTTTCGCAATGGCCGCGACTCGCTGGCCGCGCTGGGCGTGTTCACCGGCCTGTTCGTGACCGGCATGCTGGGCGTGCTGCTGGCCGACGACGCTTTCCTGTTCATGGTGGCATGGGAGCTGATGTCGCTGGCGTCGTATTTTCTGGTGACGTTCCAGCATGAGGTCGCCGAGCATCGTCGCGCCGCCTTTCTGTATCTGCTGATGGCGCATATCGCCGGGTTGGCGATCCTGCTCGCCTTCGGTGTGCTGGCCGCCAGCGGTGGCAGTTTCGCGTTTGCCGTCATGCGTTCGCATCCGCCGGATGCGCTGTGGGCGTCGGTGGCGTTTGCGCTGGCGCTGCTGGGCTTCGGCACCAAGGCCGGCTTGCTGCCGCTGCACCTGTGGCTGCCGGAAGCGCATCCGGCCGCACCCTCGCATATCTCGGCGCTGATGTCGGCGGTGATGCTGAAGGTCGCGGTCTACGGCTTCATCCGCGTGGTGTTCGAACTGCTCGGCCCACCGCAGTGGGGCTGGGGCGTGACGCTGGTGCTGGTGGGCGCCACGACCGCGGTGGTCGGCGTGCTGTTCGCGCTGCAGCAGACCGACCTCAAACGCCTGCTGGCCTACTCCTCGGTGGAAAACCTCGGCATCGTGTTCCTGGCACTGGGCCTGGCGCTGATCTTCCTCGGCAGCGGCCATCCCGCGCTGGCCGCGCTGGCGCTGGTGGCGGCGCTGTATCAGGCGCTCAACCACGCGCTGCTGAAGGGGCTGCTGTTCCTCGGCGCCGGCGCGGTGCTGCATGGCGCGCACGAGCGCAACCTCGAACGTCTGGGCGGCCTGCAGCGGCGCATGCCGCGCACCGGACTGTTTTTCCTGATCGGCTGCATGGGCATGGCGGCGCTGCCGCCGCTGAACGGCTTCGTGTCGGAGTGGCTGACCTTCCAGGCGGCGCTGCAGGCATGGCAGCTCGGCAGCGGTCTGCTGCGCATCCTGGTGCCGGTGGCCGCTGCGGCGCTGGCGCTGACCGCGGCGCTGGGCGCGGCCGCCTTCGTGCGCGCCTATGGCAGTGCGTTTCTGGGTCGTGCGCGCAGCCGCCATGTGCGCCGCGCCCATGAGGTCGGACGCGGCATGCTTGTGGCCCAGGCGCTGCTGGTGGCGGCCTGCGCCGCGGCCGCGCTGCTGCCGACCACGGTGGTCGGCTTGTTCTCATCGGCGGCGCGGCAGCTGACCGGCGCGGGCCTGGAGCAGGCCGGCAGCCGCGGCTGGTTGTGGCTGACGCCGATCGCGCCGAACGTGGCCAGTTACGCGCCGATTCCGATCCTGCTGGTGCTGGCGTTGCTCGGCGGCCTGCTGGTGTGGGCGCTGCGGCCGTCGCGGCAGGCGCCGGTGCGGCGGGCCGATCCCTGGGACTGCGGCTACGCGCCGCCGACGCCGCGGATGCAGTATTCCGCGGCGGGTTTCGCGCAGCCGATCCGGCGCGTCTTCGCGATGGTCTACGCGCTCGACGAGGACACCGATGCGGCGACCGCGACGCACCGGCTGCTGGTACGCGATCGCCTCTGGGGCTGGCTGTATGCGCCGCTGGGTGCCGGGCTGGACCGCGTCGCCGATTTCGCCCGCCGCGCCCAGACCGGGCATGTACGCCGCTACCTCTCCTGGTCACTGATCACCCTGCTGGTGCTGCTGTGGATCATTTCTTGAACCCGCTCGCGCACGCGCTGTCGGCGCTGCTGCAGCCGCTGCTGCTGCTGGCTGCAGCACCGCTGCTGGTGGCGTGGATCCGTCGCGTCAAGGCGCGCCTGCAGAACCGCCGCGGTGCACCGTTGCTGCAGCCTTACCGCGATCTGCGCAAGCTGTTCGCCAAGGAGGCGGTGGTGGCGCGCACGGCGTCGCCGCTGTTTCGCGCCGCGCCCTACCTGGTGTTTGCCGCGACGCTGGTGGCCGCCGGCGCACTGCCGCTGCTGTCGCTGCGCCTGCCCAGCGCGGCGGTGGCGGATGCGATCGCGGTGATCGGCCTGCTCGGGCTTGCGCGTTTTCTGCTGGTGCTGGCCGGCCTCGACGCCGGGACGTCGTTCGGCGGCATGGGCTCCTCGCGCGAAATGCTGGTGAGCACCTTCGCCGAGCCGGCGCTGCTGCTGGTGGTGTTCACCCTGGCGATGACCGCGCACAGCACCAACCTCGCCAGCATGGTGCAGACGACGTTGAACGCCGGCCTGGTGCTTCGGCCCTCGTATCTGTTCGCGCTGGCGGCGCTGCTGCTGGTGGCGATCGCCGAATGCGGGCGCATTCCGGTGGACAACCCCGCCACCCATCTCGAACTGACCATGATCCACGAGGGCATGCTGCTGGAATACAGCGGTCGCCATCTGGCGCTGATGGAGTGGGCGGCGCAACTGAAGCTGGCGCTGTTCGCGGCGCTGATCGTCGACCTGTTCCTGCCGTGGGGTATCGCCGCCGGCTTTGCGCCGGGCGCGCTGGCGTGGGCGGCGCTGGCGCTGGCGCTGAAGCTGGGTGTGCTCGGCGCGCTGCTGGCGGTGGCCGAGACGGCGCTGGCCAAGATGCGCCTGTTCCGCGTGCCGGGATTTCTCAATCTGGCCTTCATGCTGGCCCTGCTCGGCCTGCTCAGTCACGTCATTCTGGAGGCCGCGACGTGAGTCCCGCCGCGATGCCGCTGCTCGATCAGGCGGTGCTGGTGCTGGCCGCGATGGCGCTGTTCACCGCCTTCGCGCTGCTGGCGCAGACGCGGCTGACCGCGGCGATCAACACCTTCGCCTGGCAGGGCGCGCTGGTGGCGGCGGTGGCGGCGCTGACCGGTCGCGCCAGCGGCGACGCGCATCTGTACGTGTCGGCGCTGATCACGCTGACGCTGAAAGTGGCGCTGATTCCGTGGATGCTGCACCGGCTGGTGCGGCGACTGTCGCTGGAGCGTCAGGCCGATCCGCTGCAACATCCCGCGCTGACCCTGCTGGCCGGTGCCGGCATCGTGGTGTTCAGCGACTGGGTGGCCGCGCCGGTGGCGCACTTCGATGCCAGTGCGACGCGCAACGTCATCGCCATCAGCCTGGCGATCGTGCTGCTCGGCATGCTGATGATGGTGGTGCGGCGGCAGGCGGTGGCGCAGGTGCTGGGCTTCATGGCGATGGAGAACGGCCTGTTCCTGGCGGCGGTCGCCAGCACGCACGGCATGCCACTGGTGGTCGAGCTGGGCGTCGCCTTCGACGTGCTGGTGGCGATGGTGCTGTTCGGCGTGTTTTTCCTGCAGATCAAGAACAGCATCGATTCCCTGGACATCGACCGCCTCAGCCAGCTGGCCGAACCGGTCGAGGATGACGAGCGCGGGGACGCGCCGTGATCGCGCTGCTGCTGACCGTGTTCACGCCGCTGGCCGGCATGCTGCTGCTCGGCGCCCTGCGCAGCGCGCGCGTCGCCGGCTGGCTGAACCTGGCGCTGTGCGCGCTGAGTCTGGCCGGCGCGCTGTGGCTGGCCGCCGACGTGCTGGCGCACGGCGCGGTCGCCGGCGATTCCTTCCGCGTCGACGCGCTCAGCGTCTATCTGGTGGTGCTGACGGCCCTGGTCGGCCTGACCACGGCAATATTCTCGCGCCCCTACATGCGTTACGTGCATGAGGAAAAGCGCGTCAGCCGCGGCGGCCTGCGCCTGTACCACAGCATGTACCAGGGCTTCCTGTTCACCATGCTGCTGGCGCTGACGACCGACAACCTCGGCATCCTCTGGGTGGCGATCGAGGGCGCCACGCTGGCGACCGTGCTGCTGGTGTCGCTGTACCGCACGCCGGCGGCGATCGAGGCGGCATGGAAGTATTTCATCCTCTGCGGCGTCGGCATCGCGCAGGCGCTGTTTGGCACGGTGACCCTGTATTTCGCCGCCCAGCACGCGTTGGCGGATCCCGCCGCCAACGGGCTGAGCTGGAGCGCGCTGTATGCGGTGGCGCCGCATCTGGAACCGCGGGTGATGAGCGTCGCCTTCGTGTTCCTGCTGGTCGGCTACGGGACCAAGGTCGGCCTGGTGCCGATGCACAGCTGGCTGCCCGACGCGCACTCGGAAGGTCCGACGCCGATGTCGGCGGTGCTGTCGGGATTGCTGCTCAACGTCGCCCTGTACGCGGTGGTGCGCATGAAGATGCTGACCGACGCCGCGCTCGCGCGCAGTGCCACGCCCGATCTTGCCGGGCATCTGCTGATGGGCTTCGGTCTGGTCAGCTTTCTGGTGGCGGCGATTTCGCTGCAGCGTCGCCGCGACATCAAACGGCTCTTCAGTTACTCGTCGATCGAGCACATGGGGCTGATGACATTCGGTTTTGGCGTCGGCGGCCCGCTGGCCACCTTTGCCGCGCTGCTGCACATGCTGGTGCATGCACTGACCAAGTCGGCGATCTTCATCACCGTCGGCCACGCCACCCACATCAGCCGCACGCAGCGCATCGACCGCATCCGCGGCCTGATCCGCACCCAGCCCGCGGTCGGCTGGGGGCTGCTGATCGGTGTCGCCGCGATCGCCGGATTTCCGCCGTTCGGCATCTTCACCAGCGAGTTCCTGTTGCTGTCGGCGACCATGCAGGCGTGGCCGTGGCTGACGTTGCCGCTGATGATCGGACTGGTGGTGGCCTTCGCCGGTCTGTTCCGCGCGGTGCAGCCGATGGTGTTCGGCGCGGCGCCGCCGGGGCAGTATCCGGTGCGCGCCAATATGCTGCCGGTGATCCTGCAACTGGCGCTGGTGCTGCTGCTCGGCATTGCCCTGCCGGGACTGCTGGCGCACTGGCTGGACCAGGCCACGCAGCTGATCACCGGGAGGCATCTGCTGTGATGGCCCAGGCCTTCGCCGAGCGTCTGCGTGCGGCACGGCCGGCGGTGGCGCTGACTCCGCGCACCGAGTCCGGGTTGATGCCGGCGATGGTGATCGCGGTGGCCGCCGCCGACTGGGGAACGCTGGCCATGGCGGCGCGCGAACTCGGTGCACGCTGGTCGGCCTGCTGGGTCGATCCCGAGCCGGACCACTGGCGCGCCTGGGCCCTGTACGAGCAGGGCGGGGCCTACGTGCTGGCGCAGACGGCGCTCGATCCGCTGATACCGCGGCTGCCCAGTCTCGCGCCGGTCTTTGCCGCCGCCGATCGTCCCGAACGCGCCATCCGTGACCTGCTCGGTGTCGTCTTCGACGGCCATCCCGACGCGCGGCGCTGGCTGCGCCATCAGGCCTGGCGCGCGGATGTGCATCCGCTGCAGCCGGAGCAGTCGCTGGCCGGCGCGCCGCCATTGCGCACGCCCGCGGACGTCGGCTATCCGTTCCGCAAGATCGCCGGCGACGCCGTGCACGAGATCGCTGTCGGACCGATTCACGCCGGCACCATCGAGCCGGGGCATTTTCGCTTCGCCAGCGTCGGCGAGCAGGCGCTGACACTGGAAACGCGGTTGGGGTACACGCATCGCGGCGTCGAGAAGATCGCCGTCGGCCGCGACGCCGCCGGCCTGCTGCGGTTGGCGGCGCGGGTGTCCGGCGATTCGACGCTGGCGCATGCCTGGGCCGCCTGCATGGCGATGGAGCGCGCGGCTGGTTGCGCGGTGCCGCCGCGCGCACTGGCGCTGCGCGGCCTGCTGGCCGAACGCGAGCGCGTGGCCAATCATCTGGGCGATGTTGGCGCGATCGCCGGCGACGTCGGCTTCAGTTTCGCGCAGATGCAGTTCGGCGCGTTGCGCGAGCGCTGGCAGCGGCGCAGCGCGACGCTGTTCGGTCATCGCCTGCTGATGGATACGCTGTGCGCGGGCGGTGTGCGCGTGGATCTCGATCTCGAGGGCACGCAGGCGCTGCTGCAGGACCATGCGCGGTTGCGTGCCGAGCTGGCGCCGCTGACCGCCATCCTGCTCGATCATCCCTCGCTCGAAGACCGCCTGGTCGGCACCGGCGTGCTAGCCGCTGCCGATGCGCGGGCGCTGGGTTGTCTGGGCTATCTGGGGCGCGCGTCGGGACTGGCCTACGATCTGCGCCGCGACGCGCCCTATCCGCCGTACGATCGGTTGCCGGTACGCGTGCCGCTTTACGACAGCGGTGACGTCGCCGCGCGGATGCGCGTGCGGCTGGACGAGATCGGCGTCGCGCTGGAGCTGATGGACGCGCTGCTGGCGGTGCTGCCGGCGGGGCCGACGACCACGCACTGGGAGGTGCCGCCGGCTGACGCGCGGGGTCTGGGTCTGGTCGAGGGCTGGCGCGGCGAGACCCTGGCGTTCGTGCGCTTCGGCGCTGCCGGCCGCGTTGCGCGCTATGCCCCGCGCGATCCCAGCGTGTTCGCCTGGCCGGCGCTGGAGCGCCTGTTGCCGGGCAACATCATTCCCGACTTTCCGGTCTGCAACAAATCCGTCAACGGTTCCTACGCCGGCTGCGATCTCTGAGGCCACCATGCTGCGCATCCTGCATCGCGTGATCACCACCGGCACCCTGACCGAGCCGCTCGACACCTCGGTCTCGCTCGAGTCGCTGGGGATCGCGGTCCGGCGCACGCTGGGGGCGCGCTTCGCCGGCAGCTTCGCCATTCGCCACGTCGATGCCGGCTCCTGCAACGGCTGCGAGCTCGAGATCCACGCGCTCGGCAATCCCTACCATGACCTCGAGCGCTTCGGTATCCGCTTCGTCGCCTCGCCGCGCCACGCCGATGCGCTGCTGGTCACCGGCGTGGTCAGCCGGCACATGCAGGAAGCGCTGCTGCGCGCGCATGCGGCGATGGCCAAGCCCGGACTGGTGATCGCCGCCGGCGCCTGTGCCTGCGACGGTGGCGAGTTCGGAGTGTCCTACGCCAGCTGCAGCACGGTGGACAGCGTGCTGCCGGTGGACGTGCGCATCCCCGGTTGTCCGCCGACGCCCGTGCTGCTGCTGCGCGGACTGCTGGCGGCGCTGGGCCGCGCGACGGTCTGAGCGCCTACCTCGCCGCGACCGCCTGGTGATCGGTGGCACGGATGAAGGACGCGATGTTGGCGTGCAGCGTGGCGAGGTCCGCAGGCCGCACATAGATCATGTGCCCGGTGTGATAGAAGCGGTACTCGATGTTCTTTTGCAGCTTGGCCTGCATCGGCAGTTGCTGCATCTGGTAGACCGCCGCGTAGTACGGCGTGGCCAGATCGTAGTAGCCGGCGTTGACCATCACCTTGAGATCCGGGTTGTAGCTCATCGCCGCAGCCAGGTCGGGCATCACGTTGGTGCCGACGAACGCGACAGGCGTCGTCTGCCCGGGCAGGGTGTGCATGAAGACCCAGTCGTTGCCCACGCTGGTGGAGACGATCCTGTAGGTGTGGTCGCCGCCGAACTTCAGTGTCTTGCGCACGTAGTCGTTGAACGCCGCGGTGTAGGCCGAGCTGATCGCCGCGCTCTGCGGATCGTACGCGGCCATCTCCGCCAGCGGGTCCATGGTCGGGCCGGAGAAGCGCGCGTCCAGGCGTCCGGTAGTCTCGCCGTGCGGCAGCAGCAGGGTCTGCTCGAATTCCGGGCCGGTCACGCGCAGGTCGGCCTTGACGATGTAGCTCTCGGGCAGGCCGGTGTACTGCGCCATCTGCGCGGCGATCTGCTGCTCCTGCGCCGGCGCCAGCGCGCTGCCCTGATTGAGTGCCTGCAGGTAGGGGCCCATCGCCCAGGTCTGCACCTGGTCCAGCCACGGGTGCAGGGTGGCCGGCGCGTGGCTCAGCGCCTTGTGGTACCAGGCGGTGGCGGCATAGGTGGGCAGGCCCAGCGCATAGGTCAGGTTGATACCGGGGTTGAGGTTGGGCGTATCGATCGCGGTGTCGAAGTTGAGGATGGTCGACAACAGCACGACGCCGTTGAGGTCGATGTTGTCCTGCTGCTCGAGGATATTGGCCAGCACCGCCGAGCGCGTGGTGCCGTAGCTTTCACCGATCAGATATTTGGGCGAGTTCCAGCGCCCGTATCGGGACAGAAACTCGCTGATGAACTGGGCGTAGGCCTGACCATCGGGATCGACGCCGTAGAACATCTTGGGCGTGCCTGCGCCGCCGTGGGCCTTGTCAAGAATGCGACTGAAGCCGGTGCCCATGGCATCGACGAACACCAGGTCGCTGGCATCGAGCAGGCTGTCGGCGTTGTTGACCATGGAGTAGGGCGCGGGCGGCGTATGCGTGTGGCTGCCGGTGACCACACGCACCGGGCCGAAGCCGCCCATGTGCAGCCAGACCGACGACGAGCCCGGGCCGCCGTTGTAGAGGAACGCGATCGGGCGCTTGGCCGGGTCCACGCCGCGCTTGAAGTAGGCCACGTAGAACATCTCGCCGGTCGGCTTGCCCTGCTTGTCGTGCAGGATCAGCGTACCGGCGTCGGCGGTGTAGGCGATGTGCTGTCCGCCGACCGTCACCCCGCCTTCGGTCCTCGTGGTGTGCGTGGTGCCCCAGTAGCTGTCGGCCTGGACCGCGGCGATCGTTTTTGCGGTGGTCGACGCGGCGGCGGTTGCCGCCAGCGGCAGCAGCGCGGCGGCAACGGCGAGCGACAGCAGGCGGATACGCATGGGGCGACCTCGGTGTGCGGGATGCATCAGAGATCGCGCCAGCGTCGCGAAGTTCCGCAGTTCGCGAAGTCCGGCGCGGTCGCGCTGCCGTTGCGCGCGAGCGCCGATGATGCCCCGCCTACTCGCCCTGGGTGATATCCGGCAGCCCCGATTCCAGCCACCACTTCTGCGCCTTGGCGTCGTAGCGCCAGGTCTGGTGGTCGAGGATGCTGCGCTCGATCTGCGTGTTGCGGTTGATCAGGCCGATGCTGACGATCTGGCGGAATTCGCCCGGCGGCGACGGCAGCACGCCCTGGGTGTCGTAAGTGCTGACGCGCACCTGCGCATAGCGGGCCAAGTCGAATTTGCTCATCGGGTGCTTCGCGAGCACCTTGGGATCGACAAACGCCAGCGCGGACTCGAAGTCGCCCCAGCGCAGGGTGGCACCGTAGGCGCTGACGGTCGACTCCAGCTGGCTGGCCTGGCGATTGCTGGCGCAGCCGCCGAGCAGCAGCACGACGGCAAGGCCGGACACGGCGGCAAGACGGTGCAGCCGCGGTCGGTGCCGGATCATGCGGCGGAGGCTGACGCGGTGTCCGCGGCGATGCGTCGCTTGGCGACGAAGCGCGCGCTCATGCTGCAGGCGGCGGTGCCGGCGCCGTCGTGCACCTGGATGATCGTCGTCAGCCGGCCCCTGCCGCGCGCGGCCAGCTGGTTGAAGAACGTCTGCCAGTCCTCGCCGTCGCCCAGTCGCGCTTCGGCGCGCAGATCGCCCCAGACTGGCGCCAGGTAGCGCAGCGTGGAATCCTGGACGTAGACATCGCAATCCTCGTCGCGCGCCTGCAGCGCCAGTTCGATCAGGCCCCATCCGGCCAGCGTCATCAGCGAGGCCAGGCTGCCGCCGAAGGCGCAACCCTTGTCGTTGACGTTGGGCGCCAGCGGTGCGGCCAGCACCAGCGCCTGCAGGGGCGTGTGTGAATCAACCCGTACCTGCATGGTGGCGGCGAGCGGAATATGACGATGCAGGTAGTGCTGCAGGCGTGCGGTCGGACTGGCGGTGTTGAGCATGCACGCAAGTCTGCACGCGTGCCGTGGCGACCACAAGCTCGGCGACGACGGGCTCGGCGACGGTTAGCATGAGCCGATGAGCGCTGCCGGCCAGCGCCCGCTCGCGGGCGCCCATGTCGTGATCACCCGCCCCGCGGGTGACGGCGCCGCGTTGGCGCGCCGCGTCCGCGCGCTCGGTGGCGTGCCGCTGCAGTTGCCGGGCAGCAGCCTGCGCGCCGTGGCGGATGCCGCGGCCGCGTGCGCGGCGCTGGCCGCGGCGCTGCGCAGCGATGCGCTGGTGTTCGTCAGCCCGGCTTCCGTGCGTTTCGCCGCGCGCCTGGTGTCGCTACGGCCCGGGTCGGCGACGCGCGTGCTGGCCGTGGGCCAGGCCACCGCGCGCGCGCTGGCGCGCCACGGCATCCGCGACGTCGGCGTGCCGCGGCGGCAGGACAGTGAAGGCCTGCTGGGGCTGGCGCCGCTGGATGCACCACGCGGTCGCGCGGTCGCCCTCGTCGGCGCCGCTGGCGGCCGCGGCCTGCTGCAGCGGCAACTGATCACGCGCGGCGCCACGCTGCGCGAGGTCGAGGTCTACCAGCGTCGGCCGGCGCGGCTCGATGCGCGCCATCTGGCGCCGCTCGCGGCCGCGCGCGATCCGCTCTATCTGCTGTTGTCCAGCAGCGAGGCGCTGAATCACCTGCGCGCCGCACTGCCGTCGGGGGCGTGGACGTGCCTG
>Ga0307373_10004360_pt1 | contig 23857 bp, 25 predicted proteins | sample OX2MG_FD_202534 | JGI IMG/M metagenome (GOLD analysis project Ga0307373, IMG submission 202534) | Soil microbial communities from Risofladan, Vaasa, Finland - OX-2 | ecosystem: Environmental > Terrestrial > Soil > Coastal area > Acid sulfate soil | place: Finland: Risofladan, Vaasa | collected... | reverse complement strand
ACCCCTCCACGTCAGCCCACTGTTCTTCACGCCGGCCCAGGTATTCCTGAGTCATCTCGATGCCGGCGTGCCCCAGCAGCGCCTGGATGCGTTCTTGGGGTCATCCCGCCTTGCGGTACGCATCTGCGCCGGTCGAGCGGATCTCGTGCCACGACGGCCGTGCCGCGGGTGGCAGATCCAGGTAGAGCTTCAGGGCTTCGCGTAGACGCTGGATGCCGATTACGCCCATCAGACCTTGAAGTCCTCAATGCAGCCGGTATTTCGACCAGCGTCGCGCACCGATGCGAGAAACTTGCTGAGATACCTATCGGCGCTTGCGACGACTTCATCGAAGAAGCTGTATCGCATGGTCGAACAGTCACTGGCGACGAAGTGATGCGCAAGGTCGGTGCCGAGCGCAAGGCTGGGGAGTAGCTGGCGACGAAGCCGGGGGCTACCGTCCAGCGTCATGCGAATGGGTATAACTATAGGTATATCTACGAAGATTGAAAGATTATGGATGCATTGCTTACAGATACTTACAGCTGCTGTGCGGTGCCCGCCGTTTCGCCGAACTCGGCATCAGCAAAAACCAGTCGTCGCGCTGGCCGCTCGAACAAAACCTCGCTAGACAGTGTCGAAGCCGCAGATTCATTTTCAGCCGGGGTACAGATGCGATGCTTATGAAGAAACAATTCCGTTACGGTTTCGGTTTGCTGTTGACCGCCTTAATGCTCAGCTCGTCCACCGCCTGGGCTGATGTCCATCGCGCTGATGATTCGGTTGCTCAGGACGCCTCGCACGTAGCAACGAGGGTGGTGAAGGACGTCAAGCACGGAGCAAAGGTTGCGGCCAAAGGAGTCGAGCGCGGAGCGCATGCTGTCAGCAAAGGCGTGCATCGTGGTGTCGAGGCCACCGGGAACGCTGCCAAGACCGTTGAGCACAAGCTAAACAATTAAACGCCCGGGTTGGCTTAATTGGCTGTAACCGAAACAGAGCAAGATGTGCTTACACCGCATACCACAACCAACTCCAGATGATGGTGTTTATGATGGTACTCAATAGTTAACACATCCACAAATACAATAGATCATTGCTTTACAGCGATTAATTCGATTGAGTCCATGCCACCATTACAATCATATAGTTACGCGTATATCGGTGAATGCGGTTTTGTCCGCTTGTGTAATTCCCGTGTAATTGCGCCGTGATTTATGACGGGCCAGCAGATGCGTGCAGTCACGTTTTGGCGTTGTAAGCTCGGTCGCTGAGTCGCCTTATCTGCGCTCTTGAGTGGTCTCGCCAATCCGGCATCTACGGCGCAACAGCTTGTCCCTGATACAAATACTGCTGGAATCCGACGAACACCCGGCTGATCTCGTCGGGTTGCCCGAGGTCAGCGACAGCGTCGGCGATGGAGTTGTGGTACTTGATCCGCAGTAGTTGCGTCAGCTTGTCCTGATCCAGCTCGTGTACGCCCTGGCCGACGTAGTGCGAGAGAACGAATTCCAGAAAAGTTTGCTGCGCGTAGTTGTAGCGGGAGCCGATAATTGGTCTGGCACTCTCTGCACGTTGTGTGCGGGTCAGCGGCGCGGAGGCGTAGGCGACATACGCGAGTACATCGAACAGGTCGCTGTTCTCGGCGTCGATGATTTTTTGCATTTCGACAAGCTGCCCCTCACCAAAGCCTTTTTCGGCGAGGCCCTCCAGCAGCTTTCTGCGCGTGTCCGGCATGCTCCACAGGACGCGCAGTTCATCTTCGTCGCGGAAAAACTCGGGCAGCTTGCCAAACAGACTTTCCATGAACTGCTGCGCCGACATCGGCATGCCGTCCGAATGCCAGAAGCTGGTCGCCATCATGTGCCGGATGTTGCGAGCCTTGCCGTCAGCCAGCTTCACCCTGGTTGTTTTTACGCAAACGCAGTGTTGCTGCCCGCATTTTTCGCAAGGCGGCTGCTCACACTCACAGGGCTGTTTGCCGCACACCGCGCAGGGCTGCGGCGGTGGTTTGCCGCATTCGCAGGGATGGCAGCCGCATTTCTTGCAGACTTCGGGATCGAGCGGTTCACCGTCCCATTCGGGGTCGTTGAAGTGCTCGTGCGCTTTGACGAAGTCGTAGATCGTGAAGTAATCCTTGCCGTCGTAGAGGCGCGTGCCGCGACCAATAATCTGCTTGAACTCGATCATGAGTTGATCGGACGCATCAGCACGATGTTGCGTATGTTGCGGGCGTCCACGCCGGTCGACAGCTTTTGTGACGTGGTCAGGATGGTGAGGATGATCTTCTCGTTGTCCTGAAAGTTGCGCAAGTGCTGATCGCCCAGCGCACCGTCGTTGGCGGTAACCCGCTGGCAATAGTTCGGGTCGCTGCTGGTCTTCATTTGGTTAATCAGATCGCGCACCATCAGCGCGTGGGCCTGGGTGGCGCAGAACACCAGCGTCTTCTCCAGCGGCTTGATCTGCGACATGAAGATTTCGACCCGTTTGCGCTCCCGTTCCGGGATCTCAATGACGCGATTGAAATCGGCTTCCTGGTAACGCCGCCCCGCCTCGATCTCGCCCTCGACCACGGTGTCGTCGGCCGTATAGACGTAGTCGTCCAGCGTGGTGGCGATCTGCTTGACCCTGAACGGTGTCAGGAAGCCGTCGTTGATGCCGTCCTTGAGCGAGTAGACGTATACCGGCTCACCGAAGTAGTGGTAAGTATCCACGTTGTCGCGCCGCTTCGGTGTGGCGGTCAGGCCGAGCTGCACCGCGGGGGCGAAGTAATCGAGAATCCCGCGCCAGTTGCTTTCGTCCCGCGCTCCGCCACGATGGCACTCGTCAACGACGATGAAATCGAAAAAGTCCGGCGGGTACTCGCCGAAATGGTAGTTTTGCGGCCCGTCCTGCGGGATGCCGTCGGGTGATGCCTCGTCTTCCTGCGGCGGCCCACTCATGAAGGTCTGGAAGATGGTGAAGAATAGGCTGCCGTTTTTCGGCACCCTGCCTTTCTTGCGAATCTCGTCCGGCGCGATGCGCACCAGTGCATCTTCCGGGAAGGCCGAGAACGCATTGAACGCCTGATCGGCGAGGATGTTGCGGTCGGCCAGAAACAGGATGCGCGGGCGCCGTGTCGGTGCGACATCGCTTTTCCAGTCCGCCAGATTCCAGCGACTGTGAAACAGCTTCCACGCGATCTGGAAGGCGATAAAGGTCTTGCCCGTGCCGGTCGCCAGCGTCAGCAGGATGCGGTCACAGCCATCGGCAATCGCCTGCATCACGCGCTCGATGGCGATGTCCTGGTAGTACCGGCCCTGAAAAAAGCCGCTGCGATCCTCGAACGGCACGGCGGCAAAGCGATCACGCCAGATATTCTGAGCCGCGAAGCTGCGGTTCCACAGTTCTTCCGGCGTCGGATACTGCGCAAGCTCGGTTTCCGCACCGGTGTGCATGTCGATGCCGTAGATGCCTTGCCCGTTGCTGGCGTAGGCGTAGCGCAGCTCTAGCTTGTCGGCGTAGTTCTTGGCTTGCCCCACGCCCTCAGTCAGCGGTTTGTCCCAAGCTTTAGCCTCGACCACCGCCAGCTTGGTGTTGCGGTACTCCAGCACATAGTCGGCTGTCAGCGGCTTACCGCGCCGGCCGTCGCCTTCCAGACGGCCCAGCGTGATCGGATACTCACGCCGGATACGGCTGTCCGCAACAATGCCCCAACCGGCCGCCGCCAGGGCGGGGTCGATATGTTCGGCGCGGGTCTCGGCTTCGTTCACGGGGCATCGTCCTGCAAACGGACCGGGATATCGCGGCTCAGATGCACGCAGCGGATCACGTCCAGATGATCGACGTGCTCGATATAGAACAGCGCATAGGGGAAGCGCCGCAGCCGCCAGTGGCGCAGTTGCGGGATGTTCAGCTCATGCGCATAGCGCGGTGAACCTGTAGCGGGGTGGGATTCGATATGCCGCGTCGCGCGTTCAAGCTCGTCGATGAAATCAGCAGCAGCTTTCACCGCCTCTGCTAGATAAAACGACAGCACAGCAGTAATGTCTGTCTCCGCCAGCGCCGAGCGGATCGCGGGTTTCACGCCTTGGGCTTACGCGGGGCCTTCAAGCGCTTGCGCAGGTCGGCGAAATACACCACATCCATGCGGCCCAACGGCTTGGCGTTGACGCCGTCCAGCAGGTATTGGCGGAACTGCTCGCGGTCACGGTCGCGCCGGATCAGCTCGCGCACGTATTCGCTGGAACTACCGTAGGCTTCAGCCTGGATGCGGTGATTCACAAAAGCCTTCAGCTCATCCGGCAGGGAGATGTTCATGGTGGACATGCGATGACGTTAGCAAGCTTGCCAAATAATGGCAAGATTACAGCTCACTGCTGAAAGCCTGATGCAGCAGGGATTTTTTCAGTGCGTCGAGAGCGGTCAGTTTTTGCTGGTAGAGGGATTCGAGGCGTTGGGTTTCGGCTTCGAAATTTTTCAGCCTCTCAACAACCGAGTTTTGAGCCGCAATGCCCGGCATCCGAATAATGAGAGCATTTGCTCTTTCGATGGGCAGATGCGTGACGGTGGCGCCCGTTAGATCTGCAAATTGGTCGATCAGTGGTTTTGACCTAAATGCATACAGGATGAAAAGCGGATTCGTAGGGACTATGGCTCGGAAGGAGATGATGTTGCCGTCCTTGTAGTAGAACTTGTCACCTTCCTTCACAACGTAGCCGACACCGATCGTTCCGCGAGCCGTTATCAATAAATCCCCGGTTCTTGGCATGTCATATTTCGAGGCGTATTCGTCGTACTTTTCTTCAGAGATGTAGTTATTGCTGACCGCATACCTATCCTTTGTCAGCCTGACGATCTCCTTGCCGCCATAGAACGGGACACCGAATGACGTCCATTCGCTCTCGCGAATGCGCTTGCTTGATCCAATATCAAACACATCACCCAGTCGCTTCTCCACCCACCCATCACCGCGCTGGGTGAAGACGGATTGGAGATGGCTTTCAAACAGCGCGCGGGCGTTCTGGAGATTCTTTTCGGCGTTGGCTTTGGCGGTGGCGATGCCGTCAAACGCCTGGTCGAGGATGGCGACGATGCGTTGTTGTTCGGTCAGCGGGGGATATGGAATCTCCACGGACTTCGCTAATCCGATGTTGAGATTCCTGACTGTGCTGCCGGCGGCGAGCCGGTCGAACTGGTTAAACACTAGGTCGGAGCTGAGCACGAAATAGAGATAGTCCGGGTCAACCTTCGGTTTATGCAACACTAGCCACCCGTCATGAATACACCCCTCGGTTCTCATGATGTATGGCCGCCCGAAACTCATCGAATTCGACAGAATGAAGTCGCCTTCGTAAACCATGCGTGATCGCTTGGCGCCCTCTGGCTTAATTTTCTGCTTCGTCTTGAAGATGTACTTGCCGCTCGCCGTGGCGTCGCTAATTTTGATCCAGTTGATGCCGTTCGGTTCGCTTGTGATGTAGCTCTGAATCGGGCGAGGTGAGCCACCGCGTTCAATGCCGCAGATTTCGCCAAGCTTCTTCGTCTGCCAGCCCCTCGTCACAGCAGCGTCCTTATCCCCGCCAGCACCTTCGCGCTCTCCGCATCCAGCGCCACAATCTCATCCATGATTGCCTGCGGACTCCGATGCGTCACCGTCTCGCCGCCGTTCGGATTCTTCACCGATAGATCAACCGTCGCCGGGTTGATGTCGGCGGCATCCACAGTCCAGCTCTTGGGTGAGTCTGCGAAGGTTTTCTGCAGTTCGATGAACTCGGCCAGGTCATCATCGTTGAGAGGGTTGGTCTTGCCGAGATTGCGGCCGGGAGTAAGCTGGTAGTACCAGACCTTGCGGGTGGGCGCGCCCTTCTCGAAAAACAGCACCACGGTCTTGACGCCCGCGCCCTGGAAGGTGCCGCCGGGGCAGTCGAGCACGGTGTGCAGATTGCAGGATTCCAGCAGCAGCTTGCGCAGGCTGGTGGAGGCGTTGTCGCTGTTGGAGAGGAAGGTGTTCTTGATGACGATGCCGGCACGACCGCCGGCCTTGAGTATGCGGATGAAGTGCTGCAGGAACAGGAAGGCGGTTTCGCCGGTGCGGATGGGGAAGTTCTGCTGCACTTCCTTGCGCTCCTTGCCGCCGAACGGCGGGTTGGCCAGCACCACGTCGAAGCGATCCTTGTCCTGAATGTCGGTCAGGTTCTCGGTCAGGGTGTTGGTGTGGATGATGTTGGGCGCCTCGATGCCGTGCAGGATCATGTTCATGATCGCGATGACGTAGGCCAGCGATTTCTTCTCCTTGCCATAGAAGGTCTGTTCCTGCAGCGTCTTGAGCTTGGCGGTGGTCAGCTTCGGCTGTGACTTGAGGTAGTAGAAGGCTTCGCACAGAAAGCCGGCGGAGCCAACCGCGCCGTCGTAAATGCGCTCGCCAATTTGCGGCTTGATCACCTGCACCATGGCGCGGATTAACGGGCGCGGGGTGTAGTACTCGCCGCCGTTGCGGCCGGCGTTGCCCATGTTGCGGATCTTGGCTTCGTACAGGTGCGACAGCTCGTGCTTTTCGGTCTGCGAGCGGAAGCGCAGGGCGTCGATGTGGTCGATGATCTCGCGCAGGTTGTAGCCGCTGTGAATCTTGTTCTTGATCTCGCCGAAGATCTCGCCGATCTTGTATTCGATGGTGTTGGGCCCGCTGGCGCGCTGCCGGAAGCCTTGCAGGTAGGGAAACAATTTGCTGTCTACGAACTCGCGCAGGTCATCGCCGGTGAGGGCCTCGTTGTGGTCGAGCTTGCCGTCCGCGTCTTTCGGCGCGGCCCAGCTTTCCCAGCGGTAGGCTTCATCGAGGATGTAGCCATAGCGCTTGCCGTCCAGCGTGGCTTCCATCGACTTGTCCTGCTCCAGGCCATCGAGATACTTGAGGAACAGCAGCCAGGAGGTTTGCTCGGTGTAGTCCAGCTCGGTGGTGCAACCGGCCTCTTTCCAGAGCACGTCATCGATATTTTTGAAGGCTTGTTCGAACATGGCTCTGGGTGACGGATGACTGGGGTCCGGCTCCTGCGAACAGGTCCGGGCTGTCTTGCTGTGCGCTCAGTGTGCGGGTTTGGTCTGCATGCTGCTGGGGCGCGCCAGCAGGCGCTCTCGCCAGTCCGCGACGTGAGCCAGGACGGCGTCGACCATCAAAGGCAGGAATTCGAGAAAAGGGATGTAAGCGATGTCCGCCAGCGTGTAGCGGTCGGCGACCAGGTAGTCGTGGCCGACAAGATGAGTCTCGAGTATCCCCAAATGTTTGGCGATTTCCGCCTGTGCGCCGGCGATGGCTTTCTCTTCCCAGCGCTCTTTGGGCAAAAAACGTTTGGGAAAGATGATGGTGCCGGCGGGGCGGCCCATCTGCAGATCGCACAGACGCAGGTGCATGTCGACCAGGGCGCGCCCCTTGGCGTCGGCTGGGGTCAGCGCGGGGTCGGGGTGGGTGGCTTCGAGGTATTGCAGGATGGCTGCGGATTCGTAGAGGATCATGCCGTCCTCTTCCAGCGTGGGCACGCGGCCGTAGGGGTTGAGCGCGAGATATTCGGGCGCACGGTGCTGGCGCGCGGCCATGTCCACCGCGATCATCTCGAAGGGGATGCTTTTTTCGATCAAGGCAATGTGAACGCGACGGGCGTAGGTGGAAAACGGGTGGGTGTGCAGACGGATCATGTGCGCCTCGGCAGAATGCAAGCGAAGGCCCGCATGATAACTACGCGGCGTGGAGGCCGGATGCGGGATAATCCGCGCCATGCCCGATTCATGTTCCGCTGTCACACCCATGCGTTTCGAGTTGCTCGCCAGCGACGGCGCGGCGCGGCGCGGGTGTCTGCACTTTGCGCGCGGCCGGGTCGAGACGCCGATTTTCATGCCGGTCGGCACTTACGGCACGGTCAAGGGAATGACGCCGGAAGAGCTGCGCGAGGTCGGCGCGCAGATCGTGCTGGGCAACACTTTCCATCTGATGCTGCGGCCGGGGCTGGAGGTCATGCGCAAGCTCGGGGGTCTGCACCGCTTTATGCACTGGGACGGGCCGATCCTGACCGACTCGGGCGGTTTTCAGGTGTGGAGCCTCGCGGAGTTGCGCAAGCTGACCGAGGAGGGTGTGACGTTCGCTTCGCCGATCAACGGCGACCGCATTTTTCTGTCACCGGAGCGTTCCATCGAGGTGCAGCACGCGCTGGGCAGTGACATCATCATGCAGTTCGATGAATGCACGCCCTATCCGGCGACGGAGCGGCAAGCGGCGGATTCGTTGCGGCTGTCGGCGCGCTGGGCGGCGCGCTGCAAGGCGGCGCACGGCGATCATCCCGCGGCGCTGTTCGGCATCGTTCAGGGCGGCACCTATCCGGCGCTGCGTCACGAGTCGCTGCAGTGCCTGTTGGAGATCGATTTCCCCGGCTATGCGATCGGCGGCTTGTCGGTGGGCGAGCCGGAGGGTGAGCGACTGAAGGTCCTGGAGGCATTGACGCCGCAGATGCTTGCTGCAGCGCCGCGCTACGTGATGGGCGTGGGCACGCCGCGCGATCTGGTGCTGGCGGTGGCGCGTGGCATCGATATGTTCGATTGTGTGATGCCGACACGCAATGCGCGCAACGGGCACCTGTTCACCTCCGAGGGCGTTGTCAAGATCCGTAACGCGCGGTATCGCGACGACCCGGCGCCGTTGGATCCGGTATGCGATTGCGCGACCTGCCGCAGCTATTCACGCGCCTACCTGCATCATCTTGATCGTTGCAACGAGATCCTGGGCGCACGGCTCAACACGCTTCACAACCTGCGCTATTACCTGCAGTTGATGGCGCGGATACGGGCGGCGATCGAGGGCGGAACGTTCAGCCATTTTGCTACGGATTTCCTGGCTGGTCCTGCCGGGGCACCGCGTAAAACGTAGCCGGGAGCCACCCGTAGACTCTCCGGATAAATTTTCCTTGCTTCGCTGCGCGAAACCAGACTATGACACTGCGCGGAATCGAGCTGCATCCGAGACGAACTTGAACTCTGCTACGCTCTGTCTGTCGCAAAGCAGGCCATCGAAGAGGGTCATGTATATTTTATTTCAGTGTTCGTAGGAGGTCAGTTTGAAAAAAACAACTCGTTATTTGGCCGTTGCCACTGCGCTGATATTTGGCAGTGTCTTGGTCGCATCGACGGTGTTGGCATATGACACGCAGTCGACGACACCCCCGACCGCTCAGGCTGCATCAGCGGTCAATCCCAAGGATGCGGAGCCGGCTCCTACCGATGCGGAATTAACTCATTTCGTTGATGCTGCATTTCAGATGCGGGCCTTCAGCAAGCAGATGCGTCCCAAGTATGATGCGGCCAAGACCGATGCCGACCGCGCCAAGATCAAGCAGACAGTCGAAGCGGAGATGAAAACGACGGTCGAGCACAATAAGCTGACGGTGAAGCGCTACGAGCAGATTTTTATGGCGATGCGAACCAATGACGGTGTGCGCAAGAAAGTGCAGGCGTTGGCGAAACAAAAGCAGGGCAAATAAATTCTTGCCTTGGGACCGTGAAGCCTCGCTGTCAGTGGGGCTCCACTCGTCGGCGCCGAGACGGATGAATCAGGTCGCGAGACGTTTCTCGATATCCTTGCCAATTGCTTCGGGTTTATCGATCGACCCGTAGCGTTTGACGGCCTTGCCCTGTGGATCGATCAGGAATTTGGTGAAATTCCATTTGATGCCTTCGCTGCCGAGGGCGCCTTTAGCCTCGCTCTTAAGGTATTTGTAGAGCGGGTGTGCGTCGGCGCCGTTGACCTCGATCTTGGCGAACATCGGGAAGCTGACGTCGTAGGTGAGTGAGCAGAATTCCTTGATCTGTTTCTCGTCGCCGGGTTCCTGGTGACCGAACTGGTCGCAGGGGAAACCGAGGATGGTCATGCCCTTGTCCTTGTACTGACGGTACAGGGCTTCCAGGCCCTCGTACTGCGGTGTGAAACCGCATTTGCTGGCGACGTTGACCACCAGCAGCCACTGACCGGCGTAGCGGTCCAGTTTGGTGTCCTGACCGTCGATGGTCCTGGCTTCGAAATCGTAGACGGTGCTCATGTCGATCCCCCGCGGATGTGATGCGGCGACTGTATCACGCGATATACCACGCGATTTCGGCCGTCTCTGCCAACGGTCGTCGGGTCTGTTTTGATCAAAGGGCCGCAGCGTCGAGATTCATCAGTTCGGTCGCCGGCGAGCGTACGATGTCGCACAGCGTATGCACCTGTGGCAGCATGTGACTGGCGAAGAACTGTGCGGTGCTGAGCTTGGCAGCCTTGAAGTTCTCGTCGCTGCTGTCGAGTGCGGCCTTGGCCATGCGCAACCAGTTGTAACCGAGGTAGGTCAGCGCAAATGCACGCAGGAAGTCGACGGCGCCGAACCCGGCGTCGTTGGGATTGGTCTTGTAGGAGTTCTGCAGCCAGTGGGTGGTGCGCTCGAGTTCTTCCAGCGCGTCGCGCAGCGGTTTGGCGATAAAGCCCAGCGGTGCGTCGGCGGTCGATTCGGCACGCAACTTCTCGAAGAAGCGTTGCGCCAGACGGCCGTTGTGCAGCATCAGTTTGCGCCGCACCAGGTCCATCGACTGGATGCCGTTGGTGCCTTCGTACAGACACAGGATCTTGGCGTCGCGCACGATCTGTTCGATGCCGTGCTCGCGGATGTAGCCGTGGCCGCCGTAGACCTGGATCGCCAGGCTGCCGAGATCGAAAGCGCTGTCGGTGCAGAAGGCCTTGACCAGCGGTGTGTTCAGTTCGACCCAATCCTGCGCCTCTTCGCGTACGGCGAGGTCGGTGTGTTTCTTGGCCAAATCGACGTACAGGGCAGTCTCGTAGGCCAGCACCCGCGCGCCTTCGGTGATCGCCTTCAGAGTCAGCAGCATGCGGCGCACGTCGGGATGGTCGGCGATGCTGGCACCGCTGGCGCCGCCGTTGAAACTTTTGCCCTGCTTGCGATCCCTGGCGTAGGCGATGGCGTTCTGGGTGGCCAGTTCGCACAGGCCGAGACCCTGCATGCCGACCAGGATGCGCGCCAGATTCATCATCACGAACATGTTCTGGATGCCGGTATTGGGCTGGCCGATCATCCAGCCCTTCGCGCCATCGAACTGCAGCGCGCAGGTGCAGGAACCGTTGATACCCATCTTGTGCTCGATCGAGATGCAGTCGACCTGGTTGCGTTCGCCGAGTGAACCGTCGTCGCCAACCAGGAATTTCGGCACCACGAAAGTCGAAAGGCCCTTCACCCCCGGCGGCGAATCCGGCAGTCGCGCCAGCACGAAGTGGATGATGTTGTCGGCCATCGTGTGCTCGCCGGAAGTGATGAAGATCTTGCCGCCTTCCAGCGCATAACTGCCGTCGTCCTGCGGGATGGCCTTGGTCCTGACCGCGGCCAGATCGGAACCGGCTTGCGGCTCGGTCATGCACATGGTGCCGGTCCATTCGCCGGTGCCGAGCTTGGGCAGATAGGTCTTTTTTTGCTCGTCACTGCCGTTGGCGAGGATCGCCTCGAAGCAGCCGACGGTCAGGCCCGGATACAGCGCGAAGGCGACGTTGGCCGAGCACAGCATCTCGTCCACTACTTTCGACAGCGTGTAGGGCAGGCCCTGGCCACCATATTGAGTATCGTTGCACAGACCGACCCAGCCGGACTGCCAGAACAGCTTGTAGGCATCGGCAAAGCCGTCCGGCACTGTCACCTTGCCGTCGTTCCATTTGCAGCCCTGTGCGTCGCCGCTGGCGTTGAGGGGTGCGATCTGCGTCTCGATCAGCTTGGCGGCTGCGTCGATCAGGCCGCTGAGGGTGTCGAAGCCGGCTTCTTCGTAACCGGGCAGGGCAGTGAGGCGGTCGACGTCGAGGACGTCGCGCAAGACGAATGCAATCTCGCGCAGTGGTGCGGTGTAGGTAGCCATGTTATCTCGGATGGATCTGAAAATGTGCGGTAAGTAGGCTAGCACAGGGGTTATTCGCAACCGGGTTTGCCTGGGGGTTTGGTTTCATCAATGCTCCCCAAAATACGGCGTGAAGTGATACAGCCAAGCGCTTGAACGCAAGAACTACCGTGTGGTGGATGTTGTCGCCCGTAGTGCTCGTCGTTGCCGCAATCGCAGGAATCTGGGCGCTGTAACCCAGCGTCGGCTTGCACAAAGCCGCGTTCTGGTCGGTGCTCCGGCGTCGATGCCGGGAACGCATGTGGCATAATCGCCCGTTCATTTTCTCTGGATGTTGCTCGTGCTCGAATTTCTGATTCCGGCTGCCCATGCAGCGGACGCCGCAGGGGGCGTCGTCGCGGACGCGACGAAAGACGGTAGCTTGTTGAGTATTGTGTTTCCGTTCGTTTTGATCGCGATTTTTTACTTCTTGCTGATCCGCCCGCAGATGAAGCGCACCAAGGAGATGCGAAAGATGAACGAGAAGCTCACCAAGGGCGATGAGGTGGTCATCAACGGAGGACTCGCCGGCCGCGTCGTCGATATCGGCGAGGTTTATCTCAGCCTGGAAATCGCCGATAACGTCGTAGTCAAGGTACAGAAGGCTACCGTGAACGGTGTGCTGCCCAAGGGCACCCTGAAATCGCTCTAGGGTTCGGACTGCGCCTACATGCCTCATTATCCTGCCTGGAAGACGATTCTTCTCATAGTCGTCACTTTCTTTGGCGCGTTGTATGCGTTGCCCAATCTCTACGGCGAGGATCCGGCGGTACAGATCAGCACCGTTTCCGGTGATGCGCTGCCATCCGATTTCGGCGCACAGATCCAAGAAATCCTCAGCGACGACAAGCTGGACGTGAGTGTGTCGCGGGCGGAAGGCGACCAGTGGATCGTGCACTTCAAGGATGAAGATACCCAGTTGCGTGCGGCCGATGCGTTCAAGCGCGCACTCAATCCGTCTGGCCGGCCGCCGATCTACACGATCGCGTTGAATCTCGCCACCGAGACACCGACCTGGCTGGCGGCGATCGGGGCACGGCCGATGTCGCTGGGCCTGGACCTGCGTGGCGGCGTGCATTTTTTGTTGCAAGTCGATACTGACGACGCCAAGAAAAATGCGCTCAAGCGTTATCTCACGGACTTGCCGACGCTGCTGCGACAGAAGGACATCCACTACACCGGCCGCAAGCTCGACGGAAAATTCGTGGTGCTGGAATTCGCGGATGCCGCGACCCTTGAGAAGGCCAGGAGCGCCATCGCAACCGCCTACGCGGAGCTGCAACTGAAAGTGTCGCCGAATGCCGCCGAGCCGACGCTGGATGCCAGCCTCAGCGAGAAACAGGCCAAGAGTGTGGTCGACAACGCCGTCGAACAGAACTTGATCACGCTGCGTAATCGCGTCAACCAGTTGGGCGTGGCCGAGCCGCTGGTCCAGCGTCAGGGCACCGACCGCATCGTCGTCGAACTGCCAGGCGTGCAGGACCCGACCCGGGTCAAGGAACTGCTGGGCGCCACCGCGACCCTGGAGTACCGCGCAGTGGATCAGGATAACGACCCGGCGCAGGCGGCCAGGACCGGCATCGTGCCGCCGGGCGACGAGTTGTTCTACACCCGCGCCGACCACCGTCCGGTGCTGCTCAGGCGCGATGTGATCGCGGCCGGCTCGGAACTGGTGGGTGCCGCCGCCACTTTCGATGAAAACGGCAGTCCGGCGGTGAGCGTGACACTGGATTCAGCCGGCGCACGGCGCATGTTCAACTTCACCCAAAAGAATGTCGGCAAGCCGATGGCGGTGCTGTTCAAGGAGTCGCAGGTCGAGACCAGCTACAGCCCGACCGGCAAGCCGATCCGCACCCGCAAGGAAATCGAGGACGTGATCTCGGTGGCAACCGTGCAGGGCGTGTTCGGCAAGCGTTTCCAGACCACCGGTTTGAGCAACAAGGAAGCGCACGATTTATCGCTGCTGCTGAAAGCGGGTGCGCTGGCCGCACCGATCGACATCGTCGAAGAACGCACCGTTGGCCCCAGCCTGGGTGCCGACAACATCCGCCAGGGCGCACTGGCGGTGGTCGTCGCTTTCGCGCTGGTGATCGTCTTCATGGCCTTGTACTACAAGGTGTTTGGCCTGTTCGCGGACTTCGCGCTGGTGCTCAACCTGATCCTGATCGTCGGCGCCATGTCGATCATCCACGCCACCCTGACCATGCCGGGCATCGCCGGTATCGTGTTGACCATCGGTATGGCGGTGGATGCCAACGTGCTGATCAACGAGCGAACGCGCGAGGAGTTGCGTGCCGGGTATACGCCGTTTGCGGCGCTGCAGCTCGGGTATGACCGGGCCTTGATCACCATCGCCGACTCCAACGTCACCACGCTGATCGCGGCGGTGGTGTTGTTCGCACTGGGTACCGGGCCGGTCAAGGGTTTTGCCGTCACCTTGAGTCTGGGCATCATCACCTCGATGTTTACCGCCCTGATCGGCACTCGCGCGCTGGCCTACTACACGTTCCGCGGGCGCAAACTCAAAGACCTGCCGGTTTAGAGGATTTCTTGCCATGCGTTTTTTGTCCCGCGTTCCCAACGTCGATTGGACCGGCCACCGCAAGCAGGCGTTGATCCTGTCGGCAGTGCTGACGATCGCTTCGCTGAGCCTGCTGTTCACCCGCGGGCTCAATTATGGTATCGATTTCACCGGCGGTGTGCTGGTGGAGGTCGGTTACGAGCAGACCGTGCCGCTCGACCGGGTGCGCGCCGAGTTGAAAGCGGCCGGCTACCACGAAGCCGTGGCGCAGTATTTCGGCAACACCCGGGATGTGCTGATTCGCCTGCCGCCGCCGAAGGACGAAGCCGTCGGCACGGCTGCAGCCGAGCAGAAATCCTCACAGATCAGCAGCCGGGTTCTGGAGGCGCTGCACGCGCAGCAAGAGAAAGTCAGTTTGCGACGTATCGATTTTGTCGGCCCGGCGATCGGCGGCGAACTCAGGCAGAAGGGGGTATTGGCGCTGCTGGCGGCACTCGGCGGCATCTTTTTGTACATCATGTTCCGCTTCGAGTGGAAGTTTTCGGTCGGCTCCATCGCTGCCCTGACCCACGATATGATCATGACGCTGGGCTACCTTTCACTGGTCAGGGAGCAGTTCGATCTGACCACGCTGGCCGGCGTGCTGGCGATGCTGGGTTATTCCAACAACGAGACCATCGTGCTGTTCGACCGCGTGCGCGAGAACCTGCTGGGTCTGCGCAAGCGCGGGGTGCTGGATATCGTCAACCTGTCGATCAACCAGACCCTGATGCGTTCGGTGGTGACCCACTTCACCGTGCTGCTGGTGCTGGTGGCGCTGTACTATCTGGGCGGACCCAGCGTGCATGGCTTCTCGGTGGCGATGATCACCGGTGTGCTGGTGGCGACCTATTCGTCGATCTACATCTCCAGCGGTGTGGCGATCATGCTCAAGGTCAAGCGTGAGGACCTGCTGCCGCCCAAGGATGGCACTTCCGGCAGTCGCGACAGCGGCGGCGCGGTGGTCTGAGTCTCGCGACGAGTACTGGAAAAGACGGCGGCGTCCTTTGCCAAGCGCCGCCGTTTCATGTTTCAACGCGGTGTCTATTTGTTTTTCAAGGCGCCGCCCAGCACCAGCGCACTGCCAACCACGATGCCAAGAATACCAGCCCATTGCGGTATGGCCTGATCGTGTGTCGCGGTGAGGCCGACGCCGGCGATCGCGGCAACCTGGTCTTTCTTCTGGTAGGTGAACTTGCCCATCATCGCGCCGATCCCCAGCGCGATGACCACGATGCCGACGATAATTAACAGAACGCGCATGTTGTGTTCTCCAGTGGTATAGCCTTGGGGACTTGATGGCTGTTGAGTTGCGCACTGCGGGTAGTGCCCGGGTTCAGGCGGTGTCGCGGATTGCGAGACTGAGCGCAGTGTTCAGCGCGGCGTGCAGCTTGGGCGTGGCAGCCAGTACGTTGCCGCTTTCCAGCGGCTCAGCCGCGCCGTAAATCTCGCTGACGATGCCGCCGGCTTCCTGTACCAGAATCAAGCCGGCGGCGATGTCCCAGGGTTTGAGTCCGATCTCCCAGAACCCGTCGAGCCGGCCAGCGGCGACATAGGCCAGGTCCAGCGCGGCGGAGCCGGCGCGCCGCACACCGGCGGTTTTTGACGCCACCTGACGCAGCATCGGTAGATAGTCGTCAAGCAGTGCGTTGTTGATCGGTACGCCGGTGCCGATCAGTGCGGCATCAAAGTCCTTGGAACCGCTAACGCGGATGCGCCGATTGTTGAGCTGCGCGCCGTCGCCGCGGCTGGCGGTGTAGAGATCCTGCGTACAGGGTGCGTAGATGACGCCATGCTCGAGACGGCCGCGAACCTGGATGCCGATGGAGACGGCAAAGTGCGGCAGTTGGTGCAGGAAGTTGGTGGTGCCGTCGAGCGGATCGATGATCCAGCGGACCCCCGAGTCTCCTGCCGATGTGTCACTGCCGCCGCCTTCCTCGGCGAGGATGGCGTGATCGGGGTAGGCGCGGCGGATGATGTCGATGATCGCCGCTTCGGCATTGCGATCAACCTCGGTCACAAAGTCGTTGCGCGATTTGCACGCAACCTGCAACTGATCGACGCGATCTAGATTGCGCATGATCAGATTGCCGGCCTTGCGCGCGGCGGACACTGCGATATTGACGAGAGGCTGCACGTCCTGAGCGAATACTGCTGGCGAGGCTCTAGAATATCACGCATGCCCACACCACCCGCCCCGCATCGGACTTCCGCCGCTGCCGCCGACACACTGGCAGAGCCACTGTCGGCGCGCGTTCGCATCATCCTGGTCGGCCCGCAGCATCCCGGCAACATCGGTGCTGCGGCGCGGGCGATGAAGAACATGGGCCTGCGTGATCTGACGCTGGTTGCGCCGCGCAAGTTTCCCGACACTGAAGCAACCGCGCGAGCCGTCGGCGCCGCCGATCTGTTGGAGCAGGCGCGGGTTTGCAACACGCTCAAACAAGCGGTGGCGGACTGCAGCCGGGTCGCCGCCACCACCGCGCGCAGTCGCTATATCAGCCAGCCGGTGTTCACGCCGCGCGAGTGGGCCGAATACCACGCCGCGCGACCACTGGGCGGGCGCATCGCCTTGTTGTTCGGCCGCGAACGAGTGGGGCTCAGCAACGAAGAACTGGATTTGTGTCAGGAGATCATCACCGTCCCGATCAATCCCGACTATCCCTCGCTCAACCTGGCGCAGGCCGTACAGGTGTTGTGCTACGAATTACGACTGACTCAGCCGCGGCTTGCGTCGAGCGAAAATCATTTGCCTGTCGATCAGGCCGAGATGGAGCGCTTTTACGAACACCTGCAGCGCACGCTGGTGGACATCCAATTCCTGAATCCAGACCAGCCGCGCTTGCTGATGCGACGACTGCGGGTACTGTTCAGCCGCGCCGCACCCGAAGCCAACGAGATGAACATTCTGCGCGGCATCCTCACAGCAGTTGAGCAGTCGCGATCGCGCCGGACGTGATGGCCCGACCTGTTCGGATCATCCGCGCCATCACGCGCGTGCTGACAGGCATGTGGTGTGCTAATCGTGCGGCCGGTAAGTGGGGCAATCGCAGGCCGTGAGTGCTTGTGTTTCCAGACACAGCGCGGTGAGCCGTCCGCCCCACAGACAGCCGGTGTCAATACCCCAAACGCCGGCATTGGCCCAGTGCACGCGGTCCAGCATGGACCAGTGGCCGAACACGATGCGTTCGCCGGCGGTGCGGCGGTTCGGTGCCAGGAACCAGGGCAGGGCGGTCGCCGGTTGATCGGCCGGCGCGCCCTTGAGCTTCAATAACAGACGGCCTTGAGCGTCGCAATAGCGCAGCCGGGTAAAACAATTGATGATGAAACGCAGGCGTTCGATCCCGGCGAGTTCATCACGCCATATGCGGGGTTCATTGCCGTACATGCCCAGCAGCAATTCTTTGCGTTGCGGACTGCGCAGTGCCGCTTCGGCTTCGCGGGCCAGCGATTCGGTCTGCTCAATGTCCCACTGCGGCGGCAGGCCGGCGTGAATCAGACTCCAACCCAGTCGGAGATCGCGGTGGATCAACGGACGTTGCACCAACCAGTCGAGCAGTTCAGCCGCGTCAGGTGCGTTGAGCACATCGTCAAAAGTATCGCTGCGCGCGCGCCGACCGCCGACTGCAGCCGCCAGCAGGTGCAGGTCGTGATTGCCGAGAACGCTGGTGACCGCCGGTTCCAACTCACGCAACAACCGCAGCGTGCCGAGCGAATCGGGCCCGCGATTGACCAGATCGCCGACCAGCCACAGCCGGTCTGCGGATGGGTCGAAGTTCAACCGCTCCAGCAGCCGCTGCAGGGCCTCCGTACAGCCTTGGATATCGCCAATCGCATAAGTGGCCACTACCGTTCAGCCTCCACATCAAGTCGTACCGGCACCTTAACCGATAGACGGCAGGCCGGTGAATTTTTAGCATCACTATAAACGGCGTCCGCTTCGAGCACGGCGACAATTTTGTCGTCGGCCTAGCCACCGTCGATTATGCGCAGGCCGCCGATCACGCAGGCGCGGGCCAGCAGGCCACCGTAAGCCGGCGTGTACTCGGCTAGCAACAGCACATCCATCGGATCGCCGTCGCCCTTGATGCCGGTCAAGCCGGTGACCTCCACGAGCGCGCCAACGCGTTCTCCGCAGTAGGTTTTCGGAATCAAGCCATACATCACCGGGGGCGGCTGGCGAAGAGATTGTTTTGGTAGAGCGTATTGGTGTTGTTGGCCATGGTGGTTTTTCGTATGGGCGTAGTGGACAGATCAGGGTAACAGGCCTTCTGTTGCGGTTGTACCTGAGTAGAGGTTTTCGTAAAGGTGCTCGCGGGTCAGCGGATGCGGCAGTGCACCGTCGTCACGCGGCTTACCGGCCAGCACTTGGTAGAGCGAAATCCAGCCGTGTTCGAAGGCCAACGCCGAGCCCGCCATGTAGGTGCGCCAGATACGGTAGGCCTTTTCACCCACCATCTGCCGCGCAGCATCGGCATTTTGGTCCAATCGCTCGACCCAGTGCCACAGCGTCCGGGCGTAATGTTGGCGCAGGCATTCCACATCCCGCACTTCCAGGCCGCAGGCGCCGATCTCCGTCATCGTTTTGGCGATATGCACCAGCTCGCCGTCGGGGAAAACATAGCGATCAATAAAGTCGCCGACGTCTGAACTCAGCGATTGTCCTTCCATCCACGATGTCGAGATACCGTGGTTGAGTAGCAAGCCGCCGGGCTCCAGATGCCGCTGGATGGTGCCGAAATAGGTTGGCAGGTTCTTGCGTCCGACGTGCTCGAACATGCCGACGCTGACAATCTTGTCGAAGCACAGTTCAGGCTCGAGGTCGCGATAGTCCAGCAGCCGCACCTCGCACACCGCTTCCAGCTTGCGTGCGCGGATTTGTTCGTCGACGTAGGCATGTTGCTGTTTGCTCAGCGTAATGCCAAGACAGCGGGTGCCGTAGTGCTCGGACGCCCACAGCATCAACCCACCCCAGCCGCAGCCGATATCCAGCAGCCGCTCGCCACGCTGCAGGCACAGCTTGCGGCAGATGTGCTCGAGTTTCTGTTCCTGTGCCGCGTCCAGCGAATCCGTCTCGTTGCGGAAATACCCGCAGGAATACACGAGGTTGCGATCCAGCCACAACGCATAGAAGTCGTTGGAGACGTCGTAGTGGAATTCGATGGCCTTGCGATCGCTGCGACGATCATGATGGCCGCCAAGCAGTTTCGACTGGGCCTTGCCGACACCGGTCTTGCTCAGGGAAAGACCCAGACTGACGACGTCGCGCGCCGTGCCTTCGACGTCAATCAATTCCTCGACGTAGGCCTCGGCCAGTTTGCCCGCGCTGGGTTTCAGCAGCAGTTTCAAGGCTGACGGGCTGCGCAGCGCCAGCGTCACGCGCGGTTGTTTGGCGCCCACCTGTTCGCCGTTCCAGAGGCGCACCGCCAGAGGCATTCCCTCGTCGCTGACTTTGCCGACCAGTGAGCCGAGCATCGCCGTCAGCGCGACGGCGCTCATCGGAAGCACCTGCGCGGGTCATATTCAAGGGTATCGATGAAACCAGTCAGAATTGCCATAACGACTACTCCTCATGTTGCAAACCTGAGGCGCGGAAGTGGCCGGTGCAGCAGCCTACCCTGCGCCCGTGTGGGGTGTGGTAGGCACCATCAGCCTTGCGGCGGTTCGAGGAGGCATGCCATCCCCTCCGCTCAATGTATCCGCAAACTGTAGTGCTGCGCAACATGGCTCAATACCCGACCGGCCCGCGCTCCACTCTCACGTGTCGGTACAATGCGGCACTGGTTCCCACGCCGTCCCGTCTGCCCCATGCTCGATCCCAAACGCCTGCGCGCCGAAGCCGATGCCGTAGCCGCGCAACTGGCACGCCGCGGCTATACTTTCGATCTGCCGCGCTTCAACGAGATGGAGAGCCGGCGCAAGACGCTGCAGACCGCAACTGAAGCGCTGCAAGCCGAGCGCAATGCCGGCTCGAAACGCATCGGCCAAGCCAAAGCTAGGGGCGAGAGCGTATCGCCCATCCTCGAATCGATGGATCGCATCAAGCAGCAACTTGCCGACAATGAGCAGGCACTGACGGCGTTGCAGGCTGAGTTCAACGATCTGCTGATGAGGTTACCCAATATTCCCGACGTCAGCGTGCCGGACGGCAAGGACGAAGACGAAAACGTCGAACTGCGGAAGTGGGGCACGCCTCGCGGTCATGAGGGCGTCCGCGACCACGCCGACCTCGGCGAGGCGTTGGGGCAGATGGATTTTGCCGCTGCCGCCAAGCTTACCGGCTCGCGTTTCGTCATCCTGCGCGGGCAACTGGCACGGCTGCAGCGCGCGTTGACCCAGTTCATGCTGGACGTGCACACCACCGAGCACGGTTACGAAGAGCTGTATGTGCCCTACATCGTCAACGCCGCGTCGTTGCGCGGCACCGGGCAACTGCCCAAATTCGGCGAGGATTTGTTCGCGCTCAAAGGCGAACAGGACTGGTTTCTGATTCCCACCGCCGAGGTTCCCGTCACCAACCTGCTACGCGACGAGATCGTCGATGTCGACTCCCTGCCGAGAAAGTGGGTGGCGCATACGCCGTGCTTCCGCTCTGAAGCCGGTTCGGCCGGGCGTGATACCAAGGGCATGATCCGTCAGCACCAGTTCGAGAAGGTGGAGTTGGTGCAGGCGACGCGGCTCGAAGATTCAGCCCAGGCGCACGAGGAACTCACGGCCCACGCCGAAGCCATTCTGCAGAAGCTGGAGCTGCCGTACCGCGTGGTCGCTCTGTGCGCGGGCGACTTGGGCTTTTCCGCCGCCAAGACCTACGACATTGAGGTCTGGCTGCCGTCGCAGAATCGCTACCGCGAGATCAGTTCCTGTTCCAACTTCGGCGATTTTCAGGCGCGCCGAATGCTGGCGCGCTACCGCAATCCGGCGACGAAGAAGACCGAGTTGCTGCACACGTTGAACGGTTCGGCGCTGGCCGTCGGCCGCACGCTGGTGGCGATTCTGGAGAATTACCAGAATACCGACGGCAGCGTCGCCGTACCGTTTGCACTGCGGGGTTACATCGGTGGGCTAGACAGGGTAGGGTGAAGCTTGAACCGATGCGCCAACCACTAAGGAAGACACGACATGGCTAGTCCGCTGAATGGCATGAATAATTCACTGAATCGTTATGGAGCCGCGATTGGCATCCCTATTCTTGTCCTGCTGGTCTTGCTGATGACGTCGTTTACCGCCATCGGGCCGGGCGAACGCGGCGTGCGGATGACTTTCGGCAAGCCCTCGCCGACAGTGCTCGATCCGGGCATCCATCTGAAGATTCCTTTAGTACAAACGATCAAGCACATGAATGTACGTATCCAGAAATCGGAAGCCTCGCAGACCGCCGCCAGCAAGGATCTGCAGGACGTGACGACGCAGGTTGCGGTCAACTGGTCGATCAATCCTGTCGACGCCGAGTGGGTCTATCAGCATATCGGCAATGAACAGTCGTTGGTCAACAAGGTCATCACTCCGACCATCGCCAACGTGGTGAAGGCGGTGACGGCCAAATACGATGCCGAGGAACTAATCTCCAAGCGCGACCAAATTCGCGCTTTGATGGAGAAGCAGATTACCGCTGGCGTGGCGCCGTTCAAAATTCAGGTGCAAGGTGTGAACATCACCAACTTCAGTTTCAGCAGCCAGTTCACTGAGGCCATCGAGAAGAAACAGGTGGCCCAACAACAAGCTCTGCAGGCTACGTTCGTCTTGCAGCGTATTAAGGTAGAAGCTCAGCAAAAAGTTGCCCAGGCTCAGGGTCAGTCGGAGGCGCAAAAACTGCTGCAGGCAACGCTGACGCCAGAGATCATTCGGCTCAACGCGGTGCAGAAATGGGACGGCGTGCTGCCGAAGGTGGTTGGCGGCAATGGTGTGATCCCGTTTATCGGTGACGTTGCCGGAGACAAGCCGCCACATTGAACCCATGCGTTCGCAAGCATGCGGACGAGGGTGAGCGGATGCAACGGCGAAGTGCCCCCGACGGGTATAGTACCGTTGTCACTCGAGTTATCCACAAAGCTGGAGTTAGCTAGGGCTATACAGATGAAAGAATCCGCGAGAAGGTACGCGTTGCGATGCGGGCGGCATTCCTGATGGTGCTTGCCGTGTTGATGCTTCCCGCGGCCGCGCAGGGCGTCTCGGCAGCCGGAGGCCAGCGACTGCTGACACCGCAGCAGACGGCCGGGTGGATGACGAAGAAACTGAGTCTCACCGGTGACCAGCAGAGCAAGCTGCTGCCGGTCATCACTGCGCGCGACCAGAAACTTCAGACGATTCGTGCTGACACGTCGTTACAGCGCCGCGAGAAATTTCGCGAGGGGAAAGCGGTTGCCGTAGGCAGATCGCCAGATCAACGCGATCCTTAACGATCAGCGCCGCGAGAAATATGCTCAGATTGAGCAGCGGGTGCGCGAACGGATGAAGCAGCGCATACAGAATCGTATGCGGAATGGTAGCCGCTATTGATGCAGCGCGGAAAGTTGTGGCGCGCTGCTCGATCTTATCGCTGTACGCCCGTTTCCCACGCTGCACGCAGTTGGCGCGCGCACAGCGTCGACGCAAAGCCTTGTTGATTGCCGTTGCCGGGCGTTGCCATTCGCGAGATAATGCCGCAGCCCTCTTTCAGACGGTGCCTGATGTGGCTCTGAATCTTGTTTTTCGCTACGTCGAAGTGCCTGCGCTTGCGCCTCGGTGCGACAGTGGCAAACAACATCATCTGCGTACCGCTCGAACCAGATATCGGATTTATGCTTCCGCACCCAGGCATCGAAAGCGTAGTTGAAGAAAGAGATTCGCTAAAATCGGGCTGACCACAGACCCCTGCGGAGTTCCTCTCTTGCGGCTTACCCAAAGTTCCATCCGACATGCAGACGGGCGCCTTGAGCCAGCTCTCGATTACAGCAACACCAACTTGCAGTCCGTATGCCGACGCACGGCTCGCATCGTAAGCTCATGATCGACGCTGTCGAAAAAGGCCTTGATGTCGAGCTGCAGCACCCAGTCGCGCTGCTATTGATTGGGTCCTTAACCAGTCTCATGCGGCGTACTTGACGTGCGAGTCGCGGAAGTAGGCTTTGACGCGTTCGGGTTCGTTGCCGATCACGGTCATGTGTTCCTCGGTGGTAGCGCGCAACTTCGCTTTTGTCCGTGCCGGCACAGATCTGGCCACGGTTATTCGGACAGAGATTTGAGGAAAGTAAGTGGATCTCTAAAGTAAGTGGATCTCTAAAGTAAGTGGATCACTGCGGGTTATGCTGCCAGTTGTTGTGGTAGTGAATTGAAGTACACGGTATCGGGTGTCTGGCCGTCAAGCGACGCGTGCGGCCGGCGAGTGTTGTAGAACTGGAAGTAACGCGCCAAGGCTCTCCT
>Ga0307373_10004358_pt1 | contig 23859 bp, 20 predicted proteins | sample OX2MG_FD_202534 | JGI IMG/M metagenome (GOLD analysis project Ga0307373, IMG submission 202534) | Soil microbial communities from Risofladan, Vaasa, Finland - OX-2 | ecosystem: Environmental > Terrestrial > Soil > Coastal area > Acid sulfate soil | place: Finland: Risofladan, Vaasa | collected... | reverse complement strand
CGGAGCAGCACCTGCTCGACCTCGTGCGGGTTGATGTTGGTGCCTCCTCGGATGACGAGGTCCTTGGTCCGGCCGAGGACCTGCAGGTAGCCGTCCTCGTCGATCCGCCCGAGGTCGCCCATGTGCACCCAGCCGTCCTCCGCGTGGGGGCCGAAGTTTTCCCCCCAGTAGCGCTCCTGAACAGTGTCCCCGCGCATGCAGATCTCGCCCTCGGCGGTGATCATCGCCTCGCAGCATTCGTGCGGCCGGCCGACCGTCTGGTGCCGCTTCTCCCTCGGGTCGCTGGGCCTGCCGACGCTCAGCTGGCCGGCGTCCATCGAGCCGTAGAAGATGCAGACCCTGCTGCCGGTGCGGTCCTCCCACTGGGCGGCCAGCTCGGGCGGCATCGGAGCTCCCGCGACCGCCGTCAACCGGGCGGAGCCAAGGTCGGCGCCGTCCAGCTCGGGTGAGTCGAGGAGGCGGACGATATTGGTGGGAACGCCGACCAGCATGGTGGCCCCGAGCTGGGTGGCCAGCTCTAACACGGTCTCTGGCCGGAATCGGGCCTCGTGGAGCATGATCAGCCCGGCCCCCAGGCGAAGGCAGAAGAGGCACATCCCGCCGATGCCCTGGGTAAGCGGCGACATGATCAGGACCCGGTCCGACTCGGTGACCTCGAGCCGGCTGGTGAATCCGTCGAAGGTCGCCTGCTTGAGCTTCGCACTGAGCGCCGCGAGCTTTGGCATCCCGGTGGTGCCGCTGGTGAGTGCGATCTCGACGATCCTCTCGGGGCTGGCTGGCAAGCCGGGGGCGGGGGCGGGCTCGGCCGGTCCGGTGAAGAGGGCCGCCAGGTCAGGGTCCTGGATCACCCGGCGGGCTCCGGACCTCTCGACGGCCCAGCGCATCTCCGCCTCGCCGAGCGTCAAGGGCAGCGGCACGATGATCCCGCCCGCCGCGGGTATCGCCAGTTCCAGCGCGACGTACTCCCAGCGGTTGGGCAGCCGCACCCCGACCGGCTCGTTCGGGCGAAGGCCCGACCCGAGGAGAGCGGCGACCAAGCGATCGACCGTCCGCTCCAGCTCGGCGAAGCTCACCCTCCGGTCGAGGTCGTAGACGGCGACCGCCTCGGGGCGTTCGACCGCGTTGGCCGCCAGGTAGCTGCGGGCGTCGAAGCGGCGCGGAATGCCGGTCAAGCCGATCGCACCAGGGGCCGGCCGGAGTTGGACTTGGGGGTCACGCCGCCCCCCAAGCCTAGCTTTCCTTGGTCTCCGCGCCCGAGCCGGCGGGTTCTTTCGCCCGCGGCTTGGGAACCAGCGTCACCCCGTTCTCGTCGGCGTCGACGAGGATGGTGTCGCCCTTCGCGAACCGTCCCCGCAGAAGATCCTCGCTGAGCGGGTCCTCGATCCGGCTGGTTATCACCCGGCGCAGCGGCCGGGCGCCGTAGGTCCGGTCGAAGCCCTCCTTGGCGAGCCAGTCCTTGGCCGCCGTGGTCACCTCGAGGTGGACGTCCTGCTCCGAGAGATGCTTGGACGTCCGGGCGATCAGCAGGTCGACGATCTGGCGCACCTGCTCGGTGGTGAGGCTCTTGAAGGTGACCACCGCGTCGATCCGGTTCAAAAACTCGGGCCGGAACATCTTCTTGAGCTCGTCGTCGATCCGCGTCTTCATCTGCTTGTGACGGCGGTCGACCTCCTCCTCCTCGGACGCCGCGGCCGCCTGGAAGCCGAGCGAGGTCTGGGCCTGGCTCAGGTCCCTGACACCCAGGTTGGAGGTCATGACGATGATCGAGTTGGCGAAGTTCACCATCTTGCCCTTGGCATCCGACAGCCGTCCGTCCTCGAGGATCTGGAGCAGCATGTTGAACACCTCGGGATGGGCCTTCTCGATCTCGTCGAGGAGGATCACCGAGTAGGGCCTGCGGCGAACAGCCTCGGTCAGCTGGCCGCCCTCGTCGTAGCCCACGTAGCCCGGGGGTGAGCCGACCAGCCTCGCGGTCGTGTGGCGCTCCATGAACTCCGACATGTCGAGCCTGATCAGGGCGTCCTCGGTGTCGAAAAGGAACTCGGCCAGCGCGCGGGCCAGCTCGGTCTTCCCCACCCCGGTGGGGCCCAGGAAGATAAATGACCCGATCGGCCGGCGAGGATCCTTGAGGCCGGCCCGGCCACGCCTCACGGCCTGGGATACCGCCAGGATGGCGTCGTCCTGACCGATCACCCGGTGGTGAAGCTCCTCCTCCATGCGGAGCAGGCGCGCGGTCTCCTCCTCGACCAGCCGTGAGACGGGCACGCCGGTCCAGGCGGCGACGATTTGCGCGATGTCCTCCTCCCCGACCTCGGGGACGATCTCGCCCAGCTTGTCGCGCCAGGCGGTCTCTTCGGAGGCGTACTTGTCCTTCTGCTTCTTCTCCTGGTCGCGGAAGTTCGCGGCGGTCTCGTAGTCCTGCTTGGCGATCGCCTCTTCCTTCTGGGCCTGGAGGAGCTTGATCTCCTTCTGCATCTCCTTCAGCTCGGGCGGCGTCGTCGTGAGCCGCATCCGGACACGAGCCGACGCCTCGTCGATGAGGTCGATGGCCTTGTCGGGCAGGGCCCGATCGGAGACGTAGCGGTCGCTCATCACCGTCGCCGCCTTGATGGCGAGGTCGGTGATGGTGACCCGGTGGTGCTTCTCGTAGAGCGACTTGATGCCGTGCAGGATGTCGATCGTCTCGGGCAGGCTCGGCTGGTCCACGAAGACGGGCTGGAACCGGCGCTCGAGGGCGGCGTCCTTCTCGATGTACTTGCGGTACTCGTTGAGCGTCGTCGCCCCGATGCACTGGATCTCGCCCCGCGCCAGGGCCGGCTTTAGGATGTTGGCGGCGTCGATGGCACCCTCGGCGGCGCCGGCGCCGACCAGGGTGTGAAGCTCGTCGATGAAGAGCACCACCTCACGGGTGGAGCGGATCTCGTCGAGGATCTTCTTCAGCCGCTCCTCGAACTCGCCGCGGTACTTGGTACCGGCGACGAGCGCGCCCATGTCGAGGGTCAGCACCCGCTTGTTCAGCAGCGACTCGGGCACGTTGCCGAGCGTGATCTGCTGGGCGAGGCCCTCGGCGATGGCGGTCTTGCCGACACCCGGCTCTCCGATCAGGGCGGGGTTGTTCTTGGTCCGGCGGCTCAGGATCTGGATGACCCTCTCGATCTCGGATTCCCGCCCGATGACGGGGTCGAGGCTGTTCTTGCGGGCCATCTCGGTCAGGTCGCGGCCGAACTGGTCCAGTAGCGGCGTCTTGCTCGGCCTCTTGGGGGCCGGCTCGGCCTCCTCGGTCGCCGAGTCGTGGAGCAGGCGCTCGATCTCCGCGCGGACCTTCTCCAGGTTTGCGCCGAGGTCCTCCAGGACGTGCGCGGCGATGCCCTCGCCCTCGATCAGCAGCCCGAGCAGCAGGTGCTCGGTCCCGACGTAGTTGTGTCCCATCCGGCGGGCTTCCTCGAAGGAGATCTCGATGACCTTCTTCACCCGGCTGGTGGGGATGATCTGCTGGATGATGATCCGCTCGTTCCGGCCGAGGACGGACTCGATCGTCTGGCGGACCTTCCCGATTTCGACCCCCAGGTTCCCGAGGACCTTGGCGGCCAGGCCTTCGCCCTCGCGGAGCAGGCCAAGGAGAAGATGCTCAGTCCCGATATAGCTGTGGTGTGACCTCTCGGCTTCCTCCTGGGCGAGCGTCAGGACTTTCTTGGCTCGCTCGGTGAAGCGCTCGAACGGATACATGGCGCCCAAAGTTGTTTTCTTTTTTCTCCTAGCTGTCTGCCCTGGGTAGCGGGGGGATCCAGCACCTCCTCTGATCGAGATAGCTCAAGGCTACGAGGGGCCTCTGGACTAACTATAACGCCGGTTGTTCAGGCTTCCATTCCCTCCTTGGGACGGTTCCCGAACACCGCCGCTGGTACTTCATACCCAATTCCAGCCGAGGTCATGTAAAGCGCGGCGGAAAGAAAAAACCCCGCGGCCGGTCGGCGGCCACGGGGTCTTTGACGGCAGGCGCGGAGCCTACTCGTCCTCCTCGTCGTAGTCGGTGTCCTTCCGCTCCCTGCTGACGTAGCCGGCCGGCGGGTTGGTGAGCTGCTTCAGGCTCAGGGAGATCCGCCGGCGGGCGGTGTCCACCCCGATGACCTTGACCTGCACCTGGTCGCCGACCTTCAGTACGTCCTCGGTCTTGTCGACGTGGTCCCAGGAGAGCTCCGAGATGTGGAGCAGGCCCTCGATGCCGGGGACGATCTGCAAGAACGCCCCGTACTTCTTGGTCTTGGTGACCTCACCGTCCACGATCGAGCCGGCGGGAAGCGACGCGACCACCTGCTCCCAGGGGTCCTGCTGAAGCTGGCGGAGCGACAGTGAGATGCGGCTTTGGTCGGCGTCGAGCTTGATCACCTTGACCGATACCTCGTCGCCCACCTGGAGCACGTCGGAGACCTTGGAGACGCGGTCCCAGGACAGCTCCGAGATGTGGATCAGGCCGTCGGCGCCGCCGATGTCGACGAAGGCGCCGTAGGTGGTCAGGCCGGAGACAGTCCCCTTCACGGTGTCGCCGACACCGAGCCGGCCGAAGAGGTCGTCACGCCGGCGGGCGCGGTCCTCGTCCTCGGCGGCCTTCTGGCTGACGATCAGCCGGTTCCGCTTCCGGTTGACCTCCAGGATCTTGACCGGGATCCGCTGACCAACCAGCTGCTCCAGGTTGCCGGAGTAGGCCCGCGCCACCTGGGAGGAGGGCAGGAAGCCCCGCAGGCCGAGGACGTTGACGATCAGGCCGCCCTTGTTCTGCTCCCGGACCTCGGCCTCCATCACCTCGCCGGCCGTCTGCTTGTCGGCGGCCGTGAGCCAGGTGGTCTCGGCTCGCGCCCGGCGGAGGCTCAGGACGACGTTGCCCTCTTCGTTCTCCGACTGGAGCACGTAGACCTTGATCTGGTCGCCGGGCTCGAGGTCGATCGAGTCGGCTTCGCCCCTGAAACCGAGCTCCTTGTTGGAGATGACACCTTCGGCCTTGGCGCCGACGTCGACCAGCACCTCGTCGGGATCGACCCGGACCACGACCCCGTCGACGATGTCGCCATGGTTGAGAGTGCGGAATGCCTCCTCCTCGAACTGGAGGTAGTCATCCATCGTGAGCATGGGCGAGGACTCGTTCTCCTCACCCACGGCCGAGGCTTCCTTTTCCTCGGCCAAAAGCGCGCCTGTCTCTTTCGTCAAGAGATATAACCCCCTAAAAAGTATTGGTGTGGTCTTGGTCGTCAGAAATTTGCCGCCGCCAAAACGATGGTCAATTCTACCGCAGGGGGATGAAGTCAGAGCGGCTCCCCGAGCAGGTGGTTGTCGATCAGCCGGGTGTCGCCGACACTGACCGCCAGGACCGCCAGCCGGCCCGGTTTCGTGAAGTCGTCGGGGTCCACCACTTCGGCGTAATCGGGCACGACCAGCGATTCGGTCACCAGCTCGGCTGCCAGCGCCTCGCGCAGCGCCGAAGGGTCGCGGGTTCCCGCCAGGTAGGCGTCGTTCGCACGCCGGAGCGCCCGGTAGAGGACCAGCGCGGACGTTCGGTGCGCCGCGTCGAGGTAACGGTTCCGTGAGCTGAGCGCCAGGCCGTCCGGCTCGCGGACGATCGGGCAGGCGCGAACCTCGATCCCGGTGCCGAGGTCGGCGGCCATCCGCACTATCACCGCCACCTGTTGAGCGTCCTTGCGCCCGAAGTAGGCGCGGTCGGGCCGGACTGCCCAGAAGAGCTTGCTGACGACGGTCGCGACCCCCTCGAAATGGCCGGGCCGGAATGCCCCCTCCAGGATCTCGCCGATCCCTTCCACCCGGACCCGGGTCGCGTCCCCGGGCGGGTACACCTCCTCCCGCCGGGGAGCGAAGGCGGCGTCGACGCCGTGCCCCGCGAGAGCGGCGAGGTCGCCCTCGAGGTCCCGGGGATAGCGCTCGAAGTCCTCCTGCGGACCGAACTGGAGCGGGTTGACAAAGATGCTGACGACGGTCCTCGAGTTCTCGGCGCGGGAGGCGTCGACCAGGCTCAGGTGGCCCGCGTGGAGGGCGCCCATGGTGGGGACGAGGCCCACCGACTGGCCGGCGCGGCGCCAGACCGAGACCTGGTCACGGATCAGTGCCGTGGTCGCGACGACCAGCGGCCGCCGCTCAACGACCGCCGTATCCGGCCCCTTCGGACATGACCGACAGCCCGCCCGAGTAGCTGTGCTCGGCGTCCGGGAAGGTGCCGCCCTCAACCTCGGAGGCGTAGCTGCGCGCCGCGGCGATCACCTCTTCGGCGAGGTGGGCGAACTCCTTCACGAACTTGGGCCTGCGGCCCTGGCTCAGCCCCAGCATGTCCTGGATCACCAGCACCTGGCCGTCGCAGGCGGGGCCCGCACCGATCCCTATGGTGGGGATCTGCAGGCGGGCGGTGATCTTCGCGGCGAGGCTCGCCGGAACACCTTCCAGCACAATCGAGAAAGCCCCCGCCGCCTCCAGCGCGAGGGCGTCGGCGAGGATCCTAGCGGCGACGGCGGGCTCCTTGCCCTGGACCTTGAAACCGCCCATCCGGTGAACGCTCTGAGGGGTCAGCCCGAGGTGGCCCATGACGGGGATCGCGGCCTCGGTCAGGCGTCGGGTCACCTCGACCGCCCGGGGACCGCCGCCCTCCAGCTTGACCCCGTGCATGCCCGCCTCCTTCAGAAGGCGGCCCGCGTTGCGAACCGCGTCATCGGGCGAGGCCTGGTAGCTCAGGAACGGCAGGTCGCCGACCAGAAGGGCGTTGGTCGCGCCGCGGGAGACGGCCCCGGCGAGCATGATGAGCTCGTCCATCGTGATCGGCAGCGTGGTCGGATGGCCCAGCATGACCATCGCCGCCGAGTCGCCGACCAGCAGGACCGGGATCTCCGCGGCGTCGAGCAGCCTGGCCGTCGTGTAGTCGTAGGCCGTCAGCATCGCGAAGCGCCGGCCCTCGGCCTTGAAGCGCTGCAGGTCGAGCACTGTCGTCATCGAGGTTCACCTCCGGTCGCTGCCGGCGAACCGGTCAGCGCCAACAAGATCTCCGCCCCCTTCGCCGGATCCAGCCCAGCGGCCAGGGCCAGCTCGAGGGTCGCTCTTCCGAGAATACGGTATACGCGCGCCGGATCTTCCATCCCAGCCGCCTCCAGCTCGGCCAGGTGGCGCCGCACCGTTTCCGGGTCACCCCTCCGGATGGGGCCGATGAGGGCTCCCTCGAGGCCCTCGGCGCCGATGTTCTCGACCACTCCAAAGAGCAGCGGCAAGAGGGCGTCGACGGCGTCCGCGCGGCTCCAGCCGGCGGCCTCCAGCACCGTGGCCGAGGTCGAGATGAGCCCAACCAGGAGGTTGGAGGCCAGCACCGCGGCGACGTGGTAGAGGGCGCGCTCCCGGTCGGGGACCCGGCGGGGGCGGCCGCCGATGTCGAGCGCCAGCCGCTCCAGGCGGGTCAGCAGCGCCGGGTCCGCCGAGTCGATCCCGATCAGCGCTCCCCTGAAGGCCGCGGGTGCCCGCTCGACCGGGAAGGACTGGAAGGGGTGGAAGGACCCGACCGGGTGGCCGGCCGCGGTTGCTGGCTGAAGGGCCCCGAGCGGCTGCGAGCCACTCAGGTGGACAACGGCCGTGGCGGCGGGGACTCGGCCCGCGATCCGGCCGGCTACCGCCGCCAGCTCCGGGTCGGGGACGGCAAGGAAAGCCACGTCGACCAGCGGCGTCCGATCGGGAAGCTCGCGCCCGGATACCAGCTCGCAGCTATGGCCGGCGGCCCTGAAGGCGCCCGTAAGCGAGCGGCCGAGGCGACCGCGGCCGGCGACCAGGAGGTCCGTTCGGTTTCCCTGGCGGGTCTAGGAGGCGGTCTTGGATGAGCGCGAAGAGGCTGCCGGCCGCTCCTGGGCGAGGAGTGCGTCGAACTCTTCGGCATCAATCGTCTCGACGGTCTTCAGCTGCTCGGCGACCAAGTCCAGCTGCGGGCGCCGCTCGGTCAGTATCCGCTTGGCGGTCTCGTAGCCGTCGCTGACCAGCCCACGGACCTCTTCGTCGATAAGCGCGGCGATCTCTTCCGAATAGTTGCGCTGCTCGCCGATGTCGCGGCCGAGGAAAACCATCTCCTGTTTGACGCCCATTGCGACGGTGCCCAGCTTCTCGCTCATGCCCCACTGGGTCACCATCCGCCGCGCCGTGTCGGTGACCCGCTGGATGTCGTCGGAGGCGCCCGAGGTGATGTCACCGAAGACGATCTCCTCGGCGGCGCGACCGCCCATCGTCCCGGCGATCTGGTCCACCAGCTGCGAGCGCGAGACCAGGTAGCGGTCCTCCTCCGGCAGGCTCATCGTCCAGCCCAGGGCCATGCCCCGGGAGACGATCGAGATCTTGTGGACCGGGTCGCAGTTGGGCAGCGACTTCATGACCAGGGCGTGGCCGACCTCGTGGTAGGCGATGATCGACTTCTCCTTCTCGGAGATCCTCCGGCTCTTCTTCTCGGGCCCGGCGATGACGCGGGCGATGGCCTCCTCGAGCTCGTCCATCCCGATGACCTTCTTGTTGGAGCGCGCGGCGAGGATAGCGGCCTCGTTGATCAGGTTGGAGAGGTCGGCGCCACTGAATCCCGGTGTCTGGCGGGCCAGCACGTCGAGGTCGACAGTCGTGTCCAGCGGCTTGTTACGGGCGTGGACGTCCAGGATCGCCCGGCGGCCCTTGATGTCCGGCCGGTCGAGCGTCACGTGCCGGTCGAAGCGGCCGGGCCGGAGCAGGGCCGGGTCCAGGACGTCGGGCCGGTTGGTCGCGGCGATCACGATCACATGGGTGTTGGTGTCGAAGCCGTCCATCTCGACCAGAAGCTGGTTGAGGGTCTGCTCGCGCTCGTCGTGGCCCCCGCCCAGCCCGGCGCCACGCTGGCGGCCGACGGCGTCGATCTCGTCCACGAAAACGATGCAGGGGGAGTTCTTCTTGGCCTGGTCGAAGAGGTCGCGGACCCGGCTCGCGCCGACGCCGACGAACATCTCGACGAACTCCGAGCCGGAGATCGAGAAGAAGGGGACGCCCGCCTCGCCGGCGACGGCCTTGGAGAGCAGCGTCTTGCCGGTGCCGGGAGGGCCGACCAGCAGCACGCCCTTGGGGATCCGGGCGCCGAGGGCGACGAACTTCTCGGGGTATTTCAGGAACTCGACGATCTCAGTGAGCTCCTGCTTGGCCTCCTCGACGCCGGCGACGTCGCTGAAAGTGATCGCGGGCTTATCGCCTGCGATGAGGCGTGCTCGACTGCGCCCGAACGACATCGCCTGGTTGTTGCCACTCTGGGTCTGGCGGAGGATGTAGTACATGAACCCGCCGATCAGCAGCAGGAGGATCAGGTTGGGCACCAGCACCTGGATCCAGGCGGCCGTCGAGCTGGTGTTCTCGAAGGTGACGTCGACATTGTCTTTCGCCATGTCGGCGGCCAGGGTGTCGGTCGTGTCGGGCAGCTGGACGTCGTGCTTGTTGCCCTGGGCGTCCACGGCGGTGCCGTCGGTGCCTTTGATGTCGAGGGACTTGACCTGCCCCGCGGCGGCCTTGTCGACCAGCTGGGTGTAGGTCCAAGTGGTGCCCTTGCTGCCGGTTTCGAAGCTCTGCCAGGTGATCCAGAAGACCACCCCAAGCACGAGGACGAGAAGGAAATAGAAGAGGCTGGAGCGAGGGACGCGGATCACTTAGGAAGCTGACTCCTTGAGTTGGTGTCTCGATTCTAGCAGGGGGTTTTGCGAACTCACGAGCTCGGCGTGGACCGCCGCGCCGGCGCTGCCGGGAGCCCAGCGCGAATCGAGCGCGATGCCGGGCACCCAGGCGAGTTCGCCGTCGGCGAACACAAGAGGAAGCGCGTCCCGGAGCTGCCGCGGAACCTTGGCGTCGACCAGGATGTCCTGCAGCTTGCGGGTCCGTCCGAAGGGCCACGGACGCATCCTGAGACCCGGTCGCCGGGCACCCAGCTCGAGGTGGACGCCGGAGGGAAAGTGCGCGGCGCTCGGGCTGCCGCAGCCCGAGCAGGGACGCGTCGCCAGGGCCTGCGCGGCGGAGGCTGGCGGCTGGTCCCGGCTCATCACCAAGCTTTCATACCCAAGTCGGGCACGGACTCGGCCTGGAAGATCAATCGCGTCCCCGGTGCGACCGCCGGTGACGAGGCGGCCGAGGGTCACGAGGTGATCCGCCTCCAGCCCTGGGCGCGCGCCGGCCAGGCGCGCGTGGAGCTGGCGAAAGACCTCTGCGCGGACCGGCGAGCTCGCCTCTCGAAGCGCGGACCGGCCCGCCTCGAACCCGTCCCCCGCCAATGCCGCTGCGGCCTCCTCGACCCGCGCCTGCATGCCGGCGGCCCGGGCCGCGGCGGCGTGGAGCCGCCTGCTCAGGCCGGGCCGGGCGCGCTCGAGCTCGGGCAGCAGCTGTAAGCGGACGCGTACCCGCGCATAGCGAAGGTCGAGATTGGAGGGATCGCGTACGGGTTCGACGGCGCGACCCTTGAGGAATTCCTCAATCTCACTCCGCCAGGTGTTGAGAAGGGGGCGGACATAAGGGCCGCGGCGGGAGGGCATTCCCCGCATACCGGCCAGGCCGGCGCCGCGACCCAGGTTCAGCAGCACGGTCTCGACCAAGTCGTCGGCCGTGTGCGCGAGCGCGACGACGTCAAGGGAGCATTCTTGCCTGGCCGCATCGAGGAAGGCGTAGCGAGCGATGCGAGCGGCGGCCTGTCGCGACCCGCTGGCAAGCGGCTGGGAGCGATGGCCGGCGATCAGCCGGACGTCGTGCGCCGCGCAGAGCTCGGCGACCTTCAGCGCCTCGGCTCCCGACTCCGGCCGGAGGCGGTGATCGAAGTGAGCGGCCACCACAGGGACGCCGATGGCGATGAGCCCGAGCAGCAGGGCGGTTGAGTCGGGACCGCCGGAGAGCGCGACCAGCATCCCCCGCCGGTCGACGAGGGCCGACGCTGCCAGAGCCGCCGCCAGTGTGGTGGCGGTGGGTGGGTTCGAACCACCGACAACACGATTATGAGTCGTGTGCTCTACCACTGAGCTACACCGCCGGCACCCTGCGAAAGAAAAGAGACTACCGCGCGCTTACGGCGCGGAGCTTTCCCTTCTTCCTCTTGGCCCGGTGCTTGGCGATCGCGACTCGCTTGCGCTTGTTCAACTGGCGCTCCCTGCTTTCCGCCGAAAGACAAATAAGAGGAGCCGGCGGGACCAGCTCCTCGTGGATTCGTGAAATGGTTGCGGAGCTTGGATTCGAACCAAGGACCTTCGGGTTATGAGCCCGACGAGCTGCCGCTGCTCCACTCCGCGCCGACAATTATACCCGCGTCGGCAAAAGTGACCCAAAGAGCCCGGCTTACTTGAGGCGGCCGCCCCGCTTGGCTTCCAGGTTCCGCCTGACATCCAGCAACCGCTCCTCGCTCGACTTTAGGAACTTGCTCAGCCTCTCCTCGAAAACGGGGTCCGCGCCCTCCAGAAGGGCCTTGTCACGCTTGCCCTTGCGCCCTTTGGGAGGCACCGCCGCCGGCGCCTCGCGCGTCTGCTTCAGCGAGAGGTCGTACTTGCCGTTGGCCGGGTTGACCTGCATCACCTTGACCCGGATCGACTCGTTGAGCTTCAGGTGGTCCCGGATGTCGCGAACGTATTCGTAGGCGATCTCAGAGATGTGGATCAGCCCGGTCTGTGCGCCCGGGAGGTTGACGAAGGCTCCGAAATGGGTGATGCCGCTCACCGTGCCCTCGACGACCTGGCCGACCAGACCGGCGGACGCGGGTGCCGCTCCATTGGAGGAGGAGCCGTTGGCCGAGGAACCGTTGGGGGCGGGAGGCTGGATGTCCGGGATGGGGGAATCCTGGAGGTCCTCAACATCGACCGCCGACGGGTGCTCCGTCAGCGTCTCATCGGTGCCAGAAATCAGCTATCCACCTCCCCAGGGATACCCAAAGTCCGTATTGCCTCGCTCCACCGTTGGTTTTGGTCTTCACTGCCACCTTCACGACGGCCGGGGTTGCGGCGGGCGCCGGCCCGCCAACCACGTACACCTTCTCGTCGGGCCGCGCGTATCCATGCTGGCGCGCGTCCTCTCCCGCGGTGGCGCCGGTGCTGCTCGCGCTGAGGTCGCGAAGGTAGCCGCTGTTGGCGGCGGTTATGGCTGCGTTCTGTCTCTGCAGGTCGGCCGCCTGCGCGTTCAACTGCTGCGTGAAAATCACTTCCTGCGCGAACGCCACGGCGACCCAAACGGCCGCGACCAAGAGCACCAGAAGCAGCGCGAACTCCTTCGAAAGAGGCGCGGGCATATTCACTTTTCCGACCTTGGTTGCGGTGTTGATGCGACGCATGCTGGGATTGGATTTGTGCCCGGCGCTTAGTCACCGACGGGACGATTGGGGACGATAGCACAGGGCGATTCGATTGGGAACCGGCGCTGTTAGGTTGTCTCACTCCAGAGTGCCTCGAGTGCCGCGGGTTCGGCTCCGGCCAGCTCCACGCCGCGCTCCGAAGCGAGCTCTTCCAGCGCTTTGAACCGCTTCACGAAGCGGCGACCTGCGGCACGCAGTGCGTCCTCCGGGTTCACCTTGCGCTTGCGCGCGAGGTTGACCAGGGCGAAGAGCAGGTCGCCGAGCTCACGTTCGAATTCCTCCGGCGTTGCCGCCGCCTCCAGCTCGGCGACCTCCTCGGCCACGCCGCTCGCCGCCGCAGCCGCGTCGGGATAGTCGAAGCCCACGCGGGCGGCGCGCTTTTGGACCCCCAGGGACCAGGCCAGTGCGGGCAGCGTCGGCGGCACCTTGTCCACGACCGACTGCGCTGCCTCCCCCCTATCGGCGGCGGCGGCGAGCTTGTCGCGCTCCCAGTTCCTGAGGACCTCCTCGGCGTTCTTCACCTCGCGATCGCCGAAGACGTGGGGATGGCGCGCGACCATCTTGGCCGCCTCCTGCTCGGAGATGTCCACGGCGTCAAACCGCCCCTCGTCGGCGGCGATCTGGGCGTGCATGGCCACCTGCAGCAGCACGTCGCCGAGCTCCTCGCGAAGCTTCGACTCGTCTCCCGAGTCGATCGCCTCCAGCAGCTCATAGGTCTCCTCCAGGAGGTAAGGCCGCAGCGACTCGTGGGTCTGCTCTTTGTCCCAGGGACATCCGTCCGGAGCCCGCAGGCGGCGGACGACGTCGAAGACCGCCATCAGGCCGGGCGGGTAGGGCTGCTCAGACACCGGCACTGATTCTGGCATCCCCGTAGAGGTCCTCCATGGCGGCCAGCAGCTCGAGCAGGTCGCGCCTCCATTCCTCGGCACGCCGCAGCTTCAACCGGTTGGGGGTCACCCGGAGGCGACCCGCGCTCCGTCGGACCAGCTCGTCGACGTCGAGAGGCCGGTCGGGATCGACCGTCAGGACGACCTCCGGTCCGTCGGCCACCACCGACTGAAGCCCGAGCCGCTGGCCCAAGAGCTTGACCCGCAGCGAGTAAGCCAGGTTGTCGAGCTGCTGCGGCGGCGAGCCGTAGCGGTCCTTAAGGGAGCGGAACACGCCGTCGAGCTGCGCCTCGTCCTCGGCGGCGGCGAGCTCGCGGTAGGCCTGCAGGCGAAGCCTCTCGTCGCGGATGTAGGAGCGCGGGATGAAGTGATCGAGAGGCAGGTTGAGGTTCATCTCGCGGGTTGTGAGGATGTCCTTCACGAGGTCCTCGTCCCCACCGGTGCGCAGCTGCTGGACGGCGTGGCCGAGCATCTGGACGTACATCTCGAAGCCGACCGCGGCGATGGCACCGTGCTGCTCGGAGCCGAGAAGGTTGCCCGCACCGCGGATCTCCAGGTCCCGGAGGGCGATCTTGAACCCCATGCCCAGTTCGTGCAGCCCCTGCATCACGTCGAGCCTTTTGTCCGCGGTCTCGGTCAGCGACCGGGTGGGGTCGAAGAGGAGATAGCAGTAGGCGCGCTTGCCGGCCCGGCCGACCCGGCCGCGGAGCTGATAGAGCTGGGAGAGTCCGAAGCGGTCGGCGTTCTCGACCAGGATGGTGTTGACGTTGGGGATGTCCAGGCCGGACTCGATGATGGTCGTGCAGACGAGGACGTCGAAGCGGCCGCGGTTGAAGTCGACCATGACGCGAGCCAGCTCGTCCTCGGCCATCTGACCGTGGCCGACCGCGACCCTCGCCCGCGGCACCAGCCGCTGGACCCGCTCGGCGGCCCGCTGGATGGTCCGCACGCGGTTGTGCAGGAAGTAGACCTGGCCGCCGCGGTCGAGCTCGCGCTCGATCACCTGCCTGACGAGCTCGTCCTCGTCGGAGGTCACGTAGGTCTTGATCGGCTGGCGGTCTTCGGGCGGGGTCTGGATGACGCTCATGTCACGTATCCCGGCCATCGCCATGTGGAGCGTGCGGGGGATGGGCGTTGCGCTCAGCGTCAGCACGTCGACGTTCGAGCGGAGGCGCTTCAGGCGCTCCTTCTGGACCACTCCGAAGCGCTGCTCCTCGTCGATGATCACGAGCCCGAGGCGCTTGAAGCGGACGTCCTTTTGGAGGACGCGATGGGTGCCGATCACGATGTCCACGGTTCCCGCCTTGATGCCGGCGATCGCCCTGTCCGCCTCCTCGTCACTGGCGAAGCGGGACAGCATGGCCACCTCGATCGGGTAGGGCGCCAGTCGCTCCTTGAAGACCAGGAAGTGCTGCTGGGTCAGGATCGTGGTGGGCACGAGCATCGCCACCTGCTTCCCGCTCTGGACCGCTTTGAAGGCGGCCCGCAGCGCGAGCTCGGTCTTGCCGAAGCCGACGTCACCGCAGAGAAGCCGGTCCATCGGCCGCTCGGATTCCATGTCCGCCTTGATCTCAGCGAGGGCGGTCAGCTGATCCGCCGTCTCCTCGAAGGGAAAGGACGCCTCCAGCTCGCCCTGCCACGGCGTGTCGGGCTCGAAGACTATCCCGGGCTTAGCCTCGCGAGCTGCATACAGCTTGAGCAGGTCGTCGGCGATGTCCTCGACCGCCTTCTTGGCGCGGCTGCGTGCCTTCTCCCAGGCGCCCGTGCCGAGCCGGTTGAGGGGCGGCTGGCCCTCTCCACCACCCAGGTACTTTTGGACCCGGTCGAGGAACTCGACCGGCACGAAGAGGCGGTCGCCCTCGGCATATTCGAGCTCCAGGTATTCCCGCTCGGCGCCATCCAGCTCCTTCAGGCTCATGCCACGGAAGCGGCCAACGCCGTGGTCGACGTGGACCACCAGCTCGCCGGGCTGGAATTCGAGGCTGACGGTCGGCAATCCCTTGCCCGGGCCGCTCCGCCGCGTGACCGGCCGGCGCACCCGGCCGAAGAGCTCGTGGTCGGAGAGGAGCGTCAGTCCGAGTGCCGGGTTCTCAACCCCCACCGGCAGGTCCGCCTCGGCGTGCTGAAGGCCCTCGCCCGCCTCCAGGTCGAGGTCGAGCTCCACCTCCCGCGGAGGGATGCCGACCGCGGCCTCGCCCAAGAGGGCCTCGAGCCGTTCCGACTGCTCGGTCACCAGGATCACCGCCGACCGCTCGGCCAGCAGCCGCTTCAGGTTCGCCGGCTGGCGAACCAGCGGCTCCGGCTGACGCCAGCCGAGATCGACACCGCCCTCGGCCTCACCGGCCGTGATGGCGATCCGCAGATGGTCGGAGGCCTCGAGCCGCCTCGACCCCACCAGGGGCGGGCGGAAACCTGCCGGCAGCTCGCCATCGACGGTCTCGGCCTCGGAGAGGGACCGCGTCTCCTGCTCCAGCTCACGGACCTCAGTGATCTGGCGGGAGGGCTCGAAGTCGATCACGAGAGTGGACTCGGGGAGGTGATCGAAGAGCGACGGCAGGCTTGGGTCGAGGTAGGCCGAGAAGAACTCCAGCCCGGGGAAGGTGGCGCCGGCAGCGAGGCGGGTGAGGTCGTCTTCCCAGTCAGCCCGGACATCCGCCCGGAGGCCTCCGAGGTCCGTCCCCTCGCGCACCAGCGAAGCCGCCCGCTGGCCCCGCGCGCTTCCGACCACGAGCTCGCGACCGGGCCGGATGGTGACCCTCGGCACCGGCATGATCGATCGCTGGTTCTGGGCGTCAAAGAGCCGCAGGCTCTCGACCTCGTCCCCGAAAAACTCGGCGCGGACGGGCGAACGCCCGGTCGCCGGAAAGACGTCGAGGATGCCGCCCCGAACCGAGAACTGCCCCGGCTCCTCGACCAGGGCCTCCCGGCTGTAGCCGAGCTCGACGAGCTGGGACGCGAGCTCGTTGAGGTCGGCGCGGCCGCCGGGCTTCAGCTCGACCGAGGTCGAGGCCAGTAGTTGCGGCGCGATGGTGGGGCGCATGGCGGCCCTCCGTGAAGACACCAAAAGCGATGGTTCGTCGCCGGCCAGGGCCGCCAGGGCCTCGAGGCGGCGGCCGACCGCCGGGTCCATCGCAGGCGGCCGGTCGAGGAAGGAGATCGCCACCTCGGCGAAGAGGTAGGCGGCCGGTGCGCCAGCCAGCCAGGGACGAAGCTCGGCGAGGAAACGGTCGGGGTGGCGTACCAGCACGAGGGTGGTGATCTCTTCCGCCGCGGCCCGGCGCGCCAGCGCCCCGGCCACCAGAGCCCAGGCGCCGGCCGGAAGCCGGGCGAGCGAGGCGGAGGCGCCCCGCGTCGGGGCCCATCCCTCGAGCACACGCTGGTAGAGCGGGCTCACTTGATTTCCTCGCAGCCGAGCGAGCCGGCCTGGTTGTACTTGTCCATCGCTGCCTGGACGCCGCTGGCGAGCGCGAGCTGGAGTGCGTCGGCGACCCCATCGCGGACCTGGTCAAGCGATTCAGAATCGCGCTTTCCGAACCGTCCCAGCACGTAGCGGACGGCATCCCCCTCCGGGTGTCCGATGCCGACCCGGAAGCGGACGAACTCATGGCTTCGCAGCGAACTCATGATCGAAAGGACCCCGTTGTGCCCGGCGGCAGATCCTCCGCGCCGGATGCGGATCCGGCAGAACGGCAGGTCGAGCTCGTCGTAAACGGCCCAGACCGCCCCTGGCTTCAGCTCGAGGTCTCGAACCGCCGCCGCGACCGCCTGCCCGCTCAGGTTCATGAAGGTCTGGGGATGGAGCAGCCACACCCGGAGCTCAGGAGATACGTCGGCGTAGCCGACCAGGGATTTCCAGCGCTTGCGGCTGATGTTCACGCCCAAACGACGCGCGAGGACGGCCACGCATTCCGCGCCGAGGTTATGGCGGGTCGCTGAGTACTCGGGCCCCGGGTTTCCAAGGCCGACGATCAGGCGGTGCTCCAAGTGGCTCCAGTTCCGGCGCCCGGACGCGAAAAGGCCCGCGGCGGCGCCGCAGGCCCGGTCCGAGATTGTCCGGAAGCCTAAGCCTACCCGGGCGGCGCCACTGTCAAAAGCCGGCCGGGAGCCAAATGCAGGCCGAGGGCACTCAGGGTACCCAGGGTGAGCCGGGTCATCTCCACCTCCTCGACCGCCGACGCGTGGTCCCAGCCGAGAACGTGGAGGAATCCGTGGACCGTCAGCAGCAGCAGTTCCGCCTCCGGTGGGTGGCCAAACTCGGCGGCCTGCCGGAGGACGGCCGCCCAGGAGATGACCACGTCGCCGACGTGCCCGTCCCCGGGTTGTCCCGAGGGGAAGCTCAGCACGTCGGTGACGTGGTCCTCCCCCAGGAACTGGCGATTCAGCCGCCGGAGCTCCTGGTCGCCGGCGATACGCACCGCAAGGTCCCAATCGCCTCCGGGCAATCGGGCTGCCACCTCCGGCACGGCCGCCGCCGTCGCAACCGCCTCCCTGATTCGAGCTGCGGAAATTGATGAACGTGCGGCGTTGATGACCTCGACCAAAGCTTCGCCCGAGATTCTCGCCCAGCGGGCCTTGGACGGTCACCTCGATTACCCTGAATCCTTCAGTGAGCGACCTAGTGCAGTTCCTCCACGCCAGGCTCGCTCTCGCGGAGGCGCTCTTCGCCTTCCTGCTCGCCGTCTGGGGCAGCTACCAATACTTCCGCCACAAGGCGCTCAGCGGTGGATTCAGGTCCGCCTACGTGCTGCTTTGCGGCCTGACCGCCGTGCAAGGCCTCCTCGGCCTCGGAAACCTCCTGCTCGGCACCCACCTCCACAACTCGCTGCACCTCGTGTACGGGATCTTCGCGGTGCTCTTCCTGCCGGGCCTCTACTTCTACTCCGTGTCGGGTCGGGCGTCGAAGGCACGCGAAGCCGCCTTTCTCGCCGCGGCCTGCTGGGTGGTCCTGGTCGCGTTCGTCCGCGGCTTCATGACCGGAACCTAGAGATCAGGCGGTCCGAAAGGCGACCCCGACGCCATAGGTGATGACGGCGACAACGGTGCCGACAAGCGTCATCTCCAGACCCGACCGAAGCGCGTTTTTGCCCGTGAGGAAGCTCCTCGCCGATCCCATCAGGAAGAGGCAAGCGACACAGATAAGCGCGGTGATGACGAGGGCCAGGAAGGCGCTGCGACCCGATATGGCCCGCGCGAAGAGGTAGCCGAGCACCGGTATCAGGCCGCCGAAGACGGTCGCCACGCCTGCGACCGCAGCCTCTCGGGTTGGATTCTCGAACTGCCCGGCGTCCAGGCCCAGCTCCTCCCGCGCCTGGGTCTCGAGCCAGATCCTTTTGTCCTTGGTGATCCTGGAGACGATGGTCTCGGCCTCGCCTTCGGTGAGGCCCTTGGCACGGTAGATGCCCTTCAGCTCCTCCCGCTCCAGCTCGGGCATCGCCTCGATCTCGGCTGCCGCCCGGGCGAGCTGGTCCTCGTAGATCTCACGCTGCGACTTGGTGGCTAAGTATGCCCCGCCCGCCATCGAAACTCCCGACGCGGTCATCGCCGCCAACCCTCCGACCAGCACGACGTGGGGGTCCACGGTGGCGCCGCCGACGCCGGCCAGCACGCCCAGGGTTGCGGTCAATCCATCGTTGACTCCGTAGATCACGTTGCGGATGCTCTCGATCCCGCCCGAGTGCCAGCGCTCGTCGATCTTTTCAGCGTCGTCACCGCGCGCGTGGGCGGTCTCTTCCGGGATCAGCATCCGAAGGATCTGCTTAGCGGCATCGTCATCGGTCGCGGTCATCTGACCGAGATAGGCCCGCAGCATCCTGCCCTCGGCGAGGCCGGCCATCGACATCACAGGGCCGACGCCGAGGACCCTCGCCAGGAGACCCAGGACGGCCACGCCGGCCGTCGAGCGGGAGCGTGGGACCGCCACTCCACGGTCGGCCAGGTAGGAAGCCCACGCCTTGGCGTGGCGCCTCTCGTCCGCGGCCAACTGCTCGAGCTGCTTCTTGGTGGCCGGGCTGCGCGCAACCCCCGCCAGGCGCGCGTAGAGGTCGGCCATTCGCACCTCGCGCTCCCAGTTGCCCCGCATCTCGGGTGATTCGAGGACCTTCATGTCCCGCTGCCCGAACGAACGGTCCAATAGGCTGCCAGGCCCTCCCGCCACCCCGGCAGCGGCGCCGTGCGAATCGAGGCGAGGCAGCCATTGCGCGGCCGCGCGGCGCCTTCGGGTGAGGTTGCGATGGCAGCCAGCGGCGCAGTCACGCCGGCCAGTCGGAGGATCTCGGAAGCGAACTCGTGGAACGAGCAACAGCCCTCGGCCACCAGGTGCAGCAACCCGCTGAGTCCCTCTTCCGCGGCCGCGATGGTGGCCTCGGCGAGATGGCCCGTGTAAGTTGGGTTCAGGCGCTGGTCCGCCACCACCGCAAGGGGTTGACCGGCCTCGGCCCGGTCGAGCAGCCGGTCTGGAAAGCTGCCGCCCTTGACCGCCGATCCGCCTGGTCCGAAGAGTCCCGAGCTTCGAACGACCAAGGCGTCCGGCAGTTCATGGAGAACCTGGATCTCGCCCTCGCGCTTGGAACGCGCGTAGGCGCTGGTCGGGCGCGGCTCGTCGGCCTCGGTGTACGGAGCAGACGCAACCCCGTCAAATACGTAGTTGGTGGAAAAGTGGATCAGCCTCGATTTTTCGAGGCGGCACGCCCGGGCGAGGGTCCCGGCGCCGAAGGCGTTCACCTTCATCGCGACGTCGGGTTCTTGCTCGGCTCGATCCACCGCGTTGTAGGCGGCGCAGTTGAAGACCGTCGTCGCCCCGGTTCGAGCAATCGCCTCGCGGAGAGGATAGAGATCGGTAACCGACAGCTCGTCCCTACCCGGCGCGTAGGCTCCCGGAAGCAGCCGCGACAATTCGCGACCCAGCTGGCCTTGGCCGCCGGTGATCAGGTACCTCGCCTCGGTCATGGAGGCTCCATGCTTTCACAGTCGATCTGGAACTCCCCCGGGGATGCGGGCCAGGCGCCCGCCGGCGCCGGTCGGCGCGGACCGAAAGTCGCTCAGGCGTCGTGCTGCGAGCGGAGCCTGTCCAGGCGGTCACGCTTGAGCTCCAGCGCCCGCCGTAGGGCGGTTTGAAGCGCTCCGTCGTTCATCGGGACGACTCGGAGCCGCGCCTCTAGTTCGCGGACCTCGACCTCGGCGCGGGTGAGTTCGAGGTCGATTGTGTGCTTAGCCATGGTTGATCCTTCGATTCGGGAGAACCCGGTGAGCGGCGAGTTTGTTTCGCCAGCGCACGAATCAGTCTAAGTCATCCCGGGCCCCGGATTCCCTCCGGGCGGACGGGCGTCAATCCAGGCTGATAGCCTGCCGCAGCTTCTCAAAGAAGCCCTTCGCGATCTTCTCCGGCTTGCCGGTCAGACCGCCGATCTGCTTCAGGTGGTCCTTCTGCTGGGAGTTAAGGTCCTTTGGAACGACGACCTGGACGACAACGTACTGGTCGCCGCGACGACCGGTCCGGACATGCGGAATCCCTTTCCCCGAGAGCCGGAAGGTCTGTCCATATTGGGTGCCGGGAGGAATCGAGACCTGCACCGGCCCCTCGACGGTCGGCACCTCGATGTGGTCGCCAAGGGCAGCCTGGACCATGTTGACCTTGAGCTCGTAGACCACGTCCTGGTCGCGGCGGCTCAGGTGAGGGTGTGGCTTCACGCGCACGACCACGTACAGATCGCCCGGGGGTCCGCCGCGCACTCCCGCCTCGCCCTCGCCCGTCAACCGGATCTGCGACCCGGTGTCCACCCCGGCGGGAATCCGGAGGTTAAGGCGCTTTGTTCGCTCGACCCGACCCTGCCCGCGGCATCCAGAGCAGGGCTGCCTGACGATGCGGCCCTGTCCCTGACAGGCTGGGCAGCTCACAACGTTGACCACCTGTCCAAATATCGACTGCGCGCTGCGGCGCACCTGCCCGCTCCCGCCGCAGGTGGAGCAGGTCTCGACCTGGGTGCCCGGCTCGGCGCCGTTCCCAGAGCATTTCTCGCAGATGACCAGACGAGGAACCTCGATCTCCCGCTCAGCCCCGAGGTAGGCCTCCTCGAAGTCGATGGTCAGGTCGTATCGAAGATCGGATCCGCGGAGGTTGCGCGCCTGTCCCCGTCCCGAGAACCCCCCACCGAAGAAGGCGTCGAAGATGTCCCCGAAACCGAACCCATCGAACCCCTCCGCCCCGCCCGCGGCGTTGACGCCGGCGTGCCCGAACATGTCGTAGGAGCGACGCCGATCAGGGTCCGAGAGCACCTGATAGGCCTCTGCCGCCTCCTTGAAAAGGCGCTCGGCCTCGGCGTTGTCCGGGTTCCGATCCGGGTGGAGCTCCATCGCCAGCTTGCGGAACGTCCGCTTCAGCTCCTCTGGGGGGCAGTCCCGGGCTACCCCCAGGACCTGGTAGTAATCCCTCTTAACCGCCAACTGGGCGCGCCACTCTGACCAGGGCCGGACGGACGACGCGGTCGTTCAGCCGGTACCCGCGCCGCACCTCGGTCACCACGGTGTCCTCGGGGTGTTCGCTGGACTCCTCGTGTCCGATCGCTTCATGCAGGCTCGGGTCGAAAGGCTGGCCGACGGCTTCGATCGGTTGAACTCCCTGGGCGGCCAGGAGTTCCTCCAACTGCTGGAGGCTCAACTTCAGGCCCTTCACCCAAGCATCGCCGGCCGATTCGGGAGTGGACTCGAGTACCCGATGGAAGTTATCGACGACGGGGAGAAGCTTACCGATCAGCTCGGCATTGGCCGAACGAACCAGGTCGGACTGCTCCTGGCGCGCCCGCTTCTTGTAGTTGTCGAAGTCCGCCGCGAGCCGTAGATAACGGTTCGAGGCCTCCTCGGCCTCTGCCTCCAACTGCTCGATCTTGGATCGCAGGCTTGCTGTGGTGGTCATGGTTCAGATCTATTCTTACCGGCTTTGGTCGGAAGCTAACCCAAGCCTCGTTCGATATGGACTCAGGCCGAGATCTCAGCCATCCGCTCGCTTGCCGCGCGGGCCACCGCCCCGAGCCGGCCGACGATCTGGGCGTACTGCATGCGGGTCGGGCCCACGACCCCCAGGGTGCCCTTTAGCCGCCCCGAAGGCCCATAGGTCGTCAGGGCCACGGTGCATGACCGCAGTTGCTCGGTTCCGTTTTCGGATCCGATCACCACCTGAAGGTCGGATTCCCCGATGAGGTTTCTGAGAAGTCCGGAAAGATGGCGGCTCTCCTCGAGGATCTCAAGCACCTCCTGGAGCCGGTTGGCATCGCTGAACTCGGGCTGCTTCAGCAGGTTGCGGACGCCGTCATGGACCACCAGCGTTTCAGCACCCTGCTCGAACTGGTCGAGCAGGTCATGAATCCGCTGCAGGATGTCGTGCTCGGGGCCGGACGGCAACGTCTCGGTTCGTTGGGCGATGGCCTCCCGATCCTGGCCAGCGAGGTAGCTGAGGATGCGGGCCGCTAGCTTGCTCAAGCTGTCCTGCTCCATCCCAACGCTCAACTCGAGGACCTGCTGGCGAAGGATGTTGCCCTCCATCAGGAGGATCAGCAGAACCGCCTGAGGTTCGAGGGAGACGAGATCGAGGTGCTTTACGCGTCCTCGAGGTCCGTGCGGCGCCGTCACCACCGAGGCGTTTTGGGTGACCGTCGCGACCACCATCGCCACCTTCTCGACGAAGGCCTGGGCTTCGGCAGGCGCGCTGCGGATCTGCTCGGAGATGTAATCGCCGACCTTGGGATTGAGCGTTTCGGAATCCATCAGAAAGTCCACGAAATATCGATAGCCGAGGTCGCTGGGGATCCGCCCGGACGAAGTGTGCGGCTGGATCAGGTAACCCAGGTCCCCCAGGTTGCTCAATTCGTTGCGGACCGTCGCTGAGCTGACGTTCAGGAAATACCGACTCACCAGCGCCTGGGAGCCGACCGGGATCGCGCTCTCGGTGAACTCGTGGACGACTGCCTTGAGGATCGCGCTCTTGCGGGGTTCCATTAGCACTCCGAGGTCCTGAGTGCCAATCCTAGCTAGGAATCAGCCTTTTAGAGCACTTCGAGGGCGATCTGGTTGTGAAGATCGAGTCCCCGCCTAGTCGGCAGGACGCGCTCCCCATCCGTTTCTATTAAACCGGCGGCCTCCAGCCGGGAGAGCTCCTCCGCGAATCCGTCCGGTGCCACGACTCCGGCTGTCGTTCGCAGCCCGAGCAGCAGTCGCTCGGCGGCCGCGAGCCGGGGAGTCAGCGTCTCGCCATCCTCCACGAAGTCCGCCTTTGAGATGTAGTCCTGCGGCCGCGACCAGTTCCACCAGCGCTGCGACGAATCGCCGGACCGCGAGTACGAGTGCGCCCCACACCCAGCGCCGTAGACCGGCCGGCATGACCAGTAGGACTGGTTGTGGAGTGACTCTAGTCCGGGCCGGCTCCAGCTCGACACCTCGTAGCGCCGGTAGCCCGCGCCAGTGAGCTCGGACTGGCACCGCTCCAAGAACGCCCACTGGGTGTCGGGATCGACGGCGGGGAGCCGACCCTCGGTCCGCCGCCGATGAAGGGGCGTCCCCTCCTCGATCGTGAGGCAGTAACACGACAGGTGCTCCGGTCCGAGGTCGATCGCCTGGCGCAAGGTGTCCTGCCAGGACTCCACC
>Ga0307373_10004356_pt1 | contig 23867 bp, 26 predicted proteins | sample OX2MG_FD_202534 | JGI IMG/M metagenome (GOLD analysis project Ga0307373, IMG submission 202534) | Soil microbial communities from Risofladan, Vaasa, Finland - OX-2 | ecosystem: Environmental > Terrestrial > Soil > Coastal area > Acid sulfate soil | place: Finland: Risofladan, Vaasa | collected... | reverse complement strand
CCGCCGGATTCATCACCGGCCTGCTGCGGGGATGGTCGATCAGGGATGCCGCCTGGCTCGCCATGGCCGCAGCATCCCTGGTCGTCAGCGGTCTCGGATCCGATGCCGGCATCGTCGACTTTGACGGCACGGTCGAGGTCCTGCGTCAGCGCGCACCAGCCGAGATCGTGCTCAGAGTCCGCCACCCAGCGAAGGAGGGAATATCGTGATCGTCGAACGGCTGAGGGAACTCGGGTACGACTACGAGCCAGCAGCCCTGGAGATGCTGACCTTTCATACCGCCGCCCGGATCGGGAATCTGGTCTTCACCTCCGGACAGATCCCCTCGCTCAACGGCACGCAGATCAAGGGCAAGGTAGGTGCGGACATCGACCTGGCCACCGCAAGGAAGGCAGCCGAGATATGCGCCTTCAACTGTCTGCGCGCTATCGGGGCGGTAGCAGACATTGAACAGGTCGAGCGAATCGTCAAGGTCCTCGGAATGGTTAACGTCGCAGACGGATTCGATGCCACCGCGAGCGTCATCAACGGGTGCAGCGAGTTTCTTACCAAGGTATTTGATGACGACGGCTACCATGCCAGATCGGCAGTCGGCGTCGTCCTTCCGAACCAGTGGGCCGTAGAAGTCGAGATGGTGGTAGCGCTGAAGTGAGCGCGGGAGCGGGCTGACGTGCGCGGCGCGCCCCGAGGGCCGGAGTCAGCCGGGCCGGCCCAGCAGGCGCATCAGGTGGCTGGCTTGCTTCCTGGTGCGGCACTATTGGCGACGCCAGCCGGCGAACCTGCGGCTGAGAAGCCGTAGCGGGGAGGCCTGCCGACGGATGGCCCGACCAGCCCGCTGCGGCCAGCACACAACCGCGAGCGCGACACCCAGCCCGGCAATCCGGCTGCTATCCGAGACGCTGCCGGTTCCGCCCCGGCTAGGGTCGGCGCATGGTCGACCTGGAGGCGGGCTGGCAGACCGAGCGCCTGGACCTTGAGCCGCTGATCGCTGAGCACGCGGCTGAGCTGGCACCTGCGCTGGACGACCTCAGCTTGCATGAGTTCACCGGCGGCACGCCGCTCAGCGCCAGCGCCCTGACCACTCGCTACCGGCACCTGGCTACCCGCCGCTCCCCGGACGGCGAGCAGCTGTGGGGCAACTGGGCGCTGCGCTCGCGAGAAACCGGAACGGCCGTCGGCACCGTGCAGGCGACGCTGCCAACCCGCGGCCCCGGCGCCGGTCAGGCGGAAATCGCCTGGGTCGTGGCCACCGCAGCGCAGAGCCACGGCTACGCCAAGGAAGCGGCGCGCAGCCTGGCCGATCGCCTCTGCGAATCAGGATGGTCCGTCGCGGCCTACATTCATCCCCGCCACGTCGCCTCGCAGCACGTCGCCCGCGCGGCACGGATGGTACCCACCGATGCCACCCGCGACGGCGAGCAGCGCTGGATCCGGGCACCAGCAGCGTCGGCGCCGTAAGCCATCCAAGGCAGGCAGCGCGGCTCGGTCATCTGGGTGACCGGCTGGACGACGGGGCAGCCGCGACCTGGCAGGCGAGGTCGACTGCTGGCATCCAGCGATCGTCGTGCGCGCCCGATTCCGCCGGCTCGTCCCGGGTCAGCAGCCACCCGGTCACCAGCAGGAAGATCAGGGCGCTGAGCGAGCCGTCGAGGGCAGCCCTGGGCGCGGCGAGCCGGAAACCATCGCACGAAACCTGCGCATAGACCCAGGCCTGCCATTCCAGCTCTGCCCGGTCGAGATCGGCCGGCGTCAGGACCGCGTCACCGGCAAGCAGGCCTCGTGCCGGCGGAGCCCGTACCGGCGGAGGTCGTACGAGCGGAGCTCGCGCGTGAAGGCTCGCGGGGGCGACGGTCCATCCTGTCGATCTCGGGCGCGGGCCGGACTAGTGTTCGTTGCCGGTGGACAATTCGGTTCTGCAGGCTTTCGCGAAGGTGAGGCGACTATGGATGCCGTCGTACCGCCGGGCGGCCCGGTTCAGCTCGGCTCAGTTCGGCTCCCGCCTGGCGCGCAGATAACAAACTGGCGCGAAGAGCCTTTGCTCTGGGCGACCTCCGCGCCCGTTGCCGGCGCGGGACTGACCTGGCTTGAGCTTCGTGACCTGCACGAGCAGACCGGCCCGGTGCCGATCTTGCTCGCGTACCTGCACGGCGGGGCCGAAGGCCGTCCCTGGGACAGCGGCGAGCAGGCCGGCCGCGCGGCCGACGTGCTCGCGCCGCCGTCACGGTCAGGTGCGCCGTAACGCGCGTTTGGCCGCAGGTGCTCGACACATCGTCCACATGACGGCTTCACCGAGCCTGAACACGGGCGTGGTCGGTTAGAGGGTCTTCTTCGTGCCTGCGCAAATCCCGGCCTCCGCGCTCTTCGTGCTGATCGGCGGCGAGCCTCGCACCCAACGGCTGCCCGACGCGATCCAGCTCGAGCGCGGTTATATCCTGACCGGCCGCGAGGTCGCACGGGACGGAACCGATGCGTCGCGCTGGCCCCTCGATCGCCCACCTCTGTCGCTCGAGACCTCCATGCCTGGCGTCTTCGCCGCCGGAGACGCCCGCCACCGCTCGATCAAGAGGGTTGCCTCGGCCGTCGGTGACGGCGCGACCGCGGTCCGCCTCGCGCATGAGTACCTCGCCGACGAACACACTGGCGATCTCTCTCTTGCCGACATCACGGCTCACCCGGGCTAGCGCGGTCAAGTTCGCCATCGCGGTAAGCCCGACGCCTTCGCAGCAGCCTCTTCTCAGACTGGCCCGTGTCGGTGACCCGCAGCGCGGCAGCCGGACCTGAGGTCCAGGTTTCGATGACAACGCGGCCTCCTGGCGGTGTGAACTTCAGCGGGTTGGTGAGCAAGTTAGCGGCAAGCTGGTGCAGCCGCCCGGCGTCGGCCAGCACAGCTGCCTGGTGCAGGCGCTGCTCCAAGGTCAGGCTGGCCGTATCAAACCGCACCGTCAGGCTGTCCGCAGCCCTGGCAGCGATATCGGCCAGGTCACAGTGGCTCCGGGCCAGGTGCAGGGCGGCAGCATCCGCCGAGGCGAGACTCTGCAGGTCATCGAGCACTCGGCCCAGCCTGAGTACCTCATCGTGCAGGACAGCGAGCTGGTCGGGGGCGGGCTCTTCCATATGATCGATCAATGCCTCGGTCTCTGCCTGCAGGACCGCGACCGGAGTGCGCAGCTCATGCGTAACCTCGGCGACCAGGGCGGGGCGCGTCTGCTCCTGGCGGTCCATGATATCGACCAGCTGTGCCGGTGCCGCGTCCGGATCACCGCTCCGTTCGCGGGCTGGTAACTGGGCCAGCGCATCGCCGTCGCGAGACGCGGGCCCCTTCGCCGGGGTGGCCGGAACCGGGCTGTGAGCCACCCAGCGGCCGGCGGGAGGGGCATCCGCCGGTGGGTGAGTGCGAGGCGACGGCTCGGCGAACGGCATCCGAGACCGTCGCACCAGGTCAAGCGCCTAGTCGAGCGCCGGAATGTTCAGGTGCGGTGTAGTCCGCGTGAAAACCTGATGGCAGCCCGCCTGCCCTTGCTCAAGGGGCAATCGCGATGGCCCATGGTGCCTTGCCGACCCTGATCGGCTTGCCGGGCTTGTTGGTGGCTGTCTCAGCCACAACAGGCCAATCACGCGCTGACTTCGCGCAACGCGCAAATCATACTTTGCGGAAAAGGCACCAGTTGTCAACTAGTCAATTCTGCGGCTGCGGCCAGCGATACGAAGCGGTGACGCATCGACCCGATGCCCTCGATCCGGCTTTCCAGGACGTCCCCGTCGGTCAGCCACACGGGCGGCGTCCGGCCGAGTCCGACCCCCGGCGGCGTGCCCGTGAAAATGACGTCGCCGGGCAGCAGCCGGACGGACTGCGAAAGCTTGGCGATCAGCACCGGCACCGAGAAGATCATCTGGCTGGTCCGGCCTGATTGCATCTGATTGCCGTTGATCGCGCAGGTCAGCTCGAGATCACCGGGGTCCGGCAACTCATCTGGGGTAACGAGCCACGGCCCGATCGGCCCGAAGCCGGGAAGGGACTTCCCCAGACTGAATTGCGGCGGCGTGGCAGCCATCTGCAACCGACGCTCGGAGATGTCCTGGCCAATGCAGAAGCCCGCCACATAGGAGAGCGCGTCTTCGGCTGAAACCTGTTTCGCATCTCGCCCGATAACCGCGACGAGTTCTACCTCCCAGTCGGTTTGCCCGTCAGCCGGCAGGCCGATGTCGCCATAGGGTCCAGTGATGCAGCTGACGAACTTCGTGAAGACCGGCGGCTCGGCCCCGGGAACGTCGTATCCCGACTCCGCTGCGTGCTCGCGGTAGTTCAGTCCGATGGCGAGCACCTGCCTGGGCACTGGGGCCGGCGGGCCGAGCGTTGCTAGATCGACCGGAACCCCGCCGGTCGTGGTCACCGCGCTTGCCCACGCAGCGAACTGAGGCCAGTCGTCGTAGACAGCCTGAGGGTCGGGACCGAACCGCCCCGCACTCGCGCCTTCGACGTCCAGTGCCGTCTCATGACCCGGCTCGCCGTGAATGACCACGAGCCGACCGGCCAGGTTTCCTACGCGCACTTTGCTCCTCAGTTGTCAGGCGGCGCCCTCGACAGGCGGAGATGAGGTCGTCAGGCGAGCGCGACGAAGTCAATCTCCACCAGGATGCCGGGCAACGTCGACCCGACTGTCGTGCGCACCGGGTAGGGCTGCGGCATCAGCTGCCGATACGCCGCGTCGAACTCAGCGAACGTGCCCAGGTCGGCGAGGTGGACCGTCGCCTTGACCACGTCCTGCAGACCACGGCCGCGGAGGCGGAGGATCTCGGTGAGGTTGGCGATGACTCTGGCCGTCTGCTCGGCGACCGTGCTGCCGATGACCTCGCCGGTCACCGGATCTAGCGGACCCATCCCGGCAGTAAACAGCAATTCGCCAGCGACGACGCCGTGCGAGTAGGCGCCGCGCGCCTCCGGCGCGCCCGCCGCTGTTAGATGCTCCATGACAACTCCTTAGACTCCGCATGATTGAACCGCTGACTCAGCTCGACCCTGGGCTCACCAGGTCACGCGACAACGCGGTCGCATGCTTGCTCAGCGACTGCACGAGCCGGTCCCGATGCTCGCCATCGCCCACCATCCGGGCACTCGGAATCGAGCAGCTCATTGCGGCGATGAGGGCTCCGTCCCGGCCCCGCACCGGTACCGCCACGCAGTAGACCCCGGGCGTGTACTCCCCTTCGTCCTCGCCGTACCCGTTAGCCCGGATCTCGGCCAGCCGCTGCTCCAGCACCGGCAGACTCGTGATAGTCCGCTCGGTGAACCGCGTGATCGTGGTTCCGGCCATGCGCCTGCGCAACTCGGCGGGCTCCAGCCCGGATAGCAGCACCTTGCCCAGGCCGGTGGCGTAGGCCGGCAGCCGCGAGCCGACGCGCGAGACCAGCCGAAGCGGATGGTCGGCCTCGACCTTTGCGATGTACACGTTGTCGATGCCGTCCAGCACGGCCAGTTGCACGGTCTCGTTCAGTTCGTCCCGTGCCGCGGTGAGATGGTTGCGCGCCATCTGCGCCAGGCTGTCCACGTAGACGAAGTTCTGCGCGACCTGCCAGAGGCGCAGCCCGAGCCGGTACTGGCGACTCGGCTCGTCCAGGTAGATCCAGCCGCCAGCGGTCAGCGTCAGCAGCAGCGAGTGGAGGCTGCTCTTGGGCAGCTTCAGCTGCTCGGCCAGTACCGGGAACGATGCCCCGCCTGGCCGGCTCGCGATGAACTCCAGGACGTCCAGCACACGGCGGGCTGACTTCACCCCGGCGGCCGGCGACTCTGCCTGCGCATCCGGCGCCGCGGGCGTGGTCTTCATTTCCGCACCAGCCGCTGAGGCAGGACCGATGCCGGGAACCGCTCCGCGTTCGCCGGATCGTGCAGCGCGATCACCTGATCGCATTCACGCCGGTACCGCTGGATCACGCGCCGGCACAACGCGGCGTCTTCTGCGATTCCGATCGGCAGGATTTCTGCCACGTTCCGGTCCAGGAAGGCCGTCTCCAGCAAGCCGGTCACCCCGTGCTGCGTGGTGATCCGCAGCCCCGCTGATCCAGGATGGTGGCCCCCGGTGGTCTCGAACTCGATTCCGGGCGCGATCACGGTCGGCTCGTCCACGCAGTGCAGCCGGCCCTCGACGACGAACTGCCGGATCGATGACCACGAGGCTTCGGTGAAGTAGTGCTCGCTGGCCGGATGCCCCGGCGGTTCGCCGAGCATCTCGTGCAGGCCTGCCCTGGACAGGTAGACGTGCGCCCGCGGCAGCACGGCAGCTTCGAGTCCGCCCGTGTGGTAAGTGATCGTCTGCGTGATCGCGACGAAGTCGACATCCTCCGCCATGATCCCGTAGTCGCCCAGCACCTGAGTGAGCGTGCGAACGCCCGAAAACGTGTGACGCTCGTCGAGCTTGCGGTTGGCCTCGTCCAGCCTGGCCCGCGCAGCCGGGTCGAGCGGCAGCCCGGTGTCGATCAGCCCGAGGCTGACCCCATCGGTCACAACCCAGATATAGAAGCCAAGCTCATAGAACTCGTTGTCGTTGCCGCCGAAGAACACTTCCCAGCCCGGGGCCGGCAGTGTCGCGACCGGGATGGCGTGCAGGCTGTAGACAGGCATCGTCATGACTGCCCCGCACAGATCTCCCGCAGCCGCACCGCTATCAGCGAGCCCTCGCCCTTGCCCAGCCCCATCGGGTTGACCACCAGGATCTCCCGCCAGGCCTCGTCCTCGCCCACGTGGACGCGCGGGTCGCCGGCCTCCAGCGCGCGGACGGCGGCGTCGGCTGGCACTCCGGCTCCGCTGACGTCGACGTGCAACTCGGGCACCCAGAGCCGGTCGTTGTGCACGCGACGGACGGCAAGCCGCGGATCCCCGGCCAGCCCAGCCTCGACCGCGTTCAGTTCCGCGTCGTAGGCAGCCTCGTACCGCACCGGGTCGGCCATGTACTCTTCCACCGCGGCAAGGAGCCCAGCGATTTGCTCGCGCCCGACCTTCATCCCGCGCCCTATGCCATGGCGACCATACCGGGGGGTGACGCCGGTGACTTCGGACGCCGCCCAGGTCTGCTCGCGGATGTCCATATCGAGGTGGTGCACGGCGACGGCCCGGATCAGCTCTGGCCTCCCGCAGAGCAAGCCGGACGTGTGCGGGCCCCGGAAGCCCTTGCCGCCCGAGACGACCGCCAGGTCAGCTCCCGCAGCGAAGAAGTCCCGCAACCGGCTCACCGGCGGGACGTCCATCGCCGCATCGACGATCACCGGGACACCGGCCTCCCTGGCCAGCCCGGCGACCGTGTCCAGAGCCATCAGGTCACGTTTCGGCGCGGGCCGCCACAGCACGGCTGCCACGGTCCCGTCGAGCTCGCGGGCCAGTTCATCGGGGCGCGTCGACCTGGCGTAGCCGACCTCGGTCAGCGCGACCCCGACTGCCGTAAGCGCATGGTCATAGGGATCGCGATGGCCGCGCTGGACGAGCACGCGCCGACGCGGACCGACTATCAGCGGCAGCGCGTCCGCCTGCGCCAGGTCATCGCCTGCGACGCAGACGGCGGTGGCCAGAGTCAGCCCGGCCGACGCGCCGGAGGTCACGTAGACAGCCGGCACGCCCAGCAACTCGGCCAGCCGGGCCCCGGCAGCCTCCTGCAACTCGTCCATGCGGACGTTGCGCCCGCCCGCCATCTGCATCGCTCGCAGCACCCCGTCGGACAGCGGCAGTCCCCCGAGCCTGGTAGCAGGACCGACCGCGTTGACGATCGGCCGCAGGCCTAGCTCCGTGGCGAAGTCCATTCGTCTCCTTTAGTCCAGAACCGATTGTGCAACGGGCTCCGGCCGGCCGTCGAACACGACCGCGCCGGCTTGAACCGTCAGTTCCACCCGGACCGTCGAGCGGCCGCTGAACCGGTTTCCCTGCGGGTCCACGAAGTTCGTGTCCCCGCCGATCACCCGGATCGCGGTCAGGTCAGCCGGGCCGCCAGGCAGCAGGCGGCCGAGACCGAGCGCGTGCAGGCCCGCCGCGCGGGCTGGCGCGAGCGTCACCCGCGCGAGGACCTCGGGCAGCGTCAGCCCGAGCGCCAGGAACTTGCTCACGACGGCCGGCAGGCCGACCACGCTCTCGATCGAGTACGCGTGCACGTCCGTGCTGATCGTGTCGGGCGGGAAGCCGGCCGCGATCGCGTCGCGCGCGACGATCGCGTCGAACCCGGACATCCCGTGGCCGACGTCAAACAGCACGCCGCGCTCCCGGGCGGCCCGCGCTTCGGCCAGGACGCGGCCGTCAGCGGCTAGCCGCGGCTCCGCTAGCGCGGTGAACGAGTGGGTGACGATATCCCCGGCGCGCAGCACCGCGAGCACGTCAGGCAGCGTTGGCGGGGGCGGGCCGACGTGCATCATCAGTGGCAGGTTCAGCTCGTCAGCGATGGCGCGGGACCGGCGCAGGATCTCGGGCGCGTTGTCACCGCAGACGTTCCCTGAGGCGCGGACCTTGACCCCGATGATCTGATCGGGGTACTCGCGAGCGCACGCGATTGCGGAGGCCTCGTCGACGTACCCGATGGTGGCTAGCTCGCCAGCCAGCAGGATGCTGGTGGTGCCGATCGAGGAGACGTTCAGGAAGCTCCGGATCCTGGGACCGGACCGGGTCAGAGTGCCGGCCGCGAATGCGCCGAACAGGTGCGCGCCGGCGCTGCCGGTATCGATCATCGTGGTGACGCCGGACGGCGGCCCGACGGCCGCCGGGTCCACGCCGAGGTCCTGGCCGACGAAGACATGCGTATGCAGATCCACCCAGCCTGGCGTCACCAGCAAGCCGGCTACGTCGATGACCTCGCCGCCGTTCGTGGCCAGCCCGGGGCCAACCGCGTCCACCACCGCGCCGCGCAGCCGGACGTCCGCGGTCTGGGCTGAGGCAGTTGCCGGATCGAAAACTGACCCGCCGCGCAGGAGAAGCACTTCGCTCACGCGACCACCGTGACCGATGCGTGTGTCGCGGCCGACTGCGCGGCGGCAAGCGCGCACCGTAGCGCCGCCCGGCCATCGGCCAAGGTCGCGGTCGATGGCTCGCCCCGCTCAACGGCACCGGCGAAATCGGCCAGTTCCCGGCTGAGCCAGTCGTCGCCGCCGTAGTGGGCCGTCAGCCCGCCGTCGGCGGTGGACAGGGTGAGGCAGCCGTCCTGGGTGATCTCCAGCTGGCCGGTCGCGCCCTGCAGCACGAACAGCGCCCGGACCGGGGCCGCGTAGCTGGTGCCGAAAGTCAGCGCGATCCCGGCCACTGCGCCGCCCTCGAGCCTGGCCGTGATCTGGGCCGCGGTCGCGGCGCCGGACGGCGGCGCGTGCACCCGGCAGCTGACCTCGCGGATCGGGCGGTCCGTCAGCCAGGCGATGCGGTCGAAGCAGTGATGGGCCTGCAATTGCAGCACGCCGCCACCGCTGCCCGGATCCCAGTACCAGGCCGGTGTGTGCTCCGCCGCCTCGGCGATGACGTCGGTGACCGCGACCGGCTCGCCGATCCGGCCGGCCGCCACAAGCTCGCGGGCCCGCTGCCACTCGGCCCTGAAGCGGTAGCTGAACCCGACCATCCAGGTGGCGCCGCTGCTGAGCACCGCCGCCTCGATGGCTCCCGCCTCCGCATCGGTGTTACACAGCGGCTTGTCCACCAGTCCATGCACGCCAGCCGCGGCTGCCTGGAGGCACACGGGCAGGTGCAGGTGGTGCGGGACGCCGACGTAGACCGCGTCGACCAGGCCAGCCGCCAGGAGCTCCCCGACGCCGGGGAACGCGGCTGCGCCGAGTTCCCCGGCGAGCGCGGCGCCGCGGCCGGGATCCGCGTCGGCGACCGCCGTGACGGTGTAGGCGTCGAGGGCGGCGGCGGCGCGGGCAACCCGGTCCCCCATGACTCCGGCGCCGATGACGCCCAGTCGTATCGGTGCCATGTCGCTCACATGCCCAGCAGTTCGCCGCCGTCGACGACCAGGTCGGCCATCACGATGTGCGAACTGGCCGGCGAGAGCAGGAACGTCACCGCAGCGGCGACGTCGCTGGATAGCGCAACCCGCCCGGCCGGGATGCGGGGCCGCATCGCCTCCAGGCTGCCGACGGCGAGATCGTCGATCGAGGCGTGGTCGCTGGCCAGCTTGCGCATCATCTCGGTGTCGGTCGGCCCGGGCGAGACCGTGTTGATCCGGACGCCGCGGCCGGCCACCTCCATGGCCAGAACTCGCAGGGCCTGCCGGAGCGCGGCCTTGGATGCGGAGTAAGCAGCCTGACGCATCCGTGGCATGCGCGCGGCGATCGAGGCCACGGCCACGACGGCCCCGCCGCCGGCGTCGGACATCTGCCGGGAGTAGAGCTGCGCGGCATGAAAGCAGCCCAGGGTGTTGACCCGGAGGACCTCCTCGAACTCGGACACGGCCGTGACCAGCGCCGGGGAGGTCCGGAAGATGCCGGCGGCGATGGCCACCCGGTCAGCGTCTGTCGTGGAGTCGACCAGGGCCGCGACCGACGACTCGTCGGCTAGGTCCACCGCGATTGCTGTCGCGTCCAGCCCCTCCCGGACCAGGCTGGCTGCGAGCCGCTGGACGGCGTCGGCGTCGATGTCGGCCACGACCAGGCGTCGTTTCGGATCGGACCGGGCGGAGTCCTCAGCGATGGCGCGGCCAATGCCCCGTGCGGCTCCGATGACGACGGTGGTGGTCATGATGTCTTCTCTCCGGGATCGGTAAAGGCGAAGGCCCGCGCGGGGTTCGCCACGGTCATCTGGTGGATGTCGGCCTCGCTGACGCCGCGCGCGCGCAGCATCGGCAGGAAGTTCTCGATCACGTTCGCGTAGCCAGGGCCTCCGTAGGCCGCGAGCTGGCCGAGCTCGCAGATGTCGTTGGAGAGCATGACCTGACCGGCCAGCCCTTCCGCGCACAGTCCGGCCACGTTCTCGGCGCGGAACTCCAGCGGCGCATAACCCTGGGCAAAGGCAAGGTTGTCGATGTTCAGCCAGGCACCGCGCGCGGCGATCGGCAGCCACCAGTGGATCCCGCGCCGGTCGCCGAGGTGCGAGATCACCACGTGCTCGGCTGCCACCCCCTCCTCGGCCAGCAGGTCGAGCTGGTCCAGGGCCAGCTCGCCCCAGTGCGTGGTATGGGTGAGGATCGGGCACCCGGTCCGGCGATGAGCCCGGGCGGCGGCCCGGAACACCCGCTCGGCCGCCGGGGTGATGTGGCCGCGCTCGGTCCCGATCTCGCCGATGAAGCCGGGCCGCACGCCGGTGTCCCCGACGCCGTTGACGATCTCGTCCACGAGCCGGCCGGCGAGCACGTCGGGCAGCTCCTGGGTGATGTAGTCGGGGTACACCATCTCCCGGTACCAGCCCGCGCCCATGACGATGTTGATCCCGGCGCGCTCGCTGATGCGCCGCAGCGCCTCTGGCTTGCGCCCGATGCCGATGTTGGTGGGATCGCAGATCGTCTTGCCGCCGGCCGCCGCGTAGCGCATGGCCTCCTCGGCGGCGATGTCCTCATCGTCAAGGATGGCCTCGTAGAGCTGCCGGAGCCCCCAGCCATCGGTGAGCAGATGGTCGTGGCTCAGCGTCACGCCCAGTTGCGCAGGGTCGACAGGGCCCCGCACCGTCATGACCAGACCAGCCCAGTCGATGGCATTCACGCCTGCTGACCTTTCTGCTGTCGCGCGGCTTGCTCGAACCGCGGCCTGGGGTGCGCGGCGAGCAGGTCGACGGTGTAACTATGCTGCGGGGACTCGAAGACTGTGCTCGTCGGCCCGGTCTCGACGATGGCTCCCGCGTGCATGATGGCCACCCGGTTGGCTATCGAGGCGAGGACCGGTAGCTGGTGTGAGACGAAGATGAGCGAGACGGCCAGCTCGTCGCGCAGGTCAAGGAACAGGTTGACGATCTCGGTCTGAATGGACACGTCGAGCGCACTGACCGCCTCGTCCGCGATGATGATCTCCGGCCCCGTGGCGAGCGCGCGCGCGATAGCGATCCGCTGGCGCTGGCCGCCGGACAGCTCGCGCGGCCGCCGGGAGGCGTAGGAGCCCGGCAGCTTGACCAGGTCGAGCTGCCGGGCGACGAACTCGGCCGGCCGGGCGTCACCGAGGCGATGGTGCACCCGCCCGGCCTCGAGAATCGCGCTGCCGACCGTCATCCGCGGGTTCAGCGAGGCGTACGGGTCCTGGAACACCATCTGGATCCGGCGGCGCACCTCGCGCAGCCCCTCGCCGCGGAGGCTGCGCACGTCCAGGCCGTCGAAGATGACGTGCCCGGCGTCCGGCTCGACCAGCCGGGTGATGCAGCGCGCGGTCGTCGACTTGCCGCTGCCGGACTCGCCGGCGATACCTAGGACCTCGCCCCGGTCCAGGTAGAAGGAGATGTCGTCGACCGCAGTCTGGACGCGGGCCGGGACGCCGCGCAGGCGCTGGCCCAGCGGTCTGCGCTCGGTGAACTTCTTGACCAGCCCGGTGACGGTGAGGACGCGCTCGTGCGCGGGCGCGATCATGCCGCCCCACCCCGGGCGATCTCCTGAGTGGCCGAGGCGACGAACGGGCACGCGCTCGCCCGGGTGGCGCCGACGGTCTGCAGGGACATGTCGACACTCCGGCAGTCCGGGCGGGCGAATCCGCACCGGGGCTCGAACGGGCACCCCCCGGTGTACGGGACCGTGCCCAGCGGCGGGCCCGGTATCCCCCGCCGCCGCTCGCCCGGCTGGGGATGCAGGACCGGAACCGCGTCCAGCAGCGCGCGGGTGTAGGGATGAACGGGCGCCGTGTAAACCTCTTCGATGGTGCCGGTCTCCACGACGAAGCCGCCGTAGACCACGACGACCCGGTCGCACATGTCCGCGATGACCCCGAAGTCGTGCGAGACCAGCAGCATCGACATGTCCCGGTCCTGCCGCAGTCGCCTGGCCAGCGCCAGCACCTGGGCCTGAGTCGACACGTCCAGCGCGGTCGTCGGCTCGTCGGCGATGAGCAGCTTGGGGTCGGCCGCCAGCGCCAGCGCGATCATCACGCGCTGGCGCTGGCCGCCGGACAGCTCGTGCGGGTAGGCCCGCAGCCGCGCCGCCGGATCGGGGATCTCTACCTGGGCCAGCAGGTCGATGGCGCGGTGGCGTGCGGCCGACGATGACAGCCCGGCGTTCAGCCGCAGCGTCTCGGTCAGCTGTCGCCCGATGCGCAATGTCGGGTTCAGCGACGAGAACGGGTCCTGGAAGATCATCCCGATGTCGTGGGCGCGCAGCGACCGCAGTTCCCGCCGGTTCAGGCCCAGCACGTCCCGGCCGTCGAACCGGACGGCTCCGGCCGTGATCCGGCCGCCGCGCGGGACGATCCGCAGCACCGCCCGGCAGGTCAGGCTCTTGCCCGAGCCGGACTCGCCGACCAGGCCCACCACCTCGCTGCGCCGCACGCGGAGGCCCACATCGTGCACCGCGACGTGCCCGCCGAAGGAAATACGCAGGCGCTCCACTTCCAGCAGGGGGGCGGAACCCCCGGTCGCTGCGGCGCTCGTCATAGTTCCGCCACCTCGTATTCGCTCCCGGTGAGGCCGTCTCCGATCAGGCCGACTCCGATTCCCAGTGCGACCAGGACCACCGCCGGCAGCGTGGAGATCCACCACGCGGACAGCATGTACGGCTGGCCGCTGGCGATGATCGAGCCAAGCTCCGCGGTCGGCGGCTGTGCGCCGAAACCGAGGTAGGACATGGCGGCGATCGCGACCAGGTTCGAAACCAGGTCGATGGTGGAGTAGGTCAGGCCGGGCTGGACGGCGTTGGGCAGCACGTGCCGCCAGATGATGCGCCAGTGCCGGTAGCCGAGCGCCCGGGAGGCGAGGATGAATTCCTGCTCGCGCAGGGCCAGCATCTCGGCGCGGGCGATGCGCGCGTAGACCGACCAGTCGACCAGGACGATGCCCAGGCAGACGCCGAACAGCCCGACCCCGGTCACCGCGACAACCGCCAGCACGATCACCAGGAACGGCAGCGCGATCGCGGTATCGACGACGCGTGAGATGCCGATGTCCAGCCACCGGCCGAAGTACCCGGCGACAGCGCCGACCAGTGTGCCGAACGCCACGCTGATGGCGGTCACGACGATTACCACGGCCAGGTCCACCCGCGTCCCGTACAGCACGCGGGAGAACACGTCCCGGCCGACGTAGTCGGTGCCCATCCAGTGCGCACCCGATGGCCTTGTCAGGCTGGCCAGGATGTCAGGCTGGTTGGGGTTGTAGGGCGCGATCACCGGGGCGAGCAGCGCGGCCAGCACGATCACCGCCACGATGCCCGCGCCGACCTGGCTCTCCCGTGGCATCCGGCGGATCCAGCCCAGGTAGCCGGGCAGCCGCTTCGACATGCTCAGCTCAGCCACGCTCGGCCGCCTGACGGACGCGCGGGTCGACGGTGGCCTGGAAGATGTCGGCCGTGAGCCCGACGACGATGACGACGGCCCCGGCCAGGACCGTGATCGCCTGGATGACGGGATAGTCGCGGTTCTGGACCGCCTGGATCAGCAGCGATCCCTCACCCGGGATCTGGAACACCTGCTCCAAGACCGCGGTGCCGCTGACCAGCGCGCCGACGGTCACCGCCAGGACGGAGATGGTCGGCATGGCCGCGTTGCGCATGACGTGCCGGAACAGGATCCGGCTCATGCTCAGCCCGCGCGTGGTCACGGCCTCGACGTACTCGGTGGCCAGCACCTTGCGCATCGATGCCCGCAGCGTGCGCACGACCACGGCGAGCAGCGACAGCCCGAGGGCGAATGCGGGCAGCGTGAGCGACCGCAGGTGGCCGCCGAATCCGGACCCGTATCCCGATACCGGCAAGGCCCCGAGCTTGAGGCCGAAGACCAGGGCCAGGACCAGGCCGAGCCAGAAGGCCGGCAAGGTGTAGGTGGTGGTGGCCAGGATTCGGATCTGCAGGTCGGCGGCCTTGCCGGCGCGCACCGCGGCGACCATGGCTAGCGGGGTGCCGATCAGCACCGCCACCAGAAGTCCGTAGACGATCAGCAGCGCGCTGGGCTCCAGCCGGCCGGCGATCAGAGACCCGATGGGCTGGTTGAGCGTGTAGGAGTAGCCGAGGTGGCCGGTGAACGTGTGGCCGAGGAACGACCCGAGCTGGTAGAGGACCGGCCGGTTCAGGCCGAGGTGCTCGCGCACGAGGCGCTGGTAGCTGGGCGAGATCTTGGCCCCGAGCATGGTGCGGACCGGATCGCCAGGAACCAGCTGCATCAGCAGGAACGCGAAGATGGACAGCGCGACCAGCTGCACCACGCTCAGGACCAGGCGCCGCAGGATGTACCCGGTCATGACCGGTCACATCCTGCGGCAGCGGAGGTTACTTGGCTACCCACGTGTCAGTCAGTGACTCGTAACCGATGGGAGTCAGGTAGTTGGCGCAGACGTTGGACTGCAGGCCTTCGAGGAACGGCAGGTCCAGCACGTTCAAGGCCGGCTGCTGCTGCTGGAGGGCGGCCTGGATCTTCGGCCACAGCGTCGCGCGCTGGCTGACCGGGCCGTGGTCCAGCTGGTTGACCATCGAGGCGATCGACGGGTCGCTCCACCACGAGTAGAAGCCGTGCGTGGCGCTGGGCAGGGCGTACAGGCTGGCGAACTCGTCCGGGATCACCACGTCACTGACCGCGAGGGCGTACGGCATGATGATGTCGTACGAGCCGCTGGTGAAGTCCTTGCTGAGCGTCGCCTGGTCCTCGGCGCGGAGGGTGAGCTTCACGCCAAGCTGCGCCCACTCTTCCTGCAAGATCAGCGCGAGGCTGCCGAACTCCGGGTTACCGCTCGGGTACTCCAGCGTCGCCGAGAAGCCCTTGGAGACGCCTGCCTTGCTCATCAGCTGCTTGGCCTTGGCCAGGTCATAGGTGTCAGCCGGGACCTGGCTGCCGGGCGCGTCGTACTGCAGGTGCGGCAGCACGCTGTTGGGAATCTTGGCCAGTCCGGAGTAGATCTTCTGGTTGATCGCGCCGCGGTCGATCGCGTACGAGAGCGCCTGCCGCACGCTCACGTTGTTGTACGGGGCATTCTTGTTGTTGACCGACAGCAGGATCCAGGACGGGATCGTGTAGGGAGTCACCACCACGTTCTTGCGCGCCTGCAGCGACGACACCTGGTCGAACGGCACCGAGTCGATGACCTGCGCCTGGCCGTTCTCCAGGTCGAGCAGCCTGGTGTTGTCGTCGGTGACGAAGTTGACAACGACCTTGTCCAGCAGCGGATGGCCGGACTCCCAGTACTTCGGGTTCTTGGCGAAGGTGATCGACGAGCCCTTGACCCACGACTGGAGGACGTACGGCCCGGATCCGGTCGGCTTGTTCCAGAAGTTCTGGCCCTGCGACTTGTACAGGCTGGCGGGGTAGATCGCCGCCGGGGGCATCGCCAGGTAGTAGAGGAACCCGCCGACGGGCTCAGAAAGGTTGACCCGGACGTCAGACGCGTCCAGAACGGTCGTCGACTTGTATCCGCCGCTGAACGACGACGCGTACTCGTCCAGCTTCGGGTTGGCCCAGTTGTCCAGGGCGTTCTTGACGTCCGCGCCGGTCACCGGCTGGCCGTTGGAGAAGGTCAGGCCCTTGCGGATGTGGAAGGTGTAGGACTTGCCGTCCTTCGAGATCGTCCACTTGTCGGCGATGGCTGGGACGACGTTCAGGGTTTTTCCGGTCGGGTCCAGCCGCACGAGCCCCTGCATGATGAGGCTCTGGGCCTCACCGTCGCCGAAGCCGCCTGGCGTGTTGTAGGGGTCCAGCGACAGCGTCTGGTTCTGCACGGCCAACGTGAGCGTGCCGCCAGCGGCCGGCGTGGCCTTGCAGGCAGCAGACTCAGCGCCAGCGGTCGGGGTCGCTGGGGCGGCCGAGCCGCTGGCACCGCTGCCTGAACTGCTGCAGGCGGCGAGCAGTACCGACACAAGTGCGGCAGCGGATAGCGCCGCTGTCGCCTGACCTGGGCGATTCTTCACGGGCACTCCTGACGAACGAGGATCTGAGATCACGCACCATTGGTTCATATATATGAACTTTGGTTCCGAGTTGACCTTGTATAACATCTTCCGGGCAGCGCCGCAAGAAGTGGGGCAGGTCACGTGGGCCCCGGTTGCGCATCGCTCCAGGGCTGTCGGAGGGCCGCGTTGCACCGCCGTGCTGGCCAGTCGCATGGTCAGGCGTCGGCTTCTGGCGCACATGGCGCCGTGCAGGCGGCCAGGAAGGAGCCGGCAGGCACCAGCCTCAGGCCACCGACTCATGATCGGGAGGGACTGACGCTAGCGACATGACCATTGACCGCCCTCGTTCGTCTGTTAGAACTTCTACGAGTCAGAACTATAGTTCATATATGTGAACCACTAGCGGCTTGCGGGATGGGATTAGCGCGTGGAATGCCGGCGCCTTGGGCGGAGCGGCATGTTTGTCAGCGAAATCGATTACGGCAAGCGACAGCATGCGTCCACGCCACGCTCGATACCGGCATTACTACGTTCGATACCGCCGACGGATACGCTGACACCCTCGCGGAAGTTTACCTGGGCAGCGCGCTCAAAGGGCAGCGCCGAAAAGCGGTTGAGATCTGCACTAAGGCGTATTTCCCCACCGGCCCAGGTCAGAATGAGCGAGGGCTTTCCCGCAAGCACCTGCGCGAGTCGATCGACGGATCACTGCGTCGGCTGCAGATGGATTACGTCGATGTCTATCAAGCGCATCGTTACGATTATCAGACGCCGCTGTACGAGACCATGGAGAACCTTTGCCGACATCCGCAGTACTCAATGTTGCGGCGCGTGATCGAGGCGCAGGTCCAGCCTGCATGCGAAGAACTCGGCATAACGCAGATTGTGTATTTCCCACTAGCACAGGGTGTCCTGACCGGGAAGTACTCCCCCGGACAGTCCCCGTCGCAGGGAGCCCGTGCTGCCAACGACAAGGCCGACAACAAGCTAGAGAACTGCTGGATCCTGCCCGAGTCTGGCCCTAGCGTGGCAGACCTGAAAATCCAGTTCGTCGGCTCGACAGGAAGTCTGCTGATCGACGGCACCCATCACAGAATGATCGAATTGCAGGCCGACAAGGCCGAGTATCTGGACGCCACGGCCGCGATTGACGTCTTCGGCGTGCCGTCCGGATTCGCGACGGAAAGCATCAGGCACTTCGCTGCGCCTGTTGCGGGTAACCGAGCGCCGCGCGTCGATGGAGCAGACGGGCTTGCGGTCACGCGACTGATTCAGGCAATGGAAAGGTCGGCGGCCGCTCAGACGCCGGTTGATATCGACTGGAATCCCTTCGCCGCCTGATTCACCAGCTCATGCGCAGCGCACCGTCGATGCGAATGACCGCTCCGTTGATCATCGGGTTCGCGATGACATGCATCACCAGCGACGCGAATTCCCCCGGCTCGCCAAGCCGGTGCGGATGCGGCACGTCAGCAGCAGCCACGTCGAGCTCGCCCTCGCGGAACTTCTCGATCAGCGGCGTTCGGAACCGCCCTGGCGCTATTGCCACGACCCGGATGCGGACGCTGGCGAGCTCACGTGCGGCCGGGAGAGTCATCGCGGCTACGGCACCCTTGGATGCCGAGTACGCCGTCTCGCCGCGTTGCCCGTCGAAGGCCGCGACGGACGACGTGTTGACGATGACACCGCGGTCCTCCGTGCCATCATCGGGATAGGCCGCCATGGCCGTTGCCGCCTGGCCCATCACGTTGACTGTCCCCGCGACGTTGACCTGCATCAGCGTCGTGAACCGCGTGAGGCTGGCCGCGGCCGGGCCAAGAATCGGATTCGGACCTGCAATGCCCGCGCAGTTGACCGCGACGCGCAGGTGGCCGCGGTCGCGGGCCAGCTCGATGGCCCGTGCCACGTTCGCCCCGCTGGTCACGTCACCGGGGGCGTAAATAGCGCCGTTGCCGAGCTCGGCTGCCAGGTCATCGCCTTTGGCATCCGGAAGATCGAGCAGCGCCACCGCCGTTCCCGTGGCTGCGAGCGCTCTGGCCGTGGCCAGCCCCAGTCCCGAGCAGGCGCCGGTGACGATCGCGCTTGTTCCCTGGCCCAGGCGCAAAGACCCTCCCCCTACGGGAACGCCAGGACACGTGCGACGTTCGTCTCGGTCAGACGCTGCATATCATCATCCGCGACGCCCGCCTTCCGCATGGCCGGGATGAAGTTCTCGATCAGCCACGCGAATCCCCGGCCGCCATAGGACTTCAGTGCCGCGCGGGTGCCGATATCCGTGCCGAGTACGACGCGATCGTGGTAACCGGCCTCCAGCAGCGCAAGCACGCTAGCCAGCCGGATGTCGTCACCGGGGTAGCCATCACCCAGGTACCCGATGTTGTCGATGCTGAGGTAGACGCCGCGACGCGCGATCGCCAGCAAGCGGCTGGTGTCCTCCAGGTCTCCCAGATGGCTGATGACGATCCGGTCCGGACTCACGCCCGCGCGTTCCAGGATGTCGATCTGCTCCAGCGCCAGCTCGCCGAAGTGGGTGGTGTGGGTCCAGACCGCCGCACCGGTCTGAAGGCTGGCCCGGGCCGCGGCGAGGAAGACCCGCTCCTCGCTCGGCCTGACGTGGCCGCGCTCCGTCCCGATCTCGCCGATGAATCCGGCCCGCACTCCCGACTGGCCGAAGCCGTCCGTCAGCTCCGTGACTAGCATCTCCGACAGGTCGAACGACGTCTTTCTATAGACGTCGTCGTTGTAGACGGGCTTGCGATACCAGCCGCACCCCAGAACGATGTTCACGTCTGTCGCGAGCGACACCCGCCGCAGCGCCTCCGGTTTCGGGCCGATCCCCACGTTGGTGCAATCCACCAGCGTGCCGCCGCCAGCCGCTCTGAACAGGCCGACCTCTCGGGTGGCGACAGCCTCGTCATCGAAGATCACGTCGTAGCTCCGGATCATCTGGAAGTAATCCCAGAAGACGTGCTCGTGACTGTGCGTGATACCTAGATCAGCCGGATTCTTCGGCCCGGTAACAGTCATGACTTGTCCTGACCAGTTCACGCCCACGAGCCCTCCGCCCAGGAGCAGCAGCGAAAATCCTTAGCCAGATCTAACATCGCAGACATTCGGCCAACGCATTTGTTATTCACCCAAACAGCGACAAAGTTCATATACATGAACTGCCCGCGCAATGACAGGTCAGCGGAGACCGCGGTGGGCGGCCCAGCGGGAGCCGGCGAGAGTGGCGGCGTCGGCAATGAGAGCGGTCAGCGCAGGATTCTCCGGGACCGCGAACGAGACATAGGCCCGCGGACAGGGCGGTCACCTCGGCACTGCTGTCGCTGTTCATGACTCCCATGACGTCCGCCGACAGCCAGTCGCCGCCCGCCGCCTCGACAGCCCGCGGCGCCGGCGAGGCGTCCAACTGGGCAGTGGCGTCGATGACGCGCCGCCAGACCGGGGGACATTCTGGCGCACCCAGACGAAGGATTCGGTGATGCGTAGTGTGGACGCGTCGGTGCGCACGGATCGGCCTGCCCGCGGCGCCGCCCAGGCGGCGGCGCGGCCGCGACCACCAGCACGGCTAGCCCGGCCGCCGGTGGTCCTGGCAGCCAGCTCTGGGTGAGCAGCTACAACGGGCCGAGCCACGGCTTTGACGCGGCGACGGCGACAGTTGCCAGCCCTGACGGGCGCGTGGTCTTCGTCACCGGGAGCAGCGCGGGCGCCAACAACACCGACGACTACGCCACCGTGGCCTATAACTCGGCGACGGGGGCGCAGCTGTGGGTCAGCCGGTGCAACGGACCAGGCGGGCAGACCGATATACCGTTCGCGATCGGGATCAGCCCCAACGGCCGCGCCGTCTATGTCACGGGTTACAGCGGCGGCCGGGCCGGTACGACTACGTGACGATCGCGTACAACGCCGCGACGGCGCCCAGCGGTGGGCCGGCCGCTACAGCGGCCAGGCGAACCTGGACGACTTCGGCACCGCCCTGGCCGTCTCCCCTGGCGGACGGGTCGTCTACGTCACTGCCGGGGTCGGATCGCCGGGCGCCAGCTCGGCTTCGTCACGATCGCTTATAAGTCGTCCGGCGGTCAGGCACAGTGGACCAGCAGGACCCGCGGCTGGTCCATCATCAACGACGTCGGCAGTTCGGTCGAGGTGACCCCGGACGGCCAGACGGTGGTGGTCGCGAACTGCACGGCGGGAACCACGACCAGGACTGCGTACGCGACGACCGCCTGCAACGCGAGCACGGGCGCGGCGCGGTGGTCGCGGCGCTATGCCGGGCCGGCGGGCAGCAACGACAACCTGCCAGCTGCCCGCGGGATCAGCCCGGACGGGAGCACGGCCTATGTGACGGGCACCAGCGACAGCCCGACCTCCGAGCGCGACTACGCCACGGTCGCCTACCGCACCGCCACCGGCGCCAGGCTGTGGGTGAGCCGGTTCACCGGCCTCGGCAACTCCTTCGATCAGGCGAATGCGCTGGCCGTCAACCCCAAGGACGGCGCCGTCTACGTCACCGGGTCCAGCGACGTCGGGAGCTTGTCGGACTTCGCGGCAAGGCGTGGGCATTCGAGCAGCCGATGGGAGCGGCCTGGTATTACCTCCAGACCAACCCGGCCATGAGCCTGCTGGGCCAGCGCACCCTGAAGCGCATCATGGCGGACACATCGTCGTGCTGACACGTGGCGTCCGCATGCGAGGCATGCCATGAATGATTGCCTTGCCCTGTAAGCGTGGCGATAGCCAGCGCGGCCGCTCGGGCACCTTTGGTGCTGTTCGCCCACTTCTACACCAAGGTCTACGACCACGTCCTGCGCCCGCTGATGGCACCCGACCGGCCCAGCGCACCCCCAGAACTCGCCGCGGCGCTAGCCACGCTCGACCAGCTCGTCACCCGCCACATCACCCAGGCCCGCCTCCCCGCCGCAGCCTAAAACCCGCCGGCAATCCGTCACCGTCACGACATCCCTGCGTCAGCCTGACCGCACGACACCACGCACCGTGAAACTCAAGACAAACATCAAAGACCTGGCACCAAAGGTGCCCTAGCGGAGTGCTGGGTGCTGTTCCTAGCCGGCCTCGACGTGCTGCAGCACCGACGTGACGACCGCGCGGTCGACCGGGCTTGGCAGGGTCGATGCCAGGCCGGCGTCACGGTCACCAGCGAGGACTCGCATGAGTGCCGCGCACATCGACGCCGCTCTGGGGTTGCGCTGAGCGAAGGTCGTGAGCTCGCTTTCTGCCGCCGCTGCGGCGCGCGCGTCTCCCCGGCTCCCGGCCACAAGATCGGCGAGCGTATAGCCCCACGGCATAACGTGCCAGAGGTCCGCGGGCATCGTCATCGCACCGCGGAGCGCTTCCAGGGCGCGCGCGATGATCGCCGCGCCAACATCGTCTAGACCGGCTGCCGCGTCCGCGCCGTGCCCGTCACTCACCATGCTGAGGCTGCGCGCGAGCGGCGCCCACTCCGTGCCGGCGTCCTGAATCTTCACCAGGTGCTGTCCGAGGGCATGCCGTGCGCGGGCGTCACCATCTCTCGCTGCGACGATGCCGGCGATCACCGGATCCCACATCGCGAAGTAACGTGGCAGCTCGCTGGGCGCGGCCTCGCCGCCGGCAGGGGAGAATACGCCAGCGGCCCGGTTCCTTGCGTCGGCCAGGACGCCGTCGAAGTGCTCCTGTGCCCGTCCCTCGCCGGGGCAGATGCGGGCCAGCAGATCCGCGAGGTCTGCGCCCGGTACCTCGGCCACTTGGCGGCACAACTCGCCTGCGTCAGCGGGAGCAGCATCCAGGTCGCCGATTTCCTCCAGGTCCAGTGCAAGTGCGTTCACCGCGCGAACGTCCGGGTCGGCCACGATGTGCGCGATCAAGGCGGCCGCAAGATAGTGCGCGGTCGCGGATCCCGGCCGGCCGAAGTGCCGTCCGGAGAAGTACGCCAGACCGTAGTGGCTGATCGGAATAGCCTCCACGTCATTCGCGAGGTACTTATAGCGCAACGCGCTCCGTTCCATCTCGACCGCGACGCCCGGATGACCCCGGCGGTCCTCGAGCTGAGCGAGCGCGCTCAATACGAGACCCAGCATGTGGAAGTCGCGGTGCGGCTCGAACAGCGCCCGGCACTCGACCAGCACCGCGCGTGCCTCGTCAATCCGGCCGAGCTCGATCAGCTCACCGTGGCGTTCGAATAGCGCACTTCCAAGGTCGGAATTCTCGGCGCCTCTGGCGCGCCTCGAGGCGAGGAGCTCTGTATTAAAGCGCAGTGCTTCGGACCACCGCTCGGTCCTCGCAGCGGAGTGGTTGCCCACGATCAGCAATCTTTCTCGCACCCGCCAGGGAGTGGCCGTTTCCGGTTGCCCGGGGGCGACCGGAAGGGTGTCCATCTGGTGGCGCAGCCGGGCGACGTCGTTAAGCACGTCATCGTGATAGCCAGTGGCCGCCGCGACCTCCAAGCGCGCGATCTCGGCCTCAAGCCTGGTCCGCGGGCCCATCCCCATGTGCTCGGCGAGAGCGATCTGTTCCTCGGCTGACTGCATGGCGCCGCCGTACCTGCCGACGCTCAGGTCGACCTTGATGCTGTGCGAGGTCAGCGCCCAGCGTGCACGGTAGTCAGGCTCGGTGAACTCTCCGCTTGCGGCTCTCCGCGTCGCGCGGGCTTCCTCAGCAGCGGCATGCAGCTCCGATGTGAATAGCTCATCGTCTGCCGGGATCACGCCGCCGGCATCGAGGCAATTCAGCAGCGCCACGATCGCGCGAGCCTTACTGGCGCCCGAGGTAGCCGCGGCCACGGTTCTGAGTGCGGGCCATGTGGCCCGTGCCGTCGTCGCAGATCCATCACGCAACAGCACCTCATCGAGCAGATCGAGGGCGACCGCTGGCATGCCTTGCCGCAGCACGTAGGGAACGGCCGCCATGGCCGCCGAC
>Ga0307373_10004354_pt1 | contig 23875 bp, 19 predicted proteins | sample OX2MG_FD_202534 | JGI IMG/M metagenome (GOLD analysis project Ga0307373, IMG submission 202534) | Soil microbial communities from Risofladan, Vaasa, Finland - OX-2 | ecosystem: Environmental > Terrestrial > Soil > Coastal area > Acid sulfate soil | place: Finland: Risofladan, Vaasa | collected... | reverse complement strand
TTCTGGCCTCTGCGCGGATGGTAAGGGTGGATGACTTCAAAGTTGGTATCGGCAGGGTCGCCATGCAGTGTAGTTGACAACTTTGGCCAATGTGTTCGTGGAGCGGCTGTGGCGTTCGGTGAAATATACGGTCACAAACGGATCGGCAGCTACCGCCGTCGTCCAGGCCGCTGGAATCGAGCATAATCGCCCACCGGCATCGTGGAAGTAGACTCGATCCTCGCCCCAGTTGCGGCGGTAGGTGATCAGCTTGAACTTCTGGCCTCTGCGCGGATGGTAAGGGTGGATGACTTCAAAGTTGGTATCGGCAGGGTCGCCATGCAGTGTAGTTGACAACTTTGGCCAATGTGTTCGTGGAGCGGCTGTGGCGTTCGGTGAAATATGAGGAAGTTTACCTGAAGGACTACGGGACGGTGGGGGAGGCGCGGCAAGGATTGGGCAATTACTTCGCCTTTTACAATCAGGTGCGGTTGCATCAATCGCTGGGGTATCGTACCCCGGCGGCGGTCTACCGGGGGGAATGAACAAGGGCCGGGGGAGGATGCGAGGCGCGTTCGGCTCGCGCAGCGGCTGTGCCCACAGAGCGTAGTCGAAGATGCGAACGTGATGAGCGTAGAGATATCCGGTCATCCCCTCGGCATAACACAACCCCGGCAAGGTGCCTTGAATCAACATGCGGTCGTAACAGGAAAGCACGCCGGCGATCTGCTCACTCCGGCGTTCGGTCAATAGTTGCAGGCCCATCTGAGAATTCACCTCCTCGGATGGATCATAACACTCGGCCCCCGAACCTGTTTGGTTCCGGCTACGCCGGGTTAGGCTGTCTCCATTCTCTGGCGTAAGTTTTTCTCTCCAAAATGCTTATGCCAGAAAAGACAGCCTTTTTCAATTTTTGAGTGAGAAATTCGGGCTAACTTGTTCAAGTTGTTTACTTGCAGACCCTAAGCCTTAATAGATTTTGAGGACGAGCCTTTCATCTGTAAGATAATTATGCGGTGGTGTTCATGGAGGAGATGTAACCGCCGCATTCGAAGAATAAGCCCTTCAAACCTCGGGAGGGGCGCCGAGAGGCGCTGGTTATCGTTCCTTTTAAACATGTCTTGTCCATGGCTCGCATGAATCCGATCGCTGGGAACCTTTTGAAAAGCATTCTCCTTGTGGGAACGATGCTCTTAGGCCTTGTTATCTCAAGGAGTTATGGCGGATTCGCTACCGTCGATCCGGCAGCCCTCGAAGCTGCACAGGCCATGACCCAAGAGGCTGCAACAGATGCTCAGATCGGTGGAATCCTTCAAAAAGCCAAGGGTTTGATTGAAAAGAGAGACTTGACCGGTGCGAAGGCCATTCTCACCGGAGCTTTGAAGTCTTTTCCGCGCGATTCTGGCCTACGAAATTTTCTTGGAGTTGTTGAGGCACAGCAGCGCAATTTCCTTGCGGCAGAAGCGAGTTTCGAGGCGGTGATTGAAGAAAATCCTGGTTACGCCAGCGCTTATCTGAATCTTGGTCACTTGTACCAGGACTACGCCCGGAGAAGGCCCGCCTTACGGAGAAAAGCACTCGAAACTTATTCCAGGCTGCTTCACCTCGATCCGCAAAACGCCGAGGCCAACTATCAGAGCGCAGTTCTTCTGATGGAGGAGCGTGAATTCCAACGGTCGCTCCGATCGCTCGCGCGGCTGCCCGCGGCTGCGCGGCCAAGGCCGATGGTTTTGGCCTTGCTTTTTGCCGACGATGCGGGTCTTGGGAAAATTGCTCTGGCGCGGATCGATCTGCAAAAGCTATTGGTCTCGCCAGAACTTAAGGCAGCGGATGCTCTTCCGGTACTTGAATCTCTCGAGAAAGACAAACAACCGGCCCTGGCCATCGAGCTCCTGGAAGGGATCGAAAAACGGGATTTGGCTTCACCTGCCACCTTGAACCAACTCGCCCTTCTCCAAGAGAAAGCGGGCCACCTGGATCAGGCGAGGCAGGCCCTCGAGAAGGAGGCGACCGAAGAACCGAACTCAGCCGCCCCGCTTGTTGAACTGGCGCGCGTGGCCAACCAACAACAGGACGATCGTGGTGCTTTGGGATACCTCGCGCACGCCCGTGCGCTGCAGCCCAACAACGCCGCCATCCATTTCTTTTTTGGCATGGTTTGCGTGGAAATGGACCTCCATCAGGAGGCCTACGAGTCGCTCAAGAAGGCAGTCTTACTCGTCCCCAACAATCCCTATTACAACTATGCCCTGGGCGCCGTCTGCACCCAGAGAGAAAACTCTCGTGAGGCGATCCCGTACTTTGAAAAATACTGCGAGATAAAACCAGAGGACCCCCGCGGCAGGTTGGCTCTTGGAGCCGCCTACTATTACAGCCACGATTTGAAGTCCGCTCGCGACGAACTGCAAAAGGTGACAGACAACAAGATCACGGCCGCCGGAGCAGACTACTACCTCGGACGGATTGCTAATGATGAGGGAAAATGGTCTGATGCTATGCAATATCTCGGGTTGGCGATCCGTCATTCTCCTGGATATGCGGACGCCTATGCCGGGCTCGGCAGCGTTTATTTGAACCTAAAGAATTATGGCGAAGCGGAAAAGGCGCTGCTTCATGCGTTGCGCATCGAATCGCACAATTATCTTGCCAACCTGAACCTGATGGTGCTTTACCAGAGAACCAAGGACCCGCGCGCTGCAGCTCAAGCCCGCCGCTTTGCGGAGGTGAAGAACGGGCGCGAACAACGGGCCAAACTGTTCCTGCGGACGATTCGGGTGGTTCCGTGATCGGCGTGCATCGTTCTATGGAAGCTTACCAATTATAGGGTTGAGCAACACTGCCGCTACGGTCTGCGACCACCGGCTTTTTAGCGGTCTCCGCCTTTTGCAGTTGCCAATGGGTGAACGGTGTTTGGCTTAGAAGGAGCCAGGCAGGTTCAGCACGACTACCGAGATCAGGATCACGATCAAACCGGCTATGAGCGTGCGGCGCGTCAATACCGCGGTGGCCTTCCACTCTCCGCTACAGATTCCCAGCGTATTTGAAGACAGGATACTGGATGCCATGAACAGCGTGAATCCGACCGAGGTGCCGTAACCCCCGGCCAGGCTCGCACCGATCCCATAACCAAAAACTCCGGCTCCCCATAGTGCTGCCATCGCCAGCGAAAGCCCGATATTTCTTATGGAACCCTCCCCCCAGAACAGCGACCAAGAATGATTCCGTGAGAGTAAATGTGCACAGTAAACTAGATTGGGGAAGAACCCGGCAACGAAAACGATCGCCCATATTGCATAGGTCGCGCTGGCGGGAGTCGCCCCAAAGCCCAGGGCCGCCTTCCTCAGACCATCGCTGAATGCAAAGCCTAAGTTAAAATTGGAAGCGAATAAACCTGTGAAGATACAAATTGCGAGTCCGCTAGCAAAGTCCAATGAGGTTTCCGAAACCAACGATCCCGATGCTAGCAGGTCTTTTTCTCGAAGGCGGCCAGCTTTACCATAAAGGAACAAGCCCACTAAGAGGATTGGTAAAGCCACGAGAAGAAAAATGCCCCGCGGCTGAAATAAGGACTGTGGACTCAAAACCAGCAACGGGATTAGCGCGCCCGAAAGTGAACCAAGTCCGGCAACTACCGCCACTGCGATGGCCATCCCGACGGCCTCGATCCCAAGACCAAAGGTGACTTGAGCAATGCCCCAAAGAAACCCAAAGAGTGCGGGATACTTCATACCGCGAAGCGAAGCTGTCCTGTAAACCTGAGCCAGATGAGGCACAAACAGCGCAGCGAAAAGCACCGGCAGTGCCAGGACTGCGGCCGTCGAAAAGGCGAGCCACGTATTTTCCCACTTCCAGCCCCGAGTTGATTTCATCGGAAGAGGAAAGGCGCCATTAAATATACCGCTGAGGAAAATCACGCCCATGCCGAGCGAAAAGTGCTCACTCATCATCTCTTCTCACCAGGGCCGGAGAATCGCGGGGAGTGAAGTCGCGGACTTTCAAGAAACCGATCCCACTCTTCCGCCAGTAATGCACTTGTCCTACGCTTTGCGAATTTCCAGGATTTGAACTTTGCACTTCCTGGGAAATGGAAGTGCGGCGGTAAGGCGCAATTGCGATGAGGAAAAATGTCTATCATTTCGCCATTAGTCACCGAACTGAAGCGATATGTTCCGGACGGGTACGCTGCAATACTCACGTTGACATGGGTCAGACTTTTACCGTTCTTGAACTAGGCCGATGATACCCTCGACTTGCAGCCTGAGCCGGGCAAAGCTATCCCAGGACACCCCGGCATCGCGGGTGCGACACGCATTCTTAGACGCTCCCACTTATCAGCCTCTTGGGGGAATCGAACAGGGGTCATCGATACTCCCTGGGGATGGCTGAACGAGGTCGAGTTAGGTCACAATGCTCACATCGAGCCACTCGATGGGAACACCATTCTCACTTTTCACTCGCACCGTCAGGCGACAGAAACCATCCCGAACCGGCGCCCGCACGATTGTAGATGCGCCCCCGAACCAATGTTCAGTTACTTCCGCCTCGCGGCCTTGAGCATGCCGGATGCTGACTTCGCCTTCACCATACGGCACGACGGCAAGCGCGCTCGCACGCTCTATCCCTTCGTGGGTGCGGGAAGCGACGACGACGGGGACGGTGGTGTGGACGATATCTCGCACGCTAGACTCCTCGGCGGGAGATTCGTCGAAAGCGCCATTTGTTTCGCAAGGCGGACGGACAGCCAGCAGCACCAATTCGCCCTCTTCAAAGCGTGCCCACGAGCGGCTGCGCGCGCCCCGGGTTGATGCTTCGTATTCGACTTCGAGGGGCAGCACGCGAAAGACATTTGAGTGGCGTAAGACCTGGGTGAGGCCATTGTACTTGGCGATTCGATCCGGAGTCGAGCGCTCGCCGCGCTCATCACCCTGGAAGTCATTCAGCGAACCCAACGTTCCCACCGCGGCGGAGTCAAACCAGATATTCGGTGCGCTCTGCCAGTCATATCCCGACGATCCGTAGGTGGGCACGCCAAGTGTTCCGCACAAGCTGCTGAAGAAGAAGCGACGGTTGGCTTCCAGGTCGTATTCCCCGGCAGCGAGGAACAAATCGTCGGGGCTATGCAGGTCAAGATAGTCGAGGAAAAGCGGCGATAACTGATAGTACATCACGACCACGTCGGGATTGACCTCACGCATGGCCCGAACGACCACATCCAGCCCTTTCTGCATGAGCCGCTCGCCGCACCATCGTTTGTCCTGTGGGGCGGCCGTATCAACGCTAGGCAACTCATAGCCGAAGTCAAACTTGACAAGGTCCGGATTGTAGCGCCGGATGAAGTTGCGAGCGAGGTCGCTCACCACCTTCTCGACTTTAGGCTGGGTAAAGTCCAGGATGTAGTACCTGCCGCCGCCCGCCGCAAGCGGCTTGCCGTCGGGCTTTCTGAGCATATTCTCGGTTGTAAGGCCGATATCGCGCGGATCCTCACAGCGCATGAACGCTGCCCACAGACCGACGCGGCGGCCGTCGGCCCGGACTCGGTTTAAGAACTCGACGAAGTGCGGCAACCGCTCGGAGGAATGTTCGAGCCTGCCATAGCGGCCTTCCCACTTGTCATCGATCGAAAACATTCCTGCGCGCATCCCGGAAGTCTTGAGCTCGTTGTAAATCTCGTTCAGGAACGCTTCGTCGAGGCGGTCTCCCCCCTTTCCCCGGGCAACCTGAGCTCCCCAGGTACAGAATTGAGGCGTCAGCGCCACCGCGGTCTTTCGCGTGGAATTGTTCTTTCCATGGATGACGCCGGCCCTGATCAGGCCGAGATAATACTGACGTATCGCCTCGTAATAGTTCGGCCCGAAAGCCCAGAATAAACCCGCGCCCAGCGACATGCGGCCCGGGCCGCGGACGTGACCCCAGAGATCACTGCGGTAGTTCATCTTGAGGCTGCCTTTGCCAGACTTCATTTCGAGAAACAGATCGCCGTTCGGCAGGTCTGCCAGCCCGCAGCAGAATGCGTCCGAACGGCCTCGGGTGTAAGCGTCCAGGCTCTTTCCCCTCGAGTAGTTAATGTTGAAACCGCAGAAGTAGTGGACCGGGAGCCCCCATTGCTGGGACAGGCCAGGGCCGGATGTGCCGCGTCCAAGCCAACTCACCGTATTGAGTCCGACGTCGGCACGAACGATGGGGCTGATTGAAGACCCCTCGCTGATGCCGGGGTCGATCAGATAGGAGGCCTCCAGCGCGGGAGCAACATTATTTTCCCGCGCCTCAGCGAAATAATGAACGCTCACCACATCTTCGGCGACCGGGGTTTCGTAAACGAGAGGCTCGACCCGTATAGCATGGTCTTCGAACCGCCAGGCCGTACTGAGCCGGGCTTGTCCGTTGACACCTTCGTAATGGAACGTCACCAGCCCCTCATGGGCCTCGTAGGAGGCAAGTTTCCCCTGGGCTGTGTGACGGGTCCTCGTATCGCACGGAGGCGAGATGACGACGGCAGGCTGTAACCTGGATGCGGCAATCCGCAAGCCCTTCGAATCGAGCACATCAAACTGGTCACTTGACCGGGTCCACTCCCACGTGTAATTCATGCCGGTCACGCGCAACGTCCCGTTCTCGTCTGCAATTCTGGCCGGACGTGACTCAGCCACCGCACCCTCATCCGCGGCGGCTAGGAGCGCGGCCGCTGAAATCTGCAGAAACTGCCGACGATCGAACCTGATCATGGAACCTCCTTCTTTCGGGGTGATGAAGAATCGTTTTAGTCTTGTTGATTCCGCGCGGCGGGAGATGGGCCTCTTGCTGATATGAAGCAAACACTAGGCACGGGAGTACCGCGCCGGTGCGCCCGTACTGCATATTTCTTCCTTCGTCGGTGCCGCCAACCGGCATGAACAAGTTTTCTTCCCCGTCAGAAAATGAACCTGAGACCCAGTTGAATGTTTCGGGGAGCCGTCACACCTCCGTTCCACATGCCGAAGGTAGGGCTCGCCACATCCGTGACGAAGGGATTTCCCGAGAAGGTGTGCCAGTTCCACGCGTTGAAAAATTCTCCCCGAAACTCCATCTTGAGACGCTCGGTAGGCTGCAGGCTCTTTGTCATGGCTATATCTTGGTTGTGATAGCCGAACCCGTGGATGTTTGAAACCGGGGCACCCGTTCCGAAATTAAAGTTGAAGGTGCTTGCCGGCTGGAGCGCGCCCACGTTAAAGAGCGGCGCGCTTGGATTGAAGTTGCTCCTGTTCTGTGCGAAAGGATTAGCTCCTGGCAAAAATGCGGGGATACACCCAGCGTCGAACTGCGAGGGGACATTGCAGTAGCTTGAGGTGAACCCGAATGGCACGCCGGACTGCAAGCGAAAAATGGTACTCACCTGCCAGCCGCCGACAATTCGATTGAGAACGCCTCCGTGATTTAGGAATCGCTCTCCCTTCCCTGCGGGCAGGTCGTAGACCAGGGAAAGGTTAAAAATTTGTGGAATATCGTAATTAGCAAGCGCGTAGTTCCGGTTGCGTTGGTAAGGTGAGATGGGGCTGACCTGAGTAATACTTTGGACAAAATTGCTCGTGGTGAGCGTCTTCGACCACGTGTAATCGGCGAGCAGCCAGAGACCGTTCGAGAACCGCTGCTCCGCCGATAGCTGTAAGGCGTTGTAACTAGACCAGCCTTGATTCTCGTTCTGGCCGTAAATGCCGCCGCAGTACTGAGGGTAAGGCTGCAGGGCCTGGGCAACGTAGGGCGGACAGGCGGTCATCTGCGCGGCCCAGCCAGGGTAGGGGGCGGGCACGCCGTCGAGCGAGGCCTGACCGGGCTGGAATTGGTCAAACAGCTTCGCGCCCATGGACAGAAGAGAAGGGTTTATAGCGTTCAAAGGAGCAATCTGTGACAGCAGGCGTGAGCCGTGGTTGCCAACATAAGCGACGCTTGTGTGGAAGTTTTGAGTGAACTGGTGGTCCACCGACAAGTTCCACTGCTGAGAACGTGGCAACTGGTTAGCATCGAACGGCCGGTAATTCGGAGCGTATTGGCCGTTCAAGAAGGTCGAGCTGATAGTGGGAGGATGCTGGAAATCTTGCGGCAAACCATTCTGCAGCAGGAATGCAGGTTGAAGGCCACCGAGACTGCTACTGAAAGCGGGAGTAGCGTTGAACCCGTCCGTAGCGATCCCTCCATTCCATCCAGGGTAGAAGTCCTGCATGAAGAAGATTCCGTAACCGGCGCGTATCACGGTGTTGTTGGTCAATGCGTAAGCAAAACCGACGCGGGGGCCAAAACCGCCGTAAAACAACTTCTCCGGGTAGGCCTTCCCAAAGCTCGCGCTGCCGTACTTGGTACCCGCAAACGCGAGGGTGCCGAGACGATTCCCGGCCCCAGGGTTAGGGGCATTCGGATCAAAGAACGATGTCTGATTCTTGGCCTCGCTCGAGGGCGTGTACAAATCCCAGCGGAGACCGTAATCGAGGCTTAACTTTGGGGTCGCTTTCCACGTGTCGCCAGCAAAGAAGCCGATCGATTGTGCCTGTGGGCGCCAGGCACTGAGCGAATAAAATGTAGCATTGGCCGAGGCGACGCCCCCAAGCAGGAAGCTTGCCATAGAGTTGCCGCTCGGTAAGCCGAGGAGACCGGTGTTCAAGTCGTTAAAGTTGAAGGTCCCAGAACCGTTCTGGAGGGTTTGAGTTGGATAGGCAATCCGCCGATACTCACCTCCGAACTCGATGGTGTGCGAGCCTCGCACCCAGCTAACCATGTCATTGAAGATCCATGTCGGGCGAGTAGTCACAAAATCCCCGTTCCCGCCGTACCCAGAATATTCTGAGAAATTGAGGCTCGATTCATGCTTGTAATCATAAACCCCCGGTATGTGGGGGACTTGGTTCACGCAGCAATCCGACGCATTATAAAGACCGGTGAGCAGGTCCAGATAGCCGGCGGCAAAATGGTTCAGCACTGTGCCACTGAAGGTGTGGTCGTAATTGAGCCGCACAACTTGGCTGTAATTGGGAATGCGTGTGTTGTTCGTATCAATCACCGCCGGAAACGCGAACTGTGTAAATGGAAGGGTTCCGCGGTAGTGCCAAGTGACAGACACGTGATCCTTGTCGCCTATAAACTGGTCCCCCCGCACGTCCCACTGGTCCGTCTCAGCATTCAGGGCGCTCGCCAGTGCGAAGGGAGATTCGTAGTTCGAAATAAGTCCCGGGCGGTTTGGCATGGGAACATACTTCAGCCAGCCCGGCGCGAGCGAACTTGAGAGGCGGGGATCTGTAGGACAGATCACATTGGGGGTTGTGCCTCCGCACCCCATGAACTGTTGGCGCAGGTAAGGCTCGTTTGCTGACCCAACGGGCTGGCTGGCATTGAAGTTCGGGTTGGGCGTCGTGGTATTCGGGTCGAAAATGGGCAATGGCCATTCGCTGAAATTGCCTTGCCGCATCAGGGCCGTCGGGACCGTGAGGATGGGCTTCTCGGTTGCCCCGCGCGAGCGGTAGGCTTCAAAGTTAACAAAGAAGTAGGTCTTTTTGCGGCCAGACCAGAAGAGTGGCGCCTTGAAGGGACCGCCGATATATCCACCTGCGTCGTTTTCAATATCTTTTGGGCGCTCGGCCACGCCGAATTGCCGGGCATTGTACGCGGTGTCACGGTTGTATTCGTAGCCCCCGCCATGAAATTGGTCCGTCCCGGCTTTCGTGCTTGCCACGATGACGGCCGAGTTGGTGGCGCCATATTGTAAAGCGAAATTCGACGTAAGAACGCTGATTTCTCCCACAGCCTCGGGGGAGATGGGGAAATCGGCCGCAATCGCCACCGTCCCGCTCTGGCTCAGGAGACCCTCCACCATGCTGACCCCATCGAGGACCGCTTCGTCGGCATCCTGTTCATTTCCATTGAAGCTCGAGTACGCAGCGGACGCAGTGCTGCCTCCGTTTACCCCGGGCATGATCGTTATGAATTGTGCCGCTGAGCGCTGGCCCCCTGCCACCATCAACGGAAGTTGCTCGATCTGTTGCTTGGCAATCCCTTGTTTCACGACTGCGGTCTGGAAATTGAGGGGCGAGGCGTTCGCGTTGACTTCTACTGTCTGGGTGGATGCTCCGAGATGAAGCTGAATCGGAACTTGCACCGTTGCGTTGAGGTTGAGGACAATCCCCTTTTGAACATAGGTCTCAAACCCCTTTGCCGAACACTGCATCTCATATTTCCCAACAAGGAGGTTAGGAAAGGAGTAGAAGCCGTCCGGCCCCGTCGACACTTTTAAGACCGTTCCCGTCGACACGTAAGTCAGCGCAACGGTGGCGCCAGGGATCAACGCACCGCTTTGATCAGTCACAGTACCTGTGATGGTAGCGTTGGAGTTCTGCGCCCGCAGGACGACAATGGGCCATAGAACTACCATCGTCAACGCTAGAAGTGCAACCTTTCTCTCTAGATTAGCCATGGCGATCCTCCCGCATGTTTAAGTCACGTGAAATGATCCCTTTACCCTGCTCACGTTGGGCACAGACAAGCCCCGTCTTGCCAGATGACCATCGTGCTGATAACTGGATAAACGGAATATTGATATATCATACTATTCTTATTGTCAAGAGAAATCTTTAGAGGTGCCATAGTCTTTGCAGTTGGACGAACAAGGCCTTTGCGTTCAATGCGCGGGTGGGACGGCTTCCACTACAATCGCGTTAATTTTATTGCCATGGGCAGTCTTTGTCCCGGTCGTTGCAGCATAATCTGTTGGTGCTCGGTGGCATGGCTGAAGACTATTATGTTTGACGCAAACCCATTAGAATTTCTATTGTGTCATGCCGCTTCAATTTGATATAAGGTTCTTATGATACTTTGGTAATGGAGCTTTAATTTTGAAGGTATATGAGCAAGGACGTGTTCGGCGTGACGCCCTTGACTCTCCGCGCCAGGAGGGAAACGAGCCGATGACATTGACAAAAACCAACGGGGTCCCGCTCTACATGCAACTTCGGGAAAAGCTCCGCGAAGATCTCTCCCAGATGAAGCCTGGCGAAGCGATCCCAACGGAGCATGAGCTCGAAGTTCGTTTTGGCGTAAGCCGGATGACGGTTCGAAATGCCGTCAACGATCTCGCGGTCGAGGGCCTTTTGGTTCGTCACCAAGGGCGTGGCACGTTTGTGCAAGAAGTGAAGCTGACGCACGAGCTGAACATGATTACGAGCTGGACGGAGCAGCTTGCTGCCCTGGGATACACGGCCGGGACTTCCCACCTGGAGATTGAGGCGATCGAAGCCCCAAAGCGTGTCGCCCACGATTTGGGCTTGAATGCTGGCGACCAAGTGTTCGTGGTCAGGCGCGTCCGGATGGCTTTCGAAGAGCCGGTCACGCTGATGGTGAATTATCTCCCGGTGCGATTGGCGGCTGGTTTGAATGAGAAGTTCTCGCTCCGGGAATCCCTTTACGAGACGCTCGAAGCAGAATACGGACTTATCCCCGCGCGTGCTGTGGATACGGTCGAGACTCGCGCCGCTACTGACGAAGAGGCGAAACGACTGAAAATTGAGCGCTGGGACCCGGTGCTCTGTGTGACCCGGCTGAGCTACTTGAGCGATGAGCGGCCTCTCGAAGTCGCGGTTGCGATTTCTCGGGGAGACCGCTATCAGTACCGCGTCGAACTCCACGGCCGGGCGCGCGGGAAAGCATGAAAGCGGGCATGGTCCGGGCGCCGGAAACCTGGAGCCGGATTGAACGGAAAATGTTAGCAGCTTACACGGAAAGCAAGAGGGTTGGCAAACCGCTTTCCAGCAGAGTTGAAGCCATGCCAGACAAATTACTAACAAACTTATGTTATAGAACATCGGGTGGTGCTTTGGCATGGATCCTCTGACCCTGGGCATCGACGTTGGAACGAGCACGACGAAGGCCGTTCTTGCCGACCCTCATGGCAAAGTGCTGCGGAGTGCGGCCGCGTCTTATGAGTTTTCAAAGCCGCGCCCGAACTGGGTTGAGCAGCGCCCCGAAGACTGGTGGGAGGCGGTCTGCCGTGTAATTCAGGCCCTTTTTGAAGAGCAGTCTGAAGCGCCCGATCACATTGCGGCCGTGGGCATCAGCGGTCAGGGAGTGGCTGCGGTGCTTGTGGATCGTCAAGGGAAGCCGCTGCGCCCTGCCATTCTTTGGCTCGATTCGCGTTCCACTCCCGAAGCGATGGAACTGCAACGACGCTACGGCGGCCGCATTGCATCCGTGAGCGGCAAAAGCCCGGCGCCCTATAACGTGGAGCCCAAACTACTCTGGGTAAAGCGAAACGAGCCTGAAATCTGGGACTCCACCTGGAAGGTAATGACCACGGCCGCATATATCACTTTCCGGCTTACGGGTCAGGCCGTCGTGAACTATTCCGACGGCGGAATCTTGCTGGCGTATGACCTGGCGCGGCGTGCCTGGTCCCAGGAACTCCTGGATCGGATGGAATTACCGGCTTCCATCTACTGCGAGCTGGTTCCTTGTGATCAAGTGGTAGGCTCCGTCACCCCGGAGGCTGCAAGAATGACGGGGCTTCGCCCCGGTACTCCGGTTGTGGGCGGCGGGGAAGACACCAGTTGCGCGGGTCTGGCGATGGGAGTGACGTCCCCAGAGTGCGCCCAGCTTTCCATGGGCTCCGCGAGCACCCTCTACGTTCCACTAACTCGTGTAACCCTCGATCCCCGGCTCCTGGCCTTTCCACACGTTATTGAAGGATTGACACTGGTTGGAGGGTCGATGGTGGGCGGTGGGATTGCGATGGAGTGGGCAGTGAAAGTCCTGGGTGGCGCGAAAGACGCAGCCACTTCCGATGAATACCACAAACTCACCGAGGAGGGGAGAACAATTCCTGCCGGGAGTGAAGGACTCATCTTCCTCCCCTATCTTTCGGGTGAACTTCAGCCAATTAACGACGGCTTTGCGAGAGGCGTTTTCTTCGGATTGAATCTTTTCAAGACCCGGGCTCATCTTGTTCGCGCAGTTATGGAGGGGACGGCTTACGCCATTGCGCACAACCTGATGATCACGCGTGAGCTAGGCGCTAAAGTGGAAAACCTCATCGCCGTGGGGGGACCCACCCGCAACAGTCTGTGGTGCCAAATTATCGCCGATGTGACGGGACTCCCGGTTCAGGTGATGGAGGAACGGGGTGGCGCGGCGTTGGGTGATGCCATCTTGGCGGCCCTGGGAGCAAGACTCATCGATTCGCCGGAGAAGATGCAACAAGCCCATGCAGTCACCGGCGATCGCTTCGCTCCGAATGAGGATCATTACGAACGCCATCAACAGTTGCTTGCGATTTATATGGACCTCTATCCGCGCCTCCAAGATCTTTTCCCGCGTCTTTCTGGAAGTTCTCAATCGAATAAGGTTGCGGAGTGTTAGCGAATGTTCACTTACAAAAAGCAGATTCCAACCATCGCAAACCCTGACATCTTGATTTTGGGCTCGGGCTCGGCGGGCTCAACGGCTGCGATTACTGCCGCTCGAGTCCTACAAAAGGTGTCGTCACATTCACAGGTAATGCTGGTGGAGCGCTATGGCTTCCTCGGTGGCATCAGCACCGGAGTTTTGGACACGTTCTACGGCTTTTATACTCCTGGCGCGCTTGCCAAAAAAGTGGTGAGCGGGGTTCCGGATGATATCGTTGCGGAGTTGAAGAAAATTGACCGCGTGGTGGAGCGTCCCAACACCTTTGGCGCCGGAACGGGAATCACTTACAATCCGGAGATCCTGAAGGTCGTCTGGGAGCGCCTGGCGCAGCAAGCCGGAGCCAAACTGTTGTTGCACACTTTTGTTGTGGATGCGGTGACGCAGGATCAGCAGATTTCCGGCGTGATCGTGGCCAGCAAAGCTGGGTTGGGTCTGATCACTGCAAAGGTTCTGATCGATGCGACCGGCGAGGCCGACGTGGCGGCACGAGCCGGTGTTCCCTTTGAGATGGCTGGTGAACTTGCCCCAGCCCAGACGCTAACCACCACATTCCGCCTGGCCAATGTGGATGTCGCGCGAACGAAGAATTTTCCGCGTTCAGAATTTCTTGCCCGCATGGCCGCGGCAGCGGATTCGGGACAATACGACCTTCCCCGGCGGGAAGGAAGCGTGCACATCACGCCCGTCGAAGGTGTGATGGCGACGATTATGACGCGCGTGCAATTTGTTGATCCTACTCAACCTGGGGAGCTTACCCGTGCGGAGGTTGAAGGAAGGCACCAGGCACTGGAGTATGAACGTTTCCTGCGGGAACAGATTCCCGGCTATGAATCATCCCGCATTGTCGCCTTCAGCACGCAGATTGGGGTGCGCGAATCACGGCGCATACAAGGAGAATACCGGCTGACCCGCGATGATGTGATTTCTGCGCGCAAGTTCGAAGATGTCATTGGGTTGTGCGGAGCCCCCATTGAAAACCACCATTGGCGTGCGGACACGAAATGGGTCTACCTTCCTGAGGGAGAAACGGTGGACATCCCGTACCGGACACTGGTTCCCCAGAAAATGGAGGGACTGCTGGTGGCAGGACGCTGTTTCTCCGCCACTCACGACGCTCATGCGGCAGTTCGAAGCATGGCGCAGTGCATGGCCATGGGTCAGGCGGCAGGATGCGCGGCGGCGCTGTGCATTGCCCGCAAGCAGATGCCAAGAGAACTGCCCATTTCAGTTCTCCAGCAGGAATTGCGCGGCATCGGGGCCACTCTGAAAACGCCCCAGGTGCCCGTTGCTGCGGCCCGGCAATAGGCCCGGCGCCAGAAGTGATATCGTAGCCTGGCTGAGGCTGCTTCGGTTTTTGTGATTTCCCATGGAGCACTGCAAATGACGGAATTGCGTTTCATCGCCGTGGCGCACGAGATCATTGAAAAGATCGGGACAACTCAAAAGGACAACCTCCGCAATGCAGCGGACCTCTATGCCCGCTGCATTGCTCAGGACGGCCTGGTTCACCTGTGGGGCGGCGGCCACTCCGCGATGGGAGTGCAAGAAACGTTCCCCCGCATCGGCAGCATCATCGGCTTTCATCCGATTGCCGAGCTGCCGCTGACGTATTACACGAATGTGGTCGGCACTTGCGGCTTGCGCCAGTCATTTTTTCTCGAGCGTCTCAGTGGTTACGCCGAGGCGATTCTCCTGAACTATGAGTTCGGGCCGCAGGACTGCTTCGAAGTGATTTCTTCGACCGGCATCAACAATGTCGCCATTGAAATGGCGCTCGGCGCCAAGCAGCGGGGGATGCCGGTGGTTGCGATCACATCGGTGGGACATCAGTCCACCACGGCTTCCCGCCACCCCTCGGGCAAGAAGCTTGCGGACATCGCAGAAATCGTCATTGACAACTGCACTCCGCCCGGTGACGCCAGCATCCACGTTAGAGGTTGTGACTATCCCACTTCGGCCACGTCGAGTGTGGCCGTCATCACCATTGTGCAGACGCTGAACGCCCTGGTCGCAGAGAAGCTAGTTGAACTGGGTCACAAACCCCTGATCCTCGGAAGTCCTCACTTTGTGGCAAAGGCGGAGGAATCGGAACGGAACCTGCAAGCGTATTATGCAGAGTTTCGCCGCCGCACCCGGAGGCTATAGACATAAGCTCTATGCGACTCAAGGACAAAGTCGCGGTCATCACCGGCGCCGGACAAGGAATAGGGCTCAGCGTGGCAGAATGCTTTGCGCGCGAGGGCGCAAGACTGGTGCTGAACGAAGTCAATCCGAGGACCGGCAGGCGGGCAGTAGAACGAATCCGGGCTTTGGATGGGCAGGTTGCCTTGGTGAGCGGGGATATATCCTCTTCGCGTGTCGCCCGCCGCGCGGTCACGACAGCCATTGAGCGGTTCGGACGGCTCGATATTCTGGTCAATAACGCCGGCATCGCTGGCAGCAGCGTGGGAGACGGGCCTGTGACTGAATCCAAGGAAGACGCCTGGGACAAAGTACTGCGGATCAACCTTAAAAGCGTGTTCCTCTGTTGTCGTTACGCCATTCCTGAAATGATCAAGAGGGGCGGCGGCGCAGTCATCAATGTCTCTTCAGTGCTCGGCCTCGTAGGATCTGCCAGGCACTTCAAATCTCACGCTTACGCAGCCAGCAAGGGAGGCATCATAAGCCTGACCCGCGCGATGGCAGCCTGGTACGCATGCAACCGGGTGCGCGTCAATTGCGTTTCTCCGGGGTTGATTGATACTCCGATGGCGATGCGGGTTCTGGGCAAGACTTCCGCCCTTCGCTATGTGAAGCAGCACCAGCCGCTGAGAGGCGGTCTGGGCACGCCCGAAGAAGTTGCTTCGGCGATCCTATTCCTCGCCTCTAACGAAGCGTCAATGATCACAGGGATTGTTCTCCCGGTTGATGCGGGATGGTCGGCTGGAACATGACGGAAACGAAGGAACGATACGTGACCGCAAGGCATTTGATACCCAGGGGACACATCCAGACCGTTCTGGGGCCCGTGGCGCCGGAGGCGCTCGGCGCCACTTACTCTCACGAGCATCTGATAATTCGCGGAGGCCTCGGGCTGGTTCGTGAACCGGGATTCAAGCTTCCCAGCGTTGAAAAAATGCTCCTGGAGTTGGAGGATTTCAAAAGAGCGGGTGGGAAGGCCCTGGTAGACATGATGCCGTTGGACACCTGCCGACAACCTATCGACCTGGTTGCCATCAGCCAGAAGGCTGGTGTCCACGTGATCGCGGCCACGGGCTTTCATAAAGAGATGTATTACGACGACGAGCACTGGATTCACACCTATAGCGCCGAACAACTTGCCCATTGGGTGAGCCTGGAGCTAATGGAAGGAATGGATCACAGGAGCTACAACGGCCCGATGGTGGAAAGACTTACTGCCAAGGCGGGCGTCATGAAAGTGGCGACCGAGTATAACTACGCAACAAAGACGCAGCGCAAGCTGATTGAAGCACTGGGAATTGCCCATGTCGAAACGGGCTTTCCGGTCAGCACGCATACGGAAAATGGCACCCTGGCTCTGGAACAGATCCGATGGCTTTCCGCTGCGGGCGTTCCCGCCAGTGCGGTGTTGGTCGGCCACCTCGACCGCCTGCCGGACCTTGCTTATCACAAAGAGGTCGGAGGCACTGGCTCATATGTCATCTACGACGGTCCTTCCCGTGCCAAGTATGGGCCCGACAGCCAGGTGGTCGAACTGATCAAGGGGATGTTGAGCGCCGGATATGGCAAGCAGATTTTATTAGGCAGTGACATGGCGCGCGCCAGCTACCTGCGAGCGTACGGAGGGGGTCCCGGACTTGATTACATCCTTAGCCGCTTTCTCCCGCGGCTGCGCGAGGAGGGCATCACCCAGGAAGTGATCGAAGATATCATGATCTGTAACCCCGCCCGGGCCTTCGGCCGACGGGCCATTCCTGGAGAAAGGAGCACGCAACCCGAGTGACAAATTCAATCATGCTTCTCCCCATAAGTGTCGGTGTCTCCAAAAGTGGAGAAGCCACGAGGTGCTCACACGGCGCGAGTGGGCGAAACCGGGGGTGCACCGGCATGTCGGTGTGTCCAGCGAAGGCTGGCGTATTCAGGAGGAATGAGTCCCACCAGGGTAAGAGGAGAGCATCAAGAAGCCGGAGGTCAGGGGCGTGAAGTTCATCGCGATCGGCGTTCGACCCCGATCGCCCCCACACTCCGATTCGCCTGATTTCCCGTGTCTTTGACCCCTCCAGAGACATCTCAGCTAACCATATAGAATCAGGTGATTATGCGATCCACCCCCGACTTCTCGGCGCTCTCCATGCTGAGGTGGTAGTGAGGGGCGAGATGCCCATCCCGCAAGGGAGGATGTTCCGCTTCGCAGGTCAGCAAGGAGAACGGGTGACGCAGGTCGGCGAAGCTCCGAAGCCAGAGGAGGGTAGCAATGAAACTGATGATGCAGCTAATTCGGGTTTTGTTCTTGACCATCATTGTCACTACTTGCGGAGTTGCACAGGTTCCGGAGACAGGACCTTTCAGTCTGTTCGACCTTCCTCGCCTGAATGCGTTTTCTGCTTACCGGGCTTCCAGCGAGAACCGCTTTGTGGGCAGCAACGATGACAGCAAGCGCATCATGCCGGGCGAGACGCTGGTGATGGCGGATCTTACCGGTCCGGGCATGGTGACGCACATCTGGTTGACGGTGGCGGACAACGAATACGCATGGCCTCGACTGCTGCGGCTGAGGGTCTACTACGACGGGAGAAAAACGCCCGGCGTGGACTCACCCCTGGGAGATTTCTTCGGCGTGGGACACGGATACGGAAGGAATCTCGATTCCATGATGGTCCGCGACAGCTCCTTTGGCCGCGCACGCAACAGTTACTGGCCCATGCCGTTCCGAAAGTCATGCCGTATCACAGTGACCAACGAAGGCAATCGGTACGTGACCTTGTTCTACTACCACGTTGGCTGGGGAAAGTACGCGTCATTGCCCATTGACATGGGCTACTTTCATGCGTACTACCGGCAGGAGCGTCCCGCAGTCGCAGGCAGAAACTATGAATTCCTAAGTATTAGAGGAACGGGCCAGTACGTGGGAACCGTTCTGAGCGTCATCCAGACCCAGGTTGGGTGGTTCGGCGAAGGCGACGACCTGTTTTATATAGACGGGGCACAGCATCCACAGATTTACGGTACCGGCACGGAAGATTACTTTAACGACGCCTGGGACCTGCGCGTTTCCTACGGTCCCTGGACCGGCACTCCGATCGCAGAAGGGGAGCGTGTCGGGGCAAGACTCACCGGCTACCGGTGGCATGTTCCCGATCCGATACCGTTTACCAAATCGCTCTGGGCAGGCATCGAGCATTCTGGGTGGACTTACAATGCAGATGGTTCCGTTCGATCGGGCTTCGAAGAACGCCCGGATTACTTCTCGAGCGTCGCGTTCTGGTACCAGAACGACGTGAATGAGGGCCTCTCTGAGCCGCCTTACGGCGAAGCGCGCCTGCCGCTAGGCAACGCCCAGCAGATCACGGTGGAGAACTCGATCAATGACGTGACTACCGAAAAAGGGAAGGCGTCCGTGCAGCGGGATGTCGACTGGTCGAAAGACCTGCTCTTCTTTGAGGCGCAGGGCAAGGGAGCCAGAATCAACGTTCCGATCGACATTCCGGACAGCGGCCGGTATGAGATTATCGCCGAGGTTGCGGAAGCCCCCGACTACGGGGATTACGTTGCCCTGGTTGATGACATACCGACGAACCTTGACACCCGCAAGCCGGCAACTTCAGAAGTTCCTTCCGCGGGGCCAGAAGTCTTTCACAACTATCTGCCTGAAGTATACGTCGCCGAAGACCGGCCCCTCGGTTGGTTCCGTCTGTCCAAGGGACGCCACACACTCAGCCTCATTTGCGTGGGGAAGGACGAACGCTCAGCCGGGTACAACATCGGTATCAACGACGTGGTTCTGGAGAAGATTCCGGCCTTGACGGGCGAACGCGAACCGAAAGTAAAACGGCAGTTAATACCGGTACTGCCGGAAGCGGCCCCCGCTGGACCGGCGGGTACACCCGTGTACCGTGGGCTTCCGCTTTCAGCCTATCTTGACAAGTTACGAAGCGCGGCGGAGGCGGACCGTCCGGAGGTGATTCGAGCCATCGGGTCCTTTGGTGGAGACGCGGCACCGGCGGTCAATGAAATTGCCGAGGCGCTCAATGATCCCCATGCTCAGGTGCGGTCGGCCGCTGCGTGGGCGCTCTCGCAGATCGGCCCGATAGGCGCAACTGCAGTTCCCGCGCTAGGCAAAGCGCTTTTCGATCCCGACCCTCGCGTGCGCGATCTCGCAGCAATAGCATTGGAGGCGATGGGGCCCAAAGCGGCGCCTGCAGTACCTGAGCTGATTCGTGCCCTAAATGATCCGCTGGATTACGTGCGTGCTCCAGCGGCCGATGCGCTCGGAGCGATCGGCCGGCCGGCGCGTGCAGCGGTCCACCCTTTGGCGGAAAGACTCATGGTCAAGGACGAGCATGGCTTTGTCCTGTCGAGCGTGGCTGCTGCGCTTGGGGACATGGGACCCGATGCGAAGGGCTCGCTTCCCATGCTTGAGCAAGCCATAAAGATGCGCCGCATAGGGTCCGGTGGGCAGGAGGCAATTCTGAAGATTGAAGGGAAGACCGTGCCGACGTGGTGGTGAACTGTGTCCGTAACCGGGCTTCGCGGCAAGGTATGCGCCCAAACATGTAGCTCTATCTTAGCCCAAGTTCGTCAGTGGACGGGGTAGATTTCGATTAAGTCCTCTAGAATCAGTTCAGGCTATGGACGAGTTTTCACTACATTTCAGATCGATTTCGAGGCGCTCGGGCAATGTGATCCCCAGTTGGTGCAAGAGCTCCTTCTGCTCCCGGCTGGGTTCGGTGATCCGGCGCAAGCGAAGCTCTCGGCCCTCAGTCGTGGGCAGAACGATGTCGGCACTCTGGAGCGTAGAAAGCAGCGCCAGGGCTTGGGCGGGCGAGGATCGGACCGAAGGGACCCTGACCCGCTTCTTCACCGAACTGGGCCGGCGCCGCGCCGCCACCATTGGGGTGGTGTGCCTCGACAGGTGGCAGGCTTACCTCAAGGTCGTTCAACTCCACGCCCCCATGGAATGGCTGCGGGCCAAGCCCCTCCGTCACCACCACGATGGACTTTTCGGTAAAGGCGTAGCGGAGCAGCAAGCCGAGCAGGGCGATATTATGCGACGGGATCCGGCCAAAGCGGGCCAACTCTTCCCGGCGCTAGCCCTTGGCCGCCCGCTTCTTGGTGAGGCTGTAGCCGACAGGACGCTTATCGGGAGTCAAATAACTCATGAGCCGTAATCCGCCAATGCCTAGGATGGTGTCCCAGGAGTTGTTGGAGGTTGGGCGACGGCCTGAGTCATTTTACGCAGCCTTCTCTTTAGTCGGCTCCTCGTTTCTGCCCAGCGCTGCCTTCAGCATCCAAAGATCCCTGTAGCCCATGATGCGGCGAAAGTTCTTTTCGGTCATCAGGAGAGCCGCGGCCGCCCAGCGCAGCACCATCTGGCCGTCGCGCCAATAGCACACCTTGCGCGTTCTCAGCCTCACTCCGCTGTGCGGGCTCTCGATCAGATTGGTGGTCACCAAGCAGCGCGCCAGGGTCGACGGCAGGCCCAAGCGATTCACCGTGAACATCTCGGCCAAGCCCTCGCGCAGGCTGGCCGCCGCGCTCGGATACTCGCGCTCCAGCCATTCCGCCTGCTTTTCGAGCCATCGATGACAAACAGGTATTTGCGATCCGTCTTCAGCCCCCGCCCCACCAGGTCGGTGAGCACCACTTCCTGATGCTCGCTGGCCCCCGCCGCCAGGCCCAGCACGTGGTTGTTGCCCTCCTCATCCACCCCCACCGCCACCAAGACCTGGTGACCGGCGAAGCGCACCCCGTCCACATAAAGCACCAGCAGCTTCAGATCCTCCAACCGGCGCTCGCCCAACTGCCGCAGTCGTTCTTCGCTGGCCTCCAGGGCCTCCCGGCTCACGCTGGATCGTGATACCCCCACCGTCTCCGCCATCTCCGGCAAGACCTTGGCGTATTGCCGGGTGGAAACCCCTCGCAACAGAATCTCCAGCATCCGGCTGCCCAACTTCCCGTCCGCCCGCAAGGCCTCGTAGGCCGGAAGCGGCACTTCGCCTCCTTCGCCGTGGTCCTTCTTCCGCAAGCGCGGCCGCTCCACCCGCAGCTTCCGCTCCCGCAGGCAGACCGTCCCTTCCTCCCGCCCGTGCCAGCCCACCGCTCCGCCCTTCTTACCAGGGTGTGGCGGTCCCGCAACCCCTTGCGCCGACAACTTCAACACCGCCTCGATCGTCGCTCGCCCCATCACGTCGATGAGCTCGTCTACCGCCACCCGCGACTGCTCGATCAGTTCCACCATCGGTAACAACGCTTGCCCATTCTTCGCCAGAAACTCGCTCAGACCCTGCCTGTCCTTCTTCTCCACGATGTGATATGGTCTCTCCACGACGGTTCTCCTTTGCTTGAGATTTTCCCAGCCCGATTCTATTCGAACCGGGTCCGAGAACCGTCGCTCCAACCTCCAACGGAATCAGGGACACCCTCCGGCACGCGTGCAGCGCACACACAGTGCACACAAACCCTCGCAGATTTCGTCGCAAATGGAACAAAACACGGAGTCGGCAAGACGGTGGTCACTGATCGGCGAATCAGTAGACGTAAGAAGGAGGCGTCCCCCGTCCTAACCTCCTATCCGATGGCCTCGTCTTTATCTCGTGCAATTCCATGCATATAAGTGCGATATGAGCGCGTGAGGCTGCATGGTAGCCGGTTTTAGGTCCGCAATGAAGTCCACATGGCGGCGTCGGGTGAACGATGGCGTCACTTGCTATCGCTCATCATTGCGGATACTATGAGCGATAGAGAGGCCTACTATCGCTCATGAGCTGGAACTGGCAACAACCGGACTGGCCGCAGTTTACCTGGGAGAACAGCCGACTGGCTTTGGCGGAACGTGAGTTTCTGCTTGCCGGTGGCATGCTCGCGGGAACAGTAAAACATGTAAAGGTCGACGAGCGCGATGAACTTATCGTCGAAGCGATGAGTACGGAAGCGGTCACCACTTCGGAGATTGAAGGTGAAGTTCTGGATCGGGCGAGCGTCCAGTCCTCCATTCGCAAACAACTAGGGCTAGCGGTCGACAATCGTCGGGTCGGGCCAGCGGAGCAAGGTGTCGCCGAAATGATGGTCGATCTTTACCGTTCGTTCGCCGCGCCGCTCTGCGAGGAAATGCTGTTTGCGTGGCACCGGATGCTTATGGCCGGGCGACGCGACCTCGCAGAGATCGGCTGCTACCGCACGAGTGAAGAGCCGATGCAAATCGTCTCCGGTGCGCTGGGCGAACTGAAAGTTCATTATGAGGCGCCGCCTTCGTCGAAGGTCCCAGGTGAGATGACGCGATTCATCGAGTGGTTTAGCCGCACCGCGCCTGGGGGGACGGAACCTTTACTTCCGCTGACGAGGGCAGGGATTGCCCATTTATATTTCGAATGCATTCACCCGTTCGCGGACGGGAATGGCCGAATCGGGCGGGCGATCGCTGAAAAATCGCTCGCGCAAAGCTTAGGTCAACCGACGCTGATCGCGCTGGCCGCGACTATTCTAAGCCGGCGGAAGAGCTATTACGAGGCGCTCGGGGCGGCGAATCGACAAAACGAAATCACCGGCTGGCTGGCGTGGTTTGCCGGGGCCGTGATTGAAGCGCAACGGCGAGCTCTGGCGGTAACCGAATTCCTGATCAATAAAGCCAAGCTGTTCGACCGCCTGAAAGGCCAAATTAACGAGAGGCAGGAGAAGGCTCTGGCGCGGATGTTCAAGGAAGGGCCGGAAGGCTTCAAAGGAGGCATGAGCGCCGGCAAGTACGCGACGATCACTGGAGCATCGCCGGCAACGACCACGCGCGACCTCGTTGACCTTGTGGAAAAGGGCGCCATCGTTCGGTCGGGAGAACTCCGGCACGCGCGCTATCACCTCAACTTGCCGTTGCAGATCATGAAGCATGTTACCGTCAACGAGCGCGGTGAACTCGAGGAAAGTTAACTCGGTGGGGGCACACCTCAATCCTATCAAGCGCAATTCACCGAAGTCGACGCGATTGTGTTCAATCAGAGCCTTCGCCCGGACCGATTGCAGTTGAAGTGGACATGCCCTTCCGAGTGTTGGCACAGCGCCTGGAAAAGAGGCTTCAAATGATTGAGCTGTACAAAGGCTTACGCAGAGGCAGAGAGAGGCGCGGATGGAAGAAAAAGCTCTTAGCCACCCTGAGACAAGCGGCTCAGGACATGGAAGAGGTCTCGACAGACGTATCTTCCCCGCTGGGGAGGGGAGGGATTGGGTGGTAAGTATTTCTCGGTGAAGCAGTTGGCAAGTTATTGGGGGACGCGAGTGTCTGGCTACATTTGCATGTTGGGGAGATGGACTCCGA
>Ga0307373_10004353_pt1 | contig 23895 bp, 25 predicted proteins | sample OX2MG_FD_202534 | JGI IMG/M metagenome (GOLD analysis project Ga0307373, IMG submission 202534) | Soil microbial communities from Risofladan, Vaasa, Finland - OX-2 | ecosystem: Environmental > Terrestrial > Soil > Coastal area > Acid sulfate soil | place: Finland: Risofladan, Vaasa | collected... | reverse complement strand
CGATGTCGTGCTCGGGGCAATCGGCGCACTTGCCGAAATCGCAGGCGAGGAGGCGGTGCGCGCACTCCGGGCGTTCCAGCCGCGCGCACCGGAAGAGCTTTCCGCTCAACTCCGCGAAGCCCTCGATCTCGCCATCGAGAACACGCCAGGCATCGACCTGGAGGAGATCGATGAGGCCGGCGACCGCGACGAGTTCGATGAGATCGACTATGAAGCCGCCGAATTCGACGAGCCGGACTTCCAATGAGGCCGAGGCTGCCGCTGCGGGATGCGGTCTCCGCCGGCGGCATCGTCTGGCGGCGCGCCGGCGATGGCAGCGTGGAAATCGTGGTTTGCGGCAGCCGTGTGCAGGACGCATGGGTGCTCCCAAAGGGCACGCCCGACGCAGGCGAGTCTATGGAGCAGACGGCCCTGCGCGAGGTCCGCGAGGAGACGGGCCTCGATGTGACGCTGGGCGAACCCCTGGCGTCTATCAGCTACTGGTTCACGGCCGATGGCGTCCGCTACCGCAAGCGCGTCTCGCACTGGCTCATGGAGGCTATCGGCGGAGACACCGCGAACCATGATCACGAGTTCGACGATGTCATCTGGATCCCGATCGGCGAGGCCTATCGGCGCGTGGCGTATGAAAACCAGCGTGGCGTGATCGCCGAAGCAGCGCGCCGCCTCGGAGTCTCGGTGTGAGCGCCGAGAGCGCCGCCGAGCGCCTCGCCGCCGCGCGCAACCTGCTCATTGTAGCCAGAACGCCACGCCTGCAGATCCGCTACAAGATGGACTCGGATGCCATCGAAGACTATCAGTGGGCGCGCGATGCTGATTCGGCGAGCTTCAACGGCCGGCCACCCACGGCCCAGACCTTCGAGGCCTTCCAGGCCGAATTCGAGCGGGAAGTGCGCTATGGCCCGCCCTTGCGCCAGCCATTCGCTATCGATTCGGGCGCCGGACAGCACATCGGCAACCTGCTCTACTACAACGCCGATCCCACCCGGCGCGCAGCAGAATTCGGCATGATGATTGGTGTCGAGGCGTTCCGCGGCAGTGGCCTCGGCCGTGAGGCCGTCGTCGGCTTCCTGCGTTACGCCTGGAACAACCTCCCCTTCGGCGAGTTCTATCTGCATACCCTGGAATGGAACGAGCGAGCGCAGCGCTCTTTCACGGCCGCGGGATTCGACCCCGTGGCCCGTGTGGAGCGTGGCGGGCTGGTCTTCGTGCGTATGGAGGCTTGCCGCGAGTGGTGGCTCCTGCACGACATGGAAGGGCGATTCGGACCTTGATCGCGTCGCGGGACCTCATCCGGGCGCCGGTTGATGCCCAATAGGCACTGTGAACCGGGATCACCGGCCGTCGGCACTCGTCTCGACGCGCCCCGATCCTCACCATCCTCTCCGCGGCCACGGTGCTGTCACGGGCAGCGTTCCTCAATTCACCAATTTGCTATGGAGAATCCGCCACCAATGCCGACAGTCTTCATAGAGCAGATCTCCCGCCGCCGACGCGGCAGGAACTGCGGGATGGTGCGATGGAGCCAACCTATCCCGAAAGCGCAGGCAGTCTTGCCTTCGCACCCGTATACGCGAACGCAGCTTCAACCGCGGCGCCGCGCCCTGGCCAGCGGCCGCTGCGGAGCTTGCCCGCGCTTCCGCCTGCCCCGGAACACATTGAAGACCTCGGACTGCCCGACCGCTTCGTCGAAGACCTCGCCCTCAAGACGCTCTACCGCCTGGCGCTTCCGACACCGGTCGGGGTGGCCAATGCCCTCCGTGTCACCCCGGCGATCGCCCGCGAAGCGATCGACGAACTCAAGCGCCAACGGCTCGTCGAGACCACTTCCGCTTCCGGGCGCCTTGAGTCCGAATGGCAGTATCGGCTGACAGAGCTCGGCATGCACGAGGCCGAAGCGGCGTTCGAACGCAGCCGCTACGTTGGCGCTGCGCCTGTGCCAATCCAGGACTACTTTTCGAGCCTCGAAGGCGACGTCGAAGTCGGTGCGCCCGACCCCGTGCGGCTCGCCCGCGCCCTCCAACAGCTCGTCCTCGCGCGCGACGTCGTCGCGAAGGTGTGCCTCGCGCTCACCTCTGGCCGCCCCGCGATGCTCTGGGGCGCCCCCGGCAATGGCAAGACCACCATCCTCGAACTCTGCAGTGAAGCGATCGTCGGCGTCACGCTGCTGCCGGTGTGCGTGTACGTGAGCGGCCACATCATTCGTCTCTTCGACGACCTCGTCCACGTTGCCGTCGAAAGCGACGATGGTGCCGATTCCTACGAACCGGTGGACCGCCGCTGGCTTCGCATTCGCCGTCCTTTCGTCTTTGTCGGTGGCGAGCTCCGCCACGAAGATTTGGACCTCGCCTACGACCCTGCCCTGGGCTACCACCAGGCGCCACCTCACGTGAAGGCCCACGGTGGCCTCCTTGCGATCGATGACTTCGGCCGCCAGCAGGTTTCCCCGCACGCCCTCCTGAACCGCTGGATCGCCGCCCTGGAACGTGGCGAGGATACCGTTTCGTTGATCACCGGTGAGCGCATCACATTCCCCTTTCGTTCCACCATCTGCTTCAGCACCAACCTCGAGCCAAAGCTCATGCTCGAAGAGGCGCACCTGCGCCGCATCCCCTACAAGATCCGCATCCCCGAACCAACGACCGCACAAATGGCGGAGATCTTTCGCCGCTTCGCCGAGGCGATGGAGGTCCAATGTCCTCCTGGCAACATCGAAATCGCTGTCGAGATGGTGCGCCGTGCCAGCGAGGGAAACTTCCGTAGCTGCCATCCGCGCGATGTCCTCCAGCTCATCATCGAAGAAGCCCGCTTCGTGAAACGGCCGGCCGTTCTGGAGCCTTCGGCCACGCGCCGCGCCTGCGACGTCTACTTTGCTATCGATCCGGGCCCCGTCACGGCGGCCGATCTGGAGCACCCACAATGATCTGGTGGACTGAAGAACTCGCATCCATGGTCGAAGCGCAGGCCGTCCGTGGTCAGGGCGCTGTCGCGCTGCCAGGCCGGCCCGCCACCGCGGTTCCTGTCGCTCCTTCCAACGCTTTGCCGCTCCAGCCCGGTGGTGAGACCTGCGGCGAGCTGCCGCACGATGGACAGTGCCGCTGCCCCTGCCACCACCTTCGCGCTAGCTGACTTTCGGAGCCTCCCAAGAGCAGGCGGCGCTGGATCAGGCCTTGGCGACGGTGAACGAATAGGTTTCGATGACGGGGTTGGCGAGCAGGCGCGCGCACATCTCATCGACCTGCCTGGTGGCTTCCTTCCGCCCCGCCGCCATCAATGAGACTTCGAAGTAACGCCCCGAGCGCACGCCCTCCACCGAGTCGAATCCCAGCGAGCCGAGCGCGCTGGCAATGGTGATGCCCTCCGGGTCGTTGACCGTCGGCTTGAGTGAGACGAATACCTTCGCGAGGAACAGTGTCGCAACCCGCACCGTCGTCGCCTCAGCCTGCCCGTGCCCGGCGTGGCCGTTGCTCTTGTCCTTGCTCATTCGGGCAGGGCCTCGCCCGTGATCATCTTGAAGACGGCCATGTACCTCTCGGAGGTTGCGAGTGCCACGTCCTCGGGGATCTGAGGCGGCGCGTCGCCGTCCTTCCAACCGCTTGCGGACATCCAATCGCGCACTGGCTGCTTATCAAAGCTCGGCTGAGGGCCCCCAGGGCGGTAGCCATCGACAGGCCAGAAGCGGCTGCTATCCGGTGTCACCGCTTCGTCGATGAGCATGACCTCGTCTCCGAAGAATCCGAACTCAAGCTTCGTGTCGGCGATGACAATGCCGCGTTCCAGAGCGACCTGGTGCGCGTAGTCATAGACGGCGATCGTGCGCAGCTTCATTGCCGTCGCGGCGTCCTCGCCAACCATCGCCGCGAGCTGTTCGAACGAAATGTTTTCGTCGTGGCCCACGTCAGCCTTCGTGGAGGGCGTGAAGATTGTCTCCGGCAACCGTGACGATTCCACGAGGCCCGGTGGGAGCGGGATGCCGCAGACCGACCCGGTGCGCTGGTATTCTTTCCAGGCAGAGCCGGATAGATACCCGCGCGCGATGCACTCGGCATCCAACCGCCGTGCCTTCAGGACGAGCATCGAGCGGCCGTAGTACTCCTCGCTGAGCGCAAACGGCACCATCGACGCGTTCTCCTTCGTGATCACGGCGATGAAATGGTTCGGCACGACCTTCTCAATGCGCGAGAACCACCAGGCAGAGAGCCGCGTCAGCACTTCGCCTTTTCGCGGTACGCCGCCGCCGAGAACGACATCGAAAGCCGAAATACGGTCCGTGGCGACCATCAGCAACTTGTCGCCGAGGTCATACGTGTCGCGCACCTTTCCGCGCGCGAAGCGGTTCGGGAGTTCAGTTTCGAGCAGGAGGTCCGTCATGTTCACGACCCTTCAATTCGGTATAGAGCAGGGTCGTCGCAGCTGCAATGAGCGCGACGACGGGCACGAGAATGATACCGCCGGCACTGACTCCGGCGGCGCCCAACGCAAGCGTCGCCTGGCGCCCTGGGTTTGCGGGCGCGAACGGGCTGGAAATCACGACTGCGGCCAACAGCGCCAGGAAGAACGCCACCAGGGCGATCGGGATGGTTGCCAGCAAGAGCACGAGCGCGCGGAAAACGTTCCCCCGCAGCAGCCGCCAGCTGGTCCGTATCGCGTCGAATACGCGCAGGTCTTCGAGGATGAAGGCGTGGACCGCGAGGCTGATGCGCAGCAGCACGAACAACATCACCGCGGTGCCCACAACCGTCACCGTGAGCAAGGCTGCGAGCGTCCACACGATGAATGCGATTGCCCCAAGCCCCAGCAGCCCGCCCATCCGCGTGAACGCCGGGTCCAGCGCCTGCGTAAGCGAGACCTTCCGCCCGTCCATTGCGCCGCGCACCGCCACCACCGTGGCGGCGAAGCCAACGAGCGTGAACAACGCAAGGATCCACGATACGCCAGCGAGCGTAACGGAGAGCCCCGGCGGCGCCTTTTCGAGGATGCCCGTGAGCGAGTTGTAGGGCGAATCCGGGAACGTCCAGTTCAGCAGTACAAACTGCGCGCCCGCCGCCGCCCAAACGAACGGCAACATAGTGACTGCGAGCGGAGCAAGCGTTTGCCGGCGGTTCTGCCGCACGAGCCAGCTTGCGCGGCGGAGGATTGTGAGCGTGCCGGGCAGCCGCGGCGGCGAGGCCCCGGGCGGGATCGTTGAACTCTCGCGCGGGCCGTCCGCTGCCGGGTCGGTCACAGGCCCAGCCGTTCGAACGTGACGCCGATATTCTGGGTGTAGAAGCCGTAGTCGAAGAGCGCATCCAGTTCGGCCTCCCCAAGCCTGGCCGTGACCTCCGGGTCCTCGCGCAACAGGTCGCGGAACTGCCGGCCCGTGTTCCACGATTGCATCGCATTGCGCTGGACGATCGTGTAGGCCGTCTGGCGGCTCAGGCCGCCTTCGATCAACGCCAGCAGCACCCGTTGCGAAAACACCAGCCCATACGACCGCTCCAGGTTCGCGCGCATGTGCTCCGGGAACACCGTCAAACGGTCCATCACGCCGGTGAACAGCGAGAGCATGTAGTCGAGCACCAGGCAGGCGTCCGGAAAGACAATCCGTTCGGTCGAAGAATGGCTGATGTCGCGCTCGTGCCAGAGTGCGACGTTCTCCATCGCTGTGACGGCGTAGCCGCGCAGAATCCGCGACAGCCCCGTGACGCGCTCGCACAGCTCCGGGTTGCGCTTGTGCGGCATCGCACTCGAGCCCGTCTGCCCCTCGTCAAAAGGCTCCTCCGCTTCCCGTACCTCGGTCTTCTGGAGGCCACGGATCTCCACCGCGAACTTCTCCAGGGACGCGCCAATCAACGCCAGTGTGGTCACAAATTGAGCGTGGCGGTCGCGCTGGATGATCTGCGTCGATGCTGCTTCGACACCGAGTCCCAGCCGCTTGCAGACCGATTCTTCGAGGGCGGCGGGCACGCTGGCGTGCGTGCCGACGGTCCCACTGATAGCACCCACAGCGATCGCGTCGCGGGCCGCTTCCAGCCGCTTGCGGTTGCGCCGCATCTCGTCCACCCACACGGCAAGCTTGAGCCCAAACGTCGTCGGTTCAGCGTGGACACCATGCGTGCGGCCGACGCAAAGTGTGTCGCGGTGTGCTTTCGCCTGGCGTTCGAGCACTGTGGAAAGGGCGTCGACGTCCTTCAGGAGCAGGTCGCAGGCATCCCGCAGCTGCAGACCGGTCGCGGTGTCCCACACGTCGGAACTCGTCAGGCCAAAATGGACGTAACGTCCTTCCTCTCCCAGCGATTCTGCGACCGACCGCAGGAAAGCGGTGACATCGTGGTGCGTAATGGCGATGTACTCATTGATCTTGCCGAGATCGAAGCGTGCATCCCGGCGAATCCTGGCCGCTGCTTCCTTCGGCACCTGGCCCAACTCCGCCCACGCTTCGCAGGCCGCAATTTCCACGTCCAGCCAACGCTGAAATTTGCTCTGCTCGCTCCAAACAGCGGCCATTTCGGGGCGTGAATATCGGGGGATCATAGGCACTCCATGATACGAGACGGCTGGCTTGGAGCCATCAGCGTGGCCGACTGCCGTGCTCAGCGGCCCTGGCGCGTGTGCCGCGGATCTCGATACTCCTCGCGCGGCGGGCTAAAGACATCGATGGCCACGGTGTCTTCGAGTACTTCCACTTCGTGGTCGATGCCACCGGGCACGCACCAGCTATCCCCGGGGCCGAGCTCTTCCCAGCGGTCACCGAGGCGGAAGCGGAAGCGGCCGCTCGCGAGGTATCCGGTCTGCTCGTGCGGGTGGGTGTGCGCGGGGACGTGGCTCCCCTTCGCCATGCGCAGCTCGCACAGCATCGTGTGCGTGCCCTCGTTCAACGTGCGGCGAAAGATCCCGGGCAACATCTCCACCGGGGTCGCCTCTGCATTGCGGGTCAGTCCGTCTGCCATTCCTGTGCTCCTTGTGCCTAGCCCTGGGATTGCTTGTCCCGAAACGCCCGGTATGCCTCGCGGATCTCCGGGTGCTTGAGAGCAAGGATGGCGGCGGCGAGGTAGGCCGCATTACGCGCACCCCATGCCCCCACGGCCACCGCAGCGACGGGCACCCCTGGGGGCATCTGGAGCACCCCAAAAATCGCATCCAACCCGCCTGCGACTTCGCTCGAAGCCAGGGGTATGCCGATCACGGGCAGTGTCGTCTGTGCCGCCACGGCACCGGGCAGGTGTGCTGCCCCGCCGGCCGCACAAATCAGTACCTCGAAGCCATCACTCTCGGCGCGTTTGGCGAACTCCCGCACCCGGTCTGGTGTGCGGTGAGCAGACATTGCACGCACCACAAAGGGGATGCCGAGCGACTCCAGCACCTGACTGGTCGGCTCAAGCAGCGGCTCATCACTTTTCGACCCCATCAAGATCGCAACTAACGGACCTGGCATCAATCCACTCCTGCTCCGATGTCTTTACGAAACTGCATGTCGACGAAGCGTATCCGCCCCACGTTGTCATAGGCCTTCTTTCGCGCCTCGCTCACGGACGCCCCGCTGGCGACCACCGTCAGCACGCGGCCGCCGTTCGTCACCATCCCGCGCGCATCCGCTTTTGTACCAGCGTGGAACACGAGCACGTCGGGGTCGACGCTTTCCTCGCCTTCGATGACGTAAGCGAGCTTATAGGTCGCCGGGTACCCGCCGCTGGCGAGCACAACCCCGACGGTTGCCTGCTCCGACCAGCGGATGCTGGCCGTGTCGATTCGCCCCAGTGCTGCTGCCTCACAGATCTCGAACAGGTCGCCTTCAAGCCGCGGCAGCAGGACTTGCGTCTCCGGGTCGCCGAAGCGCGCATTGAACTCGATCACGAATGGCCCCTCGCGAGTGATCATCAGCCCGGGGAACAGGGTGCCGCTGAAAGGAGTGCCTCGCTCCGCCATCCCGGCGAGCGTCCGCCCGACGACCTCGTCGCGGATTTTCGCAGCGAGGGCATCGTCCACCAGTGCCGAAGGGCTATAGGCGCCCATCCCGCCCGTATTCAAGCCGATGTCGCCGTCCTGGGCACGCTTGTAGTCGCTCGCAAACGGCATCATCCGGGCGGCCTTGCCATCGCAGAACGCGTGTGCGCTGGTCTCCCAGCCGTTGAGGCGCTGTTCGATGAGGACGATGTCGCCGGCGCTGCCAAAGTCGCGGCGGACCATTGCGATATCCAGCGCGTTCAGCGCTTCGGCGTTGTCGTTGCACACGATCACGCCCTTGCCCGCCGCCAGGCCACTCGCCTTCACCACGATGCCCCTGTCCGGGAGCGTCTCGACGTAGGCGCATGCCTCGCGATAGTTGTCGAAGCTCCGGGCCGCGGCCGTCCGGATGCCTTGCTCCACCATGAACTGTTTCGAAAATGCCTTGCTCGCCTCCAGCTGCGCCGCTGCCGCGGTCGGCCCATAGCAGAGCACGCCGGCAGCCGTCAGCCGGTCCACGAGCCCGAGTGGCTGCGGGTCATCCATCGATGCGAGGTAGAAGTCGATGCGCAGATCCTTCGCTGCGGCGACGATCCCCTCGATGTCCTTCGGCTGGATCGGCAGGTTCGTGCCGAGACCCGCCGTACCGGCGTTGCCCGGCGCGATGAATAACTCATCGACCTTCGGGCTCTGGCGCAATTTCCACGCGATCGCGTGTTCGCGCGCTCCCATGCCCACGATAAGCACGCGGGAGCCCATCAGCGGCCCATCAGCAGATTGTTCAAGCTGGCCGCGGTCATTCCCACTCGATCGTCCCCGGAGGCTTGCTGGTGATGTCGTATACCACCCGGTTCACGCCCTGCACCTCGTTCACGATGCGCCTCGACATGCGCGCGAGGAGCTCGTGCGGGAGCCGGGCCCAGTCCGCTGTCATGGCATCGTCGGCGACGACGGCACGGATGGCGACGGCGTAGCCGTAGGTGCGGAAGTCGCCCATCACGCCCACGCTCTTCGTGTCTGTCAGCACGGCGAAACTCTGCCAGATATCGCGGTAGAGGCCAGCGTCGCGCACCTCGTCCATCACGATGCGGTCGGCCAGCCGCAGCATCTCCAGTTTCTCCTTCGTCACCTCGCCGATCACCCGGATCGCGAGCCCTGGGCCGGGGAATGGATGCCGCCACACCATCTCCTCGGGGAGCCCCAACGCCTCGCCGATGCGTCGAACCTCGTCCTTGAACAGGAAACGCAACGGCTCCACGAGTCCGAGCTTCATATCGGCCGGCAGGCCGCCGACGTTGTGGTGGGTCTTGATTTTCACCGAGTTCGCGCCGTGCGAAGCGCTTTCGATCACGTCCGGGTAGAGCGTGCCCTGGCAGAGAAAGTTCGCGCCTTCGATAGCCCGCGCTTCCTTTTCGAAGATGCGCACGAATGTATTACCAATACGGATGCGCTTCGTTTCCGGGTTCGTCACCTCGGCAAGCTGTGTGAGGAACTGCTCCTCCGCCTCCACATGGATGAGATTGATGGGCAGGTTGCGCGTGAACGTCTCGATCACGTCCTCGGCTTCCCCTCCGCGTAGCAGACCGTTGTCCACGAAAATACAGGTCAACTGGTCGCCGATAGCACGGTGCACCAGGGCAGCGGCCACAGCGCTATCGACCCCGCCCGAGAGGCCGCAAATCACCCGGCCATCGCCCACCTGTGCTCGGATCGCCGAGACGGTCTCGTCGATGAAGTTTCCCGCCGTCCAACTCCCCTTGCAGCCGCAGATCCCGTCCACGAAGTTCCGGAGGATCGCCTTGCCCTGAGGCGTGTGCGCCACCTCCGGGTGGAATTGAATGCCGTAATAGTGCCGCCCTGCATCCTCCATCACTGCATACGGTGAATTCCCCGAGCTCGCGACCGATGTGAAGCCGGGTGGCACCGTTTCGATGCGGTCCCCGTGACTCATCCATACATCCAGCACAGAGGGCAAGTCCGCCAGCAGCGCCGTCTCCGCTGAACGCTCGATCGCCGCCGGGCCATACTCCCGCTCGCTGCCGGGCACCACCTTGCCGCCCAACTGGTGCGCAAGGAGCTGCATCCCATAGCAGATCCCCAGCACCGGCACGCCCGAATCGAAGACCCAGGCCGGGGCCAACGGCGCGCCTTCATCGTAGACACTGCTCGGGCCGCCGGAGAGGATTATCCCGCGCACATCGATGCCGGCGACCCGCTCTGCCCCCGCATCGAAGGGCAGCAGTTCGCAATAGGTGTTCAGTTCGCGGATGCGCCGCGCGATGAGCATGCTGAACTGCGACCCAAAGTCGAGGACCACGATTGTCTCGTGTGCCTTCGCGGGGTCGCTGGCGGCGGCGGTGCCCGTGGCTGCGGCGACGATATCCTGTGACAAAGAGGAGATTCCCATACCGGAGACTAGCAACTTCCCGCTTTCCGGTCTACGAATTGGCGATGCAAACCGAACAATTGTCACCCTCCCCAAGCGCCATCGCGGCGTGCGCAGAACGCCTCCGCGAGGGCCAGCTTGCCATCCTCCCGACGGACACGGTCTACGGCATCGTCGCCGACGTCCGTCGCGATGCTGCCGTGCGTGCGCTCTATTCTGCCAAGGGCAAAGGCGCCGACTCGCCTCTGCAGCTCCTCTTCGCCCCGGCGATGGTCGAACTTGCCCGCTTCGCCCGCTTGAACCGCGCCGCAGAGGCGCTGATGCAGGCTCTTGGGCCCGGCGGCTGGACCATCATCGTCCCTGCCGCACAGGGGTGGACGAGCCCTGCCCTCGCCGGCGGCCGGACCGTCGGTCTCCGGATCCCGGATGCGCCGGTGGTCCACGCCGTCGTGCACGCCGCTGGGGCTCCGCTCGCCGCATCCAGCGCCAACCGCCATGGCGGGCCCAGCCCCACCACCTGCGCCGAAGCCGTTGCCCAGATCGGCGAACATTGCGCCATCGCTATCGATGCTGGGCCCACGGTCGCCGGCCTCGACTCCACGATCATCGACTGCGCAGGCAGCGATGTGCGCATCCTCCGCGAGGGCGCGATAGACCGCGCAACGGTCGCACGTATACTGGGATTGAGCGACATCCCCGTGCTCAGGAGCGTCCGGCCATGAAGATCGCGTTCGGCGCCGACCACGCCGGCTACGAGCTCAAGCAGCATCTCATTCAAACGACCCGTTCGCTCGGCCACGAAGTGATCGACTTCGGCACCAACAGCCTCGCGAGCGTCGATTATCCGGAATTCGCGGAAGCGGCGGCCGATGCCGTCATCCAGGGCAAAGCTGACTTCGGTGTGGTGATCTGCAGCAACGGCGTCGGCATCAGCATCACTGCCAACAAAGTGCCCGGCATCCGTTGCGCGGTGTGCCACACGAGTTGGGGCGCCTCGCGCGCACGCCAGCACACCGATGCGAACATGCTCGCGCTCGGCGGGCTCGAAACTGGCACCGCCATTGCCGACGACATTCTCACCGAGTTTCTGTCGCCCGAAAACGCGTTCCAGGGCGGGCGTCACGAGCGCCGCCTCCAGAAGATGATGGATGTGGAGCGCCGCGGCATCAGCGCGCCTGCCGCCGGGACCCGCACTCAATGATCGAGGTCCCCGGCATTGGCAAGAAGACCGTCCGCGATGTCGACGTCGCTGGCAAACGCGTGCTGCTGCGCGCGGACCTCAATGTCCCCCTCGAACATGGCCGCGTGCTCGATGACACACGTATCCGCGAAGCCGTCCCAACGATCCACTACCTGCTCGAACAGGGCGCTGCGGTCGTGGTCTGCTCTCACCTTGGCCGGCCAAAGCGTGTAGACCCGTCCCTCTCGCTTGCCCCGGTCGCCGCGCGGCTCGGCGAACTGCTGGGCCAGCCAGTACCGTTGGCCCCCGACTGCGTCGGCGAAAAGGCGCATCACGCCGCCGCGGCCCTGGCATCCGGCAGCGTGATGATGCTGGAGAATCTGCGCTTCCACCCGGAGGAAGAGGAGGATGACCCGGCCTTTGCGCGCCAGCTCGCATCGCTCGCTGACATTTTCGTGAACGATGCATTCGGTTCTGCGCACCGCGCCCACGCCTCGACAGAGGGCGTCACGCACTACCTTCCGGCCGTTGCCGGCTTCCTCATGGAGAAAGAGGTGCGCTATCTCAGCCGCCTTGTGACCGACCCTCCACGACCCTTCGCAGCGGTGATAGGCGGTGCCAAGGTCAGCACGAAAATTGCCGCCATCGATCACCTGCTGCCGAAGCTCGATGCCCTCCTTCTCGGCGGTGGGATGGCGAACACGTTCCTGAAGGCGGCAGGCGTCGACGTGCAGGCATCGCTCGTCGAGCCGGAGCAGGTAGTGGTAGCCGGGCGGATCCTGGCCGGTGCCCGGTCGCGCGACCTTGACGTGCATCTCCCGATAGACGTCGTTGCCGCCGAGGGATTCTCCGAGAGTGCCGCCCACACGACGGTGGCCGTCGATGCGGTCCCGGCGGGCTACATGATCCTCGACATCGGCCCCAGGACGATCGAGCGCTACACTGCTGCGCTGGGAACGGTGCGGGCCGTCGTGTGGAATGGGCCGATGGGCGTCTTCGAATGGGAGCCCTTTTCCCACGGCTCCTTCGCCATCGCACGCGCAATCGCTGCCCTCGACGCAACGACCGTCGTCGGTGGCGGGGAAACGGCTGCAGTCGTGGCCGAATGCGGACTGCACGACCACTTCACCCACGTTTCCACGGGCGGGGGCGCCTCACTTGAAGCGCTCGAGGGCCGCTTGTTGCCCGGTGTCGCCGCGCTGATGGACGCATAGCTGTGCCAAAAGCAGCGACACCGAAGCCTCTACCAATGCTCTTCGCCTTTCGCGGCGTGCGCATGTACCAGGTCCTGCTCGCCGCCATCGCCCTCGCCATGGGCGTCGGCGCCACTCTCTCGCTAAAGCTCTTTGTCGATTCGCGAGCAGTCCTCATGTTGCCTGTAGCCATCCTCCTGACGCTCATCTTCTTCTGGTCGTTTGCCGGCGCGCTTCGTGCTCCGACGTCGTTCGTGGCCGTGGCCGAAGAGCGCACGCGTATCCGCTTCCCGGGGTGCGTGGACACGGTGATCGACAACCGTGACATCCTCGCCGTCCGCCTCGTGCGGCGAAACATCTTCGGTGGCATTGGCGTGCGCACGAACTTCGGGGGCGATGTGGCCCTAGTCACCACCTGGGGAAACGTGGTAGAGCTGACGCTGCGACGGCCGCTGCGCGTGTGGCTCATCCCGCGTCTCGTTCCTCTCAAGGCGGAGCGCCTTACACTGAGCCTGAAGAATCCCCAGAAGCTGGTCGAACGGTTCGGGCCGTCTCCCGCGTTGGTCGCGAACGCCCCCTCGAACACAGCGGACCGAAAGCCGAGGCAACGTGGATCTCGAACTCGCTAAACGACTCTCCCAGCCCGCATCCACCAAAATCATCCTCTGTGTCATGGACGGCCTCGGCGGCCTCGCACGGGCGCAGACGCTGCGCAGCGAGCTCGAGGCCGCGTCCGTGCCCAACCTCGATCGGCTCGCCGTGAAGTCGGAAGTGGGCCTCAGCGTCCCCGTTGGTCCCGGCATCACGCCTGGCAGCGGTCCAGGACACCTCGCGCTCTTCGGCTACGACCCCTATCGCTTCGATATCGGCCGCGGCGTACTCGAAGCCGCAGGCATCGACTTTTCCCTCGGCCCCAACGACGTGGCCGCTCGCGGCAACTTCTGTACCGTCGACCCACAGGGCAACATCAGCGACCGCCGCGCGGGCCGCGTCCCCACGGAAATCTCGGCGAAACTCGTCGAGCGCCTGCGCGCAATCAAACTGGATGGCGTCGAAGTGTTCGTCGAACCCGTGCGTGAGCACCGCTTCGTGCTGGTGCTCCGTGCGCCGGGCCTCGGCGACGCCGTCTCCAGCACCGACCCGCAGCACGAAGGCGTGCCCGCGCTCGAAGCGACGGCACTGGATGGGACCTCGGAGCCGACGGCGCGCGCCATCAACGAATTTGTGAAACAGGCGCGGGTCATCCTCGCGGGCGAATCGCAGGCCAACGGGCTAATGCTCCGAGGCTTCGCGAAATACCCGGCCCTCCCCTCGTTTCCCGAGACCTGGGGCCTCCGAGCTGCTGCGCTCGCTGTCTATCCAATGTATCGCGGACTCGCGAAGATCGCGGGCATGACGCCGATCCTCTGCCCTGGCGGCATGCCCGAGCAGATCCGCCTGATCAAGCAGCACTGGGACGAATTCGACTACTTCTTCCTTCACTTCAAGAAGACGGACGCGGCCGGCGAAGACGGCAACTTCGAAGCCAAGTACCACGCGCTCCAGGAGTTCGACTCGTTCGTGGCCGATCTCCTCGCGCTCAACGCCGACGTGCTCATGATTGCCGGGGACCATTCCACGCCAGCACTCATGGCAGCCCACTCGTGGCACCCCGTACCGTTCCTGCTTCATTCGCAGTTTTGCCGCGAAGGCAACGCGATGAACTTCAGTGAGCAAGAGTGCTTGAAGGGTAGCCTTGGTATCTTCCCGGCCGTGGATGTGATGCCGCTGGCGATGGCCCATGCCGGCCGCTTTCAGAAATACGGCGCATAGGAGCCTCGCATGCGCAGGCCATTCGTCGCCGGAAACTGGAAAATGAACACGACGCGCGCCGAGGCTGAAGCGCTCGCCGCTGCCGTGGCAGCCGGCGTTGGCAACGCAGAGGTCGATGTCGCCCTCTGTGTCCCGTTTCCCCACCTCGGCCCCGTTTCCGCAGTGGTTCGAGACAGCCCGGTCGCGACCGGCGCGCAGGACGTCTACTGGGAGTCGAAGGGTGCGTTCACGGGTGAGGTCAGTACCGCCATGCTCGAAGACTATTGCCGGTTCGTGCTCATCGGGCACAGTGAGCGGCGGCAACTCTTCGGCGAGACCGATGGCACGGCCAACTGGAGGCTTTCCGCCGTCCTCGCGTCTCGCCTCGACCCCATTCTCTGCATCGGTGAATCGCTCGGCGAGCGGCGAAGCGGCGTAACTGAGGCAGTCCTCTCCCGCCAGCTCCGGGGTGCACTTGTCGGTCTCGCGCTGAGCGACCGCGTGACCATCGCCTACGAGCCCGTCTGGGCTATCGGCACCGGCGAAACCGCCACCCCGGAGCTCGCACAGGAGACCTGCGGCTTCATCCGTTCCGTGCTCCACGAGCTGGGAGGCTCGGCCGCAGAATCTGTCCGCATCCAGTACGGCGGGAGCGTGACTGCCGAGAACGCCGCCAGTCTCCTCTCCCAGCAGGATATCGATGGGGCGCTCGTGGGCGGCGCATCGCTCAAGGCGGAGGCGTTTCTCGCGATCGTGGCTGCAGCGTCGAGCGCGGCTGCTGGCTGATGCTTCGCCGGCTGGTCGCTATCGTCGGCCCCACTGCTTCGGGGAAGTCTGCCATCGCGTTGGAGCTCGCGCGCGACCTCGGCGGCGAAATTGTCAACGCCGACAGCCGGCAGGTCTACCGCGGAATGGATATCGGCACTGCCAAGCCGTCACCGGCCGAACGTCGGCACGTCCGCCACCATCTCTTCGACATCGCCGATCCGGCGGACGGCTACAGCCTCGCACTCTACAGTCGCGACGCCCACCAGGCGCTCGAATCGATCTGGGAGCGCGATACGTTCGCCTGGCTTGTGGGAGGCACGGGGCAATACGTCTGGGCCATGCTGGAAGACTGGAAGGTGCCCGAGGTTCCACCCGATGAGCCGCTGCGTGCCGAACTGAGAGCGTTCGCTGTCACCCAGGGCGCAGGAGCCCTCCACGAGCGGCTCGCCAGCGTGGATCCGATCGCGGCAGCGCGCCTCGACTACCGCAACCTCCGCCGCGTCATCCGCGCAATCGAAGTGTACGAGCGCACGGGCGTGCCAATCAGCACATGGCAGACGAAGGGCCGGCCCGATTTCGAGTTCCTGCTCTTCGGGGTGGCAGTCCCCCGGGACGAGCTGGACCGGCGCATCCGTGAGCGCACCGCCGCCATGTTCGCCGCCGGGCTGGTCGAAGAAGTCGAGCAGCTCATTGCTGCAGGCGTCCCACCGGACGCGCCGGCTATGTCCTCAATCGGCTACCGGGAAGTAGTGCGCTACCTCGATGGCGAGTGCACGCTGGACGAGATGCGGGAAGCGACGGAGCGGGCCACGCGCCGCCTCGCGCGCCGTCAGGCTCAGTGGTTCCGGAAGGACGACCCCCGCATCACCTGGGTGCACGACGCCGGCGACATCGCCATGCAGGCGAACATCTTCACGGGCGCCTGCACCAACACCATCCGCGGTGAGCGGCGCTAACTGCGCATTCCGCTCGCTACTTCAGTCCCTGTGTCGCCAGGAAATCCAGGATGTCCTGGATAGTGTGGATGTTTTCCGCATCCTCGTCGCGAATTTCAAAGGTCGCGTCGTCCGCGAACGCCTCTTCGATGGCGATCGTGAGGTCCACCACGTCGAGGGAATCGGCACGGAGGTCGTCTACCAGGTTCGCTTCGGGCTTGACTTCGTCGGGGCTGACCTTGAGCTGCGCGACAACGACGTCGCGGACGCGTTCAAACGTGCTTGCCATGCGTGTACTCCCAATTTGGCGGTGCGACGGGCAGCCCCGTGGCAGCGGTGTCGTCTGCAGAAACTTCGCGGATGCTACGTCACGGTTCGTATTTGCGGAAGATCACACAGCCATTCTGCCCGCCGAAACCGAAGCCATTGGCGGCAGCAGCCGTGATCGTCCGCTTCTTCGCTTTAAGTGGCGTGTAGTCGAGGTCGCAGGCTGGGTCGGGCGATTCGAGATTCACCGTCGGCGGGACGATGTCGTGGTAGACCGCGAGTAGCGCCGCGAGCGCACCAATCGCTCCCGCGCCTCCGAGGAGGTGGCCAACCATGGATTTCGGCGAGCTGATGGAAAGGCGGCCGGCCGCTTCTCCGAAGGCGAGCTTGATGGCCATGGTCTCGGCCGCGTCGTTGAGCGGCGTGCCCGTGCCGTGGGCGGCGATGTAGTCGATTTCACCCGCCGTCAGCCCGGCAGCTTTCAGCGCCTCGGTCATTGCCTCGGCGGCGCCGCTGCCGTCTTCCAGCGGCGCTGTGATGTGGTACGCATCACAGCTCAGACCACCGCCCGCCAGCTCGCCATAGACGCGGGCGCCTCGTGCCCTCGCGCGCGTTTCGGATTCGATCACCATCACGGCTCCGCCTTCACCGAAGACGAACCCGTCACGGTCGGCATCGAACGGGCGGCTCGCGCGTTCGGGTTCGTCGTTGCGGCGGCTGAGCGCCTTCATGTTGGCCAGCGCGGCAATCGGCAGCGGATGAAGCGCCGCCTCCGTGCCTCCCGCGAGCACAACGTCGGCCCGCCCCGAGTCGATCAGGTGTTTGGCCTCGATGTAGGAATAGAGCCCGCTCGCGCAGGCGGCAACGCTGGCCATAGCTGGCCCGCGCAGCCCCAGGTGCATCGAAACCTGGCAGGCGCCCATGTTCGGGGCCATCATCGGGATATAGAACGGGCTCACGCGGTTGGGTCCCCGCTGGTGGAGCACGAGGGACTCCTCCATCGTGTCGATAGACCCGCCCGACCCCGTCGCGATAGCGGATGCCGCCCGGCTGCGTTCGTCATCCCGAAGGACGAGCCCCGCATCATCCGCAGCGAGCTGCGCTGCGGCGACGGCGAATTGTGCGAACCGGGACATGCGCCGCGCACCCTTCGGGTCCATGTAGTGGCCCGGGTCGAAGTCGTTCACCTCCGCCGCGATCTTGACGGGAAGGTCAGTCGTGTCGAAACGCGTCGTGCGGCTGATGCCAGAAACACCGGCAATCAGGTTCTTCCAGAACTCATGAGCCGTCAGCCCGATTGGCGTGATCGCGCCCACACCGGTCACCAATGCTCTGGTCACAGGTTGCTCCCCAGCTTAGTTGGCCTCTCGAAAGATGAGACACGAATTGTGCCCCCCCAGACCGACCGATGTGCTCACCGCTACCGCTACGCGGCGCGACCTGGCGGTGTTGGGGACGTAATCCAGGTCGCATTCCGGGTCCGGCGTCGAATAGTTGATCGTGGGCGGCACGCGCTGATCGCGGATAGCCATAACGCAGGCCAGCGCCTCGACTGAGCCCGACGCACCCATGCAGTGGCCCGTGATCGGCTTCACCGAACTGACTGACGACGAATAGGCGGCTTCGCCCATGATCTCCTTGAAGACCATCGTCTCCACGCGGTCGTTGAGAGGCGTACCGCTCCCGTGCGGGTTAATGTAGTCGATTTCCGCCGGGTCGATGGCAGCCTTCCGGATCGCCGCTTTCATCGCCCGCTTCAGGCCCCGCCCCGTCTCGTGGAGTGCGATCATGTCGTAGGCGTCGTTGGAACTGCCATAACCGATGAGCTCGCAATAGATCCTGGCCCCGCGCGCCCTGGCATGGTCGTAATCTTCAATGATCATCGATGCTGCGCCCTCGCCAGCGATGAACCCATCGCGGTTCAGGTCGAATGGTTTCAGCGCCTTCTCGGGGTGCTCGTTGTCGCCGGCGAGCGCCCGCATGGAGCACCACGTGGCGTGGAACAACGGCAGCAGTACCGCTTCTGAACTCCCGGAAATGATGGCCGTCGCATCGCCGCGGCGGACCGTCTCAAATGCCTCGCCGAGGGTCGCGCCGCCGGTGGCGCATGCGCACACGACGGCCATGTTGGGGCCGCGCGCCCCCGTTGCAATGGCGACGTGACCGCTGATCGCATCATCGATGAAATTGGCAACCAGGAATGGAGTGATCCGCCGCGGACCCTTTTCGTCGAGGATCTTCTGGTACTCGGTGATCATGTCCACACCACCGCCACCGGAACTGAAAATCACGCCGATCATGTCGGCGTTGGCCTCGTTAATCACAAGGCCGCTGTCTGCCAGCGCTTCGAGGGCGGCCGACATGCCGAAGGTCACCCCGCGATTCATATAACGCTGCTGCTTCGCATCCACGCGGTCGCCCAGTTCGAAGTTCTTCACCTCCGCCTGGATGCGCACCGGGTATGGTTCCGGGTCGAAGAGGGTAATCGGGCCGATTCCGCTGCGGCCGGCGAGCATCGCCTGCCACGTCTCCTCCGCTGTGTTGCCGACGGCCGTGACAGCGCCAACGCCCGTGACCACCACGCGACCGGTCATCGCGCCCCGGCTTCCAGGGCAGCAAACCTCTCGCTCAGCAGGCCCTCGTACTCATCGCTGAGGCTCAGGCTGTTGACGTTGTAGTCGATTCGGCGCACGAGCCGCGTGAGCACATTGCCAGGCCCTGCTTCCATGAACAGGTCCACGCCCTGCGCTTCCATCTCCGCGACCGACTTGGCCCAGCGCACACCGTGCGTGAGCTGGTCGCGAAGCTCGACAAACACCTCCGGCTGTGTTTCCAGCACCTCAGCGTTCACGTTGCCGACCAGCGGGTGGGTGGGGTCGCGCATTGGCAGGCGCTGCAGCAGCCGGCTCATGCCTTCGCTGGCTTTCGCCATCAGCGGCGAATGCGACGCGATCGTGATTGGCAGGCGCACAACTTTCCGGGCGTTCGCCCGTTCCGCCAGCTCCATCGCCAGCTTCAGAGGCTTGAGTGCCCCCGAAATCACGTTCTGGCCCTCGCAATTCGCAGTCGCCAGCCCCACATAACCTTCAGTTGACGCCTGCTTACAGATCTCGGCGACGGTCTCTTCCGGCAACCCGATGATCGAAGCCATTCCGCCCGGGAATTCTGTGCCCGCCTGGTCCATCAGGATCCCGCGTTCCTTGACGAGGAGCAGCCCTTCTTCGAAGGAAATTGATCCTGCCGCAACGGCGGCCGTGAACTCGCCCATCGAATGGCCGGCGAACATGTAGGGTTCAATCTTCCGGTCCAGCATCGACCACCGCTCCTTGAGCGCTTCGAGCCAGGCGACTGACGTGACGAATGTCGCCGGCTGCTGATTGATGGTGGATTCGAGCTCTTCGGCCGGGCCCTCGAAGCAGAGCTTGGAGAGGTGTGCTTCGAGCACTTCATCGGCGCGCTTGAACACATCCCGCGCCGCGCGCGAAACCCTGACCAGACGCTCGCCCATGCCCACGTGCTGTGAGCCCTGCCCCGGAAAGATGAGTGCAGCGCGGCTCCACGGTTTGACGTCCTGGTCCATTCGCCTGCATCCCTTCGCCAGCCCCGCGGTCTCTGCCGCGCGACTGGTGCACTCAGGATAGCAGAGAGCGGCACCGCGAAAAACACGAATCGAGCGCCCTCGATTGAGTTTCCCCGCGCCCGTGCCTTGCGCTAAAGCAACGTGGCCGGGTCGATATCGATAACCCAGCGCTCGCCGAGCCGCGTCGCGGCCAATAATGCGGCGGGCTCCCTTCCCCGCAACACGATCTGCCAGCGAAAATCGCCGCGCAGGCGCGGGATGTAGGCGCGCGATGGCCCGAGGATGTCGGGGTCAGCGCGCCCCGCGGTGTCCCGCCGCAGCCGCAGCTCGCTCGCCACGCGCGATGCCTCCGTGAGGGCATGCTCATCGCCTGGGTGGTGGAAGAGGAGGCGCGCGAGCCGCCCGAATGGCGGATACCCCGCGCGCCGCCGGTGTGCAATTTCGTGTTCGAAGAACGAATCATAGTAGCGCTCCGCAGCGCAGACGATCGGGGGCGCGTCCGGCTCGTAGGTCTGGATGAAGACGCTGCCGGCCTTCTCCCGCCGCCCGGCCCGCCCTGCGACCTGCGAAAGCAGCTGGAAGGTGCGCTCGTGGGCCGCGAAATCAGGAAGGCTCAACCCGACATCCGCATCCACCACGCCCACGACCGTCATCGCCGGTAAATCCAGGCCCTTGGCGAGCATCTGGGTGCCGACGAGGATGTCGATCTCGTGGCGTTCCAGCGCCGCCACGATCGCTTCGTGACTGCCTCGCCGGCCGGACACGTCGCTATCCCAGCGCGTCACCCGGGCACCGGGAAAGTGCAGGCGGGCTTCGTGTTCGATGCGTTGCGTGCCCACGCCGAAGGGCCGGTATCGTGCGCTGTTGCACTTCGGGCAACGTTCGTCCAGGCGTCGCTCGCGGCCGCAGTGGTGGCAGCGGAGGCGGGGGCGGAGGGGATCGGCGAGGTCCAGGCCCATCGGCACGTCACAGCTCGGGCAGGTGGGCAGAAAGCCGCAGTCGCGGCAGAGGATGAACCGCGCCGACCCGCGCCGGTTCACAAACAGGATAGACTGCTCGCCCGCAGCCAGCGCTCCCGCCACCGCCCGCTTCAGTGCGAAGCCAAACACCGTGCGATTGCCGTTTTTCAGCTCCTCGCGCATATCGATGATCGTGATCCGCGGCATCGCTCCGATCGAAGTGCTGCCATCGGCGGCAGGGTTCACCCGTTCGTCCAGCGGGTGGCGCACGATTGTCCCCGTCCGAGTGCGCTGATAGGTCGTGATATCGGGTGTCGCGCTCCCGAGCACCAGCGTCGCCGCCGCCAGCTGGCACAGTGTTTCGGCGGCGGCGCGAGCGTGGTAGCGCGGCTGCGGATCCGACTGCTTATAGCTCCACTCGTGCTCTTCGTCGATCACCACGAGCCCCAGCCCGGCGACTGGCGAAAAGAGCGCGCTGCGCGAGCCCAGCACGAGGCGCGCGTCTCCGCGCTGGATGCGCCACCACTGGTCGTATGCCTCGCCCGCCGAAAGGCCCGAGTGGCGGACGGCCAGGGTCTCGCCGAATCGCTCGCCGAAGCGCCGGATAGCCTGCGGCGTGAGGGCGATTTCGGGCACGAGCACAATCACCCCTCGCCCCGCGGCGAGTGCCCGTCCGGCGAGGTCCATGTACACCTCGGTCTTTCCAGAGCCTGTGACGCCATGAAGCAGGTGTATCTCGCCGGGTCGGCCCGCGATCGCCGTTGCAGCGGCAAGCTGGTCGCTGCTCAGCTGGAGCTCTGGCCGCTCTGCAAAGGCATACGCGTCGAGTGGGTCGCGCTCTTTGCGTGTGTCGGCGGAACGCAGCCAACCGTCGTCGGCAAGACGCCGGATATGGCTGGCGTCCGCACCCAGCGCGCGCGCGTCGGCAAGTGTTAGAGGCCCCCCGGCGAGCGCCCGCAACAGGCGCGCGCCGATTGACCGTGCAGTTTTCGCCTCAAGCCGCGCGGCCTCTTGCTCGAGCTCTGCACCGGGCCGTTGTGCCTCGACCTTTCGCTCCATCCGGGGCCGGCCGGTCGGCCGGGTGAGTCCCTGGGCGACGGTGAGATGGCCCTCCTTCTGCAGCCGCGTTAGACGGGCGAGCGTGACGGTGCCCACCGCGTCGCGCAGGCCGTCGAGCGTCACCCGCCCGTGGGCCGCGAGGTGCTGGAGGATGCGGCGGTCTCGCTCGTCAAATGGGAGCAGCGGCGGCACGTCCACCGGCGAAATCATCGTGACCGCCTTTTGGCCATAGCCGGGGGGCAGGCTCATCGCGAGGCAGTCCCACGCCGGCGCCAGGTATCTATCGCTCAGCCACTGACCCAGCGCGATGTGGATTTCGTCTAGGACCGGCACAGGGTCGGCGATAGCTTCGATGGGGCGCACGCCTTCGATGGCCGGTTCCGCCTCAAATCCGATCACGATCCCCTGCAGGAGCCGCGGCCCGAAGGGCACAAACACGGCCTGCCCTGCCTCCAGCACCAAGCCTGGCGGGATCGCATAGGTGAACGCCGTACGCACGGGCTGGCCCGCATTCACGACGACCTGGGCAAAGGCGCCCGGCGACGCGGGATCGAGGGGGATCATCGCCAGATCTTAGCGCCTCATTGCCCGGCGGCCGGGGCATCGAGCACTGAATCGGCCACTAGCACACGCGGCCACTCGGCTTCACGTGTGTCCACGCCCCGCGTCAATCCCAGGAATGTCGGCACGCCGATGAGCATCACGATCCCCCCAAACACGAAGGCTGAACCGAGTCCGAAGCGGTCCACGAGGATGCCTCCAACGACCGACCCGACGACGATCCCTGCACCGTTGGAGGCCGAGCCTAGGCCGAGCACCGTGCCCATCCCCACGCGCCGGCCGGCAACCACCTGGAGCGCAGCTGCCGAGACCGCGGAGACGGCGTTTCCAAGCCCCATGGAAAACAGCAGCAAGACGACGACGAAGTAGAACGGGACGAAGCCCACGAGCGTCAGCATCACCGCGTTCCAGGCCAGCCCCAGTGCGACCATCGAGCGCCGATCGCGCCGGTCCGCGACTCGCCCCAGCAGCGGCTGCATGAATCCGCCGGTGAGGTCCTGCGTCGCGAACGCCACGCCAATGGCGATCGGGCTGGCATGCAGACCGCTTTCCAGACGTAAAGCGAGGAAGCTGAACGATGCCCCGGTGGAAAGCGCAAGCAAGCCCTGCTGCGCGGTTACCGCCGCCACCAGCCGGTCGGACATGGCGTGGCGGAACGTTGCCGGTTGTTGCCGGGCAACTGTCCCTGCCCGCTGTTGCTCCTCCAGGGGGCTGTGCCGCGGCAACCAGAACAGTAAGACAAACGCTGCGAACAGCAACAGCGTGGCCATTGCCACGAACACCGAATGGAAGCCAAGGAATTCGCGGAAGAGCCCCGCCACCAGGGGCCCCGAACCGAAGCCCACGATGTCGGCGGTGGCGAAAACCCCCAGCCAGCGCCCTTCCTGGCCCCTCGGTGTCATGTCCCCCACATAGGCGCGCGCGACCGAAAAAACGAGACTTGTGCCGAACCCGCTGAAGGCGCGGAATGCGATCACCTGCGCGAACGTCGTGGCCGTCAGGTAGCCCAGTGCCGCGATCGTGTAGATCAGCAGCCCGAGGATGATGAACGGCTTGCGCCCGAACCTGTCCGAAAGCTGGCCGGCGAACGGCCCAAAAAACGTCTGTACGACGGCGAAGATCGAGAACGTCAACCCCAGCCAGACTCCGCTGGCCCCCAGATCCTTAGCGTAGACCGGGAGCAGGGGCGACACCATCGAGATCCCCATCGTCGCGGCGAAGACGGCAATGTAGAGCGCGATGAAGGGGCGGGAACGCATGGGTCAGAGCCTACCGTACGCCGGCGAAATGCGG
>Ga0307373_10004352_pt1 | contig 23898 bp, 18 predicted proteins | sample OX2MG_FD_202534 | JGI IMG/M metagenome (GOLD analysis project Ga0307373, IMG submission 202534) | Soil microbial communities from Risofladan, Vaasa, Finland - OX-2 | ecosystem: Environmental > Terrestrial > Soil > Coastal area > Acid sulfate soil | place: Finland: Risofladan, Vaasa | collected... | reverse complement strand
GCTGCGTCAGAGTTTCCTCCATTGCGCAATATTCCTGACTGCTGCATCCCGTAGGACTCTGGGCCGTGTCTCAGTCCCAGTGTGGCTGACCATCCTCTCAGACCAGCTACCCGTCTTAGCCTTGGTGAGCCGTTACCTCACCAACTAGCTGATAGGGCGCGGGCCCCTCTCGAAGTAATAGCTTGCAGGAGCAGAGGCCATCTTTTACCTCAGGAAGCGAACTTCCCGTGGTCTTATCCGGTATTAGTCCGTCTTTCGACGGGTTATCCCGGTCTCCAAGGCAGGTTGCCCACGTGTTACTCACCCGTGCGCCGGTTTACTAGCCGGATTGCTCCGACTTTCTCCCACGACTTGCATGTCTCAGGCACGCCGCCAGCGTTCGTTCTGAGCCAGGATCAAACTCTCCATTTAAGCTCATTATCTCAATCCGATTCGCGGGCCGTTAAGCCCGCAAGCCGGTTGGACTGACCGCTAATTAACTCACATTCGGACACGATTCGGCTCCGCCTTCGGAGTCCTTCGCCGCCCGAATTAGGCATGCACTACTATTCAGTTTTCAAAGAGCCGCGCCCTTGAGGCGAAAGGTCAGATTATCGCCACGGTGGCGATATGTCAACTCTGCAAATCTTTCGGATGAAAGAACGAGTCTTTTCTTAAATGACCTGCGCCGGGCTCACCCGCCGCTCCGTCCGCCATACTGGCCGGCACTTCCGGAGCAGCGAGAACGAAGAAACTAGCATCGGCACGCAGCAGTGTAAAGCCGGTTGCTGATTTTTCCGCGCACGATTCGCGATCATTGCTCTCGCACTAGGCGATTTTCCACGCTAGGCGATTCGGCGATGCAGCACGCGCTCCACCACGCCGATATAGAGCCCCGCCCCAAGCGCGCACAGCCCCGCAATTACGAACATCGGGCCGTAACCCGCGCGGCTCGCGATCAACCCCAGCAGGTACGGCGCGCTCATCGCCGCGACGTCGAACAGCGAGGTGTAGATGGTCGAGGTCCGGCCCATCGCCGCCGCCGGCGTGCGGCGCAGTACCAGCAGGCTCAGCGCCGGGTAACTCAAGCCGTGGCCGAGTCCGCCGACGACGCCCGCCAGGTCGAGCATCCCGGGCCGTCCGGTCGCGCAAATCAGTCCGATGCCGACGCCCAGCGTGACCAGCGACAAGGCCAGAATCCGCTCTGCACCGACCCTTTCGATCACGCGTCCGCAGGTCAGGCGCACCACGATCGCGGCGGCCGAGTAGATCACGAAATAGACGCCGACGTAGAGCACCCCCTGCTGGATCGCGAACGGCGCCACGAAATTAAGCCGCGAAACGATGGCGGCGGAAAACAGCAGGGTCGCGATCCAGACCGGCAGCAGCGCCCGATCAAGCAGCAACCGGCGGTAGCTCACGCCGCCGTCAGACGCCTCGCTGGTCGGGGCGCGAAAGCCGAGCTCGTCCGAGACCGTCACGGTCGCGATCGCGCCGCATCCGCACAGCGCGGCCGCGGTGATAAAGAACGCGGTGAAGCCCAGGCGCCGCACGATAACATCGCCGATCATCGGCGCGAACGCCGCCGGCATCATGCCGTTGAGGCTGAAGATCGTCATCGCTTCGGCGTGGCGGCTGGCGGGCAGGATATCGAACAACATCGCGAACAACGCCACGCGCGCGGTGCCCTCGCATACCCCGTGCAGCGCGCGCACCGCGAACATCGGCAGGCCCAGCGCCTGCAGCGGAATATAGAGCGTCAGCGCGAGGCCCTCGATCGCCAGCGCCCAGAAGACCGTCGAGCGGCGTCCCATCCGCCCGATCGCCAGCGGCACCGCCGGCCGCGCCAACAGCGCCATCGCCGAGCCGAAGGCCGCGATCGCGCCGATCATCGCCGCGCCGCCGCCCAGCCGGACCACGAACAGGGGAAAAATCACCAGCATGTTGCTGGCGCCGTTGAGTGCGAAGTTGGCGGCGAACACCGCCCAGAAATCGCGGCCGTAGCCGCCAGTCGCGCCCGGCTGAGCCGCGGGTTGCGGATTAGAGCGCGCGACCTCGCTCATCCGCCCGCCGCCTGCGCCGGCGCCACGCTCAATCCCGGGACGGCGCGCCCGGCGCGGGATCGTTGAGATGCGGCGAGCTGGCCGGCGCCGGCCGTCGCCGGTGCGTCGCGGTCATACGGCGTATGAACGGCGAGTAGAGATGGCCGTGGCGATCGACGCCGACCAGCTGGCCGCCCTCCTGCAGCACCAGCGCCACCGCGATCATCAGCGCCAGGATCATGCCCATGACGGCAAGTGGCAACCGCGACCGCAGCGGGCGCGATCCGGCCCGTGAAGCCTTCCGACGATCCTCTCGATCGATAGAATCCCGCGCCATATGCCGAGACAGATTACGGCGCGTCACAGGCCCCGGCAAGCATCCCGCCTCGGCCGAACGGAGCCGCTGCGCCGACCTCGCCGGACGGGCACTTAAGCGGCGGCGCGGTTTGAGCTAAAGATAATGGTTCGCCGATGCCACGTATCCAGGACATCAACGTTGCCGCCACCGAGCCGCTGATCGCGCCGCACGCGCTCAAGGACGAGCTGCCGCTCGACGACGCGCTGGAGCGCTTCATCTACGACTCGCGCGAGACCGTGCGCCGCGTGCTCAAGGGCGAGGACCGGCGCCTGCTGTTCATCGTCGGGCCATGCTCGATCCACGATCCCGAGGCCGCGCTCGAATATGCCCGGCGGCTGGCCGCAATCGCGCCGCGGGTCGCCGATCGGATGTTCGTGCTGATGCGGGTTTACTTCGACAAGCCGCGCACCACGGTCGGATGGAAGGGGCTCATCAACGACCCGTTGATGGACGAGAGCTGCGACATGCGCGCGGGACTGCGCATCGCGCGCCGCCTGTTGATCGAGATCGCACGCATCGGCCTGCCGGCGGCGACCGAGATGCTCGATCCGATCACGCCGCAATATATCGCCGACCTCATCACCTGGGCCGCCATCGGCGCGCGCACCACCGAATCGCAGACCCATCGCGAGATGGCGAGCGGGCTGTCGATGCCGGTCGGCTTCAAGAACACCACCGACGGCAACCTGCAGGCCGCCATCAATGCCATCCAGTCGGCGCGCCTGCCCCATTCTTTCATCGGCATCACGCAGGAAGGGGTCACCGCGGTGGTGCGGACCACCGGCAATCCGGATACCCACGTGGTGTTGCGCGGCGGACGGACGCCGAATTACGACCGCGCCAGTATCGAGGAGTGCACGCGGCTGATCGCCAAGGCCGGGCTCGAGCCGCGCCTGCTGGTCGATTGCTCGCACGCCCAGACCAACAAGGATTTCAGCCGCCAGCCGGCGGTGCTGGCGCAGGTGGTCGAGCAGGTTCGCGCCGGCAACCGCGCGATCGTCGGCGCGATGGTCGAGAGCAACCTCGAGGCCGGCAATCAGCCGGTGCGGGCGCGCGGCGCGGGCCTCAAGTACGGAGTCTCGGTGACCGACCCGTGTATCGATTGGCCGACCACCGAACGCTGTATCGTCGAATCCTACGAGAGCCTGCGCAGCGCCACGATCCCCTCGCAACCCGCGGCGCGCTGAGTTTTCCTGCTCTGCCGATTCCGCCTGTCTCGCCGCCGGCGCACGACCCGCATTTGGCGGTGAGTCGCTAATTCGTAGCGGCGAGATCGCGATAGGAAAACTCGGTCTTCACCTGGTGACGCGGAACCGCCGCGCCATCGACCTCGGCATACGGGTAGATCAGATAATTGAGCGGGGCTCCGTGCTGGGGCGGTTTCAGCTCAAGATCGCGCCCCGCAGTGAAGGCGATGCGGTCGGCGTCGAGGTGGCCGAAGTAGTAGTCGTGCAGCTTCGGATGCTGCCAGGCCTCGGAGGCGTCGATCGGCACCCATACGCCCCCGGCATAAAACTCGGCCCAACAATGGTAGCCCGCAATCGGACCCGAGCCGGGAGCGCCAAGCGGAAATCCGATCGTAAAGCGAGCAGGAATTCCGCGCGCACGCGCGAGCGCAATGAACAGTGAGTGGAAGTCCGTGCAGTTGCCGTGCCGGACGTTGCAGGCGTAGATCGCGTCGCCCCGCCCCCATCCGGTACCACGCTTGTCGTACTTCATGGTCGCGGTGACGTAATCGTAAAGTGCGCGCGCCTGCTTTAGCGCCGGTGCGCCGGTGGCGCCGATGGAAGTGCTCACTTCTGCTATCTGGCCGTCGATCGGAACCAGACGATCCGGCTTCAGGAACGGCGCGAAGGCGCCATCCGACGGCTCCGGAAGCGATCGCGCGGCGAGCGCGAGCGCGGCGGCTTCCTCGCGGCGCGCGGCATCGAAGGTCAACCTGATGGTGGTCGAGGCCGGCAGCGGCGAAGCGGCGTGCAAGTACAAGACCGTATTGCCATCGTCCTGCGCGACGATCTCGTGCGCCAGCGTCGACTCGACCGAGACCTGACTGATCTTCTGCCAGGCATCATCATGTGGAACCGGGATCCACACCTCGAGCGTCTTGCCAGCCGGGTCGGTCAACGCGATGGTCGTGGTATAAGTGAACCTCACGTCGCGGCTCACGCTCGGGGCGCGCGCGGTGCTCTGACCGGCAAACGCCTCGGCTGCCAGGCGCGATCCGGTCGATGCGCTGAGGATGAGTGCCGCGGCCATCAGCGATATCCGCAAGCGCAAAGAGTTTTTCACCGGCATTTCGATTTTTCCCAAACCCCACCCTTTAGTTCCGCAACGACCCCGGGGTCAACGCGGCGTTCACCTAAGGGCCTCGGCCGGCACTGGCGGCGGCGAGGCTTCGAGCCTCGCCGCCGCCGGGCGCGCTTGATGCCGAGGGGGGGCGGCGTTTAGCGCAACAGAATCGGCGTCAGCATGCCGAAGTCCTGCGGCGTCTGGCCGGTCAAATCCGCACTCGGAAGGGTGCCTTCGTAGACCGCGTTGATGGTGGCGTTGTTGCCGCTTACTGATTCGACGAACATCAGGGCGAAGTTCTGGATCGGTACCATGCTCGACTTGCCCTTGGCGCCGGTGAAGTCGACCTCCGGGACGACCACCAGGCGCGGATCGTATTGCGAGGGATTGGCGGGATTCGCGCCCGGATAGAGTGTGTTCCCGAGGTTGATACGGTCGGTAAAACCTTGCGAGGTCGGCCCGACGATGTTGCCGGTTTCCACCGAGATCGATTGCCCGACACTCAGCTTGCCGACGTAGCCGTTCACGATATTGCCCCGATACACATTCGCGCCGTTGGTGCCCAAGGCCAGCGCTCCCCAGTTACCCGGTCCGAGCTGTCCCCAGTTGCCGTTGGTCGGTCCATTCTTGAGCGTGTAGCTCTGTCCGACGGTGTAACTGCAGCTGCCCGACGAGCACGGCAATCCCACCGGCATCACGCCCCGCGCCCAATCCGGATTCGATTGGATTCCGGCGGTGGCGGCGGTACGGACCACGTTGCTGGTGATTCCCAGCACCCTGGCGAAGTCGGCCATCACGGTGCGTTGCAGGGTGACCGTAATCGACAGATCGTCGGGCGCCACCGTGGTCGAGACGATCTCGCTGCTGGCGATACCGTTGGTGCTCGCGTTGCTACTGGCGACGGTCTGGGCCTCGGCCGGGTCGCCGGGCAGGTAATTGGCCCCGGCCAGCGCCGCCGTATCGGCCGCCTTCTGCAGTTGCACCCAGTTGAAGTAGAGCACCGCCACGTCCGCTCCCAGCGCGATCGCGGCGATCAAAACCGGTAGGGCGAGGCTGAAAATGATGAGGATTTGACCCCGTTGGAAACCTTTCAAGTTCTTCATCGAGCATTTTCCCCTTTTGCACGGCGTCCGGCCAAAATTGATAAGCCGACGACGTTAAAGCTAAATTAAAAATGCTCAAAGTGAGCGTACGAGTCAAGATATCAATAAAACAAATAATTACCCAGATTTGAATTGGTAAACAGAGATGGAGAGAGCTACGCCCCCGGATGCACGTTATCTGTGGAAAAAGACCCCGCACGCCTCCGGGGAAAAAGCCCCCAAAGACTGAATTTATTGGCGCTTTTTGCCCGATAGCCGAGCTAATTCGACGGATGGGAGCCCGTCTGCGGACTCAATGGCAGGAAGATTTGGTGGCCGGCCGAGGCATCGAGGCCGTCGGCCTCGAACATCCAGGACAGCAAGCGGCCGCCGAGTCTTACGCGGCGTTCGTGGTTGATCCCGACGCTACCGGCTCGGGGCCACTGCGGCCGCCCGAAGTAAGAAGCGCGGCGACCTGGCGATAAGCTCCGGACGCGCTAGCGCATCACCTGCGACAGGCCACCCGGCGTGCTGAAGCGCTCGACGTCGTCGTAGTTGACGCCATCGACATTGCGGCACGCTTCATTGCTGAGCGCGGATTTTCCTTGCGGCGTGGCGGTGACGAAGGCGGTGAGGTGATGCTTGTTGAGGTCCCACATGACTTCCATGGCGTTACCGTTGTTGTATTGGAAACCCTCTTTCGGCACCGGTCGGGCAAGCCGTTCGGTCATCTCGACTTTGTAGAGCTTGAGATCCGTATCGTAGGCGTCTTTCCACCAGGCGACGTATGCCTGTTTGTCGACATACAGGACCTGCTTGCCGTAGCAGTAGCCGGAGCGCTCCGAGGGTATCCGGCGGACGTCGATCACATCGGTATCGCGCACTTCCCATTTACCGATGACGGGCTTCGGGAAAAACACCGGAAAGTAGTAGTTCGACGGTTTCCCATAGAGGCTCGGCTCGCTCGTGCCGAGGGCGAGGATGCGCTGATCGCGGATAAAATGAGACTGAAAGCGGGCGATGCCGCCGCTGAAAGCGCTGAAATCATCCGGCGCAAAATCGGTCCCGCTCACCGGCGCGCAGCGACTGCTCGAGGAGCCGCGCAGCACCCGGCGCAGTTTCGGCACAAAGATGAATTCGCCTTCGGGCTTGGTCGGATCGGCGTAATACACTATCAGCACCGAGGTGTAGCGCTCCTGCTCGGGCTCAAGCGTCATCAGGAAGTGCGTGTGGTCGATGCCGTGCAAGCGCGGGTCGTTGATCGGTTGACCGACGTCGCTGATATGACTCAGGCGCCGGTAGACATCCACGTATCTGATCGTCGAGACCTCGCTCGCGCTGTTGACCAGGTACTCATGGTCAGCTCTGCTGCAATACAGATAGGGAATGTAGCGATACCAGAAATTGACCAGGATCTTGTAGCCCTTCAGCGGCTCGGCCGGGTTGGGAAACGGCGTCCCGGCGACGTAGCCTTCGACCGTATGCCCGCCGTTCGGCAGCTCCTTGATCGTCACCAGGTGGCTATATTTTTCCGTGTTCTGGAGGTAGGTCTGCGGCAATGTATAGTGGCTGGTGGGCCCCACCTCCATCCTGAAATCGGCCGGCATCTTCCAGAAGGCGGCTCCGGAAAACAGCACCTGCATCCCGTCCGGCATGAACTGCTTGTAATGCTGCCAGTTCTGCATCGTGATAGTGGTGCCGGGCGGGATGGAATCTTCCGCGGCTCCGCACGGCGCCGCCAGGCACAGCCAACAGGACACGGTGACGAGCCAGATTATTAGGGACCAACGCCGCATTTGCCTGACCATTCAGATGCCTCCGAGCGCTTCGAACAGTTTATGTGTGCCATTGCTTAGCATTGATGGGGAGCGAATTTAAGCGCCGCGACCGCCAAACGCATCGCACGCAGCTTCGCCGCTACACCTGATCGTTAAAATCTATGTAGGTCCGGTGTGGAAACTCGCAGCCACTAGAGCTGCGAGCTGAGATGAAAGTCGGCGCTCCGCTCAGCTCAGCTCGCGGGGCCCTTGAAGTTCACCATAATCGCACCGGTGTTCGCGTTGATCGAACCGCTCAGCGTGCCGTAGCCCTGGTGTCCATGCGTCGAAGAGGTGATTCCGTATCCGCCGCTCAACGGCATTTTCGGCTTTTTCGGATCGTTCGAGGCGCACAGCGTACCGGCCATATCGATTTGCTCGGTGTCCTTGCTGCCCGTGATCATCGCCGAGGCGAAGAACGGTTGGCAGCGGCCAGGTCCCGAACCGAGAAATTCGTTTCCGCCCATGAAGGTGAAGTCAATCTCGGCGACGCTCGCCTTACCGATCAGCGGGCCGCTGGCCTTTTCCCTTTTTTTGTCGGGATCGACGTCGTAGATCCCGCAACTGCAAGAGCTCGAAACTTGCGCCGGTCCGTTCTGATAACACTGATCTGCGTAGTCCGTGCTGGTGCACGACTGGGCGTTGAAGCTGTTCAACAGCTCACCCTTGAAAACGAGGTTGCTCTTTTGTGCAAACGCCGACGGCACGAGGATTATCAGCGCCACCAGGAACGCGGCGGCGCGCACGATCCACAGGCTGGACTTTTCAGTCATCAGGATGTTTTTGGTCGCGAACATTATTTACCTCGTAGAGGCTGATTAATACAGCAATTCTCTTGTTTAGATTTGAGCGGACTTTTTATACAACAGACGACCGGTGATTGCACGCTGCCGCCCGGTTTTGCTCCGAACCAACCGTGCGTCTCGATTTTGTCCAACGATCCCGCACCCTTACCCGGCACCGCGCGGCGATTGAAAGCGGCGCCGTCCAGTCGCAAGATTCCAGCTATGGATTTTGATCTGACCCAGGCCCAGCAGGAGATCGTCGCCGGGGTGCGCGCGTTATGCCAGCGCTTTCCCGACCCGTACTGGCGCGACAAGGATTCGCGCCACGAGTTTCCGCACGAGTTCTATCGCGCCTTCGCCGACGCCGGCTACCTGGGCGTCGCGATTCCCGAAGCTTACGGCGGCAGCGGGCTGGGGATCGTCGAGGCCGCGCTGGTGATGCGCGAGGCGGCGTACGCGGGTGCGATGAATGCGGCCAGCGCGGTCCATCTTTCGATCTTCGGGCTGATGCCGGTGGTGGTGCACGGCAGCGAAGATTTGAAACGCCGCTTTCTGCCGCTGGTCGCGCGCGGCGAAATTCACGTCTCGTTCGCGGTCACCGAACCCGACGCCGGCAACGACATCACGCATATCAAGACCTTCGCCCGCCGCGACGGCGACCATTACATCGTCAGCGGCCGCAAGGTCTTCACCACCAAGGCGCAGGAGTCGCAGCGGATGCTGCTGCTGACGCGCACCACGCCCATCGAGCAGGCGGCCCGCAAGACCGACGGCATGACGGTGTTCTTCGCCGAGCTCGATCGCGCCACGGTCGAAGTGCGCGAGCTGCACAAGCTCGGCCGCCACGCGGTCGATACCAACCTGTTGTTCATCGACAACCTCAAAGTCCCGGCTACCGACCTGGTCGGCGAGGAGGGGCGCGGCTTCAGAATCCTGCTCGACGGCCTCAATCCCGAGCGCATCCTGACCGCCGCCGAAGGCATCGGTATCGGCCGTGCCGCGCTCGACAAGGCGGTGCGCTACGCCGGCGAGCGTATCGTCTTCGGGCGGCCGATCGGGCAGAACCAGGCGATCGCGCATCCGCTGGCCGACGCCCATGCGCGCCTGGAAGTCGCCGAGCTGATGATGCTCAAGGCGGCCTGGCTGTTCGACCGCCGCCAGCCGTGCGGCGCCGAGGCCAGCATGGCCAAGCTGCTCGCCGCCGAGGCCGCTTTCGAGACCTGCGACCGGGCGGTGCAGACGCTGGGCGGCTACGGCTACATGCAGGAGTATGACGTCGAGCGTTTCTTCCGCGAGTCGCGGATGCTCAAGATCGCGCCGGTCTCGCAGGAGATGGTGCTCAACACGCTGAGCGAGCACGTGTTGAAGCTGCCGCGCTCGTACTGACGTTACATCCGGCCGCTAAAGTTCATCCGGTCATCGAGTTGGACGGGATTCTTCGCTCCGGCAGCCTGCGCTCAGAATGACAACCACCACGGCTGCTGCTGTCATTCTGAGCGCCGCGAAGAATCCCGATCCGTCCGAAGCGTCAGGCCAAATCTTTTTGCGAGACTGACCGGGGCTCGAATCAATCCTGGCGGGTTTCGGCGCGCAGCCGCTCGCTTATCAGCAGGGCGTTGAGTGCGGCGCTGTGGCGCACCGGGTAGGGGTCGGGCTGATCGATCTGCCGGTAGCGGGCGTCGAGTACCGCGAACTCGCGCATGAAGCGCTCGCGCGCGTCGCCCAGCGCCGGGCGCGGGTCGAGGCGGCGGCCGTCGGCGAACACCGGCTCGAGCAGCGCTTTGACCTCGGCCGGCGCGGGGCGGATTTCGCCGCCGGCGGTGGCGGCCTGCTCCTCCTCGAGGCCGATCAGATCGGCGTAAAAGCCGCCGGTGCGATTGTAGGCGCGAAAGACCTGCTTGCGGCCCGGCAGGCTGACCTTGTTCTCCGAGGTCTTGAGGCGCGGCTTGCCGGCGTACTCGGTCAGCTTGTAAGCGACGTCGAGCGACGGCGCGTCCTGGCTCACGACCATCGCGGTGCCGACCCCGAAGGCGTCGATCGGCGCGCCCGCGCTGACCAGCTCACTGATCCGGTACTCGTCGATATTGCCGCTGGCGAAGATCGAGACGTTCTTGAGCCCGTGTTGATCGAGGATGCGCCGCGCCTTGCGGCTCAGATCGAGCAGATTGCCGCTATCGAGCCGAATACCCATCAGCACGATCCCGGCCTCGGCCAGCTCGCGGGCGACGCGGGCGGCGTTCTCGACCCCGCGCACCGTATCGTAGGTGTCGACCAGCAGCGTGCTGAGCTTGGGGAAAATCTTGACGAAGCTCTCGAAGGCCTCGCGCTCGCGATCGTGCACCATCACGTAGCTGTGAGCCATCGTGCCGTAGACCGGAATTCCGTAGCGCATCCCGGCCAGCACGTTGGAGGTGCCGTGGAAGCCGGCCAGGTAGCTGGAGCGCGCGGCGATCAGGCCGGCGTCGGCGCCCTGGCTGCGGCGCAGCCCGAAATCGACCAGCCGGCGGCCGCCGGCGACCGCGAAGCTGCGCGCCGCCTTGCTGGCGATCAGCGACGCCATCCCGATCTGATTGAGCGCCAGCGTCTCGATAATCTGCGCCTCGATCAGCGGCGCGCGGACCTCGATGAGCGGCTCCTCGGCAAAGAAGATGCTGCCCTCGCGCAGCGCCCGCACCTGGCCGGTGAAGCGCAGCCGGGCCAGGAACTCAAGGAAGTCGGCGGCGAAGATCTTGAGCGAATCGAGGTAATCGATAATGTGCGGCTCGAAATGGAACTCCTCGAGCACCTCCAGCAGCCGCTCGAGACCGGCGGCCAGCAGAAAGCCGCGCCGCGGCGGCAACCGGCGCGTGGTCAGGCTGAAGCAGGCGGTGTCGTTGTAGCCGGTCGCGAAGTAGCTCGCCGCCATCGTGAGTTCATAAAAATCGGTGAGCAGCGGCGCTTCGCCCGGCTCAAGACGCAGATCAACAGACATCGGGTGGACCCTTTTTGTCGCCGGCAACGGTCTCGTAGCCGGCCGGGGTGAAGTTTCTCATGTTAAATTAAGCGGCGCGAGTCAAGCGCCCGGCGAGCGGCCGCATCGGCGTTCAGCGCGGCGGCTCGGGTGGCGATGGAGGTTTGGGGGGCGCGGCGGGCTCCGCGGTCTCGTGCACCACGCGGGTCTCGGGCATCGAACGCTCGCGCAACGTCTCGGCCATCGTACGAAAGCGCTCGGCGACCAGATGATTGATCGTCCCGGGCTCGCCGATCGCGCCGGCGCTGACGCCGGTCAGCAGCTCGATGCCCTGGTCGATGCTATCGATCGGGTAGATATGAAACTCGCCGCGCTGCACCGCCGCGACGGTTTCGCCATCGAGCATCAGGTTGGCGATATTGGGGCGCGGGATGAGCACCCCTTGCGTGCCGCTCAGACCGGTCGCCTTGCAGACCCGGTAGAAGCCTTCGATTTTCTCGTTGACGCCGCCGATCGCCTGGACCCGGCCGTGCTGATCGACCGAGCCGGTGACGGCCAGCTCCTGGCGGATCGGCACGCCGCTTAGGGCCGACAGCAGCGCGTAGAGTTCGGTCGAGCTGGCGCTGTCGCCGTCGATTCCCGAGTAGGATTGCTCGAAGGCGATGCTGGCGGTCATCGAAGCCGGACTGTTTCGTCCGAAGCGGTCGCGCATGAAGCCGCTCAGGATCATCACGCCCTTGTCGTGGGTCGAGCCCGATAGATGGGCCTCGCGCTCGATATTGATTACGCCCGCCTGGCCGAGCGCGACGGTCGCGGTGACGCGTGAAGGACGGCCGAAGGCGTAGCCGCCGACGTCGAGCACGGCGAGCCCGTTGATCTGGCCGACCCGCGCGCCGCTGAGCTCGACGATCAGGGTACCGTCGGCGATCAGCCGGCGGATCTCCTCCTCGATAAAGTTGAGCCGCAGGATACGCTCGTTGAGCGCCCGTTCGACTTCAGCGGCGGTGACGGTCTGGCCCTGGCCGCTGCGCGCAAAGTAGGCGGCTTCGCGGGCGAGGTCGTCGATCGGCTCCATCATGCTCAGCACGCGGCTGCGATCGCCCGCCTTGCGCATCCCGAACTCGACGATTCGCGCCAGCGCGCCGCCGTCGAAGGGCGGCAACCCCTCGCGCTGCGCCAGCGCCGCGACCCGCGCCACGTAGCGCGCCGCGGCCTGCTTGTCGGCATTCACCACCGGGCGAATCTCGGCCTTGACCTTGAACAGCTCGGCGAAATCCTGGTCGTAGAAATAGAGCATGTTGTAGAGGTAGCCGCCGCCCATCACGATGACCTTGTTGGCGATCTCGATCGGTTCGGGCTTGAGCCCGCTCATCGCAAAGAACGGAAACGGCTCCAGTGTCTCGAGCGTCATGCGCCCGGTCTTGAGCGAACGCTTGAGAGTCTTCCATACGCCCGGCTCGATCACCGCGTCTTCGAGATCGAACACCAGGAAACCGCCGTGCGACTTCAGGAACGAGCCCGGGATGATGCGGGTGAAGTTGGTGCCGGCGCGGCCGAACGGATCCATCCAGCGCTCGATGGTGCCGAACAGGTTGCGATAGCTGGGGGCATCCTCGCAGATCACCGGCGCGCCGCTGGTGCCCGAGTTATCGACCAGCACGTTGACCTGGTACTCGAAGAAGCGGCCGTCGGCATCGGGCGGTCCGGGCGGGCGCGGCGGAGCGATCTCGCCGGGCCGGCCCTCGGGCTGGGCGCGAAAGCGATCGAGATGACTCAGCATGTGCTCCAGCACCTCGTCGAGGTAGGAGCGGACGGCGGGATTATCGAGCTGCTGCTTGAGCGCCGCCACCGCCGGCGTGATCATGCGGGCGGCAAACGCGCGCTCGATGGCGCGGATGTCGTCGACCAGCTCGCGCATCATCTCCTGCTGGCGCATCAGCAGCTTGGCGAGCTCGTCCTGCAGTTCGGTCTGCACCTTGCTCAGGCGCTCGCGCTCGGCTTCGGGCAGCGCCTCGAGCTCGCGGGCCAGGGCTTCGGGCGACTCCGGCATCTTGCCGCCGATCAGCGGGATGAAGATCACCTGGCCGGTGGGAGCGCTCTGGATCGCGAAGCCGCGCTCGCGGGCGCGAGTTTCAAGCCCCTGGAAGAGCTCCTGGGCGCGCTTGTTGTACTTGTCGCGCAGCGCCGTGCGTTCCTGGTCGAAGTCCTCGCGGCGGAAGGCCTTGGGCAGCTGCTCGATGACGAAGTTGACCAGCTCCTGCATCTGTTCGCGGAGCTTGGCGCCCTCGCCGGCCTTCAGATAGACCGCCACCGGCGCTTCGGGCGAACGGAAGTTGTTGACGTAGACCCAGTCGCCCGGCGTCGGCATCGTGGCCGCCCGCTCGCGCAGCTGGGCGAGGATCGTTTCGCGCTCCTGGCGCGTGCGCAGGCCGCTGACGAAGACGTTGTAGCCGGGCGCGTTGATTCCGATCGCCAGACGGATAGCGTCGAGCGCCCGTTCCTGGCCGAGCAGCTCGCTGCCGTCCGCCGCCATCCCGTCGCTCGCCATCCGCAGCAGTTCCTCCGGCGTGGCCGGCAGGGCGCCGCGCAGCTCGGCGGGCGTCAGTTGCGCGGCGGGCGCGGCGGGCTTCAAGTCAGGGGTCAGCGGTTCGCTCTTGTGCGATGACTCGGGCATGGATTCGCTCCCGGTTGCCGAGAACCAGTCTATCTAACGGGGTCTTTCGACCGGCACGCGCCGGCTCTGGCGTTTGGGCACTGCGATCAGCAGCACGCCATTGGACCAGTGCGCGCGCACGGCGTCGGCGTCGATCGGGGCGGGAAAGGCAAACCTGCCGATCGCCTGCCCGTTGCGGTCGCGCACCATCACTTCGTACCCCACCACCTCGACGCTGAGCCCTTCGGGATCGACTCCGATCGTGGCCAGCTCGACCTCGTAGTGGCGGCCGCAATCGCGCACCACCGCGTCCTGCCAGTCGCCAGCGCGCCGCCAGCGCCCCGGCAGGGCGTCGTCGAAGAACTCATCGAATGCGCGTTCGAAATCCTTGAGCCAGCCCGCCATGTTCTCAACCGCAGTCATATATTAGTGCGAGCAGACCGCTGTGGTCGAGTACCGCGGGGGTAAAATGCCGATGTGCGCCGCGGCGGTTTGCCGGCCGGGACTTGCCGCCCGGCGCGCGATTAGCGTATGGTTCGCATCGTGCCGACTTTTGCCAAGATACTCGCCGCCACGGATTTCTCGGAGGATTCCGAGCGCGCGCTCGATTACGCCGAGGAGCTGGCGCGGCGCTTCGGCGCCGAGATCACCCTGGTTCATGTCGACCAGCCGCTGGCGCCGGTGATGATGAGCCCCGACTTCGGTGCGGGCGTCGACGTCGGCGCCATCAGCCGCATCGCCGAGGAGCAACGCCTGCTGGCGCAGCGCGAGCTCGACAAGATCGTCGGACGGCTGCGCGACGGCGGACTCAAGGCGCGCAGCCTGTTGCGCGTCGGCTCGCCGTTCCTCGAGATCATCAATACCGCGCAGAGTGAAGGCGTCGATCTGATCGTGCTCGGCACCCACGGCCGCACCGGCCTGGCCCACGTTCTGATGGGCAGCGTGGCCGAGCGCGTGGTGCAGAAGGCCGGTTGCCCGGTGCTGACGATTCGTCATCCCGACCGCAAGTTCAAACATCCGCTCGACAAGTAATCCGGCGCGCGCCGGGAGATCACGCGCGATCGGCTCCGCCGCCGCGGGCTTCCCTCGGGCGCGGTCGGACTGCTAGTAAGGCGCCTTATGCGTGAGTGGAGCGATTCCAATCAGCGGCGCGGCCGTATCACCAGCGCCTTCGCCGTCACGCGCCTGCTGGCGGCAGCGTGCGTGGTGGTGCTGTGTCTGTGGCAGGTCGCGACCCCGGCCCCGACCCCGGCCCCAGCGCATCATGCGATGGTGGTGGCCGAGAGCGAGCCGGCGGCGCGCGCGGGCCTCGAAATCCTGCAGCATGGCGGCAATGCGATCGACGCGGCGGCCGCCACGGCGCTGGCGGTCGGCGTGACCAATGCCGGTTCGTGCGGAATCGGCGGCGGCGGCTTCATGCTGATCTACCTGGCGCGCACCGGGCAGTTTTACGCGCTGGATTACCGCGAACGGGCCCCGCTGCGAGCCCGCGCCGACATGTATTTGCGCAGCGGCCATCCGGACGAAGAGCTGGCGCGCGATGGTCCGCTGGCGGTAGCGGTGCCGGGCGAGCTGGCGGGAATCGACGCGGCGCTCAAGCGCTTCGGCACGATGAAGTTCGCGGCCGTCGCCGCACCGGCGATCCGTCTGGCCCACGACGGCTTTCCGGCCAGCCCGCATCTGGCGAAAGAAATCGCCCACATGGCGCTCAAGCTCGAGGGCGACCCCGGACTGAGCGCGGTGTTCCTGCACGCCGACCGTTCGCCGATTCAGGCCGGACAGACCATCACCAATCTGGAGCTGGCCGCGACGCTCAAAAAGATGGGCGATGACCCGGTGGCAAGTTTCTACCACGGCGCCGTCGCCCGCCAGATCGTCAGCTTCATGAAGCAGCGCGGCGGGCTGATCAGCGCCGCGGACCTTGCCAGCTACCGGCCGATCTGGCGCACGCCGCTCAATTTCTCGTTCCAGGGTTACGAGGTCTATACGATGCCGCCGCCGTCGTCGGGCGGCGTCGAGCTCGAGATGCTGGGGATGCTGGAGCCGGGCCATCTGGTCGGGCTCGGGCTCGATTCGCCGCCCTACCTGGCGCGGCTGATCGAAGTGATGCGCGAGGGTTTTATCGATCGCCAGGAATACGGCGATCCCGAATACGTGCACGTGCCGCTCAAGACCCTGCTCTCGCCCGCCCATATCAACGAGGCGCGCAATCGCGCGTTGCATCGCAAGCGGCCGCCGGCGCCGGTCCCGGCCGCGCACGACCATGGCACTTCCAACCTGTGCGTGGTCGACGCCGCGGGCAACGTGGTGGTGATTACCACCACCATCAACACCGCCTTCGGATCGAAGCTGATGGTGCCGGGGCTGGGGATCATCCTCAACAATGAGATGGACGATTTCGCCGTCGCGCCGGGAATCGCCAATGTCTACGGGCTGGTCGGCGCGAAGGCCAACAGCATCGCGCCCGGCAAGCGGCCGCTCTCGAGCATGACGCCGACTATCGTGACGCGCGGGGCGCATCCGGTGCTGGCGCTGGGCGGTTCGGGCGGCCCGACGATTATCACCGGCGTCCTGCAGGTCGAGCTCAACACGCTCGATTTCCATCTGGCGCCGGCCGCGGCGATCGCCGAACCGCGCATCCATGAGCAGGCCGCGCCGGCTACGGTGTTCGTGGAAACCACCATGCCGCCGGCGACCATCAAGGGGCTGCAGGCGATGGGCTACAAGGTCAAGGTGGTGCACTTCTTCGGCGCCGTCAATGCGATCCAGATCGCGCCCGACGGCGCCTTGAAGGGCGCCTTCGATGAACGCAAGGGCGGCGGAGTCGCCGGCTACTAGCGCGTCGTCGCGACGGGACTGTGACGGACCCGGCGCTCGGGTTAGACTGGAGCGTCGTGCCTGACGAGGGAGGGGGCGGCCGTAGGCCGCGGGTGATGGGTGGCGCGGTCGCGGTCGCGGCACTGGGAGCGATACTGTTCGGCTTCCATCTCGGCAGCTACGGGCTGTGGGAGCCTGACGAGGCGCGCTACGCGGAAATCGCGCGCGAGATGCTGGCCCGCGGCAATTTCCTGCTGCCGCATCTCAATTATGTTCCCTACGTCGAGAAGCCGCCGCTGCTCTATTGGCTCACGGCCCTGTCGTTCAGGATCTTCGGGCTGAGTGAACTCGCTGCCCGCCTGACACCCGCACTGGCCGCGATTATCGGACTGCTCGCCACCTACCTGTTCGCCTCGATAATTTTCGACCGCCGCCGCGGACTCGTCGCCGGCGTCGTGCTCGCTACCACGCCGCTGTATGCGGTGATGGCGCAGGTGCTTACCACCGACATGCTGCTGACCGCGATGATCACGGTCGCCTTCTTCGCCTTGTTCCTGCACTGGCGCGAGGGCGGCCGCTGGTGCTGGCTCGCCTATGTTGCGATCGCGATGGCGGTGCTCACGAAGGGGCCGGTCGGCGCGGTCCTGCCCGCCCTGGTGATGCTGGTGTTCCTGTGGCGGGAAGGCGAACTGGGCGGCGCGCTGCGGCGCTTTCACGTGCTCGCCGGGCTCGCTTTGATCTTCGTGATCGCGGCGCCCTGGTTCATCTACATGATCGTCGCGATGCCCGGGTATTTCGACTTCTACTTCATCGGCGAGCATCTGCGCCGTTTCCTGGAGGCTGGTTACAGCCATCGCGAGCCGATCTACTTTTACCTCCCGGTAATCGCGGCCGGGATGCTGCCGTGGTCGGTGCTGGCGTGCGTGCTCGACTGGCGCGCGGTGCGGTTCGACGCGGCCCATCGTTTTTGCCTGATCGCCGCCCTGGTGGTGTTCGGCTTTTTCTCGCTGGCGCGCGCCAAACTGATTCCGTACGTGATGCCGATGTTTCCGCCGCTGGCGGTGCTGATCGGCGAGGCGATTTCGCGCACGATCGAAAGCCGCCCGTCGCGGCTGGTGGTGGCCGCTCCGATGCTGGGAATTATCGGCGCCGTAGCGGCGGTGGTCGCGATCTTTGCGCCCGATTTTTCGACCCCGTACCTCGTCCCGGCGCGCCCTGCCCTCAATGCCATCGCGATCGTCGGCCTAAGCGGCGGGATACTCGCCTCGGCGGCGTTGTGGACCGGCCGCGTCCGCGGCAAGTTTGAATTCGGCGTGCTGGCGATCGGCGCCGCGCTGATGCTGATGGCGGGGAGCTTCGGCCGTCTCGCGGTGGAGCCGCTGCGTTCCTACGCGAAACTGTCCGCGACGGTGGCCGCCGCCGCGCCCGACGCACGGCTTATCTGCTACCGGCGCTACGTCCAGGCGCTGCCGTTTTATGCGCGCCGGCGCGTGATCCTGGTCGGCGCAAAAACCGAGCTCACTTTTGGCGCGAGCCATGCCCCCGATGAGGACCGCTGGTTCTTCGAGGGCCGCCGGGCGCTGCTGCGACTATGGCAGGCGCCGGGGCCGGCAGTGATCATGCTCGACAAGTCCGATCTTGGACGCTTGCAAAGCAGTCTCGGCCGGTTCACCGTGATCGGATCAGAGTGGAAGAAAATTGCCATCTCCAAACCCGCAGATGACGCTGCCGGATACTGAGCCCCCAGCGATCGCCGCAACCGCGACCCGCCGCCGTGCCTGGGCCGGCTTCGCGCTTCGCGCGGGACTCGGGCTGACCGTGGTCGGCCTGCTGCTATGGCATTACAATCTGCGCCGGGTCACAAGCCTGTTCGCGCGCGAGCGGCCCGAGTATTTCTGTATCGCCGTCGCCATCTACCTCAGCGGGCTGCTGCTCTCGTCGTTTCGATGGCAACTGCTGGCGCGCCTGGTCGGCCTGCGCGATTACTATCTGCGCTTCGTGCGCTACTACTTCATCGGATCGTTCACCAACCTGTTCGTGCCGGGCCTGATCGGCGGCGACGCCGCGCGCGCGATCTACCTCGGACGGCGCAATCGGCAGGTCGCCGCCGCGGTGGCGTCGGTCGTGGCGGACCGTGCCACCGGAATCATGGCGCTGTTCTGGCTGGCCGGCCTGGCAGCGATCCCGATGGCCTCGGAGCTGCCGCGCTCGCTGCTGCTGACGATCGTCGGCGCCGGCCTCGCGACCGTCGTTGGCCTGTTCTGCGCGCCGCTGCTCAATCGCCTGCTCGGCGCGATGCACGGCCGTCTCAAGGCGCTCGGCGAAACCGTGGCGCCCTATCTCGGCCGCCCCACCAGTGTACTGCCGGCGATCGGCCTGTCGCTGATTCTGCAGGTCAATCTCGCGATCGCGCAGTGGGTGCTGGCGATCGGGCTCGGCCTCAAGATTCCGCTGCTGGTCTTCCTGCTCAGCATGCCGATCGCGAACGCCTTCGCCAGTCTCCCGATCACGCTCAATGGGTTGGGCCTGCGTGAGGCGACTTACCTGGTGATGCTCGGTCTGGCGGGCGTCAGCCATGGTGACGCGGTGGCGCTCGGCCTGCTGTGGTTTACGGCCACGGCGCTGGCCGGATTCACCGGTATCATCCCGTTCCTGATGACCGGGACGCCCAAGTTCGGGCGCGAAGCCGGCCACGGGCCGGGGGCGGAATCCCGAGCCGCCGGCAAGCCACCGGCGGTTTCTTGATAACTGGGATTATTTCGGCTTGAAGCGTGGGTTTTTCGATCGTATAGTCTACGACTAACCAAGCGGACAGGCTTGCTGGAGTTGGCTTGAAAATATGGATGTAATGAACACGTTATTCCTGAATCCCCCCTCCTACGACGACTTCGACGGCGGGGCAGGCTCCCGCTATCAGGCCACCCGCGAGGTCTGGTCGTTCTGGTATCCGACCTGGCTCGCCTATCCGGCCGGGATGATCCCGGGGGCGCGGCTGCTCGATGCGCCGCCGCATGGCTACGACCCTGCGCGCACTGTCGCGGAGGCCAAAAATTACGACCTGGTGGTGCTGCATACTTCCACCCCCTCGCTGCGCCAGGACATCCGCACTGCCGAGGCGATCAAGTCCGCCAACCCCAACGCGATCATCGCCTTCGTCGGCGGCCATCCGACCGCTCGTCCCGAGGAGACGCTCAAACTTTCGAGCGTAATCGATATCGCCGGGCGCAAGGAGTTCGACTACTCGATGGTCGAGGTTGCGGAGGGCCGCGATTGGGCGAAGATCGCCGGCATCAGCTTCCAGCGCAATGGCTCGATCACCCACAATCCCGAGCGTCCTTCGCTGACCAACGAAGAACTCGACAAGCTGCCGTTCGTGACCGAGGTTTACGAGCGCAATCTCGACTACCTCAAATACAACAGTCCCTACTGCCAGTATCCATACGTGTCGATGTACACCGGGCGCGGATGCCCGGCGCGTTGCACCTTCTGCCTGTGGCCGCAGGTCACGCAGGGCCATCTCTATCGGGTGCGCAGCCCCGAAAGCGTCTTCGAGGAAGTGTCCGCGATGCGGGCCAAGTTCCCCAAGATGAAGGAGCTGTTCTTCGACGACGACACCTTTACCGCCGATCCGATGCGGGCGCGCAAGATCGCCCAGTTGCTGAAGCCGCTCGGCATCACCTGGTCGACCAATTCGCGGGCCAACGTCGATTACGAAACGCTCAAGATCATGAAGGACGGCGGGCTGCGGCTGTTCGTGATCGGCTACGAGAGCGGCAACGCCGAAATTCTCAAGAACATCAAGAAGGGAGTGCGGATCGATCGCGCCCGCAAGTTCACCCAGGATTGCCATCAACTCGGCATCCTGATCCACGGCACCTTCATCCTGGGCCTGCCCGGCGAGACTCGCGACACCATCCAGGAGTCGATGCGTTTTGCGCGCGAGATGGATTGCGAGACCATCCAGGTCTCGCTCGCCTCGCCCTATCCGGGCACGGAACTGTTCGAGTACGTCACCAAGAACGGCTATCTGGCCGTCGATCCGCTGCTCGACGAGTCGGGCTATCAGAAGTGCACGGTCCAATACCCCGGGCTGTCGAGCGACGAGATCTACGGAGCCGTCGAGCGCTTCTATCGCAGTTTCTATTTCCGGCCGCGTTATATTTTCAAGGCCGTCCGCAAGATGGTGAGCTCGAGCGAAGAATGCAAGCGGCTGCTGAAAGAGGGGATGCAGTTCCTCTCGACGATGCGCCAGCGTCGCGCGCAGATGCGCCAGGCCGCCTGAGTAGCGCGCTCCGGGCTTGGACTGGAGGGTTCGCCGGCGCCGGCCGCGGATGGCGCTCCGGTTTACGCACCTCCGAGCCATGCACATACTGATTGTCACCGCGGCGTTCGGGGTACTGGCGTCGCTGGCGTATTACCTGGGCGCCTCCGGCGTGGCGCTGCGCTTCGCACGCCAGGCCGCAGTACCCCTGCCGCCGCTTCCCGACCATCCGCCGCGGGTCGCGATGCTCAAGCCGCTTTACCTCCTGGACGCCGAGCATCTGGCCAATCTCGAAACTTTTTTCCAGGTCGACTATCCGGCGGCCGACCTCGTGATCGGGGTGCCGAACGTGATCGGCTGGGCAGCCGATCAGATCGCGCAGCTCGTCGCTCGCTACCCCGACAAGCGGCTGATCGTGGTGACCGAGGCGGAGCCCGGATGCGCCAATCGCAAGATTGCCAAGCTGATCCGGATGGTCGAGCAGGTGCCCGAAGCCGAAGTGTTCGTGCTGAGCGACGGCGACATCGTCGTCGAGCCCGACTACCTGCGCCGGCTAATCGCCGAACTCGACGCCCCGGGCGTCGGCGCGGTCACCTGCGCTTATCGCGCCCGTCCGGTTGAGACGCTGGCCGCGCGCTTCGAGGCGCTGTTCATCAATACCGACTTCGCGCCAATGGTGATGCTGTCGGAACTGCTCGAACCGCTGCGCCATGCCTACGGCGCAACCATCGCGATCAAGCGCGGCGCGCTCGATGCGATCGGCGGCTTCCAGGTGCTCAAGGATCTGCTCGCCGACGATTTTTTTCTCGGCCGGCTGACCGCCGCCCGCGGCTTTGAGGTCAAGCTGTCGCGGACGCTGGTGACCATCAACTGCACGCAGCGTCGCTTCGCCGAATTCTGGAGCCATCAGTTGCGCTGGGCCCGCACCTATCGCACCGCGCGCCCCGAAAGTCTCGCCACTATCATCATTTACGGCCCGTTCTGGGGCCTGGTGCTGATGCTCGCCGCGCACTTCTCACCTGCGGCGCTGGCAATCTTCGCGGTGGTGATCGCCGCGCGGCTCGCGATGGCGGCGCTGCTGATCGATCGCGTGCTGGGCGTCAAGCAGATGCTGGCAGATCTGGTGCTGGTGCCGATCAAGGACCTGATGATGACCGGGATCTGGTTCGCCAGTTTCGCCAGCAACAAGGTGACCTGGGGCGGGCGGCGCTTCCGCATCCTGAGCGGCGGCGCGATGCAGGAAGTCGACGGCTGACCCCGTTCGCGATGCTCCACAATCTGCTGCTCGGTATGGTCGCCAGCACGCTGCTCGCGACCGGCCTGCTGATGATGAAGAGCCGCGGGCAGGCGTTGCCCGAAGCGCATGGCCGCCGGGTCCCGGCCGCGATGCTGGTCTGGCTGCGCGATCCGATGTGGATCGGCGGCGTGCTGGTCCAAACCCTCGGCTACGCCTTGTATCTGGTGGCGCTCGCCGGCGCGCCGATCTCGCTGCTGGCGGTGATGATGCAGGGCGGCGTCGTGCTGTTCATCCTGTTCGCCGTGATCTTTCTCGGCGAGCATGCCTCGCCCGGGGAGTGGGCCGGCATCGCGACCGTGGTGCTGGCGATGGCGGCCGCCGCGCTGTCGCTCTCGCCCGACGCCCCATCAAGCCGTCTCGACCCGCTGGCGCTGGCGGCAATGACCGTCGCCGTGCTGGTTAGCGGCGGCCTGCCGAGTATCAACCGCCGTCTGCGGACCAGCGGCGCGGCGCTCGCCCTGGGCTCCGGCTTCGCCTTCGGGCTCGGCAGTCTTTACGCCAAGGCGCTGACCTTCGCGTTTCTGGCCGACCCCGGCGCGGCGCTGTGGGTCAGGGCCGCGTGGAATCCCTATGTCTACCTGGCGATCGTGGCGAATCTCAGCGGACTGGTGATGCTGCAGAATGCGTTTCATCGCGCGCGCGGAATCGTCGCGATGCCGTTGTCGTCGGCGGTCTCGAACCTGATCCCGATCGCCGGCGGGATGATCGCCTTCGGCGAAGGATTGCCCGCGGAGCCGCTGCGCGCCGCACTCAGGGTGGCGGCGTTCCTGATGACGATCGCGGGCGGCGCTTTGGTAGCGGGCTCGCGCGGCACCTAGCCGATCACGCTTGCCGACCTGAGCCGCGCGATCTCGTCGTCGCGGTAGCCCGCCCAGCGCATCACGTCATCGGTATGCTCGCCGAGACGCGGCGGCAGCTCGCGAATATCGGCTTTGGCGCCGTTGAGGTTGAGCGGCATATCAATCAGCCTGAAATCGGGAACCCGAAAATTTTCCGCCCGCTTGAGCATCCCGAGCGCCTCGACCTGTGGATCGTCGACCACCTTGTCGAGCGTATTGATCGGACCGCCCGGAATTCCGGCCGCGCGGATCTGCTCGAGCCAGTAGGCCGCCGGCTGCTTGACGATCTCGCGCTCGACGATCGCGCGCAGCTCCTCGCGATGCTCGACGCGCGCGGCGTTGGTGGCGTAACGCGGATTCTCAAGTAACACTTCAAGTCCGAGTAGCGCGCACAGCCGCGCGAACAGCCGATCGTTGCCGGCCGCGATGAAGACCTCGCCGTCGGTGCATTTGAAAGCCTGGTAGGGAGCCAGAATCGGCGACGCCGAGCCGCACTTCTCCGGCAGCTTGCCGGTCGCGATGAAGTTGGCGAGCTGCAAGGTGTTCCAGGTGATGCCGACTTCGAGCAGGCTGGTGTCGACCTTGGCGCCGCGTCCGCTCGCGTGGCGATCGAGCAGCGCGGCCAGCACGCCCATGCATAGCCACATCCCGGCGCCCATATCGATGAGCGGAATGGCAATCCGCGACGGCGGATCGCCCGGATAGCCGGTCGAGGTCATCGCACCCGAA
>Ga0307373_10004349_pt1 | contig 23923 bp, 26 predicted proteins | sample OX2MG_FD_202534 | JGI IMG/M metagenome (GOLD analysis project Ga0307373, IMG submission 202534) | Soil microbial communities from Risofladan, Vaasa, Finland - OX-2 | ecosystem: Environmental > Terrestrial > Soil > Coastal area > Acid sulfate soil | place: Finland: Risofladan, Vaasa | collected... | reverse complement strand
CGTGCGTCCTGTGCTGTCCACGAGCACAACACCCAGCTTGGGCAGCGTCCTGGTCGAGATCTTGACCGCCGCTGGCCGCGCCGCCGAGATCGACGACGAACTCGCTGCGACCGCACCCGCGGCGGTCGCGAGCAGGACAACGGTGGCCGCCGCAGGGACACCTATTTTCCGCATCGAGCTCTTTCGCATCGAACCAATCCCCCTTCGCCCGCCCCGGATCGTGTGGCTTCACCCTCTGAGGGTGGCTGCCACACCGTACTCCCCGCCGACCCGGCGCGCACGTTCCGAAGGGCTGCCGTACCCGGTTTTACAGCCGCGGCATCACCTCCCGATAGAGCCCTGCAGCCTGGCTCACGAGCCCCGCGAGCTCGAGCTCGGCGAGCGTGGCCGCAACCTCGCCCGCGGAGAGCCCGGTGCGGCGAACGAGCTCGTCGGCGCCGAGCGGCGCGTCGGCCACCGCCGCGAAGACGCGAGCCGCCGACCCTGCGAGCGGCGGCGGAGCGGCAGGCGGCGCCGGCTCGATGCCGATGGCGGCGAGCACATCGGCCGCGCACGTGACGGGCGTCGCGCCGAGGCGAAGCAGGGCGTTCGTCCCGCGCGAGAGCTGCGAGGTGATCTCGCCCGGGACGGCCAGCACCTCGCGTCCTTCGTCAAGGGCGAGATCGGCGGTGATCAGGGCGCCGCTTCGCTCGCGGGCCTCGACCACCACGGTCGCCCGGGCGAGCCCGGCGACGATGCGGTTGCGCGCCGGGAACCGCCACGGCGCCGGCTCCACTCCGGGCGGATACTCGGACACGACCAGTCCGAGGCGCACGAGCTCCGCTGCCAGCGCCGCGTGGGCGCGCGGGTAATCGCGGTCGATGCCGCAGCCGAGCACCGCAACCGTGGCGCCCGCTTCGATCGCACCCCGGTGCGCCGCGGCGTCGACGCCGCGGGCGAGGCCGGAGACCACGACCACGCCGGCCGAGGCGAGCTCGCGCGCGAGTGACGTTGCGACCGACGAGCCGTACGGCGAGCACGATCGCGCACCGACAACCGCCACGGCCGGGCGTTCGAGCAGGTCGAGCGGTGCGGTGCCACGCACGAAGAGCCCCGGCGGCGGATCGTGAATCGAGCCCAGGAGGGCGGGGAATCCCGCGTCTCGACGCGAGACCCAGCGGTAGCCCCGCGCTGTGAGGTCGGTGCGATACGAGGCCTCGTCGAAGGCCCGCGCGAAGGCCGCGAAGCGTGCCGTCCGCGGCGCGGCGAGCAGGTGCGAGCCCGCCTGTGCCGCGAAGACCGCTGTGGCGAGCTCGCTCATTCGACGAGCTCCGCCGGCGGGCGATAGGAGAGCGCCTCGGCCAGGTGCTCGGGCGCGACCGCGTCGGCGCCGGCGAGAGCGGCGATCGTCGCGGCGACGCGCGCGACCCGGGCTCGACCACGGCCCGAGAGCGGCAGCCGCTCGACCGCCCGCGTCAACAGCTCGTCGGCGGCGGCGAGACGTGGCGGCGGCGCTGCTCGCAGCCGGGCGCGCGCCGCGAGCACACGCGAGCGGACGATTGCCGACGCCTCTCCCGGTGCGCCGGCGAGGTCGCCTGCCCGCGGCCGAGGTACCGTCAGCAGCAGGTCGAAGCGGTCGAGGAGCGCCCGCGAAAGCTTCTCGCGGTAGCGCTGCACTCGCTCGGGCGTGCACGCGCAGTGCGCAGAGCCGTCGCCGCGCGCCCCACAGGGGCAAAGGTTCATGGCGGCCACGAGCTGGAAGCGCGCCGGGAACACCGCGCGGCCGGCGACGCGCACGACCGAGACGAAACCGTCCTCGAGCGGCTGGCGTAGCGCCTCCAGCGCGGGACGCTGGAACTCCGGTGCCTCGTCGAGGAAGAGCACGCCGTGGTGGGCGAGGCTCGCCTCCCCCGGTCTCGGCATGCCTCCGCCGCCGCCGATCAGCGCGGCGACCGAGGTCGAGTGGTGTGGCGCACGAAACGGCGGCACCCGCACGAGCCCGCCGCCCGGCGCGAGCACGCCGCTGACCGAGTGGATCCGCGTCACCTCGAGCGAGGCCTCATCGGGGAGCAGCGGCAGGAGCCCCGGGAGCCGGCGGGCGAGCATCGTCTTGCCCGTTCCTGGCGGGCCGGCGAGGAGCAGGTTATGCCCGCCCGAGGCCGCGACCTCGAGCGCGCGGCGGGCCCGCTCCTGCCCGCGCACGTCCGCCAGGTCGGGCACGCCCGCGAGCGATTCGAAGTCGTCGGCGGGCAGCGGCGGCTCGGGCGGGTCGCGCTCGCCGCGCAGGTACGCGACGGCGTCGGCGAGGTGGCGGACGCCAACGGGCGCGATGCCGGCGAGGGCCACTTCGGCACCGGACTCTGCCGCGCAGACGAGGTGCGTGAGGCCGGAGCGGCGGGCCCCCTCGGCGGCGACGAGCGCTCCCGGAACCGGCCGGAGCCGCCCGTCGAGCGCGAGCTCACCGACGGCGGCGTGTCCGTCGAGCGCCTCGATCGGCACCTGGTAGGAGGCGGCGAGCACGGCGAGCGCGATCGGCAGGTCGAAGCCCGAGCCTTCCTTGCGCAGTGCCGCGGGCGCGAGATTGACCGTGATGCGCCGTTTCGTCGGCCACTCGAGCTCGGCCGAGCAGATGCCCGAGCGCACGCGCTCCTTCGCCTCCTGGCAGGCGCGGTCGGCGAGCCCGACGATCGCGAACGACGGCAACCCCTGCTGGAGGTGCGCCTCGACCTCGACGCGGCGCGGGTCGATGCCGACGAGCGCGTGGGTGACCGTGCGTGCGAGCACCGTCCCACGCTAGGCCGCCGCGGGTTACGTGTCTGTCGAGGCTTCGCGCCGAAAGTGGATCAGTGCGTCCACAAGCGCGTGCGAGCCAGGTCGGCAGCGGACGGCGGAATGGAACCGTCACGCACCCGGTACCGCCAGAGCACGATGCTGCCGGCGAGCCACGGGCTGCCGAAGGCGAGCGGCAGAAGCCAGACCCAGAACGATGCGTGTTGCATGGTCATGCAACGAGTGTGCCGAACCGGCGGCACCTTCGGCCGGAAACGAGCCGGATCGTTACGGAATCGTTACTTGCGCGCAACGAGAACGTCTTCGAAGTACTCGCCGGCGCGCCGGCCGGTACGGCGGTTCACGTGCCGCTGGTAGCGCTGCTCGAGCTTGAGCCCCGCACGCGAGAGGATCTCGGGGTAGAGCGCCCGCCGGTCGTTGACGACGATCACGACGCGGCCGCGCGGCTTGAGCACGGCGGCGCACGAGGCGAACACCGTCGAGATCCCGTCGACGTACGCGGCGAGCGCTGCCTGCGACGTCCCGCGCGCGGCGGCGCCGATCTCGCGCTCGCGCAGGTCGTCGAGCCCCAGCAGCTCGTAGGCGTAGCGGTGCTGCTCGTGGTAGTCGATCAGCCCCGGATAGGGCGGCGAGGTGACGACCGCGTCGAAGGGGCCCGGCAGCACGAGCTCGCGCGCGTCGCCGTGCAAAACGAGCGCCGAGCGCCGCGAGCGCACGCGCGCGAACTCCTTCAGGCGCGTCAGCGTGTCGAGCGAGTAGCGGCGGATGAAGTGCTCGGCGTGCTCCACGGGGCGGCACTCGCGCCGGTGCTTGTGGCACCAGTAGGGCTCGAGCTGCGGCGTCTTCGGAAAGTCGAGATCGAAGTGCGTCGTGCGCCGCGCAGAACGAGCGGCCCGCGTGAGCACGATGCGCAGCACGTCGGCGTGTTCGTAGTCGGCGAAGAGCGAACGAAAGCGAAGCAACTGCTCGCGCGCCTCGGGCGCGAACCAGCGCCGCAGGTAGGGCGTTGCACCGGCGGTGCTCCCCTCACCGCCCTCGAAGCGTATGAGCGCGTCGCGCAGGTCGTGCTCGAGGGCGAAGCGGTCGTGGGCGCCCGTCTTGACGCCCATCAGCAGGCAGTTGAACGCCGCGATGTCGACACCGACCGAGTCGAGATCGCTCTCGAGCGCCTGCACGAGCGTCGTCCCCGACCCCGCGAACGGATCGAGGACGCGGCCGCGCACAGGGACGTGGCGGCGGAAGAGCTCTTCGACGAGTTGCGGGACGTACTTGCCGAGGTAAGGGTGGAGGCGGTGGACGTGCTTCGTCCGTACGCGCTCGGGCAGGTCGCGCTCGGACCACGACAGGTCGAGGTCGAGGCCCTCGTAGATCTGCTCCTGCGTCACGCCCACACGGCTCCATTCGCCGTGTCGCTCACGCCTCCTAGAAAGCGCCCGGCACGTGCTCGAGCCGCCCTGCCCGCTCGGCGACCACGTCGAAGCGCACGTCGAGGCCGTCGAGCTCCGGATGGCGCCCGAGCCACGCGCTCGCGGCGCGCCGCACCCGCTCGACCTTGCGCGCGTCGACCATCTCGAGCGGATCGCCGAACCCGGGCCCGCTCTTCGACTTCACCTCGCAGAAGACGACGACCCGGCCGCGGCGGGCGACGACGTCGAGCTCGGCGCCCGCAAGCCAGCAGTTCGTGTCGAGGATGCGGTAGCCGTGCAGCCGGTACCAGCGCGCCGCCCGGCGTTCCGCATCGTTTCTCGGCTGCGCGCCTAGGCTGCGGGCAAATAGGCGCGGGCGCGCCACGAGCGGCGGTGGATCTCGCAGGGCCCTCGCTCGCGCACGACGTCGGTGTGCGCCTGGGTGATGTAGCCGACGTGGGAGGCGAAGCCGTAGCCGGGGTAGAGCGCGTCGGCCGTGCGCATGTAGCGGTCGCGTGTCACCTTGGCGATGATCGACGCGGCGGCGATCGCGGCGCTCTTGGTGTCCCCGTCGACGATCGCGCGATGCGGCGGGGCCCCGGGGCCGAGCTTGAACCCGTCGACCAGGTACACGTCGGCCGGTCCGCAGCCAACGAGCGCCTCGCGCAGGCCGCGCAGGTTGCAGCGGTGCAACCCGTCGCGGTCGATCACCGCCGCCGGAAAAACGCGCACGGAAACCGCTTCGGCGCAGGAGATAACCGCGTGGTAGAGCTCGTCGCGCGTCGCGGCGTCGACCTGCTTCGAGTCGTTCAGCAGTGCGAGCGGGCGAACCCGGTGGTCGTGCAGACGCCCGTAGTCGAGCAGCACACCGGCGACGACGAGCGGTCCTGCGAGCGGCCCGCGGCCCGCCTCGTCGGCCCCGGCCACGAGCCTCGCACCCAGCGCGCGATCGAACCGGAGCAGCTTCTGACCGGTTTGCCGGCGCTTCGGAGGCACGAGCCGAGAATAGCCCCAGGCCCGGGCGGCGACTTCGACAGGAGGTCGGAGTTTGCGAAGAAGTTACCGCTGGCGCAGCTCGCGCACGCGAGCCTTCTTGCCGACCTTGCCGCGCAAGTAGTAGAGCTTCGCGCGATGCACGTCGCCGATCTGCATGACCTCGATCTTGTCGATCTTCGGCGAGTGCAGCGGGAACGTCCGCTCGACACCGACCCCAAACGAGTTCTTGCGCACCGTGAACGTCTCGCGGGCGCCGGCTCCCTGGCGCTTGAGGACGATCCCCTCGAACACCTGGATCCGCTGGCGCGAGCCCTCGATGACGCGGAAATGCACGCGCACCGTGTCGCCCGCCTTGAAGCGCGGCACTTCGCGCAGCTGGCGGCGCTCGATGTCCTGGATGATCGTGCTCATGTGAAAAGGGGGCCGGAGCCGGCCGAAATCGTAGCAGGAAGCCCCTTGCCGGCTACCGGAAGGTGATCCGGCCGGGCGGCCAGTAGGTCGCGAAGACCTCGCCGATCAGGTTGCCCCGCGGCACGGTTCCCCAGGAGCGCGAATCGCAGGATGAGGCGCGGTTGTCGCCCATGAAGAAGTAGGAGTCCTTCGGGATGCGCAGGGGCGCAATCGTCCTCGTATCCCGGCGCGCATTCTGGATGTACGGCTCGTTCAGCCGTTTCCCGTTGATGTAGACGTAGCCGTTGCGCTCCGACCAGACCTCTCCCGGGAGGCCGATCAGGCGCTTGACGAAGGTGCCGCCCTCGCCGCAGCGCACCGCGGCGAGCGGCGGCGTGTTGAAGACGACGATGTCCCCGCGCCTCGGCGACCAGAGGTCGTAACAGAAACGGCAGGCAAGGACACGATCCGAGAACTGGGCCTCACAGCCCGTGTCGGGGCGGGCGCAGTGCAGGGTCGGCTCCATCGAGCTCGACGGGATCCGGTACGGGTTCACGACCCACGCCTTGATCGCGAGCACGATCGCGATCGCGCCGACGATCGTGACGAGCCAGTCGATCGTCACACGCCAGCCGTGGGGCAGTCCTTCGGTCAGGTAGTCGATCGGGTTCCTCAGCGGACCTGCTCCCTTCGCCAGCTTTCGATTCGCGCATGGTCGCCCGAGAGCAGCACGTCGGGCACCCGCCAGCCCCGGTATTCCGCAGGCCGCGTGTAGTGAGGGTACTCAAGCCCGCCACCAAGCTCGTCGGAGAACGACTCGAACTCGCCGGACCCCTCGCTCAGCGCACCGGGCAACCGGCGCGCGAGCGCATCGATGAGCACCATCGCCGGCAGATCGCCGTTCGAGAGCACGTAGGGACCGATCGAGATCGCGTCGGTGGCGAGATGCTCGACGACGCGCTCGTCGAAACCCTCGAACCGCGCGGAGAGGAGCGTCAGGTGCCGGGCGAGAGCGAGTTCCTCGACGACCGCCTGGGTCAGCTGCCTGCCCTTCGGTGTGAGCGCGATCACCGGGTGCGAGGTCGGGCCCCCGTACACCGCGTCGAGCGCCGCGGCGACCACGTCGACGCGCAGCACCATGCCGGCGCCGCCGCCGTAGGGCGTGTCGTCGACCTGTCCGTTCCGGAGCGGGGTCGAGTCGCGGTAGGAGTGCAGGCGGAGGTCGAGCTCGCCGCCGAGCACGGTCGCGACCGGCCGCTGCTCGGTGAGCCAGGCGAAGGCGTGCGGGACGAGCGTGAAGACGTCGAGTTGCATTACTCGGTGAAGCCCTGCGCCACCGTGATGTGGCCCGCGGTGACGTCGATCTCCAGGATGCAGTCCTCCACCATCGGCAGCAGCACACCGGTGTCGAGCTCGAGCACGTCGTTGGCGACCCCGGCCCTCACCAGCTTGACGCTTCCGAGTGCGCGCCCGTTCTCCTCCGAGACCGGGAGCCCGACGAGCTCGAAGGCGTAGTACTCGTCCTCACCCGTTGCAGGCAGCGTGTCGCGCGGAACCTCGAGGGTCGTGCCGCGCTCGACGTCGCGGTCGAGCTTCACGACGGGGCGCCCCGACGAGCGGCGGTGCGCGACCACCTCGACCGGCTGCCCGCCGGCGAGGAAGCGCGCGCCGGTCTTCCACCAGCGCTCGTCGTCCGAGGGCTGCTCGACGAAGAACGCGCCGTCGATCCCGTGGGGCCGGCCCACTTTCCCGATCTGGACGTTCACCGCGGCATGGACTCCATGTAGGCGATCGCCTCCTCACGGGTCACCGCGATGCGCAGGTTCTCGGCGATGAACTCGTCACCGGTCGGCCAGCCCGAGGCGCGGATCCCGGCGACCGCCATTTCGACGTCGATCGGGGTTCGGCGGTGCTCCGGCTCACCGCCGTCGACAAGCGCCCAGAAGGCGGCTACCTCGCCTTCGTAGGCCATCCCGACCGAACCGGCGTTCACGACCCGCAGGTCGCCGACACGACGGTCGAACTGGTGGTGGGTGTGGCCGATCACGACCGTGCCGGTCACGCCGCCGAACATGCGCAGGATCTCGGCGTCCTCGGTGACCGCGGTCGTGCAGAGCAGGTCGCTCGTCGGCGTCGCGTGGCAGTAGAGGACGCCGTCGAGCTCGGCCGCCATGGGCAGAGCGGCGAGCCATGCGACCTCGTCCGCATCGAGCAACGAGCTGTCCCAATCGTCCACGTCGCGCTCGGCGTTGCCGCGAATGAGCGTCGCATCGAGCGACCGCACGATCTCGAGCGTCTCCCGAGGGCACGGCCCACCGAGGAAGTCGCCGCCGAACACGATCGCGTCGGCATCGGCGTCGAGCTGGGCCAGAACGGCCTCGAGCGCCCACGGCATCGCATGGACGTCGTTCAGGACCGCGACCCGCAACCGTCAGTCCGGATCGGCGATCTCGACGAGCACACGCTGCCCCTCGCGGGCGGCGCTCGCGCGCACGAGCGTGCGCAGGGCGCGAGCGATCCTGCCCTGGCGGCCGATCACCTTGCCGACGTCGTCCGCGGCGACGTGGAGCACGAGCACGAGCGAGCCGTCGCGCTCCTCGGTGTCCACGCGCACGGCGTCGGGATCGTCGACGAGCTCGCGCGCGAGGTACGCGAGCAGCTCCGCCACGGCTACCCGCTCCCGGCGCCGGCAAAGCCGGCGGCTTCGCTCTTGGGCGGCTCCGTCAAGCCTACGCCGCCGCCTTACTTCTCGATGCCGGAGATCTTGATCAGCTTCGCGACCGCCTCGGTGGGCTGTGCGCCCTTGCCGAGCCAGTCCTTGACCTTGGCCGCGTCGAGATCGATCGTCGACGGGTCGGTCTGCGGGTTGTAGCGACCCACGATCTCGAGGAACTTCCCGTCGCGAGGCGAGCGCGAGTCAGCGGCCACCACACGGTAGATCGGGTTCTTCTTCGAGCCCACGCGGGTGAGCCTCAGCTTGACTGCCATTCGATTCCTTTACCTCCGTCCGGCCTTTTTCTTCTTACGCTTGACGCCCGACTTCCGTCCTGCGGAAAGTGCCTCGGGTGCCTGTTGGGTCGTGAGGGCCGGCATCTTCCCCCGCCCCATCTGCTTCATCATCTTCTCCATCTGCTTGCGCGCCTCGAGCAGCTGGTTCACCTGCTCGACGGTCGCTCCGGAGCCTTTGGCGATCCGAATCCGCCGCTTGCCGTCGATCACGATAGGCGAACGGCGCTCCTGCGGCGTCATCGAGAGCACGATCCCCTCTACCCGGCCCATCTGCCGCTCGTCGACTTCGACGTCCCCGAGCTCGGCCTTCATGCCCGGGATCATCTGCAAAAGCCCCTGCAACGGCCCCATCCGGCGCAGCATCTTGTACGCCTTCAGGAAGTCGTCGAACGAGAACTGCCCGGCCGCCAGGCGCTGCTCCAGCTCGGCCTGCTCGTCCTGCTCCACCGCAGCCTCGGCCCGTTCGATCAGCGTCAGCACGTCGCCCATGCCGAGGATGCGCGAGGCCATCCGGTCGGGGTGGAACACCTCCAGCGCGTCGAGCTTCTCGCCGGTCGAGGCGAACTTGATCGGCTTGCCGGTGATCGCCTTGACCGACAGCGCCGCACCGCCGCGCGCGTCACCGTCGAGCTTGGTCAGGATCACGCCGTCGAAGGCGATCCGCTCGTCGAAGGCCTGCGCCACGTTGACGGCCTCCTGGCCGGTCATCGCGTCGAGCACGAGCAGGATGTTGTGCGGCTTCGCCTCGTCGCGAACCCGCGCCAGCTCCTCCATCAGCTCCTCGTCGATCTGCAGGCGTCCCGCCGTGTCGACGATCACCGTGTCGAGGCCGTCAGCCCGGGCGCGCTCGATCCCACTGCGCACGGCCTCGACCGCGTCCTTCGTGTCGGTACGGAAGACGGGCACCTGGATCTGCGCGCCGAGCTGCTCGAGCTGGTCGATCGCGGCCGGGCGCTGCAGGTCGGCGGCGACGAGGCCCGGCTTGCGTCCCTGCTTGCGCAGTTCGAGCGCGAGCTTCGCGGACGTCGTCGTCTTGCCCGAGCCCTGGAGGCCGGCGAGCAGAATCACCGTGAACTTGCCGAACGCGAGCCCCGACGAGCCCTCGCCCATCAGCGCGGTCAGCTCGTCGTGAACGACCTTGACGACCTGCTGGCCCGGCGTGAGGCTCTTCAGCACCGATTCGCCGAGCGCCTGCTCACGTACACGGGCGACGAAATCGCGAACGACGGTGAAGTTGACGTCGGCCTCGAGCAGCGCGAGGCGGATCTCGCGCATGGCGCGCGAGATCGCCTCCTCGTCGAGCTTCCCCTTCTTGCGGAGGTCGCCGAGGGCGCTCTGGAGCTTGTCTGCGAGGCTGTCGAACACGAGCGCGCATGGTAGCCCGGCGCCGTCTACGATCGGGCCGTGCCCTGGACCGCCTCGGACGACCGCTACCGGCAGATGCGCTACCGCCGCAGCGGCCGGAGCGGCCTGCAGCTGCCGATGATCTCCCTCGGGCTCTGGCACAACTTCGGCGGCGACCGGCCGCTCGAGACGGCCCGGGCGATCCTCCGGCGCGCGTTCGACCTGGGCATCACGCATTTCGACCTCGCGAACAACTACGGGCCGCCGTTCGGTTCTGCCGAGGAGACGTTCGGGCGCGTCCTCCGGGACGACCTCCGCCCCTACCGCGACGAGCTCGTGATCTCGACCAAGGCGGGCTACGACATGTGGCCGGGCCCGTACGGCGAGTGGGGCTCGCGCAAGTACGTGCTCGCCTCCCTCGACCAGTCGCTCGCGCGGATGGGGCTCGACTACGTCGACATCTTCTACTCGCACCGCTTCGACCCCGACACGCCGATCGAGGAGACGATGGGCGCGCTCGACACCGCGGTGCGCTCGGGCCGGGCGCTGTATGCCGGCATCTCGTCGTACTCACCCGAGAAGACGCGCGAGGCCTCCGAGATCCTCGAAGCGCTCGGCACCCCGCTCCTCATCCACCAGCCGTCGTACTCGCTGCTGAACCGCTGGATCGAGCCGGAGCTCCTCGACACGCTCGACGGGCTCGGCGTCGGCTGCATCGGCTTCTCGCCGCTCGCGCAGGGGATGCTCACCGACAAGTACCTGAACGGCATTCCGGAGGGGTCGCGTGCCGCCGAGAACTCCTCGCTCTCGCCCGACCTGCTCACCGACGAGACGCTCGGGAAGGTCCGAGCGCTCAACGAGATCGCAGCCAGGCGCGGCCAGTCGCTTGCGCAGATGTCGCTCGCCTGGACCCTGCGCGACCCGCGCATGACCTCGACGCTGATCGGGGCCTCGTCGGTCGCCCAGCTCGAGGACTCGCTCGGCGCCCTGGAGCGGCTCGACTTCTCGAACGACGAGCTCGCCGAGATCGACGGCTACGCGACGGACGGCGGCGTCAACCTCTGGGCCCGCTCGAGCAGCGAGTAACCCGTCGACGGTCGGAGCCTCGGATTCGTAGATTCACGCGGCGACTGCGCCGCACTTCGGTCGGTGCCTGGCACCAACCAGGGCATCCCGCCCCAGTCCCCTGAGATTGCCAGCGAGCCGACTGAACCGCAAGGCACCTGGGCGAGAGGTTCCACCATTGGCACACGCTCGTGGCACTTCTGACGGTGCCTGGCACCGACCGCATGGCACCGACCGCAGGGGGTGCGCCGCCTGACCATGGCACTTCTGACGGTGCCTGGCACCGACCGCAGGGGGTGCGCCGCCTGACCGCGGCCTGGGGCTGGCCGCCGAGAGCGCCTGGGCGGCAGGGTCATTCGGCGAGCAGCGCGCGTGCGAAGTCGGCCGGATCGAAGGGGCGCAGGTCGTCGAGCCCTTCGCCGACGCCGACGAGCTTCACCGCCAGGCCGAGCTCGTAGGCGATCGCCACGGCGATGCCGCCCTTGGCCGAGCCGTCGAGCTTCGTCAGCGCAACACCGGTCACGCCGACTGCCTCGTCGAAGAGGCGCGCCTGTTGCAGCCCGTTCTGCCCGGTGGTCGCGTCGACGACGAGCAGCACCTCGTGCGGGGCACCCTCGACCCTGCCTGCGATCACGCGGCGCACCTTTGCGAGCTCGTCCATCAGGTTCGTCTGCGTGTGCAGCCGGCCCGCGGTGTCGACGATCACCACGTCGGTGTTCGAGCCGACGGCGTCGTAGGCGACCGCCGCGGGATCGCCGCCGCGCTCCCCGCCGACGAACTGCGCCCCCGCGCGCTGCGCCCAGATCTCGAGCTGCTCCTCGGCCGCGGCCCGAAACGTGTCCGCGGCGCCGAGCGTCACGCTGCAACCGTGCTCGCGCAGCCTGCTCGCGAGCTTGCCGATCGTTGTCGTCTTGCCGGTCCCGTTCACGCCGACGACGAGGATCACCGCCGGCTCGTGCCGGACGTCGAGCGTCGGCGGCTCCCCGAAGAGGGCGGCGATCTCCTCGGCGAGCGCCGCGGTCAGATCGGGCAGGTCCTGGCGCGCCTCGAGCCGCCGCACGAGCTCGGCCGTGGCGCGCACGCCGACATCCGCGTAGATCAGCGCCTCCTCGAGCCGCTCCCATGATGCATCGTCGGACGGGTCGAACGCTGCCACCGCAAGCTGCTCGGTGAGGGCGCGGCGCGACTTGCCGAGCGATTCGCGCAGCCTCCCGAAGAAACCGCGCTGCTCGGCCTCGCTCTCCGCGGGCGCATCGGAATCGCCCAACATCTGTCCCCAGCTCCTCGCCACGCCCGGGGCACGTTAGCGGGAGGCACGGCCTCGCCTTCGTCAGAAGCTCTCAGGCGGCGGCGTCGACCCGATACGAGTGGCGGAAGCTCGCAAGCGCCACCGTGCTCGCGACGCGCAGGGGTCCCGTGGAGGCGAGAACGTTCTCCGGCCAGTCGTGGCGGCGCCGCTCGAGGGCGGTGTACCACCCGCGCTCGTCGCATTCGACGAGGAAGAGCTCCACCATCGTCTGCTCGAGCATGAAAGCGCGCTTCCACGGGAACCGCTTCCCCTCGACCCAGTCGAGCGACAGCGCGTCGACCTCGCTCCAATCGGCGGCCGGATAGAGCAGGTCGAGGTCGACGTGCTCGCGCGGCCGGATCAGGCCGCGCAGCTCCTCACCCCAGCCGCCGAAGATCCAGGTGACGACCCCGTGCGCGTCGAGCACGCCCACTGCACGCTCGACGAACGCGAGGTCGTTCATGCCGTCGCCGCGATCTCTTCGTCTCGCGGCAGCCGGCGCGAGACGATCTGCGAGATGCCGTCGTTCCCCATCGTGACGCCGTAGAGAACGTCGGCGGCCTCCATCGTGCGCTTCTGGTGGGTGATCACGATGAACTGTGCGCGATCCGCATAGGTGCGCAGCAGTTCGGTGAACCGGCCGATGTTGGTGTCGTCGAGCGCCGCCTCGACCTCGTCGAGGAGATAGAACGGGCTCGGGCGGGCGAGGAAGAGCGAGAACAGGAACGCGATCGCGCCGAGGGCCTTCTCGCCACCCGACAGCAGCGAAAGCCGCGTCACGCGCTTGCCGGCCGGGCGCAGCTCGACCTCGATGCCGGGCTCCTCGTCCTCGTCCTCGGGCTCGGTCAAGTGCAGCCACCCCTCGCCGCCGGGGAAGAGCGTGGCCGCGACCTCGTGGAAGTGGAGCTCGACAGCGGCAAATGTCTCCGCGAACCGCGTCTCGACCGTGGTCGTGAGCTCGTTGCGCAGCTTCTCGAGCTCGTCGAGGCTCTTTTCCAGATCGGCGCGCTGCACCGACAGCTCCTCGAGGCGCTCCTTCTCGGCGTCGTACTCCTCCTTCGCGAGCGGGTTCACCTGGCCGAGCTGCTCGCGGCGGCGCTCGTAGCGGGCGAGCTTGTCGGCGAGCTCGTTGCGGTTCTCGCCCTCGGCCGGCTCGGCGCCCGCTGCGTCGAGCCTGCGCTTCGCCTCGTCGCGCTCTGCGTCGGTGCGGGCGAGCTCGACGTCGACCGCGGCAAGCTGCTCGCCGGCAAGGCCGGCTGCCTGGCGCAACTCGACCTCCTCGGCCCCGAGGCGCCGCAGCGCCGCGCCGAGGTCGGTCGTGCGGGCGGCTTGCGCCTCGACGCGCTCGCGTACCGGCACGTCGAACCGCTCGATCTCGATCGCGAGCGCCTGCTCGAGCCGCCCGGCGCCCGCCACCAGGCGCTCCAGCACGAGCTCGGTCGGCCGGCGCGCGCGGGCCGGATCCGTGTCGGCCAGGGCGCGGGCGGCGCTGCCGGCGCGCTCGGCGGCGTCCTCGGCGGCCCTTGCGGCCTCGAGAGCCCGTTCCGACAGGTCCTGGGCCTCGAGGGTCAATTCGGCCAGGTCGCCCGCTGCGGCGGCGCTACGGCCGTGCGCACGGCGTTCGGCGTCGAGGGCGCGCGCGTCGACCGCGGCGAGTGAGCGCCGCAACTCGCCCTCGCGCGCGGCGATGCCGCGCAGTTCCTCGGCCAGCAGGCCTCCCCGCTCCGCGAGCGGCGCCTCGAGGCGGCCGGCGGCAGCGGCCGCAACCCTCAAGGTCTCATCGAGCCTTTCGGCTCCGGCGACGAGACGGCCAAGCCGCGACGGATCCGCGCGGCGCACGTTGCGCAGGTGCGCGACCGGCGCGAACCGCTTGGCGGCCAGCTGCGCCCGCGCGGCGGCCTCGTGGGTGCGCGACGCGGCAACGGTGGCGCGCGTCGCAAGCTCCTCCACCTCGGCACGAAGCTCGCGACGGCGCGCGTCGAGCTCGAGGAGCACTGCCTCGGCGGTCTCGCCGGAGAACCACAGCTCGCCCCGCTCGGGATCCCAGCCCAGGCCGTCCTCGGTCACGGCGGTCACCTTCGAGGCGAGCAGCTGCGCGCGCGGCACGACCGGAACATCGACGAGCTCGCGCGGGTCGCGGCCGACGAGGACGATCACCGAGCCGAGACCCAACGCAGATGCACGCTCGACGAGTTCGAGCCCCCGCGCAGGGTTCGCGGCGAGAACGGCCGAGGCCCGGTGGCCGAGCGCAGCCGCTGTCGAGCGCTCTGCGCCCGCCGCGACCTCGAGCATCTGCAACGCGAGCTGTTCGCCCTCCTCGGCAAGCGCACGCGCCGCAGGCGGCAGGCCTTCACGCTCGGCGAGCGACTGCTCGAGCGCCGTCAGACGTTCGCGCGCAAGGCGCACCCGCGCCTCGAGATCCTCCTGCTCGCGCACCGCGGCGCGGGCGGCGGCGTCGGCCTCGTCGGCGGCCTCCCCGAGCTGCGCGGGCGAAGGCCCGGCCGGCACCCGTTGCGCCTCCGTCAGCTCGCTCCGCAGCTCCAGGAGCAGGCGCTGCGCCGACTCGTGGCGCACCCCGAGACGCTGGGCTGCGCCCCGTAGGGCGAGCAGCGCGTCACGGCCGCCGCCGGTGAGATGCGACTCGGCCTCCGCACGGGCGCCGAGCACGTCGTCGAGCTCCGCTGCGAGCGCTGCCTGCGCGCCGCGCTCGATCGCAGCGATGCGTGCCCAACGCTCCTCCGCCTCGACCTGGAGCCGCGCGCGCTCCGCGGCCGCCGACTGCGCGGCCGTGGCGGCGTCGCGGGCGGCCGCTTCGAGCCCGGCCGAACTCGAAGAGTCGTAGGAGCGCACCGACTGAAGCTCGGCGCGCAGCGACGCGGAAAGCGACGCAGCCGACTCGCGACGCAACACGATGCGCTCGCCGCCGCTGCGCAGCCGGTACAGGGCCGCGGTCGCCTGCTCGCGCCCACCGGCCGAGTCGGTCAGCTCCTCCTCGGCGCGTTCCCGCTCGGCGACGAGCGCGGCAATCTTCTCGTCGAGCGCACGCCGCTCCTGCGCGCTCGCAGTGCGCCTGCCCTCGGCTTCGGCGCGCCGCTGGGCGAGGCGCGCGAGATCGAGCGTCGCGATCGCGGCCTGCAGCCGTGCGATCTCCACCCCGAGCTTCGCGGCGCGCTCCGCCGCGGTTGCCTGCAGCGCCAGCGGGCGGAGGCGCTTCTTGACCTCGTCCTCGAGGTCGCGTGCGCGCTCGACCTGCACCGCGACCCGCGCGAGTTTCAGCTCGGCACGATGCCTGCGGCGCTTGAAGCGGCCGAGGCCGGCGGCCTCCTCGACCAGTTCGCGCCGCTCGGACGGCTTCGAGTTGAGCACCGTCTCGACGCGGCCCTGCGAAATGACCGAGCGCAGACCACCGCCGAGCCCCACGTCCGACAGCAGCTCAACGAGGTCGATGCGCCGAACCGGAGTCTTGTTGACGAGGTACTGGCCCTCGCCGCCGCGGTTCAACCGCCGCGCGACCGAGACCTCGCTGTACGGGAGGTCAGGCCAGGCGCCGTCGGCGTTGTCGAACAGCAGGTCGACCTCGCAGAAGTCGGTCGGCTGGTGGCCGGCCGAGCCGGCGAAGAGCACGTCGTCGGGCTTCTCGGCGCGCAACTCGCCCGGGCTCATCGACCCGGTCGCCCAGAGGATGGAGTCCGAGACGTTGGACTTCCCCGATCCGTTCGGGCCGACGACGACGGCCACGCCGGGCTCGAGCCGGATCTCGACCGGGTCGACGAACGACTTGAACCCGCGAAGCTTGATCGCCTTGAGGTGCACGCGGCGAGGCTACCCGGCGGCTAGGACGGTGCCGTCACGGCAATGGTCAAAAGGGCTTCTTTCGCCGCCGTCTGCTCGGCGTCCTTCTTCGACCGGCCCGTCCCCGTGCCGAGCACCTCGGCGTCGATGATCGCCGCAGCGGTGAACGAGCGGTCGTGCGGTGGCCCCTCCACCTTGAGCGTCGTGTAGGACACCGAACGACCCGTCCGGGCGAGCTGCTCCTGGAGCTCCGTCTTGTGGTCGACGAAGGTGTTCAGGGCGTACTCGATCCGCGTCTCGAACGCCTGCACGACCGCGGCCTCGATCGCCTCGAACCCGTGCTCGAGATAGAGCGCGGCGAGCGCCGCCTCGAGGAGCGCCGCCAGCACGTTGCGGTTTTGCGAGAGCCGGTCGGCGTCCTGCGTGCCCTCCCCGGCCAGGCGCTCGCCGAGCTGGAGCTCACGCGACACGACCGCGCAGCTCGCGCGCGAGACGACGTGCGAGCGCACCTTCGCCATTCGCCCCTCGGTGAAATCGGGGAAACGGTCGAAGAGTGCGCGCGCGATCGCGAGTTCGAGCACCGAGTCGCCGAGAAACTCCAGGCGCTCATACGAGGCGGTGCGGTCGGCAGCCCACGACGAATGCGTGAAGACCGCCGCCGCGCGGTCCTCCGAGAGCTCGTCGATCAGCTCCCGGAGCGTTGACCCCGGCTTACTGGTGCGAGGTGACGTAGTCGACGGCCTGCCCGACGGTCGTGATCTTCTGGGCATCCTCGTCGGAGATCTTGATCCCGAACTGATCTTCGAGTTCCATGATCAACTCGACCAGGTCGAGCGAATCGGCGTCCAGGTCGTCCTGGAACGACGCCTCTTCGGTGATCTGATCTTCTTCGACGCCGAGCTGCTCCGTCAGAACTTCCTTGACGCGCTCGAGGACCTCTTCACGCGACGCTGCCATGTCACCTCAATGTGGGTCGGGGGTGGAAAACCGGGCGATCATACACGGACGCGCTCGGGGAGCCGCTCCGCGAGGCGCTCGACGACCCGGTGCTCGGCCCCCCGGGCTGCCAGCCGGACCGCGTTCGCGATCGCCTTGCGACCAGAATTCCCGTGCGCGATCACCGCCAGGCCGCGCAACCCAAGCAGGTAGGCACCGCCGTAGGTGTCAGGGTCGAAGCGCCTGCGCATGCGCCGTGCCGCAGGTCTGATCAGGAGGCCGCCGAGCTTGCCGGTGGGGGTCGCAGAGATCTCCTCGCGCAGCTCGGCGAGGAGCTCCTTGATCGTTCCCTCGAGCAGCTTGAGGGCGACGTTGCCGGTGAACCCGTCCGTGACGACAACGTCGGCTGCGCCGCGGAGGAGATCGCGGCTCTCGGCGTTGCCGGCGAAATTGAGCCGGTCGTCCGCCCGCAGAAGCGCGTGCGCTTCGAGCGTCAGCTGGTTGCCCTTCCCGTCCTCCTCCCCGATCGAGAGGAGGCGCACCTCGGGCCGGCGGACGTTGAGCAGCTCCTCGCTGAAGATGGAGCCCATGTGGGCGAACTGGACGAGGTGTTCGGCTCGCGCGTCGGCGTTCGCCCCGGCATCGAGGAGAACGCTCGGGCCGTTCCGCGCCGGGATGGGCACGGCGATCGCGGGGCGCAGGACTCCGGGGAGCCGGCGCAAGTGGAGGAGGGCGGCGGCGAGCACCGCTCCCGTATTGCCGGCCGAGACGGCTGCGTCCGCGCGGCCGTCGGCGACGGCTCGGAGGCACTGAACGAGGCTCGAATCGGACTTCGCGCGCACCGCTTCCGCCGGTTTGTCCGTCATGCCGATCATTTCGGTTGTCTCGTGCAGCGGCAGGCCGTGGGTGTCGAGACCCGCCGGGCCGTAGAGCGTCACCTCGATCCCGTCCGCGGCCGCCTCGAGCGCGCCGAGGACCACCTCAACGGGTGCGTTGTCTCCACCGAGTGCGTCGACGGCGACGCGGGTCACTTACGGGGCTTGGAGGCGGAGCGGTTCGACTTCGCGGCCCTTGTAGGTGCCGCAGGTCGGACAGATGCGGTGCGCGCGCTTCGGTGACCCGCACTGCGGGCACGTGTTGACGCGCGGAGCCTCGAGTGAGTGTGTGGCGCGACGCTTGTCACGGCGCGACTTGGACGTTTTCCTCTTTGGGACAGCCATGAGCGGGCGCCAGTCTAGCGAAACAACGCGCTTTCTCGTTGCTGCGCGAGCTCAATCGGTTCGTAGCGACCGACTAGCTCTTGTCGCGGAGCGCTTCGAGCGCGGCCCAGCGATCCTCGCCGGGCGGCTCCTCGTGGGTGTGCGGCTCGTCGTTTTGGTTCTTGCCGCACACGCCGCAGAGCCCGGCGCAGTCCGGGCGGCAGACGATCTTCTCCGGCAGCGCGAGCGCGATCGCATCCCGCGCCCACGCCGACAGGTCGATGTTCATGCCGGTGACGTACTCGGTGCGCATCTCCTCGTCGGCGGGCTTCTCGTCCTGGTACTCCCGCGCGCGAATCGGCAGCTCGAGGACGGCGTCGCCGAGGCAGCGGTAGCAGGGGCCGTAGAGGCGAGCCGTGAAGGCGAGTGTGAAGACCGTCCCGGTGGTCGCCCGCGTGATCTCGAACCCGGCCGGCACCTGGTCGGGCACCGGCAGGTAGCGCTGGCCGCCGAAGTCGAAAGCGGCAAGCTCGAGCTCGAGCTCGTCGCGGTGCTGCTCCCCGGGACGGAGCTTCACCTGGCGCAAGCTGAAACTTGTCACCAGACAAGAGTAGCGCCGCCCCGTCGCGCGAATCCGTCCCCCACCCTGCGGTCACAGGCAGTCGACGCCGGAGCCGGGCTCCGCCCGGCGGGAGGCACGACCCGGGCTGCAGCGGCGTCAGGGAAGGGAGGGCATCGGGAGGGAAACCGCGAGGTTTCCCTCCCGACTAATAGTTCGAGCCGTTGTCGGAGAGGTCGACCGGGCCGAGGCCGGCGACGACCGACTCCTGCGAGCGCTCGTGCAGCCGCTCGCGGCCGCGGCGGACCGCCACCAGGAACTTGTCGAGGTTCGTCTCCAGCGTCGCGAGCATGCCGTCGGCCCAGTCCTCCATCTCGAGGCGCATCTCGCGGGCAGAGCGCCGCGCCTCGTCGATGATCTCCTGCGCCTGCCGCTCCGCGAGCTTGACGATCTCGGTCTGCGACGCCTCGCGCACGGCCTGCTCGCGCGCCTCCTGGAGCAGCCGATCCTGCTCGCGCTTGGCCTCGGCGAGCATCTCCTGCCGCTCCTTGACGATCCAGCGAGCCTGCTTGATCTCTTCCGGGATCGTGGCGCGCATCTGGTCGAGGATGTCGTAGATCTCCTCGCGGTCGATGCGAACCTGGTCGGTCAGGGGCACGGCCTTGGCGTTGTGCACCAGGTCGTCGAGCTTGTCGATCAGAACGAGGACATCCATCGGGGTTGCAGTCTACTCCTGGTCGGATAGCGGAGCGCCACCGCGACCGTTCGGGAACATCTCCTTCAGGCGCACGGCAACGGCCTTCGGAACCAGCTCCTCGACATTTCCGCCGAAGGAGGCAATCTCCTTCACCCCGCTCGACGAAACGAAGCTGACCTGGGCGCTCGCCATCACGTACACGGTCTCGATGTCGGGGGCGAGGTGCCGGTTCAGCTGGTTCATCTGAAACTCCCACTCGAAGTCCGAGACGACCCGCAGCCCTTTGACGATCACCTTGGCATCCCACCGGCGGGCGAAGTCGACCACGAGCTCGCTGAACACGTCGACCTCGATGTTCTCCACGGCTCCTGCGAGGGCGTCCTTGAGGAACTGGACCCGCTCCGGCACCTCGAACATCGGGCTCTTGTGGTGGGGATTTCGCACCACGCCGACAACGACGCGGTCGAAGATCCGCGCCGCCCGCCGGATCACGTCGACATGCCCGTTGGTCACGGGGTCGTAGGTGCCGGGATAGATGGCGGTGATCACTTCTCGTACAGGGTAAGCCGTGCGGAGCCGTACTTGCGGGATGTGCGCACCACGAGGCCCGGCAGGTCGAGCGGGTCGGCGCGGCCCGACGACTCGTAGACGAGCACGCCGTCGTCCGAGAGCAAGCCCGCCAGGTGCGGCGCCAGCTTCGCGTGGTCGTAGTCGTAAGGTGGGTCGCAGAGCACGAGGTCGTACCGGCGGCGATCCCGCGACGCGGCGCGCGCGGCATCCTGGCAGAGCACGGTACCGCGCAACTTGAGTTTGTCGAGGTTCGCGCTGATCGTCCGGCAGGCGTCGCGATCGGACTCGACGAAGGTCGCGGTCGCCGCGCCGCGCGAAAGCGCCTCGAGCCCGAGTCCACCCGAGCCGGCATAGAGGTCGAGCACGTCGGCGCCGTCCACGGGGCCGACGAGGTTGAAGGCGTTCTCGCGCACGCGGTCGGACGTCGGGCGGGTGTCGCGTCCGCGCGGCGCCGCAATCCGCTGGCCTCTATGCGAGCCCGCGATGATCCGCATTTGCGAGCATCCTCTCGACCTCGTCCTGCCAGGGACCATCCTCGCCGCCCAGCTCTGCCGCAAGGTTGCGGGCGCGCTCGATCAGCGCATGGTCGACGCGTAGCTTCGTGAACCGAAGCTCGCTCCAGCCGGACTGCTTCGTTCCGAGCAAGTGCCCTTCGCGCCGCAGCTCGAGATCGATCTCAGCCAGCTCAAAGCCGTCGGTCGAGTCGACGAGTGCCTGCAGCCGCTGGCCGGCGACCTCGCCGAGCTCGTCGAGAGGACGCGAGATCAGCATGCAGTAGCTCTGTTCGGCGCCCCGGCCGACGCGGCCGCGCAGCTGGTGCAGCTGGGCAAGCCCGAAGCGGTCGGCCTCCTGCACGATCATGATCGTCGCGTTCGGCACGTCGACACCGACCTCGATGACGGTGGTGGCGACGAGGACGTCGAGCTCGCCGTCCTTGAACTGCCGCATCACCTCGCGCCGGTCGGCCGGCTTCAGCTTCCCGTGCAGCAGCCCGACTCGGTAGTCCTTCAGCTCGGCGCGCCGCAGACGCTCGGCCTCGGCCTCGGCCGCCCGCGCGAGCGTCGTCTCCGACTGCTCGATCAACGGACACACGACGTAGGCCTGACGCCCCGCATCGAGGTGCTTTCGGAGATGCAGGTAGACGGCGCTCGAGCGCTCGGCGCTGACACGGCTCGTGATGATGGGCTTGCGGTCGGCAGGCGGTTGCGCGATCTCGCTCACGGCCAGGTCGCCGTAGATCGTCAGGGCGAGCGTGCGGGGAATGGGCGTCGCGGTCATGTGCAGGGCGTGTGGCGAGCGGCCCTCCGCGAGGGCCGTGCGCTGCTCCACACCGAAGCGATGCTGCTCGTCGACGACGGCCACCGCCAGGTCGGCGAACTCGACCTCGCGCTGGATTAGCGCGTGCGTCCCGACCACGATCTGCGCGACGCCGTTTGCGATCTCGCCGCGGATCTTCTTCGCGCCGACCGAGCCGGTCAGCAGGACGCAGCGAACGCCGAGTTGGGCGCAGAGCGGTTCGAGCGTGAAGAAGTGCTGCTCGGCGAGCGTCTCGGTAGGCGCCATCAGTGCGCCCTGGTGGCCGCCTTCGACGGCGCGCAGGAGCGCGTAGAGCGCCACGACCGTCTTGCCCGAGCCGACGTCACCCTGCAAGAGCCGCTGCATCGGCGTCGTCTGGGCGAGGTCGAGGTCGATCTCGACGATCGCGCGCTCCTGGTGGGCCGTCAGCGTGAAGGGCAGCACACCGCGGTAGCGCTCGATCAGCTCGCCGGGCCGCTCGAGCGGCGGTGCGACGGCGCCGGTCGTCCGCAGCCGGGCGACGGCGAGCTGCAGCACGAGCAGCTCGTCGAGCGCAAGCCGCTGCCGCGCCTGCTCGGCCTGCGAGTCGTCCACCGGGAAGTGCAGCGCGGCGAGCGCGTCACGGCGGAGCGGCAACTCGTGCTCGGCCGGCAGCGGGTCGGGGTAGCTCCGCGCATGCTCTTTGAGCGCGAAACGCACGAGCTCGCGCAGGCGCGTGGAGGGGATCTGCTCGCTCGCCGGGTACACCGGGGCGCGATCGGCCGTCCTGCGTGCCTCCTCGACAGCGATGTCGTGGCTCTTGACAGCGAACCCGTAGCGTCCGAGCTTGCCGCGCAGGCGGAGCTTTGTGCCGGGGACGAGCTGGTCGGCGAGCCAGGGCTGGTTGAAGAACGAGGCGCTGACCGTCGCACCGCTCGAGTCACGGACCAGCGCGGTGACGAGCGTCCGCCGCCCACGCAGCGGCCTGGCGCGTGCGCTTACTACTCGACCTTCGATCGCGACCTCTCCCTCGGCTGCTCCGAGGGATGCGATCGGGACCTGGTCGACGGCGCTCTCGTAGCGGCGCGGCGCGTGCAGCAGCAGGTCGCGCACCGTCTCGATCCCGAAACCGCGCAGCCGGCGCGCGAGCGTGACGCCGACGCCCGGCAAGCTCGTCACGTCGAGCCGATCGAGCTGCTGCGGCGGCGTCCAACCGCGCGGACGCGGCCAGTCGATCTGGACCACACCTGTAAAACCCGCGTGCATTCGGGTCATCGTCGCCACCGAACGGGAGCATAGGACCCGGACCGGACGGTACGGTCCCGGCTATGCGAGCCCTGCTCCTGACCCGCGAGTTTCCGCCCGACGTCTACGGCGGCGCGGGGGTGCACGTCGAGTACCTCGCACGCGAGCTGCGCAAGCGCATCGACCTCGACGTTTACTGCTTCGGCGGGGCCCGCGAGGGCGCGACGGGCTTCGAGCCGTGGGGCGAGCTCGAGGATGCGAACGCCACGCTGCGCACGATGTCGGTCGACCTCGCAATGGCGGCTGACGCGGCAGGCGCACAGGTCGTCCACTCCCACACGTGGTACGCGATCTTCGGCGGTCACCTGACGAAGTTGCTGCATCGGATCCCGCACGTCGTGACGACGCACAGCCTCGAGCCTATGCGTCCGTGGAAGGCCGAGCAGCTCGGCGCGGGCGGCTACGCCCTCTCGTCCTTTTGCGAGCGCACAGGCATCGAGGGCGCAGACGCGGTCGTCGCCGTGTCGGCAGCGATGCGCACCGACGTCCAGGCCGCCTACCCGGCTGTCGAAGGCGGGCGGATCGAAGTGATCTACAACGGGATCGACACCGAGCAGTACACACCCGACCACGCAACGGACGCGCTCGAGCGCTACGGCGTCCGGGTAGGCGTCCCGACCGCGCTCTTCGTGGGGCGCATCACCCGGCAGAAAGGGATCGTCCATCTCGTGGAGGCCGCGCGCTCGTTCTCGCCGGGCGTGCAGGTCGTCCTCTGCGCCGGTGCGCCGGACGAGCCCGAGATCGAGCGCGCCACACGCGAAGGGATCGAGCGGCTGCGCGCCGAGCGCGACGACGTCGTGTGGATCGAGGCGATGGTGCCGAAGGAGCACGTGATCCAGCTCCAGACCCACGCCACCGTCTTCTGCGTCCCGTCGATCTACGAGCCGCTCGGAATCGTCAACCTCGAGGCGATGGCCTGCGAGACGCCGGTCGTCGCCTCTACGGTCGGCGGCATCCCGGAGGTCGTCCGGGACGGCGAGACGGGGCTGCTCGTCGACGTCGAGCTCGGCCCGGGCGGCGACCCTGTCGACCCGCGACGCTTCGCGGCTGACTTTGCGGCACGCGTCAATGAGCTCATTGCCGACCCCGTACGCGCAAAGCGACTGGGTCTCGCCGGACGCCGACGCGCGATCGAGAGGTTCAGCTGGAGCGCGATCGCCGACGAGACGGTCGCGCTCTACGAGCGCCTCGCGGGATAGCGCACAACAGCGTCGACCCCGCCCGACCGTGCGGCGCGCAGCTCGATCGTGCCGCCGTCCACCTCGACGAGCCGCTTGGCGATTGCGAGGCCGAGCCCCGAACCGGGAGCCTTCGAAGCCCGCC
>Ga0307373_10004348_pt1 | contig 23929 bp, 21 predicted proteins | sample OX2MG_FD_202534 | JGI IMG/M metagenome (GOLD analysis project Ga0307373, IMG submission 202534) | Soil microbial communities from Risofladan, Vaasa, Finland - OX-2 | ecosystem: Environmental > Terrestrial > Soil > Coastal area > Acid sulfate soil | place: Finland: Risofladan, Vaasa | collected... | reverse complement strand
GGTTTCGATGCGGGCCAGCGCGTCGCGGGGCGTGTTGGCGTGCAGGGTGGTCAGCGAGCCGTCGTGGCCCGTGTTCATGGCTTGCAGCATGTCGAGCGTCTCGGCACCACGGCACTCGCCGATGATGATCCGCTCGGGCCGCATGCGCAGGGCGTTCTTGACCAGGTCGGTGGCGGTGATGGCCCCCTTGCCCTCGATGTTGGGCGGACGGGTTTCCAATCGCACCACGTGGTCCTGCTGGAGCTGCAGTTCGGCCGCGTCCTCGATGGTCACGATGCGGTCGTGGTTCGAAATGAAGCTCGACAAGGTATTCAACAACGTCGTCTTGCCGGAGCCCGTGCCGCCGGAGATGATGATGTTCAAACGGGACTTGATCGCCCCCTCGAGCAGCATCACCATTTCGGGAGTGAACGCCTTGTAATTGAGCAGGTCCTCGAGTTTGAGCGGGTTCGAGCCGAATCGGCGAATCGAGACCGCCGCCCCGTCGAGCGCCAAGGGGGGAATGATGGCATTGACGCGCGAACCGTCGGGCAAACGGGCATCGACCATCGGACAGACCTCGTCGACGCGCCGGCCGACTCGCGACACGATGCGATCGATGATCTGCATCAGGTGGCCGTTGTCGCGGAACTGGACGGTGGTCTTTTCCATCTTGCCCCGGCGCTCGACGTAGATGCTCTTCGGTCCGTTGATCAGGATGTCGCTGATCGACGAGTCCTTGAGCAACAACTCGAGCGGGCCCAGGCCGAAGGTTTCGTCGAGGACCTCGTCGACCAGCCGTTCGCGCTCGTTGCGGTTGAGCAGGGTGTCTTCGGCGTCGCAGAGGTGTTCCACGACCAGGCGGATTTCGCGCCTGAGCACGTCGCCGTCGAGGTCGCCGACCTTGGTCAGATCGAGCTTATCGACCAATTTGCCGTGGATGCGGCGTTTCAGTTCCTCGAATTCGGTCTCCGACGACTTCTCGCCGACACGGAGCGTGGTGGGCAGGGCTTTGGCCATGATTACTCGTCAAACACGGGTTTACAGTCACGCGCAGCCCGAGCGGCCGGGACGACGTCCGATGACTGAGAAAGCATAGCTTACGGAATTAGGGGACAGGGAACTGGGGACAGGGAACTGGGGACAGGGAACTGGGGACAGGGAACGGGGGACAGGGAACGGGGGACAGGGAACGGGGGACAGGAAGGAGACGGACGGCTTCGCCTTCTGTAACCTGTCCCCTTTAACCTGTCCCCTATTTGGCCGGCTTGGCCTTCACGGGCCAGAAGCTCAAAAGGCTCTTCTTGGCGCTCTTGCCGTCGTCGTCGTCCGAGGCCGCCTTGGGCGTTCCCGCGAGCGCCTCGCCCAGGTTGACGATCGCCTGCGTGATGGCGGCCTTGGGCGCCTGTTCGACCAGCGGCACGCCGTTGTTACGCACCTCGACCATCGTCCGATAGTCGTTTGGCAACTGCCAGAAAATTTCACGGCCGATCGTGTCTTGGGCTTTTTTCAGGCTGATGTTGCCCGTGTCCAGCCCCACGCGATTGACGACGATCTTGACTTTGTCGGCGACGCCCTTCATGTTGCCGAACGACATCATCAGGCGCACGACGTTGCGCAGGCAGGGGAGATCGAGCTGCGTCACAAGCAGGATGTGGTTTGCCGCCTGCAACGCCACCAGGTCGAGAGCGGTGTAACTCTTCGAGAGATCGAGCACCAGATGCGTGAACGTGGCCTTCAACAGCCCGAGCACGCGTTGCAGGTCGTCCGGCGTGATCAGGCCCATGTCTTCCATCTGGACGGGACGCGGCAACAGGAACAAGCCCGATGAGTGCTTGGTGAGCGATCGTTTCAGGAGTGTGAAATCGAGTCGGGTGACGTTCTGCGCCACGTCGACCAGCGTGTAGTCGGGGATCGTGTCGAGAAATACGTCGGCATCCCCCAAGCAGAGGTCGAGGTCAACCAGCGCCACGGTGTTCTTCGGGTCCTGCGCCAGGGCGCAGCCCAGGTTCACCGCCACGCTGGTGGTCCCCACGCCGCCGGTGGCGCCCGCCACGGCGATGACCGAGCTGCCGCGCGACTTGGTTTCGCCGCGGCCAAAACGGCGATCGCCAATGCGGTCCAGCGCGTCGAGCAGGTCCTGGATACGCAACGGCTGGTTGAGGAATTCCTTGGCCCCGGCCCGCATCGCGCGCAAGATCTGCTTGCCGTCGGTCGAGGCGCTGACCACCAGGATGCTGCATTCGGGCGAGGTCTCGCCAAGCCTGGCGACCAGGTCGAGCGACTTGTCGGTGTCGTGGTCCAAGGCGACGATACCCACGTCGGGGTGCGTCTGGGCGACGACGTCGGCGAAGAACTCATAGCGCGAGCACTCGGCTTCAAGCCAAACCCGGTCCATACCCAGGAGCATCGTTTTCAGGCCGTCGCGCGAGGAGTCGCTGGGGTCGACGATGGCAAGGCGGAGCACGTTACTCATGTAATCGATCGTTTCGAGTCGTCATGGGTCCAAGTGGTCGTCACACTAACCCGCAGCGCAAGCAAGGTACGTTGAATGCTGGGCCTTGCTTGCGCTGCGGGTTGGCAAACGGAACTCCTACTTCAGCGTAGGTCATTTCCCGTCGGACCGATGAGTCCCGGCAATGTTTTACGCGATGACGAGTCGACGCGGCTGCGCCGGTTATCGGGGCTGGGTGGGTTCTTTCGGCTCGAGGGGCGAAAGCCGGTTGGCCTGGCCGGCGCCGGCGTCGATCTTACCGACAGCTCGGACCGCTCCTCTCGATCAGTGGGCACCGCTTCGCGACGGCGTGATGAAACGCCGGTTTCCGGTAGCCGCGTCGTGCGCGTCGCCGGTTTGCGTGTGCGGCGAACGCCAGCGTCGGGCGCAGGACGCGGCGACTCGGATTCGCCACTGGGGGCGGGGACGATTTCGACGGCGCCCGGTGGGAGCTGGTCTTGCCACGGGCGCTCGGGACTCATTCCCCTAGGGGCCCCCGGAGTGCCTAGCGGATAGGGACCCATCACGCCGTTGGGATCGCAGTTGGGTGTTTCGACGTAACCATTGCCGACCAGTTCCCAGTCGCTGGGCATGCCGGTCGACATGCCCGGTCCAATGGGCGGCACTTCACTGGGATCCATGCCCGCGACCAGTTGTGGCGTGACGAGGATCAACAGTTCGATCTCCTGGACGTTGGATTGCATGTTACGGAAAGCCGCGCCGATGACCGGCAAGTCGCCGAGCCACAGGACGTGTCGATTCTGGACCGACGAAATGACCTGGACCAATCCGGCGATGGCCAACGTTTCGCCGGCCCGCAGCTCGGCGCCGGTATCGACCTCGCGCGTTTTGAGGGCCGGAACGGTGCTGCCGTTGATGGTGATGGCGAGGCTGGGGTCGATTTGGCTGATCCGGGGGCGGACTTCGAGGCGGATCATACCGTTGCCTAAGACGATTGGCACGAAATCGACTTGCGTGCCGTACTTACGGTACTGGACCGAGATCGTCCCCAGGCTTTGGGGCACCAGGATCGGAAATTCGCCGCCCATGTTGAAAAAGGCGGGCCGCCCGCTGACCGTCGTCAGCTTCGGTTCGGCCAGGATCTTGGCCACGTTTTGTTGCTGCAACATCTGCAGAATGCCAAAGAAGGAGTTTTTCGGATCGATGACGCCGAACGTAAAGTTCCCACCCGTGCCGCCAGCCGGCAGCAGGCCGGGGGTAACGCCAAGGGCGGTGCTGGACGAACTGGCCGTCGCGCTCGAGATCAGGCCGCCGACGCCCTGGGCGACGAAATCGCCGCGTCGGGTCAGGTTTCCCCAGTCGAAGCCTGCATTGCGGAGCTTGGTCCGCGAAACTTCCATGATCTTGATCTCCAGCAAGACTTGCTGGACGCCGCCCACGCGGATGTTGTTGATCACCTTGGGATGGTAATCCTGCGCCATTTCGATGATTCGCGTCACCAGGTCGGGGTCGTCGACGTAGCCGTCGATGATCACGCTGTTGGCCAACGGGGTCACCTTGAGCGCGGCCCGCGGAAACTGCGATTGCAAGAGCATCTGCAACTCCTGCGAATCGCTGAACACGATCACGTCGACCGAGTGGACTTCGTCGTCGTCGTCCCAAAGGTTGACCTGCGTGACGCCCGGCTTTTTGGCGAAGATCTGGATTTTGTCCTTGCTTAACGGGGTCAATTCCAGGATCTCCGGATTGTTAACCTGAGCTTGGGGGATGTCGCGGTCGAGCGTCAGGATCCGGCTGGTGTTGACGATCATCTCCATCCGTTCATTGGGACTGTCCAGCTTGTGGATGATGTGCCGGCGACTGCCGCTCTGCGCCATAAGCAGGGCGGGGGCGAAGACCGGCAACAGGCAGACAGCCAACCACAGAGTGGCCGCGCACACCTGCCTTCGGGAGCAAGAAGTAGCCGAACTCGCAAGAATCCGGGAGGTTACGGCGAGAACTCGCCCTGCAATCATGTTAATCATCCGTGACTTTCCTTACGCAAAATCCGTTCGTTCGATCCCGATACGTACAAAGTAGCAGGCACACTCCGTGTGCCGTCGCTTTCCGCCCGCCAACTTCCAGCTCTCTTATTCCTCGGCGGCCGTCTCCTCCTGGGTTGGGTCGTCGTCGGCCGGAGCGCCGTCACCGTCGACCTGATCCGGCGCGTTCACCGCGGCGCTGCCGGCCGGCGTGGGCCCGATGTTCACAGGCGCGCCGCCGTCCTGGGTTTGCGGCAAGCCACCCTCTTCGGTGAAGACCACCTCTTCCGCGCTCTGGCCCCGCAGGACCACCATCACATGCACCTTTCTGGGCGGCAACGTGACGGGTATCGGAGTTAGAGGCTCGGGCTCCGGCTTGGCATCGTTCAGCAGGTTCATCAATTGCGACGAGTTCGTCGGCAACGGCGAGGCGGGTTTGACCTGGGAACTGTTTCCAGCCAACAGTTCCTTGGTGCCGGCTCCAGGGGTGTCCACGTTTTCGTCGTCGCGGGCGCTGCGCATCACGAGTTGGAGCTCGCCCAATTTCGTCGCGAACATGACCAGTTCGCACTGTTCAGGCGTGACCAACAGCAGGATCGTCTTGACGGCGATCGACGATTCACCCTCGTCCTGGCGAGTGAACTTGTCGTCGATCGAAAAGACTTTCACGTTTTGCATGAAGGTCCGGGTAATATCCGCCGGGATTCCCCGGTTGGTATTTTCCTTCACGTGGACCAACAGGTCGACCCGGTCGCCCGGCTGGATCAAGCCGCTCGCGCTACTCACGGGGTTGACCTGCACCGCCACCACGCGATAACCCTTGGGAATCAGGTCGGTGGCGTTGGTTTGCGTTTCGCCCTTGGCCAGCAGTTTCGGTTCCAGGATCGGTTCGCCGGCGAAGATCTTGACGCGGCAACGGCGGCCCTCGACGTCTTCGATTTTGCCCAGCGCGCCGGGTTGGACCTTGTCCTTGGGCCATTCTTCCAACTTGATCGCTTGTAACGTCAAGGGATCGCCCATGGCGACGTCGGTCAGGGCCACGTAGATGGGCGTGGTTTCCACACCCGCGGATTCAGGCGCGGGCCGCTTGGCCATCACCTGGTTGATGCCGATCGACGCGACCAGGCCGCAACCCAGCGCCAATACCAACAACACGATCGATTTTGGACGCATCTCCCCCCCCCAATCCTCGCGCCGTCGAAACGCGGCGCGACACGCTACCAGGCTCTTTTACGGTCCAGACGTTACCACGGACACGGCCCGCATTGTCGTTCCAACTATCAACATTGGCGTGCTTCGCCAATCGACTTGATTGATTCGCAGACCCATGGAACGGCTGCCCCCTTGGCGATAACCGTCACGACTCATCGAACTCGAACGATCCCTACGGCCGTTAGAAAGTCCATCGAACCGACTCTCGTCGGTTTCTTCGGCACAACCGGCAGATCTTCTCCAGTCAACTACCACTGTTTCATCAAGGTGGCGCGGCCCAGGGCCGCGTCAGGTCAACATGCCCGTCAACGCGAAGTACAAGATCGTCCCCAGTGCGATCGGAATGCCGTAAGGCAAGAGCAGCATGGAGCTTTTGCGCTGGGCCGCGATGGCCGAAAGCTGGTTCGGATCGCGGATCGTGAGCACTTCGTTGAGGATCAGGCCGAACTGGTCGCGGTGCTTTTGCCAGGCTTTTCGATAGAGCACCATACCCAGGGCGATTACCCCCCCGATGATCGCCGAGAGGCAAAATGCGTAAAATGTGACGGACGCCCAGACCCAAGCGCCGACCCCCGCCAGCAACTTGACGTCGCCCGCGCCCATCCCGCCAATGGCATAGGCGGGTAGTAGCAGGCCGAGGCCCACGAAGGTGCCGACCAGGCTCCAAGCCAAACCTTCCCAACCGAAAAAGGTGGTGCTGTGGATCCAGCCGGCCAGGATCATGGGAAACGTGATCCAATTGGGCACTTTAAGCTTCCAACCGTCGATGGCCGCCGCCACGACGAGCGTGATGGTGACGAGCCAGGCGGCGAGGTTCTGGTCGATGGCCGTCAAGTGCGATGAATCGAACACGCGAGTCTCCAAAATACTGGTATTCAGGCGCGCGCCGAGAACATGAAGTTCAAACCGGCCGCCAAAACGGCAAACAGCGCCAGGATCGCTTGGGCCGCGCTGGTCATGTTGTCGAGGAAAATTACCGGGAACATCGTGTCAAACTCCTCAGCCGGCACGCCCGCGCCCGTCGGTCGCGTGCGCGGTGCCTACTTGAAACGTAGGTCAGGAAGGTGAGTGGTGAGTGCTGAGCGGTGAGTGGCGAGCGGATTTGATTCGCAAAATCCGAAGCGTCGTAGCGGCCGGGCCGGTTGTACCGGCGGTGGCGCCGTGGGGCAGGTCGACTCTCGTTCCCACGCTCTGCGTGGGAACGGCTCTTCGGCCGCTCTGCGGCCACGTGTGAATTCCATGGTTTTGGCTGGGGGATGCGGAGCGTCCTTGCATGCGTTCGGGGTGCCCGCGCAGTGGGTCGGCGGAGCGTGGGAACGAGGAGAAAGCTACGATTGCTCTAGGAGCCTGCAGGTTTTCATCCTTCATCCCTCATCCTCCATCCCCCCACTCATGAAAGCGCTCGATCGACTGTTGCAATCGTGGCGAATCGCCAAGATTCGTCCTTTTCTCGCTTCGGGCGCCCGCGTGCTCGACATCGGCTGCGCCGACGGCGCCCTGCTGCGGCAGGCACCGGCCGTGGGAGAGTACATCGGCATCGATCCGGCGATCGATCGCACGCTGTACACCGACGGCGGTACGCTGATCAAGGGGACGTTCCCCGATGACCTACCCGACAAGCGCGCCTTTGACGCGATCACGATGTTGGCGGTGTTGGAACACATCCCCGCCGCGGCGCAAGCCCCACTGGCCGATGCCTGCCGCCGGTTCCTGCGGCCGGGAGGGTTGGCGTTGATCACCGTTCCTTCACCCTGGGTCGATTCCGTTCTGGCCGTGCTTAAGTTCCTGCGTGTCATCGACGGCATGAGCCTGGAAGAGCACTACGGGTTCGATGTGCGGCAGGTGCCCGCCTGTTTCGCCGCGCCCGCCTTTCAATTGGTCGCGCACCGCCGTTTTCAATTGGGGTTGAACAATCTGTTCGTATTTCGGAGGACGGAGGAGAGGTCGTAGGTTACCTCTTCCGCCGCCGCAACCGCGTCCAGCCCACGACCACGACCGCCGTCAACACGACGGCGCGGGCGATCGACGGCCAGAGGTCTCTCATTCGGGCCCCGAAACTCAGACGGTCTTGGTTGGCCAGCGCGACCTCAAAATAGCCGTTGAACATCTCGTCGGTACTCAACGGTCCGGCCCGGACGGTGACGCTGGGGTCAGGGTTGGCCGGATTGCCGAAGGAATTGTCGTAATGCGCAATACAATGCAGCACGGTACCCGCGGGCAGCCGCTTCGGCTCGGCCAGGACGTAGCGGTTCTCCCAATTGAAATCGTACTTCGGCACGTCGAGCAGCACTTCTCTTGCGCCGTCGGGGTAGCTCGCCTCATAGCGGAATGATTTACCACGCAGGTGCATGTGCGGAAACAGGGCCAATAACAACAGGTCGTCCGTCGCTGTCCATGTCCGCTCGACGCGGTAATCGGCGGCGTGCGGCGGAATTCTCAGATCGGCGTCGAGTAGTACCTTCGTGGCGACTTCTTTTCGAACGGTCGCGCTGTCGGCGAATACCAATCCAATCGATGTTTGATCCAGTTGCTCCGTGCCGATTGCGACGTAATGGATCACGAACACGAAACACCAGCCTGCCGGAACGCGCTTCGCGAACCCCTCGCTCAGCTCCAAGGGTGGAGTCCCCGGCGCCATTGCCGCCAGGCAAAACGAGCCCAGCGCACCCTGCTCGGCGGGATCTTTAGCGCCCGGCGGCTTGAGGTACACGCTGGCGTGATGCACCACCGCACGGTTGCCTGGGCGAATCTCCGCGGCGCGGATCCAACGATCTTCGGTAAACCCTGGATTGACGTCCACGATCTGGTACTCGACGACTCCCAGCGCCGGGACGCGCAGTGCCATGGGAATCGACACGACCTGATCCGGCCGGCCGATCTTCCATTCGTCCGACCAGGTCGCCGGCCGCGGCAACTCGGCACGATCGCCCTCGGCAGCGCCGGCGTGAACCCAAGTCGCGACGAGCCGTTTTTCAGCGCCGGTCAAACGCGGATCATTCGCGAAACGGCCGTAGCGCGGGTCAGCGTGCCACGGAGGCATGCGCCCTTGTTCGACGACTTCGGCGATGGTCTCGGCCCAATCAACCGCGTCCTGGTAGGTGCTCAAGACAAACGGCGCCGCCTGGCCGGGTCGATGACACGTTTGGCAACGACGTTGGACGATCGGCGCGATGTCGCGGCAATACGTGACGTCCATGCGCGGCGTGGCCGGCGGTGCCCTGCCGATGAAGCACCCCGTCGCGTCCGTCCTGTCAACGCTTACCGGCTTGCCGGCAAGCAGCTCGTCGATGGCGACGGCGAGATCGCAGCGTCGCGGTTCACTTCGCCGAACGCCGACGCCGTACTGGTCGTCGATCCGGCCGCGATAGCGCACGACGCGGTCATGGTCGAGCACGAAGACCTCGGGTGTACGTTCGGCGCCCAGCGACCTGGCCGCGAGCCCCGCCGCGTCGATGAACAACGGAAATGCCAAGTGGTATTCGGTGGCGAACCGGGCGATTTCGTCGAGTGCGTCGTGCTCGTTCGAGTCGACGCCGACGAATTGCACTCCACACGGCCCAAACCGTTGAGTTAGTTCATTGAGTCGTGACGTATAGAGCCTGGCCAACGGGCATTCGACTCCCAGGAACACGACGACCACGAGCTTCCGTTGGCGCCAATCGCTCAACCGGCACGTCTGGCCGTTCGTGTCGTTGAGTAAGAAGTCGCCGATCTGGCGCTCCGACGGCTCGACGCGAGCGGTTGAAATTGCCACCAACGCCAGCAAAGTCGAGATCGTTCGTGAAAACATGTTCGATGAAACTAATGCGGCCATCCAGGCGTTGAGGCGGGCCTTTGTGCTCCGTCGCCGTCCCGCCGCCGCGGATGGAGCCATGGGCTGACCCAATGCACGACGGCAATGGAAAGCACCCCAACCGCCACTCCAGCCAAGACGTCGGCGAAATAATGCCATCCGGTCGTCATGGTCGACGCGGCGACCAGCAGGTTGAGCCCGCCGAACAGAACGAACAGCGAGCGGTGCCGACGAAAGGCCCATGCCATCAAGAGGGCCTCGATGGTATGGAAGGAGGGAAAAGTCGTCAATCCTTCGGCGTCCCGCAGGCTGACGGTGCGCCGCTCGCCGCTGCGCAGGCCGTGAAAATGGTCGAGGTACCGCGCCTGCTCGGCCGTGGGCTCGTAACCGTAGTGCGTGAACGGTCCCGCGGCCGGGGCGATGGCGAAGACGGCCAGGGTGACGAGCGCCGCGATCATGTCTTGCAACACGAAGGCTTCCAGTCGCCGCCGATCGCCCAACAATCCCAACACGATCACGATCAATGGCAGTTGAAAGAGCAATGTGCCATAGGCCAGGTCCAGGATCAGTCGCAGCGCCGGGCGCGCGTGCGTCCAGTCGCGTATGGCGGGCACCGAAACGCCGCACCATTGGTCGAAGCCGGCCAGCGCGCCGTCAACCAGCGGCCGATCGAAGGCGGCGGTCGCGTACATCAGGAAAGTAAACGGTGGCAAAAAGGCGATCGTGAGCACCAACGTCGTCAAGCAGAGCACGAATTTTGGCTCGCGCCGGCGGTAGTAGTAAATCGCGGGCAGCGAGAGCAAGGCGATGTACACCAGTGGGAGGGCCACATCCGCAAGCGAGATCTCCAGGCCAAGGCTCGCCGAAAACACCAGGTCGGCGGCGATCATCGCGGCAACGATGGCCCATTTGACCGCCGTATCGCGCGAAAACGGCACGCTGCCGGCGGCGCCTCGCGCCGCGCCCACGATTCGCCACAGGCCGCCCGCGCGCGACGATTCACGCGACACAGCGAGGTCTCCGTCGGCCATTCTTCGGCCCCCTGCAAAGGTAGAACGGAATTCATTCCGTTTTCTTCCAAAGTGTAGAACGGAATTCATTCCGTTTTCTTCGTCGCGAAGCGGCGCCTGGCAAGAAAAACGGAATGAATTCCGTTCTACGGGAAACGCAATCCCCTCGGGGCCCGGCGGAGCGGATCCCGAGGGGAGCCATTGCGAAAACGTCTTCACGACCTCGTGGGGGCGACCGCCTCGCGGGGGCGACCGGCCGCTTCCGGCGGCCTAGCTCGCGGTCCCCAGCGACGTGGCGATGCTTTGGAACACGGCACTGGCATTCGTACCGATCGACGTGATCGCCGTCAAGCACACGATCACGATCAATGCCAGCATGACGGCGTACTCGACCGCCGTGGGTCCATCTTCCGAAACGAGGAAACGTTGCAGCTTCAGAGTGAGATTCTTCATGGGATCCTCCGATTTCTGAGTCAGCCCGCGCACGAGCGTAACGACGCGGGTCTGACCGTTTCGATTAAAACTGTTTGCGTGGTCCCTTCGAGGAAGCGTATTCGAGATGCATCGAATGGAACCACCGGATGGGAAGCGTACACAAGAAACGGCCTTGCGACCGGGCGACTTGGAGACTCGCGTGAACACGTCCATCTCCGTACTCAAGACTTAGCTTATCTTCGCGGACTGTCAATTTGCGGACGTGCATCCAAAGGCAAACCCCTCGGAGCCCGAAATCCGGGCTCCGAGGGGCGCAAATGGCGAAACAGTATTCCCGCCGGACCGCCCCGTGGGGCTGCCTAGCTCGCGGTTCCCAACGACGTCGCGATGCTCTGGAACACGGCGCTGGCCTTCGTGCCGATCGACGTGATCGCCGTCAAGCAGACGATCACAATCAACGCCAGCATGACGGCGTATTCGACGGCGGTGGGTCCATCTTCCGAAACGAGGAAATGTTGCACCTTCAAAGCGAGATTCTTCATGACATCCTCCGATTTCTGGGTCAACCGGCGCACGCCCGTCAGGACGAGCGTATCGACGCGGGTCTGACCGTTTCGATGACAACTGTTTGCGCAGTCCAACCGGGGAAACGTGTTCGAGATTGATTCGAAGGGAACCACCGGATGGGAAGCGTACACAAGACACGGCCTTGCGACCGCGCCCCACGGAGACTCGCGTGAACACGTCCATCTCCGTACTGAAAATGTAGTTCAGCTTCGCGGCATGTCAAATCGCGGACTTTAATAATTCCACGAAATCTTTCCGGCGGGTCAGGATGCGGGCACGACATGCAAATAGTCCCGTTCCTTGTTCCCACGCTCCGCGTGGGAACACATCTTCGGCCGCTCCGCGGCCCTGCGACGACAGTGCGGAGTCGCGCATGTTAACTCGGAGCGTCCGACAAGCTGTTTCCAATGATCATGACTTAGAATTCCCTTGTTCGGGGCACCCACGCCGCGGGTCGGCGGAGCGTGGGAACGAGTAGCCGGAAATAGGGACGCGGAGCGTCCGCGGAGCCGTTCCCACGCGGAGCGTGGGAACGAGATTGTTCGGGGCACCCACGCCGCGGGTCAGCGAAGCGTGGAAACGAGCAACCCATGATTCACACGACGACACCACCGTTCGGGATTTCCGCTCTCCGTTGGCGACTGGCACTGATGGGCCAGTTTCTGTTCGTGTTTTCCGTCGTGGCCCTTTCAGGACCCGGCCGGATCGACATCGCCGACGGCCTGGTTCGCTACGAGGTGGCCCGGAGCCTGGCGGAGCACGGCGACTCCGTCATCCGCGACAAGGCGATCAACTTCATGGTCTTCGAGGGACGTGGCGGCAGACTCTATACCAACTACCGCTTTCCGCAGTCGCTTCTCGGCGTGGGCGCGATCGTAGTATCCGATCTGACGGGCGTGGTCAGCGAACCGCGGCGTCACTTCTACTATTCGCTGCTCGGCGCCGTCGCCTGCGGAGCGTTGGCGTTGGTCTTTTCCGTTTGGTTTCGATCGCTTGGGCATGCGCCGCGGCCGGCATTGCTGTGGGGTGCCGCTGGGGTCTTTTGCACGCCGAATTGGTTCTACGGAACGACCACGTTCGACGACGTCTTCGGCGGTCTGGCTGTAGTCATTGCCGTGGTCGTTGCCTACCTCGGACGGCACACTCGTCCGCTCCTGGCGGCTGCCGTGGCGGGAGCCTCGATCGGCCTGGCGTTCAATTGCAAACAGCCGTTGGGTCTGTTTGCGCTGGTGGCACTGGCCGCCATCCGCGACACGGGCCGGAGTTGGCAGCGACAGCGGGGCCGTATGATCTGTCTCGCCACCGGTGTCGTGGCCGGCGTTGCCGGTTACCTGGGTTACGAGTCGTACAAATTTCCGCCCGGCAGCATGGCGGCCAACGCCACGGCGCTCGACTCCTATTTGGGACCCTGGCCGGGCAAACCGGTCCCCGCTCTCGTGGCGCTTGTTTTTAGTCCAGGAATCGGCATCCTGTGGTACTGGCCGCCGGTCGTGATCGGCCTGGCCGGGTTGAGGGCCTGGAACCGCCGCGATCCCTGGCTTTGCGCGGCGATGGTGGCGGCCGGCCTGGTTTTTTTCGGCTTCATCGCCACGCTGAGCTTCTTCGGCGGCGAGCCGGCCTGGGGACCGCGCTACCTGACGCCGGCTTTCGCCCTGCTCTGGCTGTTCGCTCCGGCCGGCGCCGCCCTGATGAAACGTAAAGCCGTGGTGGGGCTACTGATGGCCGGCGCGATCGTGCAGCTCATGGGCCTTTCGATCGAAACGCTACGGCTCTACCTGGAGCGGCCGTTCGTGCCGGGCTATATGTTCGAAGCGCCGCTGCTCTACTTTCATCCCGCCGCCTCACACCTGTTCCAACGGCCGCGCGAAATTTGGGAGGTCATTCACCTTGACGAGCGGCGGATCGAGGGCTACACGCCCGCCGCAAGGCCGTCGTTCCCCGTGACCGACCACCCCAGCTTCCAAAACCGCGACATGCTCGTGTACCGTGTCTTGAATTCATTCCGACCGTGGTGGAGCAGTCAAAGGTACTTGCCGGTCGAAGTGCGGGCGGTCGACCTCGATCGAACATGGGTGCTGTTGTCGCTGATGGCCGCCGCGGGGTTCGCCATGAGTGTTGCAGCGCTCGGCGGTGCGACGAAGCGGCAGTCAATCGAGGAGCCGCGCGAGACCAGCGCGCCCTTGGAAGCGGCGTTGGTATGACCAGACCCCGTGGGGCAGGTTTCCAACCTGCCGCATGGCGAAGGTATTGAGACTCTCCCCGACCATCGCATATAATTGCGAGAGACCGCATTGGAAATGGTCGTAAGCTCGAGCCATGCCCTCCCCCGCCGATCTGGAAGCTCGCCAAGCTTGGCTCAACGCCTTCCAAGAGGGGCGGAGATTTCGTGGTTTCGTAACGTGGAAGCCACTTGCGCAGGGTTGGGTCAAGGCCAACTTGGAAGGCAACACGCTACGGGAAATGGAAAAACTGCTTCATGATCATGTCGCGGGAGGAGGCACGCTGGATCAGGTTCGTGAACGTCGAAAGGATTGGCTCGATTTTGAGTTTCACTTCGACTTACGATTGGACGTCGGCGGCAAGAAGATCTATGTGGAGACCGTGCTTGTTCGCGCGGACCCGCGGGATCCGCTTGTGGAAATTGTGAACGTCCACCTTGCTTGAGGAACGTATGAAAGACTCGACCGAACAAGATGCTGATCGACCGTTTCCTTGGAGGTGCCCGCACTGCCGCGAAAACGAAGTCTACCCGGCAATCGTGGCGCACACGGCCGAGGTGTTGTTCGACGGTCGTCGTTGCGAGCTCACGGTCCCCGACCTCGCCGCGCTGCGCTGTCGGTCCTGTGCTGAACTCGTGTTCGACGCACGAGTTGACGAACAACTCAACGACGTTCTGCGACGACAATTTCGATTGCTCACACCCTCGCAGATTCGGGATGCGTTCGCGGCGCTCGATATGCCGGCAGGCGAAATCGCCGCCGACCTTGGGGTTGCCGAAGCCGTCTTGTCGAAATGGGCCGCAGGGACACTCATTCAGTCGAGAGCGAACGATCAGCTCTTGCGCGGATATTTTGCGTCACCCGCGGTCCGTTCGGCCTTGAAGACGGCGGTGCGCGACGCGAGCTTCGGGACAATCGCCGTGCTTGCGGCTCCAGCCACCCGCGGGTGACCGAACATACCGCACGCGGCCTCTTAACGTTGCCTCACCCGCTTGCCCATCGGCGCCGCGGCGACGCAGGCCGGGCAAGACAGCCCGCGCTGCCAGTGCCGCCCCAGTTCGAACGTCGGCCGGGAACACGTCGGGCAGGGGACGGCTTCAAGCGCCTCGACCAGCGGATCCCACACCAGTTCGAGGGGCGTGGGCGGTCCTTCACCGACGGACACCTGTGTATGCAAGACCAGTTTCGGCTGCCGTACGACGAGCAGGTTCAAAAGCCGCAGATGGACCCGCAAGGCGCTCTTTCGCGCCAGCTCGTCGATACGCTGCTGTCGCTCGCGCGCCAACGCGTCGCGGCGCGCGCCGAACTTGGCTGTGTCGTCGCCTCGCCCACAGGCGCGCTCGCGCTGTTCGTTCAGCTCGCGTTCCATCTGGCTATAATAACTCGACATGCGGGCCGTCTGCTTCTTGAGCCGGTCGCTCAACTCGCGGCCGCGGGAATTCGCCAGCGCGGTGAGCGTTCGCACGACCTGCTCGCGCGCCAGGCGATAGCCCGCGGCCTTGCCTATGTCGGCCGCGTCGGCCAAGGGCGCGGCGGGCCGCCGCGACAACCGCGCCGGGTCCAACAGCTTGTCGAGGTGCCGCACCTGTCGGCCGTAGTGCAGGTCGATCGCCAGAGGAACGATTTCCTGCTCTTTCTGATCGCTGACGAACGTGGCTTCGAACCAGAACGCCAATTGCCGGAAGTGCAATGCGCGCACGCGATCCACCGCCAGCAAGCAGCCGTCGGCCAAGGTCAAACCGCGGACGACGCGCGCGGCGAGGTTGTGTGGCGCGAGGTTCGATCCCACCATACAAAGCTCGACGTGCCGGCCGCGGCGCAATGCGTCGCTCAGGAAAGAGTCGACCAATGGCGTGCCAAAACTGGCCAATTGCGCCCTCGGATGTTCCGGCAGGGCCTCGGGATCGAATGCCACTCGGACGACGCCACGTTCATCGGCGGCGCCTGCCGCCTCCGGCGGCAGAAGCAAGTCGTAGACTTGGGGTTCGACCTCGTCCCAGACGCCGTCGATCGCCTCGACATAGTCGCGGACGAAGTCTTCGAGAACGGTGCGAGGCGACATACGATTTCCGATCTTGGATTTTGGATTTCGGATTCCCTCGTTCCCAACGCTCCGCGTGGGAACGTGCGTTTGGACGCTCCGCGTCCTGACCTCGCGCATCGGCGCGTTGTCGGATCTCGCCGCCCTATGGGGCCGCGGAGCGGCCGGGGAGGCATTCCCACGCGGAGCGTGGGAACGAGGCACCCCTCACCACTCACCCCTCACTAGTCTCACTCCGGCGCGAATCGTTCGCCAAACAACTTGTTGTCGTGGCTGCGTTGCCGCAAATAGGCGTCTTTGGCAGCCAGCAGGCGGTCGCCCAGCGCCTCCATGCGGCGGGCAAAATCGGCCGTGTCGTGCGACTCGGCCCAAAGGTCGGCCACCAGGTCCTGGAATTCCTGCTCTTCGTCGAGGTTACCCAGGATCATGTCGATCTCGCCGATCACCATCTCGAACATGCAAAGCTTGGCGTCCAACAGGTGCAGCACGGCTTCCTCGACCGTTCCCGAGGCCACCAGGTTAAAGACGTGGACGTCGTGCGTCTGGCCGATGCGGCTCAAACGGCCGATGCGCTGCTCGATCTTCATCGGGTTCCAAGGAAGGTCGAAGTTGCAGACCGCGTGGGCGAACTGAAGATTGCGCCCCTCGCTGCCCGCCTCAGTGCAGAGCAAGAGCCGCGTTGGGCCCCGGAATCGGGCGATGGCCTCCTCCTTGGCCATCCGCGTCAGTCCGCCGTGGAACAGCGCCACCTCTTCCCCGGCCGCGGCCAGGCGCGCGGCGAGCAGATCCTGCGTCGCGCGGAACTGCGTGAAGATCACCAGCTTGTCGGGGAACTCAGCCGCCAATTCGAGCAGCCGATCCGCCTTGCGGTTCGTCGTGAGGTTGCGGGCGCGTTCAGCCAGGCTACCGAAGCGCTCGCCGATCGCGCCGGCGAAGTGCGCGTTGACGGCCAGCTTTTCCAACGTTCCGGCGGCGGCCTGGCTGCTGGAACCGAGCGCCATTTGCAGCGAGACCAGCGCCAAGCGCGTCTGGGCCGCGCGACCGCCGCCGGCCAGGTGCTCACGGACCAATCCGGCCACCTCGTGGTAGAGCGAGCTCTCGTCCGCCCCCGGCGTAATGCACTCGGTCTTGGCCCAGCGCCGCGTGAATTGCAGGCCGACGGTGCCGCGCCGGTTTCGGACCATGACCTCGGCCAGCAGTGTGTGCAGCTCTTCGACGTTCCGCGGCGAGAGCTTGTCGCGGCGGTCGACGAATTTGTGCTGGAACTGTTTGGCCGTGCTCAACAGGCCCGGCTCCAAAAGCGTCACCAGGTTGAACAACTCGTCAAGATTGTTCTGTACGGGCGTGGCCGTCAAAAGCAGCATAAATTGTTTTTGCAACTCGCTGGCGAATCGCCAAACTTGCGTGGTTCGGTTGCGCAGGTGGTGGGCCTCGTCGACGATCACCATGTCCCAGCGGCGGGCAGTGATGGCCGAGCGGTGCGGCTCGCGCTTGGCGGTATGGATCGAGGCCACGACGCGGTCGAACTCGCCCCAGGCCGCGGCGCCGCGCTCACGGAACGACGGGTCGTCGTGGGAGGTGAAGTCGAGTGAAAACTTGCGGCGCAGCTCCCCTTGCCACTGCTCGATCAAGGAAGGCGGTACAAGCACCAGCACCGAGCGGACAAGTCCGCGCAGGTGCAGTTCTGAGAGCACCAGGCCGGCCTCGATCGTCTTGCCCAGGCCCACCTCGTCGCAGAGCATGGCTCGGCCGCGGAAGCGGTGGAGCACGGTCTTGGCGGTCCGCACCTGGTGTTCGAGCAGCTCCATGTCGCGGACCAGCGGCAGGCACATCAAGCGGTCGAAACCGGCGTGCGTCGCGAGTCGCGCTGCGCGCAGCGCCAACTCGAACTGCGCCACGTCGGCCGCGTCGTCGCCGTGACCAAAAAGCAGTTCGCGGTCGCGCTCGCCTTCCAGCAACAGGCGGACACCGCGATCGGTGAGGCATTCCTCTGTTTCCAGCGGTTCGGCCGGTTCGGCGAGCAGGCGAAAACTGCCAGGTCCATCGCACTCGAGCCAGGTGGCAGCCTGGGGTTCTTCGGCGCACGCGCCTTTCAGGGCCAGCTCTCCTTTGGCGCCGTCGAGCGACCAAGTCAACTCGCTTCCCGCGGAGTTGGTCACTCGCCGGATCGGGGTGACTCCTCCGGCGAACCAGTCGGGTAGCGAGAAACGTCCTGGCGCGCCGGCGGGCTCCAGTGGCAGGCGGTCGCCCGGCTCGATGTCGAGCCCACCGCTTTGAGCTAGCAGCGAAGCGTTGAATTGGGCCAAGCCGTTTACCCTCCGTGGCAAGTTCATCCGTGCCGCCAAGTCGTGGCGGCATGGCAATTATTATAACGATGCGGTGCGGTTTTGCCAGCCGTCGATCCTTCATGCGTCCGATTTTGCCGCGTGAAATGTGGTGGCTGGCGGCAGAGCCTTAGCGATGCCCCGGCTAGCAGCGACCGGGGCATCGCCTCTCAGGGCTCGGGGACAGCCAAGTCTGCGCAAATCTTGCGTGCCAAATGGTCGTTAATCTCGCGGTGTCGCGGGACCGCCGAAACTCGGTTGTTGGCTGGATTAGCGTAAACGCTGTGTTTTCCGCGATCGCGCAGGAGGTAGCATCCTTGCGATTCGAGATGCCGGACCAACTCGTGCCGCTTCACGATTCCACCAGAACAAATGGCTCTCGGGTGACCTGCTGACCCGACAGCGACTGTTCGCTCAGCTCCCGATTCGCTTCCAATACCAACGCCACGGCTTCCTGGAGATTCTCCCGGGCCTCGTCCAGCGTATCACCCTGGGTGTTCGCCCCGGGTAGCTCCTCGACAAAAGCGATGTATCCTTCCGGCACCTTTACAAACACAGCAGTCAACTGCATCGTGAACCTCCAACACTCGGCGAGCGATGCCCGTCATTCCATTCATTGTACCGTTTATCCAGGACTAAAGCACGGTCGGCCTTACTTTCGGCGAAAGGGCCAAAACCGCCGTGCGCGGGCGAACGCCTGGATTAGCCGCGGTCCGAACAGGACGGCGGCAAGCGTCAAAATCACCGTCAGCTCGACCGGGCTTAAGCCCGGCGGGCCGAAGATGATGAGCGCAAGGACCAGCACGATTACCACCAACCAAAGTCCAGCCTTGACCATCCGTCGCCTCAGGGCAACGCCCGCCACGTCGCTCACCATCCCCCCTTCGCCGATCCAGAGCGAATTGCCGCAGTTCGGGCACGGCGTATTCCCCGGCGGAATTGACGGCTCGATCTTCACCTCTCGTCCGCACACGGGACACTGGTAAGAGTTCAGGCCATCCTCCTTCGACCTTCGGAATTCTCACGAATTCCGCCATATCGCTCTGCTGGCGTCGGTTTTTTTCTGTCGCTCGCGTTCCAGTGTATCGCGCCCCGTTGCAATGCGAGCTGCCTCTGCGATACTTTTTACTTTGGCTTCAACTCCTCTGGAACCTGTAATTTGACCGCCGTCTCCAAAATCCATGCCCGCGAGGTGCTCGATAGCCGCGGCCATCCTACGGTGCTGGTCGAGGTGAGCTGTGTCGACGGCAGTGTTGGAAGCGCCATCGTGCCTGCGGGAGCGAGCACTGGCAAGGCCGAAGCCCACGAGCTGCGCGACGGCGACGCCGCGCGTTACGATGGACTGGGTGTGCTGCGGGCCGTGACAAACGTCCGCAAGATCCTGGGGCCGGCCGTGATCGGTATGGATCCGGCCGACCAATTCGCCATCGACGCTCGGCTGATCGCACTCGACGGCACACCAAACAAGTCGAAACTCGGCGGCAATGCCCTGCTGGGAGTCTCGCTGGCCGCCGCCCACGCCGCGGCGGCGGTGAAGAGCGTCCTGCTTTACCGGCACCTGCACGAGCTTTGGCGGGCGATCCACGGGGCCCACGGCGACGGCCCGCCGGACGATTGCCGCATTCCCCTGCCGATGACCAATATGATCTCAGGCGGGCTGCACGCCGGCGGCAATCTCGACTTTCAAGATTTCCTGATCATGCCCGTCGGCGCTCCAAGTTATGCCGTGGGACTGGAGTGGATCGTCCGCGTCGCCAGGCGATTGGGCAAGCTGCTCACGGAGGCGGGCTACGAGGGGCGGCTGGTGGGCGACGAAGGTGGCTACGGACCACGGCTCTCGAGCAATCGCGAGGCGGCCGAGTTCGTCGTGCGGGCGATTCGCGCCGCCGGCCTCGCGCCAGGAAACGACGTGACGATCGCGCTGGATGTCGCGAGCAGCCATTTTTTCGACGGCCTTCACTACCGACTGCAAGCGAACGGCGGGCGGCGACTGACCAGTGCCGAAATGATCGACGAGTTGGAGTCGCTGGTCACGGACTTCCCAATCACCAGCATCGAGGACGGCCTGGCCGAGGACGATTGGGATGGCTGGAGCGAGCTGACGCGCCGCTTGGGGCACTGCGTCAAGCTTGTGGGCGACGACCTGTTCGCCACCAATCCGGCGCGGCTGCGGCGCGGTATCGGCGCGGGCGTGGCTAACAGCGTGCTGATCAAGGTCAACCAGATCGGCACGTTGACCGAAACGATGGAGACGATGCGGTTGGCCCGCGGTGCCGGTTACACCCGTGTGGTATCCGCCCGCAGCGGCGAAACCGAGGACACGACGATCGCTGATCTCGCCGTCGGCACCTCCGCCGAGTTGATCAAAATCGGCTCGATCCAACGCAGCGAACGCCTCGCGAAGTACAATCGGCTGTTGCTGATTGAGGAGGACATTGGTTACTAGTCATTGGTCGGGGTTCAGGGTTCAGGGTTCAGGAAATCGTCTAAGTGAACGTGTCAGGTCAACGGTACGTCGGCAGTTGTCCACCGCCGACTGTAACCTGTACCCTGTAACCTATCCCCTCTCCTGACTCCTGACTCCCTTGTTTTTCCTCCTTCCTCCTTCCTCCTTCCTCCTTCATCCAAGGCAATTTACACCGCCCCTAACGAAAAATCGGAGTTTTCAAGATGTACGGGTTTTACGTCGATAAGAAAGATTGCTCACAGCATCGGATTTTCCCAGGAGTCGACATTTACACGACTTGTGGCGATTCGATGATGCTATCGCTGGTCGAGTTCGAGCCGCATGCCGTGGTGGAGGAGCATTCCCACCCCCACGAGCAAATGGGGCTGATGCTCGAAGGCGAGGCCGAGTTCATCGTGGGCGGCGAGTCGCGAAAGATTGGGCCGGGAATGATGTGGCGGATTCCCGGTGGCGTGAAACACAAGGTGATCGCCGGCGACAAGCCCGTCCGGGCGTTGGATGTGTTTCATCCCATTCGAGAGGACTACCGGTGAAACGGGGGACATGGCTGTCGGCGGTTCTGGTGCTGGCCCCGGCGGCCGGTTGCGGATCAATGCAGCCCCATACGGTGCGGATCGATTCGACCGTCGGGATGTACCAGATGGCGAAGCTCACCTACCGTATCGATGCCGGTAAGCTCAGCGAACCGGTGAATGTGGCCAATATCACCGGCAAGCAGGTTTCGTACGAGCAAAAGCCGAGCGGGCCCTACGCTGACCGCTCGGTTGCCCGCCTCGCGATCGAGTACCCTCACCCGGGCGGAAAACCGGGCTTCGCCCTGGCTGAAGTCGTCGTGGAAGCGCGCAAACCGCCGGTGACCACCCAGGGGACAAAAAAATCGACCTGGCGCCGCTTGGCCGACGATATGCACCAGATATTGACGCAAAACGGCTTGCCCGGCGTCAAGCTGGCCGACGGAATCCACGAAGCCTGGTACCTCGACCTTCCCCGTTCGGATTTAGACGCCGTCATTGGACAGCTCTCGCAAGCCGGCTACTTCCACCTGGCCGGGAACCCGGCGCCGGGCGTGAATGTGAGCTGCAAAATCGACGGCCAGCAGGTCAATAAGCAATGGGGACACGTGACCGCGCTCGACGAACTGATCGAGCGTGTCCGCCACGAGGGGCAACTCGCGTCGTACACGCGCCCGTTGGACGACGAGCCGTTGAAGCCCGCCGGCGCCCAACCAGTGCGTTTCGCCGCATCCTGGCCGCCGGTCGGTGCCGTGCCGGGCGCCTCGGGGCCGCAAGGAATCAACTCGCCAAGCGGCGACTGGGTCGCCAACCAGGTAGGAGCGCCGGTATCGCAACCAGGTGCGTCGCCGCAACCAGGTGCGTCTCAGGGGATGCCGGCAAATTGGCCTGCGGGGCAAGGGCCCTACATGACCGCCTCCGCGAACCGGGGTGTGCCGGCCGCACAAGTCCCATATACAGCCAACGCACCGGGCCCTTATCAAGCCAACGCACCGAGCCCTAATCAATCCGCCGCGCAGGGACCATATTCACCTGCACCACCGGGGCAATACACCCGGGCACCATCTGGCCGATACCCGCAACGGGTGCAACAGCCCTATGGGCCAACGTCGCAGCCTGGCGGAGCGAGTGGCGCAGCGACCGGGCAGCCCGCCGCGTCTCAAGCGTTTCCATCAACCGCGGCGCGCTATCCTCTCGGCGGCGCGGCGCCGCAGTCGTCGGCACCATCATATGACGCGACTGGGCCGGTACCGTACGGGCCGGGCTACCGCGCGCCGGATGGCCCTGCCGGTGCCAGGTACTAAGAAGGGAAAATCGAAACGCCGCGGCATATTTATGCCGGAGTTTCGACGGAGGAGCGCGTCGCGTCCCATACTGCCCGCGAAATCGGAGGCGAATGGGCCGTTTAATCTCGGCTTGCGCCCTGACTTTGGCCAATCGTTCGCGCTGGGCCAACGGCTGGGCATGTCATAATCCGGGCAAACGGTGCCGTTGCGCGACCAGAATGTGTCCTATTCTTACATTAGGCCCGGTCTAAAGGCGACATTAGCCGCCGGCCTGACCTTGACAGCGTGAAGGGGCTTGATCTATGAACGAGTTACATGAAGGCGGCACAGCTCAGGTCAGTCGTCGGAATGAAGAACGCATGCGATCCGCGGTTGGCCGGCTGCTGAGCAGCTACGAGCCCCCGCCGGACGCGGAACTTCGTGAGGCCGAGCGAAGTTCCTTCTTTGCCCCTGTTTCACTTCTCTTTGACGGCGATGTGTTCCCGAAGTATTCCGCCTTTGCACACGACATCTCGCCCTCCGGGATTGGTATGTTGCACGTGATGCCTCTCCAACTGGGTGAGGTCATCGTCTCGATTTGTCATCCTCGCACTGGACCGATGTCGTTCAGGACGCAGATTACCTATTGCAAGGCGTACGGCGAGGTCTGGTACAGGAGCGGCGGCCGGTTCCTTGAATTGATCGAGGCCTAGAACCGCATCTCCGCTTGCCTCGCGGAGACAGAGGAAACGTCCGAATTCACCGCGGCATTCCAACGGATTGCCGCGCGGCACCAGACACGGTCGCCAGGGCCGCTGAATCGACACTGCCGGCGGATGACACATGGCGCCATCGACGAACGCCGATCGGCACGCGAAAAACGAGCTTTTGAGACGGTGCCATCCGCTACGAATGGGATTCCTTCCCAGTTCGCCCATCCGCCACGAGTTTCGTTTTGTTCGGCGACGGCCGACTTCCCGGCCGTGCAAGGTATAACCATGGGAAGGTATAATCTCGAAAAAAAAGCGCATCACGGCCGCACGAAGCGCGCGGTAATGATGCGCTTTGGTGGTCATGGCGGGAAAACGGCGCTGGGCAACGGTGTTAGGCCTTTTTAGGCGTTAGGCGAGCGGGGGGCGTAAGCCTTCCGTTGGTTCAACACATCGTTTTGGCTGCTGCATCTAGAAACAACGACCCGCCAATAGCCTAGGATTGATCCGTAGCGTAAAGTAGCAGGCACACTCCGTGTGCCGTCGCTTTCCACCCGCCGACCTCGATTCGCTCAAGGTTACGGCACACGGTGTGCCGAGTGTGCCTACTATGCTGCCGTGTACCGCGGCCCCGCGCAAGCCGCGTCCCAAGAGTCATCGCGAGCAAACCGTACCGGCTTCGGTGAAGTTTTGCATGGCGTTTGGCGCAAGTCCTTCCGGAGCAAGGACTTCCAAAAGCGCCAATTGGCGCATCCCGAAATGAGACGACCGCGAGGACATCGGCGTCGGAGAAGATCCAGCGAAGCCAACTTCCGCGCCTCCCACTCCTATCCGCGCCGCGCATCAATGACGGCCTGGCGACGCGCGACGGGGTCAAGGACGGTCGTCGTGCGGTAGTTCAGCGGATTGATCTGCTGAT